>Ga0209490_10006145_pt1 | contig 10881 bp, 8 predicted proteins | sample MAT06_FD_187209 | JGI IMG/M metagenome (GOLD analysis project Ga0209490, IMG submission 187209) | Freshwater microbial communities from Lake Fryxell liftoff mats and glacier meltwater in Antarctica - MAT-06 (SPAdes) (version 2) | ecosystem: Environmental > Aquatic > Freshwater > Ice > Liftoff...
TTGCATCTACTATTGAAAGCTCTCTTAAACGCAATCTTTCTGTTTCAAGTTGAAATAGATTTTTCATTAAAACTTTTTATTCATCTTCCGCTTGTAATAATAATTTTAGTAACTATTTTTTCTTCTTTAGAATCATTTCTTGCAACAACAAGATATACGCCGCTAGCAATCTTATTGCCATTATAATCTTTTCCATTCCAGATTGCTTGTCCACCCAAACTTCTTGTTTGATAAACCAACCGACCATTTAATTCAGTAATTTTAATAATTGAATTGTCTGTTAACCCTTTGATGGCTATGGTTCCATTATATCCTGATGGTACTGGATTTGGGAAAACTAAAACATTATTAAAAGATTCATTTGCTTCAGTTGCAGTACTTCTGTAACTACAAATTCCATTAAAAGTTGCAAAAAATACTTCACCGCTTTGCGGATCAATAACAATTTTTTTAACATCATTGCTTAAAAGTGCACTATTAGCCGTTGTAAAATGTTGAATTAATTTCTTTCCATCTGAACTAATTAGCCATACCCCATTAAGTGTACCTACCCATTTTTTATTGGCTCCATCTACTGCTATGCATTGAACCTGTTCCCCTTTAAATAAAAACCCAGAAAATTGATCTTGTTGTACAATCGGTAGAATTGCATCACATCCTCCAGAACCAAAAATGTTATTATTGCAGTTTAATACAGCTATACCGTCATCTGTTCCTACCCAAATACTATTATTTTTATCTTTAACTATGCTTAAAATATTGTTAGAGGGTAAATTACCATTCCCAATTCCTTGCTTCAACAATTTCCATTGATCATCACTGGTATTATCTACATTATTTCCATATTGATAACAGATTAGACCATTGTTTTTTGGACTTGTAATCCAAAGTTGATTAAAATCGTCGTTAATAATTTGAGTCACAGCGTTTTCTACGAGGTTAAATGGTATTGAAAATGATTTCCAAGTTCCATCTGTTTTTAACAATTTTAATGGTTGAGGAGCCCCATAATTACTAATCCACAAATTATTATTAATATCAAATGCTAATCCACTTACTCTAAAACTTGTTGGATCTCCAATGGCAGCTTGTAATAAGCTGTTATTTTGTTTGTAAATAGTAGTTTGAGATTCGGTAATTTGAACCAAGCCACCACCATAACTACCTGCCCAAAGCGATTGTTTAATAGGATCTACTGCAATTGTAATAAAATCTAAAGTAGTATCAAGTTGTGAAGTATTTAATGCCCCTTTGCTCGACCATCTGCCATCTTCAAACTTAAAAATACCATCTCTATTAAACAAATAATTCCATGCTGTATTTACTGAACCAGCTGCTGCAAATAAAGCTGTTTTACTAAATGCAAATTCTCCACTAGCAATTCCCGCTGGCCCATTCGGAATATAACGTTCAACATCGTTGGTAAATTTAGAAAGCCCTCCAAATTCATCTGAAATCCAAACTGCATTGTTATCACTTAATGCAGATCGGGGTTGAGATATTACGCCGGGTCTATTAAGTGTGTTTAAAACTGTACCTGATGATGATAAAATTATCACTCTTGCATTACCTAAATTGGTTTTTTGGCATATATGCAATTTATTGGATGAGATGCTAGTATTAATTATTTTCCAAGATGAATCTGAGTATAATATTCTCCAACTATTATTATTGAAAATATATACTATATCTCTTATTGTAGCTACAAGTTGATTGTTTATGATTCCAACAAAGTCAACTGAACCTAATGGTAGTCCATTGGTTCCACTTAAGTTAGACCAATTTGTAAAATTGGCCATATTAGTAGAATTTACTACAGCTCTTCTTAAACCATCAATTGAAGCAGCATAAAAAAAACTATTATCAGCAATTGTTGCATTGATAGTTAACAAGGATCCGTTGTTTCCTATAATCCAACTGTCTTTAATTTCATATCTATTTAAGTCGACCACTATAATGCCTAAACCAGTTGACAAATAAGCAATTCCATTGTTACAGTATATGTGATTGATAGTTTTGTTGCCAGCAACTCTACTTTGTAGTATATCTGAAATATTCCTTACAATACTTCCTTTAAGAATATCTAGATTGCTATTTTTATAAGCAATAATTAATTGCTTTGTTGTTTCGTCCCAACCAATTGCGTTAACGCCTATATCATTTAAACCGTTGGTCTTACTATATCTTGTAATTTCTGATTTATCATCAACTGAAAATAAATTAGTGTTTGTTGCACAATAAAGCTCATTTCCTTTTACAACCTGTATAGTGTTTTGATAATTTAAATGTTCTCTCCATGTACCTATTGGAATTTGTGCAATAGAACTGCTGAAGCATAAAAATAAACAGATGTTAAAAAAAATTTGCAGAAACATGCAATAAAGTTAACTATTTTAATAGTTATTATAAAGTGGCAATCCCATGTTTAATTGCAAAAAGTACTAGACCCACTCTAGTATTTATCTCTAATTTTTTAAAAAGGTTATCTCTATGGGAATCGATTGTTCTAACGCTAATAAACATTTCTTTCGCAATTTCTTTATAACTTTTATCTAGGCAAAGCCATTGTAAAAATTGAATCTCACCTTCATTAATATTTAGCAATTTAGAAGTATTCAGCTCATCTATTTCTTCATTGGTTATATAATTAACTAATTTATCTCTTACCAGTTCATTTACATAAAACTCATTGTTTTTGATAGCTTCCATCGCTTGCTTTAAAATTACAGGCTTGCTTTCTTTTAAAATATACCCCTTTACTCCATTCCTAAGCATTCGGATAATTGCCATATCATTCGATAGCATACTCAAAACAAGTACTTTGCAAATTGGCATTTCATTTTTAATCCAAAGGGCAGTTTCATACCCATCCATTATGGGCATAGTAATATCTAATAATACAATATCAGGTGGATTATTTCGGTCTAGTTTTTCAATAAATTCCTTCCCATTTCCTGCTTCAAAAATTACCTTAAAATCTGGGAAAGTATTAATTAAACCTGCAAGACCTGATCTAAGCATTTCATGATCGTCTACTAAAGCCACTTTTGTCATATTATTGACTCTTAAATTTTAGAATAATGGTTGTTCCAACATCAATAGTACTCATAATTTCAACAGTACTGTTAATCATTTTTGCACGTGTGTAAATATTGTGCAAACCAATACCTTGGTTTTCGCTTTTTATTATTTCGAGATCAAATCCAATTCCGTTATCCTCTATTAAAACAGCTATATCATTATTTTCTTTGGAAATAGATACATTTATAAATGATGCTGCTGCATGTTTTAATATATTATTAATTATTTCTTGTATAATTCTAAAGAGTATTATATCATTTCCATGAATTAATCCATCAATTTCATCAGATGGAATTGAATCAAAGGAAGTGCTATACTTACCAGTTCTTTCAATATTGTGAAGTAGTTGCCTAATTGATTCACTTAAGCCAATTTGGTGAAATCGGTTATTCTTCAACGTGTGACTTATTTCTCTTAAATCGCTGAATGCCTTTCCTAATAAGTCATCAATGAGTTCTATTTTCTCTACTACATTTTCTTTCGTAATTTGGTTATTATTTATTTTGGCAAGGAATAGAATTTGTCCAATATTATCATGAATTTCTGATGCAATAAATGCAAGTGTTTGGTCTTGAATTTCTATTTGTGTTTTAAGCATAGTTTGCTCAAAACGATTTTTCATTTCTTCTTTTTCTTTTTGATTTTTTCTTTGTCTTCTTAAAAATAGAAACAACAAAATCAACAAGAATGCACCGAGAAGCACAAAAAAAATAGTTGCTATAATAATCGTTATCAGTATGTCTTGCTGTTTTTCCGGCATAAATTAAATGCAAAAATAAAGGCTGAATATAATACTACATTTAAACTTTGATTAATAATTCCATATATTTTTTTTCCTTCTACTTGCATGTCATATGTTCTGAGATATTCGAATAATGCGTTGATGATAACAGATCCTAAATAGAATAACAAAAGTCCTGTACATACCCAGAAAAATGGCTGCTTTGTTAAATTATTATCTAGAAACTCTGGCAATAAAGATTCGTAGAAAAAGAAGCAACAAAAAATAACAATAAAAAATGATCCCAATAAAAAAGTATAGGAATGGAAGTTATTTATTCCTTGAAAGTAGAATAGATTAATATTTACGGCAGTTACGTATATAGGCATGAAGATTATAGCCAATTTTTTAAAATGCGGTTTCCTAAAGTGTTTGTAAAAAAGGAACGAATAAAAAATGAATTCAAAAGTGGTAAAAACATTAAATAATAAATAATTCCTGATACCATGCCCAATCATCCACAACCCTGTAAGTTCAACAACGAGTGTTACAAACAAGAATGGCAGAAAGTACTTAAGATCAGTATTTTTTAGTGTTTTATACAGGAATAAACACACTAAAAAACTGCTGGCTTGCACCAGCAGATAGAAGTTATACAAATTCAATTTTTTTAATTTTCTGAAAGATAGGAAATCTATGGCCAAATAGAACCATGATTGAAATAGTTGGATGCGTCATCATCTTCAGCTCTTTGACTTTTGATATTACCTGAAGCATTTTTGTTATTGTTTTTCCCCATAAAAAAAACAGTAATTCTGCCCACGTCTTTTTTGTTAACAGCAGTTTTTTCATCGTAAACTCCAAAACTCACGTAAACACTGTCTGACTTGTATTTGTCTTTCAATTGTTGTAAATAATTACTCATATCACTAGAAAAACCAACGTATTCTGTCCCGTTTTTGGTCTTGTAAGTCTTGTTAAAGTTTTGACCCATACGTTCAGCAGTTTCCTTTGAGATAAGTCCTCTAATATTAGTACCGTTAACAGCTTGAGAAGATATGTTCATCTCATTAATCGTACTAGATTCTGAAGTAGCTTCGTCTGCAACATCTTGATCTTTTTGACAAGACGTCAATGAAATAGAAAACGCAAATAAGCTTGCTGCAATTAGCTGAAAATTTAAAAACTTTCTCATAAATATTTATTTTATAGTGTGTCCAAACTAATAGACTATACGCAAATTACATTAATTGGTTGAAGAATAGAAGATTTTAAACATAAATATTAAATAAAACATATATTTAAGTAACTAAAATTCAACATTATGGACATATCACTACAAAAAATACGGTGAAATACACCTGACATTTATTAGGGTTTTTTCTATTTTTCCTAGATATGAAACATTATAACTAATTCAACCAATGCTTAATGGTAAATATATCTACGAATAGTGCGCTTATTTACCCACCAAATAAGCAGTAACAACAAGGAAGCTAAAGCGATAGTATAGCCAGATATGAATTTATCTATATGTATGTGCTGAATTTCAAGCAATTTATATAAAAAGAATTGCAAAAAACTAACAGTAATGATTGCTCCAACAATAAGCCAAATATTGGTTGGAAAGAATCGCTTGATTAAAAAATTACCTAACTGTTTTGGAGAAGTACCTAAAACTATTAAAAGTAATATCTCTTCTTTACATGAAGCAATGGTAATTTGAATAAACAATGTAAAAACAAGTAATGCAAATGCCAAAAGTAATCCTCCAGTAATACCAGCAATATACACAACAGTATCAACAACTTTTCTATACTTACTAAATCTGGTTTTATCGGCATCAGTTGTTAATTGATGCTTTTTTAAATATTCTGAAAGAAGCGGACTTCCAGGATCTTTTGTTCTGATAATTAATCTTGAAATAGTATTTATTGTATCAGTACTAAATTGATGATTCCCCCAATTCATAAATTCTTGTGGTACGATCATTGAAGAAATTCTATCGCTAAATCCAACGATCTTAGCATTATAAGAAATTGTTCCTGTTTTATAGTGAATCGAAACTTTAAACAAAATCATTTTTATAATATCTGGTGTTAATTGTGGCAAATCTTGAGAAATTGAAAACTGGAAATTATAAAAATCTAAAAACAAAGTAGGTATAATGATTGGCACATATGGCGATTGCTCATTCCAATACCAATCAGTTCCTTGCACATCTATAAAATCTTTGGGAACACTTTCAAATGAAATATCTGTATAAAACGGAAATCTACTACTATTGCTTTCGATGCTAGCTTTAAATTTACTTGGGGTTAGCTCTCCTACAGATTCAGTAAATGGTTGCTGTTTTATATCTTTTATAATTGAATCTTCGATTGTAGTTTTTCCAAGTGTTGCATCAGTTAATATTTTATTGATCACTAAAAAATTGGCAATGCTATCTTTATTGTTTTTATTGTTCAATAAATTGTGATAATTAATTTGTAGTTGAATAGAAGTTAGTAATAAAAAAATTGCAACAGATAACCCAACTAATGCAGTTACCTTCTTGGTACTACCGACCCCATCTCGTATGATTTTTTTTAGTATAAGATTAAGCTCATTCATTTATAATACCAATTTTCTTGAATAAGTAAATAAATCATCATCATCTAGGTCTGTTATAATCAAAGCTGCTTTTCTTTTTTTACATTCTTGTGCAATTAATTTTGCAGCTATTGCTTTGTTGTTATTATCTAAGTGACTAAAAGGCTCGTCCATTAATAGCCAGCTAAATGGTTGCATTAGGGCTCTAATAATTACAATTCTCTGTTGTTCACCGTAACTGCAAATGCCCGCTTTTTGCGATAATATATTTGATATACCTAGCATTTCGGCCATGTAATTAATTTTCTCGGCCTTATAGTATGGAGTTTGTAATACTCTTTTTAGATTAATATTTTCGTAAGCAGATAAGTTCGAAAACAATCGGAGATCTTGAAAAATGACACTCATTTTTGATTGATGAATGCTGGCTAATTGTTCAACCGAAATATTCTTAATATTTATGCCATCTAAAATTATGGCCCCATCATAGTCCATTCTAATGCCATACAACATATTCATCAATGTTGTTTTTCCGGTACCACTTGGTGCAGTTATTTTAATCCATTCTTCAAGATTAAAAATTAATTGATTATTCCAAACAGAAGACTCTTTTTTAGATAACCTATCCCTTAATGGGATAGGCATTAGATGATTCAGTTCTAACATATAATTACATTAGTTCGCTCTAATAACAGCAGGTATGCCAGATGGAAACATTTTTTCTTCAGCTTCTCTTTCTCTCTTAGCTTGTTGACGAACATCTACTGCAATATTGGTTAATAAGCTTACTAAAGTAACTAAACTATTTTGTTTTTCATTTTGCATTCTTAATTCTATAACTGATTTTATAGATCCAGAAGAATAATTTTCTGAACTGCCTATTACATCTTTCACTATCTTTTTTGCTGTAGTCAATGAATTATAATAATTACCAGTTGAGTCTTTAATAAAATTATTAAGAGTGTTCGCAATATCAAAGTAAATAACAGTTGATTTTCCTTTAAAATAATTTAAAGCATCCTGATTAATTACCGACTTTTTAGATTTACTAATATATTCTGCATAGATGGTTGAATCGCTAGCAATTATAAGGTTTTGATCATTTACAACCATAAATAAGCCCATTGTTTTTATTAAATCCCCACCTCTATATTCATCACCCTTTTTTTGAACAGTGCCCATTTCAACAGCTTTATCCATCAACTTTTTAAAATTTTCTTTTTTACCTATAGGTATATTCATTATTATTTTACCTATTCTTTTTTGTGGGTCATTAGCATTAAATCCAAGATCAGAAACGATTACAGCAATATCTCCTTTTAAGGCACCATATAAATCTCCACTACTGATCCCCGACTTCTTTAAAAATTCATTTATTAAACCCTCTACTTCTAATTGTTTAAGCGTGCCCTCAAAAATTGATGGGTTAAATGAAGCCATCATTATTGCATTAATATTTTGCGAAGGATACTTTTCCAATAAAGAGAGATTTACAGTTGGTCCAGCATATTTTGCAAGTATTCCACTTAGCATCGGATTGGTAAATACTGTTGATTTTGCTATTATTTTTCCATTCTCAAACGATAGAGTAGCAGCTAAATAATTGCCATTAACTAATTCTTCTAACTTAGGCAATTGCAATGGCATACCTGTTAAATTGCCAAGTATATTATTTGTACTACTAAAAACATATCCTTCAGCTTTTGTTTTAAACATTTCACTGAAACCCTTTACTGAAATTATTGATTCATCTTCCGATTGAGTAAATAATCTTGTTGCCTCTGCAAGCATTTCTTTAGTACTATTTACTTTTTCAGGAACAATGAATTTCATATTTATTGTATCATAATAAGGCTTCACAGAATGATCATAGAACATAGCTATAACATGTTCTTTATCCCATGCCAGTAACATGTTTTCTTTGTTATCTAAGTAATTGAAGTCTTTTTCTTTTAAAATATTTTTGTTACTTGAATAATCGCTCATTTTTATGAACGACGATAATTTGCTTGAATCTGAAATACTTGCAAGCACATTCATTATGGTAATATCAGTATTATCGGCAGCCTTTTTTCTAATAGCAAAAAAGTGAATTTTTTCTTTCCAGTTAATTCCAGCATTAGATCTAAATTCGTCAACAATTTTTCGATCTTTTTTATCTGTACTGTCTTTTTCAAATATTTTACTCAGTATAGTATCAATGGTAATCCCATCAGCCTTTAATTTATCTCTTAATGAATATGCGTCTAGCGTAACAACTGCTAAAGCGTCTTTAGGTATAAGTCTGGCTTCTTTTGGTGTATTGTTTTTGCAAGAAACTAATGTACTAGTTAGTAAAACCAATAGTAGGAAATATTGTAAAATCTTTTTCATAACTTAAATAATTACCATGAAGTTAAACTAACATGCAATTAAATCAGTTATTAAAGGATATGGCTACAAAATTGCCTGATAAATGGCTTCCTGAATGTTTGGACGAACATTTAACTGACCTAATTTATTGTTATTTCTGGTTGGAGTAACCCTATTTGATAAAAATATATAGATCAATTGCTCTTTAGGATCAACCCAAACACAGGTACCTGTAAAGCCTGTATGACCAAATGTACTTGTTGAAACCGATTTTGAAGGATAAGGCTCTTTTCTAGTAGAATTGTCTTTTTCTGGTTTGTCGAATCCAAAGCCCCTTCTACTTACTTCACTGTTATAGCTAGTAAATAAGTCAACCGTTTCTTTATTAAAGTATTTATTGCCATTTAGAGCGCCACCATTTAATAGCATTTGATATAATTGAGCAAGATCATAAGCATTACTGAATAATCCTGCATGTCCAGCAACTCCTCCAAATAAAGAAGCCCCTTCATCATGTACATCTCCTCTAATTAGTTGTTGACGAAAATGCTTTTCTTCTTCAGTAGGTACAATGGTAGAAATTGTATATCGGTCTCTTGGTTTAAATCCTGTGGTAGTCATTAAAAGAGGCTGGTAAAATGTTTTTTGAGCATATTCATTCAAAGGCATTGCGCTCACAGCTTCCACAATTTTTCCTAGAAAAATAAAATCATTATCACTGTATACGTATTTTCCCGCAGGGGTTAATTTGCTATTTAAGATTCTTTTATACAAAGTATCTTGCCAGTCGTTTCTTAAATAAATTCCTTCTGCAACTCTATTTGAAAAATTACTAGTAGAAACGGTTGAAAAATAAGCAGGTTTTGGAATTCCTGTAGTTGTATCAATAAGCTCCCGATAAAATGGAATGAAAGGATTTAAACCTGCTTGATGTAATAAAATGTCTTTTATTTTTAACTCTGCTTTATCAGAACCTATTACCCAAGGTAAATAATACCCAATCGTTTTTTCCAAACTAACTTTTCCTTCCTCATATAATTTCATAATGGAAACGGTAGTGGCAGAAACTTTGGTTACTGAAGCAAGGTCGTAAATCATTAAAGGATCAATTAGTTCTTGCTGATCAAAATTGGTATATCCAAATGCTTTATGGTATGCTATCTTTCCATTCTTTGCAACTAATACTACGCATCCAGGAAATGCACCTTTGGCAATTGCATCTTTAGCAATCTCATCTATTTTTTCTAACTTAGTACTGCTCAAGCCTACATACTCGGGCTTAGTAATAGGGAAATAATTATTGTAAACTGTAGTGCTTCCAAACTTTAAATCTGGAGCAACAGTTACAGGTAGTATTCCTTTTGGTTGGTTAATGCCAACTAATATATCAAATGCAGCAAGTTGGGTAATATCATCATCTTCATAACAAGCAATTAAATTATTTGCATTGCTGCAATTGCTTATTGCATATGGGTTTCCAAAGAATAGGGTAATTGTTTTATTGCTTTGTAATTGATTCAATAAAAATATTGTTGAGTTATTTAATCCGAAATTATTTGCAGGTCTTCTACTATAATTATGCAACCCAATTACAATAGCATCATAATTTTTTGCTAGTAAAGTATTAATTAAAATAAAAGCTGCATTGCTATCAGATTTATCAGCTGGAATAATATTTGCCGATTGATCATCCATTAGCTGTTTGCCTATTGATGGCTTTGCGCCAAACTGATATATATCTGCATTTAATACTTGTTGAAATTTTGATGCTATTGTATTTTTTCCTGCAGCTCCAATAGAGATGTAAGCAATTTTTTGATTGCCGTTTAATGGGAATGCCGCATTACTATTTTTTCGTAATAAGGTAATTGCGCTTTTGCTTAATAAAGTTCTGATACGATTAGTTTGTACATTTAGGTCGTTCACTAAATTACTAGTATCAATAAGTTGTAATTTATTTAAACCTAAATGGTATTTTGCAAGTAATACTTTCTTTACCCTTTCATTAATATCAACCCAATTTAATCTACCATCTTTAATTGCTGCTTTTACTTTTTCTATTGAACCAGGAACATCGCCTGGCAAACACAACATATCATTACCTGCAATAAGCGCTTGTACAGAAGCTTCCCCAG
>Ga0209490_10006147_pt1 | contig 10880 bp, 8 predicted proteins | sample MAT06_FD_187209 | JGI IMG/M metagenome (GOLD analysis project Ga0209490, IMG submission 187209) | Freshwater microbial communities from Lake Fryxell liftoff mats and glacier meltwater in Antarctica - MAT-06 (SPAdes) (version 2) | ecosystem: Environmental > Aquatic > Freshwater > Ice > Liftoff...
CTGGAGCGCCGCCACTATCGGCTGCGGCCTCTCGCAATCCCCGGCAGGCTTCCTCTTCTGGCGCGTCATCATGGGGCTAACCGAAGCCCTTTACTATCCCACCGCAATGGCACTCATCGCCAGCCACTACCCTGAGGCTAAGCGCTCAAGGGCCCTCGGCATACACCAATCGGCTCAATTCGCCGGGGGCGTGATCGGCGGCTGGTACGGCGGCTGGGCGGCAGACCATACAGGCTGGAGAAGCGCCTTCCTGATTGCCGGTGCAGCGGGCCTGCTCTACAGCCCCTGGCTCAAACGAGGCCTCCCAGACTCACCACCACCAGCCAGTTCCAGCACAGAAGCAGCCAGCCCTTGGGCTCTTGCCAAATCAACCCCCTTTCTGCTCCTCGCCGCCACTTTCGCAAGCTACTGCTCCATCCAGTGGATCTTCTTCGCCTGGTTCCCCACCTACCTCCAGGACCGCTTCCACCTTTCGATGACCGACAGCGGCTGGGCCTCTACCCTCTTCGTCCAGACGGCATTCATTGTTGGCATTCTTCTCGGTGCTTACCTGGCTGACCGCACTCAAGCCCGCCTTCTCGTCACCGCCGGAGGCGCCTTCTTCTGCGCGCCCTTCTCCTACTTCGCCTTCTCAGCAGAATCCCTGCAACTCTCACTGACCTGCGCCACTAGTTTCGGCTTCTTTGCCGGCGGCCTGTCGGCCAACGCCTTTGCGGGCGCATTCGATCTTGTAGACCCGAGGCTGCGCGGCCTCGCCGCAGGCATCCTCAACATGTGCGGTGGCTTTGCCGCCGGCGGCATGATCCTCATTGCCGGCATGCTTCGCAAGACCATCGGCTTCGCGCCTCTCCTCTTTGTCGCCATGGTCACCACAATGTTATTGGCCACCCTCTTGGCATTCTTCGCAACAAGAGCTAAACTCATCCCATGCTCACCCGCCGCCGAGCCATCTCGAGTCTAGCCATGCCAGCCCTTCTTACTGCCAAAGAAAAAGCCAAATCCAAGGCCTTTCACTACGCTGAAGTCGAAGCCAAAATCGCCCGTAAGGACTATAAGGGCATCACCAAAGAGGACCTGCCCACGCCCTCTCTCGTGATCGACAAATCGATCCTCGAGCGCAATCTCAACTTCATGGCGAAGCACTGTCAAAGCACCGGCATCAACATCCGTGCGCACTGCAAAATCCACAAGAGCGTCGACCTCGCCCGCCGCCAGGTCGCCCTTGGCAGCCTCGGTATTTCCTGCGCCACCATCGCCGAAGCAGAGCTTATGTCGGGCTCGGGCATCCGCAACATCCTCCACACCTGCCAGCCCGCCGGCAAGAACAAAATCTGGCGCGCCGCAGATCTGGCCAAGAAAGACCCAACCGCCCTATTCGTTGCCGACGATCCCACAACTGTGGAGCTGCTGGACGAAGCCGCCGGCGTTCTCGGCGTACGCATCCGCACCCTGGTTGACATCCACGCCGGGCTAACGCGCCACGGCCACGCCGCAGGCCAAGCTGGCCTCGCCCTGGCCCAAAAAGTAGCAAGTTCAAAGAACCTGCAATTCAGCGGCATCATGGGATACTCCGGTGCAGCCAGCCACACCAAGGGCTGGGCCGAACGCCGCGCCCATTCCATGCAGGATGTCGGGCCTGTTGTCGAGACCGCCCGCCTCTGCCAGAAGTCCGGCCTCGACGCCGCAATTATTACCGGCGGCAGTACCGGCACCTACAATATCGATAAAGAAATCGGCCTCACCGAGCTACAGGCCGGTTCATACGTCTTCATGGATTCCGCCTACAACCACATTGGCAAAAAGAGCGGCGACACTCGCTACGATGATTTCTCAACCTCACTGCATGTGCTCACCACTGTCATCAGTCGTAACCATCCGAACCAGGTAACAATCGATGCAGGCAATAAGGCTATGCTCAAGCCCACCGATCAGGTTGCTAACCGGCCCGAAGTGAAGGTTGAGAATCAGGGGGCAGAATTCGGAATCCTCCGCTGGCAGGACGGCAACGGCTTTACCCTTGGCGAAAAGGTCGAGCTGATCACCACCAACCTCGATACAACAACTAACTGCTACGACCGCTACTACGTCTGCGAAGGCAATAACCTCGTCGACGTCTGGCCCATCATGGGCCGCAGCGGTGCATTGCAGCGCTAGGCCTCGCCACACTCAACCTCAAATTTTCGCAACGCTTCTACAGCGCGAATTAGAGATGGCGGCATACCTGGTGGCAGAGCGGCATTGGCTCTGCTCCAGTCATAAAACTGGCTTGCCAGTGATTTGCAGCCAGCGGGATCTGCGCTCGGATGGGCACGCTTTTCGCGGTGGTCTTCATCCAAGGCCTGCCCCGTTTGGGCGAACTCGATCCAGGTTTCGATGGAACGTTTTGGCAAGAGCACGAGCAGACAGTCCTCTTGCTCAAAAGTTCTACGCTCTTCGGGCAGAAGTGAATCCCGAAGCTTCCTTCCAGTCGCTTCAACCGACTTCACATCACAATCGATCAAAACAATCAGCGCGATTCGCATAAGCTGCTTCCGCTTCAAATAAGCACGAAACTCAACCGGAAACTGTTTTTCGACATAGTGCTTTCCGGATCCAGAGCCAGCCTTCAGAAATCGCGGAGCCCGTCTGAAACGCTCACCAAGCTTCTCGAGCAACCGCCGGGCAAACCCCTGGTGCTTCTAGTCCTCGCACAGCACTACTATCTCGGTAATCCGTGGCATCAGTTGAGTTCCCAGCCTCTCGCAATCACCTCCGCCGGACTCAGGCCGTATTCCTCCACATCTTTGAACCGCTTCCATCCAATCCGGCCATCTTCGCCGCGTGAAAGGACAATGCCGTAATCCTTGGCGAGTTCATTAAACAACTCAGGATGGTGCGAAGCAATGATGAGCTGAGTCCCGTTCTCCTGCGCTGCGTCGAGTAATGCGTGAATTAGAGGCTGCACCTCTGCCAAGGCTAGAAAGTTCTCCGGCTCATCCAAAAGCATCACCGCAGGTGGTGGCGTCCTTAACCAAATGAGAGCGCAAAGGGCAACCAGCACCTTTTGGCCATCTGAGAGTTCCCCGAAATCCAGTTCATACCCGAAGTTAGCTTGCGCCTCAAAATAATTGAGTTTCAGCCGTGTATCCAGATCGACTTGTGAAAAGGAAAGTTTTTGAAGCCCAGGCAGGAGTTCTTTCAATTCATGCTCAAATCTCGAAAACGTTGCCGCATCGAACGACTCTTTTGATCTGAGCCAGCCGATTAAGTTACTTGCATCAGATTTCAGTCGAAGATGAAGTTGTGCGTCTCCAATGCTCTTGATTCGTGCAGGATTCGGAAAAAACGTAAAGAGACCCTGTAACGCCTCACGAAACGACTTGAGGGAGTTTTCGCCTTCGAGGTCACGAACTGCTCCAATAACCGAGTTTCCCGGCTGAAGACTAAACTCAACTGGCAAACCTTCGCGGGTTTGGAGCACTTCACCATCTTTGGCTTCAATGACGCTTTCCCCCTCTCGCGTCAAACTTTCGAAAACTCCCGTTTGGATAAAAGCCTCGTCGAAAGTGATTTTAAGTTCATATACGAAGTTAGCGCCCGAGTGACTGATGTCGAGTCTGATCTGGACTACAGCCCCGGTTATTGTAGCTCTGAATATTGATTGCGGATTGAATAGACTCTCGATACTTCGATCCCCTTGCAGCATCAGCCGCAGGCCCTCAAGCAGCCCAAACAGCGTCGACTTCCCTGTCCCGTTCTGCCCAATCAGAAGGCAAATCTGGTCTGGATTCCAGTCGAAATCTTCAAAACACCGATAGTTCTTAACTCGCAGCCGGGTAATCATGAGCTTCCCTCATCATACGAACGGCGTATCATCAAAAGATAGCGATGTCTCAAATTGAATACCAAAGCCGCAGCGGCATTGCCGTTTCGCGTTCCACCTCGAAGCTCCCTTATTCGAAGGGCCTCGTCAAGTGGCTTCGCGAACTCGACAAAAAGCGCGGTGTTTTCCTTTCCTCCGGCTACGAATATCCGGGCAGGTATTCCCGTTGGGATTTCGCAAGCGTAGCCCCTCCCGTTGAAATCATCGCTCGTGGCCGTGACATGGAATTCCGGGCCCTCAATACCCGCGGCGAGATCATCCTGGCCATGCTCGTAAAGGTGCTTGAATCTCATCCCCACTGGGACGCTTTCACCGTCGAGCCCACCATCCTTCGTGGCCTCCTGAAACCTCTCCCAGCCCTGTTTAGCGAAGAAGAACGTTCCCGCCAGCCCAGCGCCTTCTCCATCCTGCGCTCCCTGATGCAGGAATTCTCCAGCCCCGAAGTCAGCGACCTCTTTCTGATTGGTGCCTTCGGCTATGACCTCCTCTTCCAGTTCGATCCTATTGAGCTGAAACTCCCCCGCGAAGGAGTCAAAGACCTCCAGCTTTTTCTCTGCGACGAAATCTACCTGATGGACCGCAAAAAAGAGGCCATCGAGCGTGTCAGTTTCGACTTCACTCACGGCGCAAGCTCCACCAAAGGCCTCGCCCGGGAAGCCGGCCCTGTCTCGAAGCCCACCAAGCGCAAGCCCCGCCCCATCGAGGCCGATCACGAACCCGCCGAATACATGGCCAAGGTGGAGACCTGCCGAAAAGGCTTTAAGGCCGGCGACTTCTACGAGGTCGTCCTCCGCCAGACCTTCTCCGCGCCCTATTCCGGCAAGCCCAGCGAACTCTTTGAGCGCATCCAGATCGCCAGCCCCAGCCCCTACGAATTCCTGATCCAGTTTGGCGAAGAACAACTCATCGGCGCTTCACCCGAAATGTTCGTCCGAGTCGAAGGCGACCGTGTCGAAACCTGCCCCATCTCCGGTACAGCCAAGCGCACCGGCGACCCTCTTGTCGATGCCGAAAACATCAAGCAGCTCCTCAACTCGGCCAAAGAAGAGTCAGAACTCACCATGTGCACCGATGTCGACCGCAACGACAAGTCGCGCGTCTGCATCCCCGGCACTGTGGAAGTGATCGCGCGCCGACTCATCGAAAGCTACGCGGGTGTCTTTCACACGGTCGACCACGTCATCGGCACTCTCGAGCCGAAATACGATTCCCTCGACGCCTTCCTCACTCACATGTGGGCAGTGACGGTGATCGGTGCGCCAAAGAAAGCCGCCGCCCAGGCTGTTGAGAATCTCGAGAAGACCGCCCGTGGCTGGTATGGTGGTGCCATCGGAATGATCAGCCTCTCCAGTGGCGACATCAACACCGGCATCCTCATCCGTACTGTCCATCTGAAGGACGGCATCGCCAAATATCCCGCCGGCGCCACCTTGCTTTACGATTCAGACCCGGCTGCCGAAGAGAACGAAACGCGGATGAAAGCCACCAGCTTCTTCCGCGCCCTCGAACCCAAGACCGAAATTCACAAAGCACTCAACGCTTCCACCAAACTCAAAGACCCGGTCAAGCTCCTGTTGATTGACAACGACGACTGCTTCATCCACACCCTGGCCAACTACGCCCGTCAGGCGGGAGCGGAAGTGGTCACCTACCGCAGCGGCTTCGACCTCTCGTTGATTTCAGAAATCAATCCAACGCTTGTTCTGATGAGCCCCGGGCCGGGCCGGCCAGCCGATTTTGGCGTCCCCACAACGGTCCAATATTGCGCTCAGCGTGGCATCCCGGTTTTCGGGGTCTGTCTCGGCCTGCAAGGGATTGTCGAAGCTTTTGGCGGCATCCTCGACGTGCTCGATTATCCCGTTCACGGCAAACAATCTGCGGTGACTCATCAAGGCCAAGGCGTCTTTGAAGGCCTAGCCAATCCGCTGCTTGTGGGCCGATACCACTCGCTCTATGCAAGGCGCAGTGCTTTGCCTGCAGATCTTGAAATTACAGCAGAAACGGCGGACGGAATTATTATGGGCGTCCGCCACAAGAATCTGCCGATTGAGGCAGTCCAGTTCCACCCGGAATCGATGCTTAGCCTCGAAGGCAAAGCCGGAATCAGGCTGATAGAAAATGCCATCCGTCTCCTGGCCAAACCGGCGATTCGCGCTTAAGTTCGGCGTATTCCTTCTGCTGGGGACCATTACCTGGGTCTTTTACCTCGACCTGTGCAATCTCTATTTCCAGTGCGGCTGCCGCAGTCTCTGGGCTGGCGCGGCTGAGCATTGCAATATTCATCAAAAAGGCATGAAACACTGCCCCATCTGTGAGCTTCCTACTCACGAGTATCTTGCGTTGATCGCGTTGATCCTCTCCACCCAGGGCCATTTCATTCAGAGGGAAAAATGGCTCTGGGCAATTCTTGCCTTTCCGGTCGTTGCCGGGATCGAAGCCCTGGCCCTCGGCTGGTATCGCGGCTACTGGAGCTGACTGAATTTAAGAGTTAGGACAATTGTGCCGGAGTGTTCACCAACCTTCCCCGGCCAGATGGGCCATACTGAAAAGGAATGGAATCTTTGCTCCAGGACATCCTCTTTTACGCCGTCTGCGCCTGGATCGCCTACATGCTTTTGAACGACACCGGAGGAGGGGGCACTCGCAGTCGCATCCGCTCTGCCGCTTGACCCACCCATGACTGACGCCATCGTCATCGGTGGCGGCCTCGCAGGCCTCTCCGCCGCAACCGCTCTATCAAGCCTCGGCCACCAGGTTCACCTCTTTGACGCCAAACCCTTCCTCGGCGGTCGAGCCACTTCCTACCCAGCCCCAACCACCGACGGCCAGACCGAAGAGATCGATAACTGCCAGCACATCCTGCTGAAATGCTGTGTCAACCTCCTGGATTTCTACCGCCGCCTGGGCGTCTCAGACAGCATCGAATTCCATCGCGAGTTCTACTTTATGGAACCCGGCGGCCGCATCTCACATCTGCGTCGTGGCATCCTCCCCGCCCCCCTACACTTCACTGAGAGTTTCCTCCGCGCCAGCTATCTTAACTGGGGTGAAAAGATCGCCCTTGGCCGCGCCATGCTTGCCGTCCGCCTCGAACGCAAGCGCCGTCAGGACCTGGAACAGATCTCCATGCTGGACTGGCTCCGCGAAAAGAATCAACCCCCACGCCTGATCGAACGCTTCTGGCGTCAAGTTCTCGTCAGCGCTATCAATGTCGAGCTAGACCAGATGGCTGCCGCACACGGCTTCCAGGTCATGTGGCTCGGCTTCATGGCCGCCTCGGACACCTATGAGATGGGAATCCCCAAAGTCCCTCTCGCGCAGCTTTACGGGAACACCCTCAAGAAGGTGACCGGCCACGAACGCACCTCAGTCGAAGCCTTCGATCCTGAACGCGGCATCCTCGCCAGCGGGCAGTGGCACCAGGCCCGCACCTACATCTCGGCTGTCCCCTCAGATCGCCTCGCCAAACTGGTGCCCCAACTCCCGATCGACTTTGACGCCTTCGAGCCCTCCTCGATCACCGGCGTCCACCTCTGGTTTGACCGCCCTGTTACGGCGATGCCCCACGGCACGCTCCTCGACCGTCATATCCAGTGGTTCTACAACAAAGGTGAAGGCCGCTACCTGATGCTCGTCATCAGCGCCTCAGACGCCCTACTCAAGATGCAGCGTCAGGACATTATCGACTTGGCCGTGCGAGAGCTCATAGAATTTCTCCCCGCCGTCGCCACCGCACAGCTCACCAAAGCCCACGTCGTCAAAGAGCCCAAAGCCACCTTCCGCGCCAAGCCTGGTCTTGAAGCCAAGCGTCCCATCAGCCGCACGCAAATCCCCAACTTTTTCCTCGCCGGAGACTGGACCCGCAGCGGCTGGCCAGCCACCATGGAAGGCGCAGTGCGTAGCGGCTACCTTGCCGCAGAAGCGGCCAGCGAAGCTTTAGGCAAACCCGCCCGTTTTTTGATCCCCGATCTAGCCTAAACTGGTGTTATGACTACTCGCCGTGAAGCACTCGCCCTGGGAGTTCTGCTTGCCATTCCGGCCTTTGCCGACAACCCCATGACCACGATTCGTGTCGAAGTTACCAACGACATCGGCAAGCCAGTGGATCGCGCCGGAGTAATTGTCCGCTTCATCAAAGGCCGCAGCGTCACCAAACTCGGCAAGAAGGTCATCAAAAGCTGGGAAATGCGAACTAACTCCGAAGGCTGGGTCAAGATCCCGCCCATCCCGCAAGGCGAAATCCTGGTGCAGGTCATCGCGCGCAACTATCAGACCTTCGGCGGCACCTTTGAAGTGAGCGAAGAAGAGCGCACCATCCAGGTCAAACTCTTCCCCCCGCAAAAGCAGTTCTCGTCTCACCCGGACCTGCAACCCAGTGAGCCAGCCAAGAAGCCCTAGCCCACAGCAGCAATTGCCTCAATCTCAACTCTGACATCGCGCGGCAACCTTGCGGCCTCAACGGTCGCCCTTGCTGGCGGCTCCAGGCTGAAATACCGCCCGTAGATCTCGTTCACCTTGGCAAAGTCGTTCATGTCTTTGACAAAAATCGTCGTCTTCAGCACCTGCGCGTAGCTTGACCCGCAAGCCGCCAGCACAGCCCCGAGATTCTCAAGCACACGCACGGTTTGCTCTTCAATCCCGCCCTCCACCAGCGTTCCCGTCGCTGGATCGAGCGGAATCTGGCCGCTCAAATAGGCAATTCCGTTGTAGACGATCGCCTGCGAATATGGGCCAATCGCCTTGGGCGCGGCCTCGGTTGAGATCACTTTACGCATGTTCAAAACTGTAGCGTACCCGTGAGGTCCCGGGCATGCGATACCTTCTCTTCTACACAAAATCTTTCGAGCTCCCGCGCAATCCGGGCCGGTGCCTCCGGGTCCCAGAACGTTGCGGTACCTACCTCCACCGCGCTCGCCCCGGCGATCAGAAACTCCGCCGCATCCTCGCCCGTCGCAATTCCTCCAAGCCCGATCACAGGAATCTTGACTGCCTGGGCAGCCTCATGCACCAGCCGCAGCGCGATCGGCTTCACCGCCGGCCCGCTCAGCCCCCCAAAGCCTGCCCCAATCCTCGGCTTCCGCGTCCTGGCATCAATAGCGAGCGAGATCACCGTGTTGATCAACGAAATCGCGTCTGCGCCCGCCGCCTCGGCAGCCTTAGCCAGCGGGTCGATTTTCGCAACATTCGGAGAAAGCTTCACGATCAATGGTCGCTTGGTCAAGTTCCGGATCTCCCCCACCAGTCCGCCCAGCAATACAGGGTCTGACGAAAAGAAGATCCCCCCATGCTTTGTATTCGGGCACGACACGTTCAACTCGTAAGCGGCAATCCCTTCGGCATCCTCCAGTACGCGGATCACCTCGTAGTAATCCTCAGGGTCGTAGCCGAAAACATTGGCGAATATTTTTGTTTGATATTTCCGCAGTCCCGGCAGCTTGGTTCGGACAAATTCCCGCACCCCGATATTCTGCAAACCGACGGAATTCATCATTCCAGAGGCTGTTTCCCACAATCTTGGTGGTTTATTTCCCTCAATCGGCTCCCTGCTTAAACCTTTCACCACAATCCCGCCGATAAGGTTTAGGTCGACAATTTCGGCAAACTCGATTCCATAGGCAAAGGTGCCGGATGCGGCGAGAACAGGATTGGTTAATGGGATCCCGCAGAGGGTAGTAGCCAGGCGGGCAGAAATGGCCATCTTCTGGCAGTTTAACAAAGCCGGGTTTGAATCCCTGCCCTTAGAAGTACTAAGTATTTACCCCGATGGGTTTACAAGGCATAAAGTGGCAGACTGGAACTGCCGAAACACCTTATAAGAGTAGAGAACGAAATCGAGACCTATTTGCCTACTAGCAACAAATCACGATCACTCGCCACCAAATTCTCGATGTTTACATCGGTCTTGGTGTTTTGGGTAATCCTCGTCAATATCGGCTACGACGTTCACAACAACACCTTTGATTGGGGCAAAGGCGTACTGATGTTAGGCATTTTGCTGTTTGTAGGGCTTGCGATTGGCCGCTTTACGGTCACTCTTATGGCAAAGCCTCTGCAGAATCTGGCTGCCGGCATGAAGAAGGCGCAGCTCGGCCAGCTCGAGAAAATCCAGGTCAGCCGTACCGGTGACGAAATCCAGTTCGTCGGCGAAGTCTTCAACGAAACTATCCAGGCGCTCAAAGAGCGTGATCGTCAAATCGCCGAGCACCGCGAAATGCTCGAAGCCCGCATCCAGCAGCGTACCGACGCGCTGCGCGAAGCCATGGAGCGCGCCCTCGCCGCCAGCCAGGCCAAAAGCGAATTTCTCGCCAACATGTCGCACGAGCTACGCACGCCGATGAATGGCATCCTCGGCATGCTCGACGTTGTGCTCGAAAGCTCCCTCTCCGGCGAGCAACGCGAAGAACTCGAAACCGCCCAGCGTTGCGCTCATTCACTGCTTGCGCTGCTCAATGACATTCTCGATCTTTCGAAGATCGAAAGCGGCAAGATGGGGCTCGAAAGAATTCCCTTCCAGCTCAAGGCTGTCGTCAACGAAGCGATTAAGACTCATCAGGTTCGTGCCCGGCAGAAGCGCATCGAGCTTATGGCCGAAGTCGCACCGGAAGTCGCCGATACCGTCTACGGTGACCCCATGCGCCTCCGCCAAGTCATTGGCAACCTCCTCAGCAATGCCATCAAATTTACCGAATCGGGCCACGTACGTGTCATCCTGCGCACAGCCACCGATGGGAAAGAAGGCCGCACCGAGTTCGATCTCATCGTTGAAGACACCGGTGTAGGTATTCCCACGGACAAGCTCGACAAGATCTTCGACAAGTTCACTCAGGCTGATGGCAGCATCACCCGCCGCTTCGGCGGCACCGGCCTCGGCCTCACTATCACTCGCCGTCTCGTCGAGATGTTCGGCGGGCGCATCTGGGTAGAGAGCAGCGAAGGCCAGGGTAGTAAGTTCTTCGTCCGCATCCCTCTTGAAGTCGCCCAGAAATCCAAACGTACAGTTATTGAGACAAAAGACAGC
>Ga0209490_10006149_pt1 | contig 10878 bp, 10 predicted proteins | sample MAT06_FD_187209 | JGI IMG/M metagenome (GOLD analysis project Ga0209490, IMG submission 187209) | Freshwater microbial communities from Lake Fryxell liftoff mats and glacier meltwater in Antarctica - MAT-06 (SPAdes) (version 2) | ecosystem: Environmental > Aquatic > Freshwater > Ice > Liftoff...
AGATGACGATCAATGGCGCGATGGCAACGACAGGCGTCACCTGCAGCAGCACGGCATAGGGAAACAACGCCGTCTCGATGACGCGGCTTTGCACGAACGCAAACGCGATGGCAGTGCCCAGCACCACCGCCAAGGCAAAGGCCAGCAGCGTGATCTTCAGCGTGTTCAGCAGCGCCGCAAAGAGCAGGCCGCCGTCTTCCACCAGCGCCTGCCACACGCGCAGCGGCGACGGCACCAGGAACACCGGCACCTCGAAGGCCACCACCAGACCCTGCCACAGCGCCAGCAACAGCATCGCCACCGCGGCGGGCCAGAACACCTTCTGCCAGCGTTCGTTCATGCGGGGCTTTGCTCTGCACTGGCAGCCAGTAAACTGTCCTGCAGCCTTGCGGCATGGCGCGCGAAGGCGGTGCTGACGCGGAAGTCGGCGCTACGTGGGTAGGGCTCATCGATGGCGATCTCATCCACCACCCGCCCGGGCTGCGCCGCCATCACCAGCACACGCTGGCTGAGAAACACGGCTTCGTGAATGGAATGGGTGACGAAGATCACCGTCAGCCCTTGCTGTTGCCAGAGCGCGAGCAGATCGCTGTCAAGCCGGTAGCGGGTGATCTCGTCCAGCGCGCCGAAAGGCTCGTCCATCAGCAGCAGGCTCGGCTGCGTCACCAGGCAACGCGCGATGGATGCGCGCATCCTCATGCCGCCACTCAGTTCACGCGGCAGATTGTTTTCAAAGGCGTCCAGGCCGACCAGCTGCAATGCCGCGCGCACACGCGGCGTGGCCTCTGCACGCGGCACGCCGGCCAGGTCGAGCGGCAGGCGCACGTTGGTGCAGACACTGGCCCAGGGCATCAGCGTCGCTTCCTGAAACACGAAGCCCAGCGGGCGCTGGGCTGCGCTACCGGGGCTGCCCGTTCGACCGCCCGGGCTGAGGCTGAGCGCCGGCGCCTCGCCCCAGACCCGCACCTCGCCGCTGCTGGGCGCCAGCAACCCCGCCACCATCTTCAGCAGCGTGCTCTTGCCGCAGCCGCTGGGGCCCAGCAAGGTCAGGAACTCGCCGGGAGCCACGCGCAGGTCCACAGGCAACAGCGCTTGCGTGCCAGTGGCGTAGGTCTTGGCCGCAGCACGCAGCTCGACGGCTGCCGCGTTCATCGGACCACCCAACGGGCTCACGGCAGGATCTTCAGGTCCCTCACGAACTGCGTCGTGTAGGTTCGCTTCAGGTCCACCTTGGCCGGGTTCAGCAGCTTCAGCCGCACCATCATGTCGTAGGTGGTTTTCATGCGCGCGTCGGTGATGACACCCGCGCCCAGCGTCGCAGCGTCGCCGCCGAAGACCATGCCGCTTTCGTTAAGCAGGCGTATGCCCACGGCCAGGAGGTCGTCGTTCATCGCGGGGTTGTCGCGCTTGATCAGCGCATTGGCGGCCCGGGGGTCGCCTTTCAGATAGTCCTTGTAGCCCTGCATGCTGGCCCTGACGAAGGCGGCCACGGTGGCGGGCCGCTCTTTCACTGTCTTTTCCATGCACACGATGGTCTGGCTGTAGGGCGGCCAGCCGTAGTCCGACAGCAGCAGGGCCGTGGGCTTGAACTTGGCCTCTTTCTCGATGGCGTAGGGCTCGCTGCTGAGGTAGCCCTGCTGCACCACGTTCTTGTCGGCGATGAAAGGCTGGATGCTGAAGTTGTAGGGCCGGCGTTGACGGTCATCCAGCCCGTACTTGTCCTTCAACCAGGGCCACTGCACGGTAAAGCCGGCCGGTGAGATCAGGATCGTCTTGCCCTTCAAGTCTTCCAGCCGCTTGAAGACTTCGGGGTGGCCGATGAGCACCAGCGGGTCTTTCTGGAAGGCCGCAGCCACCGTGACCGCAGACACGCCCTGTTCCCAGCCGCTGAGTGTCTGCATGTCGTAGCCCATCACGCAGTCGGTCCGGCCGGCGGCCAATAACTGCATGATGTTGACCTGCGGGCCGCCCATCTTCAGCGTGACGTCCAGACCTTCCTCCTTGTACAGACCGCCAGCCAAGGCCTGGTAGAAGCCGCCGTGTTCGGCCTGCGCGTACCAGTTGGTGGTGAAGCTGAACTTTTGCTGCGCCGCTGCGGGCAGCAGCGCAGCGCCCAGCAGGGCCACCAGCGCAATGTGGCGCATGAAGTTCTGGCGAGACAAGGCGGGCATGCGGTGGGCTCCTGAACGGTGGGCAGACACAGTGGCGCCGATGGTAGCGATGCCCGCCACAAAACCGTCATGCCATTCCTCTATCATTTCCATATTCGTTGAATTATCGATTTCGCTGTCAGAAAGGCACCCCAGGAATGAAAGTTGGCATCAACGGCATGGGCCGCATCGGCCGCCTGGCTTTGCGTGCCGCGATGGGCGCGGCCGAGCGGCCTGCAGATGACCCGCGCCGCGCAAACCGCCTGCAGGTGGTGCATCTCAATGAACTGAAAAGCGGCGCTGCGGCGACCGCGCACTTGCTGCAATTCGACAGCGTGCAGGGCCGCTGGCGGGCCGACATCGCTGCCGAAGGCGACGACGCCGTGCGCATCGATGGCCGCCGCCTCAGGTTTTCGTCGCACGCCACGGCAGCCGAGATTCCCTGGGGCGAACACGGTGTCGACGTGGTGCTGGAGTGCACCGGCAAGTTCCTCACGCCCGAAATGCTGCAGGGCCACCTCGACCGCGGCGCCAAGCGGGTGATCGTGGCCGCACCGGTAAAGACCGGCGGCGTGCTGAACATCGTGGTCGGCATCAACCACGGGCTTTACGACCCCAGCCAGCACCGCATCGTCACCGCCGCTTCCTGCACCACCAACTGCCTGGCGCCGGTGGTGAAGGTGGTGCACGAGGCCAGCGGCATCCGCCACGGCCAGATCACCACCCTCCACGACCCGACCAACACCAACCTGGTGGTCGATGCACCGCACAAGGACCTGCGCCGCGCGCGCAGCGCGATGCTCAGCCTGGCGCCCACCACCACCGGCAGCGCCACCGCCATCGCGCTGATCTACCCCGAACTGAAAGGCAAGCTCGACGGCCACGCGGTGCGCGCGCCGGTGCTCAACGCCTCGCTCACCGACTGTGTCTTCGAGCTGAAACGCGAGACCACCGCCGAAGAGGTGAACCGGCTCTTTGCTGAAGCGGCACGCGGCCCGCTCGCCGGCATCCTGGGCTATGAACAACGCCCGCTGGTCAGCGCTGACTACGCCGGCGACACGCGCAGCGCCATCGTCGATGCGCTGTCGACGCTGGTGACCGACGGCACGATGCTGAAGGTGTACGCCTGGTACGACAACGAGATGGGCTATGCCTGCCGCATGGTCGACCTGGCCTGCCACATGAACAGCCAGGGACTGTGAACGGCACATGAGCGCCACATGAACGCCGGCACACGCAACTACGCCATCGTCACGGCGGCCTATTGGGGCTTCACGCTCAGCGACGGTGCGCTGCGCATGCTGGTGCTGCTGCACTTCTACCGCCTGGGCTATTCGCCGTTCACGCTGGCCTTGCTCTTCCTGCTGTACGAGGCGATGGGCGTGGTGGCCAACCTCATTGGCGGCTGGCTGGCCACACGCTACGGCATCCAGCGCATGCTGACGGTGGGCCTGGCCACGCAGATCTGCGGTTTTCTGCTGCTCTCGGCGCTGTCGCCTTCGTGGACGGTTGCGATGTCTGTCGCCTGGGTGGTGGGTGCGCAGGGCATCTGCGGCGTGGCGAAAGACCTCACCAAGACGGCCAGCAAGTCGGCCATCAAGCTGACGGCGGGCAACGCCACGGGGCAGCTCTTCAAATGGGTGGCGTTTTTCACCGGCAGCAAAAACGCGATGAAGGGCGTGGGCTTCTTTCTCGGCGGGCTGCTGCTGCAGGCGGTGGGTTTCCAGGCCGCGCTGTGGATCATGGCCGCGCTGCTGGCCTTCGTCTTCATCGGCGTGGTGAGCTTCGTGCCGCCGCTGATGGGCAAGGCGCAGGCCTCGAAGTCGGCCAAGGAGTTGTTCGCCAAGAACCGCGCCGTCAACCTGCTGGCCGCCGCCCGCGTGGTGCTGTTCGGTGCGCGCGATGTGTGGTTCGTCGTCGGCGTGCCGGTATTCCTCTACGCCTCGGGCTGGACCTTCACGATGGTCGGCGCTTTCCTCGCGCTGTGGACCATCGGCTACGGCGCCGTGCAGGCCTTCGCCCCCGCGCTGGTGCGCCGCAGCGACGACGGGCTCAGCACCGAAGTGCCCGCAGCGCGCCTGTGGTCGGCGCTGCTCGCGGTGGTGCCGATGGTGCTGGCGGGGCTGGTGGTGATGAAGGTGCCGCAGCTCGAGTGGGTGGTGGTTGCGGGCTTGGGCGTCTTCGGCATTGCGTTTGCGGTCAACTCATCGGTGCACTCCTACCTGATCCTGGCTTACGCCGGCTCGGAGAAGGCGGCCGAGGACGTGGGCTTCTACTACGCAGCCAACGCGCTGGGCCGCTTCTTCGGCACGCTGATGTCGGGCCTGCTGTACCAGTGGGGCGGCCTGATCTATGCGCTGGTCGGTTCGGCCGTGATGCTGACGATCTGCTGGCTGGTGACGCTGGCCCTGCCCACACAACGTGCCCTGTCTTCCCCCGCGGCCCCCGCACCACCCGCTGCATCAGCCTGAACACCGGAACACCCATGGAAGAAAAAGCCGCCGTTGCCTCGCTCGCTGCCTTGGCCCAGGGCATGCGCCTGCGCGTCTTCCGCACGCTCATCGGCGCGGGCCCGCAAGGCCTGACGCCGAGCGCCCTGTCGGCCACGCTGGACGTGCCCGCATCGACGCTGTCCTTCCACCTGAAGGAGCTGATGCACGCCGGGCTGGTGTCGCAGCAGCGTGATGGGCGCCACCTGATCTACCGCCCTTCGCTGGCGCAGATGAACGCGCTGCTGAACTACCTCACCGCCCACTGCTGCGAAGCCGCAGACGCGGGAACTTGCGAGATCGATGTGCCACCCGGCTGCACGAACTGTTGATCAACCACACCGACAACCCACACTCGAAACCACCGGAGGCGCCATGAGCAAGGACACCAGCGAACGCACCAGCGAACGCACCAGCGAACGCACCAGCGAACGCACCAGCGAGCACGCCACCCACAAGGTCTACAACGTGCTCTTCATCTGCACGCACAACTCGGCACGTTCGATCATTGCCGAGGGCCTGCTGAACAGCATGGGGCAGGGCCGCTTCCACGCCTACTCGGCGGGCAGCCAGCCCTCCGGCACGGTCAACCCGCTGGCCTTGAAAACACTCGAGCGCCTGCACCTGCCGAGCGACGGCTACCGCAGCAAGGACTGGTCTGAGTTCGCCGCGCCAGAAGCGCCCAAGATGGACTTCGTGTTCACCGTCTGCGACACCGCCGCCGGCGAGGTCTGCCCGGTCTGGCCCGGACAGCCGATGACGGCACACTGGGGCCAGCCCGACCCCGGCGCGGTTCAGGGCAGCGACGAGGACAAGGCCGCGGCCTTCTGGGAGACCACCGTACTGTTGAAACGCCGCATCGACCTGATGCTGGCACTGCCGCTGGCCTCGCTGGACCGGCTGTCGCTGCAGCGCGAGATCGACGACATCGGCACACGCTGAGCACCAGAACTGAGCTCCAAAAATGAGCCGCTGACCTGAGCCACAAAACTGAGCCGCAGAACCGAGCCGAACAAGGAAGCATGGGCCTCTTCGAACGTTTCCTCACCGTCTGGGTGGGCCTGGGCATCCTCGCCGGGGTCGGCCTGGGGCTGGCTGCACCCCGGGCCTTCCAGGCCATCGCGGCGCTCGAGTTTGCGCACGTCAACCTGGTGGTGGCCGTCTTCATCTGGGTGATGATCTATCCGATGATGATCCAGATCGACTGGACATCGGTGAAGGACGTCGGCAAACGGCCGCGCGGTCTGGTGCTGACGCTGGTGATCAACTGGCTCGTCAAACCCTTCACGATGGCGGCGCTGGGGGTCCTCTTTTTCCAGCATGTCTTCGCACCCTGGGTCGACCCGCAGACGGCCAACGAATACATCGCCGGCATGATCCTGCTCGGTGTGGCGCCCTGCACGGCGATGGTCTTCGTCTGGAGCCAAATGGTGAAGGGCGACGCCAACTACACACTGGTGCAGGTCTCGGTGAACGACCTCATCATGGTGGTGGCTTTCGCACCGATCGCGGCCTTCCTGCTCGGCATCACCGAGCTCAGCGTGCCGTGGCAGACGCTCCTGATCGCCACCGCGCTGTACGTCGTACTGCCGCTGCTGGCGGGCATGGCCACGCGGCATCTGCTGCAGCAGCGCTCGCCGCAGGCCGTGGCCGAGCTGGTGGCACGGCTGAAGCCGTGGTCCACCGTGGGCCTCATCGCCACTGTGGTGCTGCTGTTCGGCTTCCAGGCCCGAACCATCGTCGCGCAGCCGCAAGTCATTGGGATGATCGCGGTGCCGCTGGTGCTGCAGAGCTACGGCATCTTCGCGCTGGCCTGGTGGGGCGCGCGGTGGCTGAAACTGCCGCACGACATCGCCGGGCCGGCCTGCCTGATCGGCACCTCCAACTTCTTCGAGCTCGCCGTGGCGGTGGCCATCTCGCTGTTCGGCCTGAACTCGGGCGCGGCCCTGGCAACAGTGGTGGGCGTGCTTGTGGAAGTGCCGGTGATGCTGTCGCTGGTGTGGTTCGTCAACCGGCAACGCGGCGCGGCCTGGGCGCTGCGCAACACGCCCCGGGCCGATGCAAAGGACCCACATGCCACAAGCTGACGACAGCCTGCCCCACATCGACGCCGAACTCTTCGACGTGCCCAGCGGCGAGCGCTTTGCCGCGGTCGGCCGATCGACACACGCGCCGCGTTTCTTGCTGCTGTACGGATCGTTGCGCGAGCGTTCGTACAGCAAGCTGCTGACGCTGGAGGCCGCACGCCTGCTGCGCGCCCTGGGCGGCGAGGTGCGTGTCTTCGACCCCGCCGGCCTGCCTTTGCCTGACGGCGCACCCGAAAGCCACGCCAAGGTGCAGGAACTGCGCGACGCCGCGACCTGGGCCGAAGGCATGGTGTGGACCTCGCCCGAACGCCACGGCGCGATGACGGCCATCCTGAAAGCGCAGATCGACTGGATACCGCTCAGCCTGGGCGCGGTGCGGCCGACGCAGGGCAAGACGCTCGCGGTGATGCAGGTCTCGGGCGGCTCGCAGTCCTTCAACGCCGTGAACCAGCTGCGCGTGCTGGGCCGCTGGATGCGCATGCTGACCATCCCCAACCAGTCTTCCGTGGCCAAGGCGTTTCAAGAGTTCGACGAGGCTGGGCGCATGCGGCCCTCGGCCTACTACGAGCGCCTGGTGGACGTGATGGAGGAGCTGGTGAAGTTCACCCTGCTCACGCGCGACGTGGCGCCCTATCTCGTCGACCGCTACAGCGAAAGACGCGAGAGCGCGGCCGAACTTTCAGCGCGCGTCAACCAGCCGACGATCTGAGAGGCTGCGGCGGCGCTGCCTCGCCACGCCAGCCAGCACGGCCAGACCCGCCAGCAACATCAGCACCGCCGCTGGTTCGGGCACCGCCGAGACGCCGAAATCAAGTTTGTAGTTCGCCACGCCGGTGCCTGTGTCCTGAATCCAGATGGCATAGCTGCCGGCCGGCAACGAGCCGAAAAAACCAGTGGCACCGCCGCCGAAGCCCATGATCTGCAGGATGTCGGTACCGACATCGTTTTCGCCGTAGTGGGCCCAGCCCAGCAGGCCGGCAGCGCTGCCGCCGGTGGGGTTGACGGTGACCCGCGGGCCGGCCTGCACGGCGATGAAGGACAGGCCCGAGATGCCCAGTGCGGTGGTGCCCGGCAGCACCGTCAGCGTGTCGAGCTGCCAGCCCGTGGCCAAGGTGAAAGTGAAGTAGTCGCGGTCGACCACGCCAGACACACGACCGGTGGTGCCGGAAACGAGGTTCGAACCCAGCGCGAAACTCACTGTGGTGGGAGTGGTGCCCACATTGGCCAAATCGCCCGACACCGCCTCGTCCCAGGCCGTGACGGCCAATGCGGCCTGGGCACCGAGCATCAAGCCGGCAGAGAGCACAAGACGGGGCAGCAGACGGGTCATCGACATGGCGGCTTTCTGTAGATTTCGGGAGAAGTGGCAAGGATTGGACAGCGCCCGCGCATCCTAGGCCGGGCCCTCTGCGCGATGCAAGCTTCAAGCCGGTGGTGAGGGAAAGGCTTGCAGAAATTCGGCGGCAAAGCGGTCGCTGCCGCTGAGGGTCAGCGTCACGCTGTGCCAGGGCCCCTCTTCAACCTGCAGTTGCAGGTCGTGGTGCCAGTCGTTGCCGTCGTCCAGCGGGCCCTGGCTGTGCGGAAAGTGCTGCGCGGCCCATGCCAGCACCTGCTGCACTTCAGCCATCACGGCCGCGTGCGCCTCGGCCGAAGTGGACGCCATCGCTTCGAGCACGGTGACGCCGTCGCCAGCCAGGCTGACATCAAAGTTCAGATAGCGCATGGGCCTGCTGAAGCACGAGTTCCACCGCGCTGGCCTCCTGGTCGGGCGGGTAAGCGCACCTCGTCTTCGCTCAGGCCGAGCTGTTCGCCCCGCGCCGCCGCTTCGCGGAATTTCCTGGCCATCTGCACCAGCTCTTCCATCACCTGCGCGGCCGCGATGGAGCGGTTCTGGTAGCGCTGCACCCCGTCGGTCAACATGTCCGAGAACTTCTTGTTCTGCACCACGTTGCTGGCGAAGCGTGACTTGATCTCGCCTTCCAGCAGCCGTTCCAGCAGCTCCACCGCGAGGTTGCGCTCGGGCGGGTTGCGTACCGTGATGTCGCGCTTGGTCAGCAGCACCTTCACGCCCTGAAAGAACGCCACCTCCTCGCGCACCGCCTTGGCCTCGTCAAGCGTGCAGCACAGCGTGAAGGCCTTGCTCATGGCCAGTGCCAGATCGGCGAAACGCTTCTTGCCTTCTTCGATGCCGAGAACGAAATCGGCTGCGCCGGCCAGCGCCTTGTAGCCGCCCACGAGATATCCGCTGTAGTCGTGCCCATGCAGCATGCCGCGCAGCGCGTCCAGCTTCTCAGCCATCACGCTGTAAGCCTCGTGCGCGTCCACCGTTGGCCGGCCGCGGCCCTGGCTGGCGGTGTATTCCTTCAGCGCCGACTTCAGCTCGTTGGCGATGCCGATGTAGTCCACCACCAGGCCGCCCTGCTTGTCCTTGAACACCCGGTTCACGCGGGCGATGGCCTGCATCAGGTTGTGGCCCTTCATCGGCTTGTCGATGTAGAGCGTGTGCACGCACGGGGCGTCGAATCCCGTCAGCCACATGTCGCGCACGATCACGATGCGCAGCGGGTCGCTCGAGTTCTTGAAGCGTTTTTCCAGACGCTTCTTCACCTGCGCGCTGTAGACGTGCGGGCGCAGCAGCGCCTTGTCGCTGGCCGAACCCGTCATCACCACCTTGATGGCACCAAGCTCAGGGTCGGCGCTGTGCCATGCGGGCCGCAGCTTGATGATCTCGTTGTAGAGGTGCGCGCAGATGTCGCGGCTCATGCCCACCACCATGGCCTTGCCCGCCTGCGCTTGGCCTGTTTGACCATTCGCGCATTCCTCGAAGTGCGTCACCACGTCGGCGGCCACGCTGGCAATGCGGGGCGCGGCGCCCACCACTTTCTCCAGCGCCGCCCAACGGCTCTTGAGCTTGGCTTGCTGGCTTTCTTCTTCGTCTTCCGTGCCGGTGAAGGCCACGAAGGTGGCATTGGGCAGCGCGTCGCGCAGGTGCTGGGCATGTCCCACCTGATAGCGCTCGACTGGGTAGCGCGCGTCGGCTGCGAACTCGGCCTTGTGCGCGGCAGGTTGGCCGGCTCCGGTGGTCAGCACTGTCGTGGCTGTGGAAACGGCAGGCCTCGGCTTCACCGTCTTCAGCTTGGCCTCGAAGCCGTACTGCGTGCGGTGCGCTTCGTCGGCAATGACCACGATGTTGCTGCGGCTCGACAAGAGCGGGAACGCATCCTCGTCCTCGCCTGGCATGAATTTCTGGATCGTCGCGAACACGATGCCGCCGGAAGGCCGGTTGCCGAGCAGTGCCCGCAGCTCTTGCCGTGTGCTGGCCTGCACGGGCTGTTCGCGCAGCAGGTCTTGCGCCAGCGAGAAGACGCCGAACAACTGGCCGTCCAGGTCGTTGCGGTCGGTGATGACGACGATGGTCGGGTTGGCCATCAGCGGCTCTTGCATCACGCGCGCCGCAAAGCAGGTCATGGTGATGCTCTTGCCGCTGCCCTGCGTGTGCCACACCACACCGCCCTTGCCGCGCACACTGGGCAGCCCGTCGGTGCGAGACGCCGCGATTACCTGCGCGATGGCCGCCCGCACCGCATGGAACTGGTGGTAGCCGGCGATCTTTTTGATGAGACCGCCGCCGTGGCCAAGCTCGTCTTCGAACAGCACAAAGAAGCGCAGGTAGTCGAGAAGATAAGCCGGCGCGAGCACACCGCGCACCAGCGTCTGCAGTTCGTTGAATGCGCCGAGTGGGTCGAGCGCCACGCCGTCGATCGTGCGCCAGGCCATGAAGCGTTCGCTGTCGGCCGAGAGTGAGCCCAGCAGCGCGTGGGTGCCGTCCGAGACCACCAGCACTTCGTTGTACTGAAAGACGTCGGCGATCTGCTCCTTGTAGGTCTGGATCTGGTGGAACGCCTTCCACACATCGGCATTCAGGTCGGCGGGGTTCTTCAGCTCGATCAGCACCAGCGGCAGGCCGTTGACGAACAGGATGATGTCGGGCCGGCGCGTGTGGCGCGGGCCGGTGATGGAGAACTGGTTGACGGCCAGCCACTCGTTGCGCGACGGCTCGGCCCAGTCGACCAGGCGCACGAAGTCGCCACGGGTTTCGCCGTCACGCTGGTACTGCACCGGCACGCCGGTGATGAGCAGCCGGTGGAACTG
>Ga0209490_10006153_pt1 | contig 10869 bp, 8 predicted proteins | sample MAT06_FD_187209 | JGI IMG/M metagenome (GOLD analysis project Ga0209490, IMG submission 187209) | Freshwater microbial communities from Lake Fryxell liftoff mats and glacier meltwater in Antarctica - MAT-06 (SPAdes) (version 2) | ecosystem: Environmental > Aquatic > Freshwater > Ice > Liftoff...
GTACATGCACCGAATGCAACTCTCTGGACATCTGAGTGAACATAGAATTCAACTCTCCTTTAACAGGCAGAATTTCCTAGGTAACCCACGACAAGCGTGGATCGCCTTGAGAAATTATGTTAGGTAGTACAATCACTCACTGTCGGTAGGAACGCTATAACACAAGTCTGCTCCAGAAATTTCGCCCATCCGCGCGCAAAGATCGGGTGCGAATTTTTAAGGAAATTGCTTACACCGTCACCACAGCAAGCAATGGCCGATGCGATACGGTCAGTCACAAATTTGCCGGCGTAAATTCATGGCGGCATGCGCATCCTCGGCTCTTTGATTTGGATTGCACAGTCAACCCATGCAATTACCACTGCTATCATGGTTTATCTGCCAGAAAATTTTTGCTTCCCACGCTGGAGAAGGCAAAATTTTCTAGGAAACAATGTGCCGTCCCCAGGCCACAATGGCGCGCATAAGGGATAGCGAATACTGACAGTAGTATATAATTACCATAAGCTGATATATACAATCATCCTACTCATTCTATATGACGTAGAATTCGTAAAAAGTTACGCCTGTTTGTTCAAAAATTTTATCGTACGAGGTGCCCTTTTGTCGATCGATCAACGCAAAGCTGACCACATTCGCATCAATCTGGAAGAAGATGTCGCGTTTCCCAATTTGACCACAGGCCTAGAACAGTTTCGGTTTCACCATCAGGCCCTACCCGAACTAAATCTTCAGGAAATCGACACGCGCGTTGAACTTTTTGGGAAACGGTTAACCGCCCCCATTCTGGTCAGCTCGATGACAGGTGGCACCGCCGAGGCAGAACGGATCAATCAAAATCTGGCCCAAGCAGCAGAACATCAGGGGTTGGCTATGGGCGTGGGCAGCCAACGCGCGGGGTTGGAACATCAAGAAAAATCGAACACGTTTCGGGTGCGCGCGGTTGCGCCGAGGCTGTTGCTCTTTGCCAATTTAGGCGCAGTCCAACTAAACTATGGCTATGGGGTGGATGCCTGTCGCCGTGCCGTAGAGATGATTGAAGCCGATGCGTTGATTCTGCATCTCAATCCGTTGCAGGAAGTGGTACAAGCGGGGGGCGATACCAACTGGCGCGGATTATTAAGTAAAATTGCTGAGGTTTGTCGGCGCTTATCTACCCCGGTAATTGTCAAAGAAGTGGGGTGGGGCATTAGCACCGAAGCCGCGCGCCGCCTGATCGAGGCTGGCGTCAGTGCCATCGATGTCGCCGGAGCCGGTGGCACATCGTGGAGTCAGGTCGAGATGCATCGCGCCCCCACCGAACGCCTGCGTCGCCTGGCTGCCGCCTTTGGGGATTGGGGTATTCCTACCGCCGACAGTTTGCAGATGGTAGCCCAAGTACGCCATGAAGCACAGCGGCCCAATCTGGCAATCTTTGCCAGTGGTGGCATTCGCAGTGGGCTGGACATTGCGAAATGCGCGGCGCTGGGGGCAGATCTGGTAGGGCTGGCGTCGCCTTTGCTAAAACGGGCCGTGGTTTCCGCCGAAGCGGTGTGCGAGGAGATGGATCTGCTGGCGACCGAGGTCCAGATTGCTATGCTCTGTAGTGGCTGTGCCACGTTGAACGATTTGCGCCGCCCTGGGGTATTGCGACGCGTGACCCAATAAAGTACCCCCAGTAATAATAGACGAACCATTTAAAAGTCATACAAATAAGCCGCCTAATACACGAGAGCGTAGGTATGACTTTTAAGGGTTTTATCTATGAGTAGGAGTTACGCAGTTGGCAGCGTTGCCATCTCTGGTGCAGGCCGGCAGGATGCCGGCGTTCCCAGGCAACTGCGTAACTCCTATATTACACCCAATAAGAAGATGCAACGGCAAGAAAGCCTGAAATGAACAAGGAACGGTCATGTCAAATGCTGAATTAAGTGGCTTTCTAGGTCGCTGGCTACCGCGCTTAGAAGAGGAGATGCGTGGCGCGCTAGCCCAAAACGAACCCACGGTGGCCGCACACTATGGAATGATCCGCTATCACATGGGCTGGGCCGATGAGACGCTACAACCGCGCATTTATCGCAGCGGCAAACGCATTCGCCCCATGTTCTGTCTGCTTGCCTGCGCCGAAGTAGGTGGTGATCCGGTGCAAGCCTTGCCCGCAGCAGTAGCGGTTGAGCTACTGCATAATTTTTCGCTGATCCATGACGATATTGAAGACGGCGATGAAATGCGCCATCACCGCCCCACGGTCTGGAAGCTCTGGGGTGTGCCATTGGGTATCAACGCTGGGGATGCGCTCTTTGCACTTGCCTTTGCGGCAATTCAACAGCTTCCGCGCCTGGGTGTTGCACCCCAATTGACCCTACAGGCACTCGAAATTTTCACACAGACTTGTCTGGCCCTAACCGAAGGTCAGTATCTGGATATCAGCTTTGAAACGCGCGAAGATGTCAGCGTGCTGGACTATATGCGCATGATCCAGGGCAAAACCGCGGCCCTATTGGGCGCGAGTACGGCAATCGGCGCGCTGCTGGGGGGTGCAACTCAGCAGCAGATAGGCCACCTGCTGGCCTTTGGGGAAGCGAGTGGCTTGGCATTTCAGATCCAAGATGACATTCTGGGCATCTGGGGCGATCCGGTGGTGACGGGGAAGGCGGCGGGCAACGATATTCTGCGTCGTAAGAAGAGCCTGCCCATTCTCTATACGCTCAATCACGCGCATGTCGGAGAACAGTTCGAGACGTTGCTGGACGATGACTTCGGCCCAGCAGAATTGCCACAAGCGCTGCGCTTGATGGATCAGGCTGGCGCGCAGGAGTTTGCTCAAGATGCCATGCACGCCGAACATGAACGTAGCATTGCGGCCCTGCACGCCGCGCTAGAGGCTCGACCAGGTGGCACCAAGTTGGGTGCGTTGGCCGAAAGTCTGTTGAATCGCCGCGTCTAGATGTGCTCCGGCCAGGAAGCGGTCACGCTTGTGACCGCTTCCTGGCAAACTCAGATCTGATTGCGCGCCTTTACCTCGAGGTAGCGATTCACGACGGCAATGCTGAGTTGATCCGCCGGTACATCCAGTGTCAGAATCCCCGCCCGCGTTAGGTGCTCAATCGTCAATTGGCGCTCTTCCAGGAGTTGTTCGGCGACGGTACGTTGATAGAGCGTAGCACTGTCCGCCACCGGCTGATCAGCCAGCCGTTGCACGGTTGGGTCGCGCATGGTTACCAGCAACGGCAGATGTTGGCGACGGCTGCGACTCATCTGTGCGACCAGCATGTCGGTCGTGATACTGCCGGTTACATCTGTAAACACGAGCAGCAAACTGCGCTTGTGTTGTTTGGCAGCAAAATAGGCAAAGGCTTGGGCATAGTTAGGCTCGACTGGGCTGCTCTCCAGACGGTAGAGCTGTTCGAGCAGGCGATGAAATTGTTGTTTACCGCTACGCGGCGCAACCCACAATTGCACATCATCGGCAAAAGCCAACAGACCAATCTTATCCCCCTTTTGCGCGGCGACATAGGCTAGAAGTAAGGCGGCGTTGATCGCATAATCCAATTTGGCCACATCGCCAATCGGGCTGCGCATCATCCGCCCCACATCGAGCAGCACCATAATGTGTTGACTGCGCTCGGTCTCATATTCGACACTGATTGGCGTGCCGCGGCGTGCGGTTGCGGTCCAATTGATGCGTCGGTATTCGTCATCGGGCTGGTACTCGCGCAACCGTTCAAATTCGGCACCATTTCCCAGCAGACGCGTATTGCGCAGTCCTAGTTCCCACAAGCGATTTCGGCGCAACAGCAGATCATACTTCTTGATATCGGCCAAGTTTGGGTAGACTTTGACCGGTTCGGCAGCGGGCAGCGTATGCTGTTTGCGCAACAACCCCAGCACAGATTTCCAGCGCAGGTGCAGATCGCCAAATTGGTAATCACCGCGCCGTGGCGGATAGACCGTATAGGTGACGGTTTGCACCACATGCGGTGTCACTTGCACAGACAGGATGCGCGCGGCTTCCGCCACTTGAAAAGTCGCGGGCGGTTCATCGCGCACCCAGATAGCCAGTGGATAGGTACCGCGCCGCAATTCAAGCGTAATCGTGATCGGGTTGTGGGCGGCCAGCGAGAGGCGTTCGTCATGCTGGCGGGTCACCACCCAATCCTTGTGGGTAGGTGTCAAGCGCCAGTCGGCCAGCAACAGCGCCGCCCCCAGGCCCAGCCAGCCCAGCGCCACCCACCACCAAAGTGGCGACCACGCGATGGCGGCAATTGGCAGGGCTGTCACCAACAATAAGCTCCAAGAACGTGTTGTCAATTGCATGCAATCATCTCACCCTAAACAAATTCTGCCCACGCGGCAATGGAGATGATTATAACCGGATTCAAGCAGGATGGGGAGTTACACACGAATGCGATGAGGGGAAAGAGGGGACGGCACGCTAGACCTAAGGATTTCGAAAACCCTTAGGTCTAGACCCAAGCTCCAGCGTCAATTGACTGCAATAATATCGTCTTCGGCATCCATCTCAATCAATTCACCAGTGACGGTGTAAATAATACGCTCGCAGATATTGGTCGTGCGATCGGCTGCACGTTCTAGATTGTGTGCGGCCCACGAAAGATAGTTGGCGTTGTCAATCGCCGAGGGATTGGTCGTAATAATCTGAATCAGTTCGCGATTCACAATGTTATACAGGTCATCCACTTCATCATCACGCTTGGGGATTTGGCGGGCGGCGGCCACATCTTGGTTCACAAAGGCGTCGAGCGCGCTGCGCAACATCTCGACGCCAATCTGACACATTTGCGGCAAATGTACCAACGGTTTGACCAACGGTTGATGACCAATATAGAGCGTAATGCGGGCAATGCCTTTGGCGTAATCGCCAATCCGTTCGAGTTCGGAAGCAATTTCCAACACAGCGGCCAACAAGCGCATATCGCGCGCCATAGGTTGTTGAGTGGCAATCAAGGTCAGACATTCATCTTCGATCTTGAAGCGCTTTTTGTTAATGATGCGATCAGCGGCAATCAACTGGCGCGCGGCGTCCAAATCTTGTCGCTTTAGAATATCCAGCGAATCGAGCATGGCCTTTGAGACCATACTGCCCAGTACCAACAGTTCGTCCTGTAGGGCCTGAAGTTGTTTTTCATAACGAGTTCGCGTCACAGAACATCTCCATTCTATTCTTTACTCTTCAGTAAACGTGCATCTGCTCGTCAGCCGCGGCCAACAGATGCCCATCATAGCCAAAGGGGTGAGAGCGAGGCGCTTTTGGGTACCTATTATAACACCGATGGCCCTATATCGTCGCGCGCAAGGCGAGCTACCAGCACACAAAGTCGGCAAGCGCTTACCCAAAACGACCGGTAATATAATCTTCGGTTCGCTTCTCTTTGGGATTGGTAAAAATTTGTTTGGTCGGACCAAATTCTGCCAAATGGCCTGTGCGACTATCGTCCACCATAAAGAAAGCCGTGTAATCCGAAACGCGCGCGGCCTGTTGCATGTTGTGGGTCACGATCATGATCGTATACTGTGTCGTCAGCTCGCGCATCAGATCTTCGATCTTGAGCGTGGCAATCGGATCCAGGGCCGAACAAGGCTCATCCATCAAAATAATATCAGGCTTGACAGCAATCGTGCGTGCGATACAAAGTCGTTGTTGTTGGCCCCCCGAAAGGCTAAGCGCACTCTGCTGGAGTTTTTCTTTTACTTCTTCCCACAGGGCAGCGCTGCGCAACGACTCTTCAACCAGATCGTCCACATTGCCTTTGAAGCCATTAATGCGCGCGCCCCAAGCAACATTTTCGTAGATCGATTTGGGAAAGGGATTAGGCTTTTGAAAGACCATGCCCACGCGCCGCCGCACCTCGACCGGATCAACGTTGGGGGCGTAGATATTTTCCCCGTTATAGGTGATCTCGCCGGTTGTGCGGGCAATCGCAATCAAGTCATTCATGCGGTTGAAGCAGCGCAACACGGTGCTTTTGCCACAACCAGATGGGCCGATCATCGACGTAATCTTGTGTTTTTCGATCTGCAAATTGACATCACGCACAGCATGAAAGGCACCGTAAAAGATGTTTAATTTTTTTGCTTCAATCGCATATTGGGTTGCGGCATGGTGCGGCGTAGCAACCACCCTATTGCGCTGCATTGGTCTCTCTTCAAGTTTCACTGTCATGTTATATTCCCTTCGTATTGCTGCTATAGCGATTGCGGAGCAACACCGCCGATGCGTTCAGCGTTAACAAGAGCACCATCAAGACCACAATTGCCGCGGCAGCCAGATTCCGGAATTCGGCCTGTGGGCGGGAAGTCCATTGATAGATTTGAATGGGCAGGGTTGTAAATTTGGCAAAGGGACCATCGGGATCAACCACAATAAAGGTCGAAGCGCCAATTACCACCAGCGGTGCGGTTTCGCCAATCGCGCGCGAGATGGCGAGGATCGCACCGGTTAGGATGCCCGGCAACGCGGTTGGCAGCACATGGTGCCAAATCGTCTGCAACTGGGTCGCGCCCAAGCCATAGCTCGCCTCGCGCAGCGAACTGGGCACGGCGCGGATTGCCTCGCGCGCATTGATAATAATCACCGGCAAAATCAGCAAGCCTAATGTGAAGCCAGCGGAAAGCACCGTGCGGCCATTGGCTGTCGTGGGGTCAGACGCGCCCCACAGTGCCCCACTTGTCAGCGGCTCTAGAATGCGCACAAAGACTGCCAACCCCAACATACCATAGATGATCGAAGGCACGCCGGCCAAGTTACTAATATTTGTATCTACCAGCCGACTGAACCAGTTATCGCTGGCATATTCTTCCAGGTAAACCGCCGCCCCAATGCCGACAGGTAGGGCAAAGAGCATGGTAATCAAGATCACCCACAAGGAACCGAGAATAGCCGTGCGCACACCAGCCAGCATCGGGTCGGACGATTGGGGCGATGTCAGAAAATCAGCTGTGATCCAGCTACGGAAGGTCAATTCACCATTGGGAATCTGCGCAACTTCCGCTTCAATTTCACTGCGCTGGAGCAAGGAATCGCGCAGGCTCCAGGAGCGAACAACCTGCGGTTCGATGACGCGTTCCAACACTAATTCATAAACATTTTCTTGGCTGCGTTCGGCAAAAGGCATGTCATTTTCAAAACGTCGGATCAACCCTGTCGAAACATTGGCGGCCAAAATGTCCATGAGCGTCTCTTTGGGCAAATCAGCAAGCTCGCGATCAAAGACCTCTTCCACAAAGAAATCGAGCGTGCCACTATCCAAGCCTGGCACAAAACGCACAATGGGTTCATTGGGCCAGCCGGGGCTGACATCCGACCAGGTTTGTGCGGTGTTGAAGATCTGGCGCAACTGTTCCAACGTCACCGATTCTAGAAAATCGTTTTCCTTGCTCACCACAATCGCCAGTGCGTCGGAGCCCACACGAAACTCGACAGGGGTCACTTTAGCACTACGACAGACCTCCATCTCGGCACGCGTCATGGCGCGACTGGCATTGGCAATATCCACCGCGGCCCCATTGCTACACAGTGCCAGCAGACCAGCCTTAGTGCCGGTGCTTTCCCCAGTCACCGCGGTCGCAAGCCCAGCCGCCGTGAATTGCTCGCCCATGCGCATGGTCAGCGGATAGAGGGTAGAGCTACCGGTTGTGACAATCGTCTCCGCTGATTCGCCGCCACTACTGTTGGTTGTTGCAGCTTGCAGATTAGCTCGGCTGGCGTCTAGAATCTCCTGGCTCGCTGGGAAATAACCGACATCATCAATTTCATCGTTGACATCGCTAAGATAAAAATCGACAAATTCAGCGACCTGCGGTTTGGTCTGTAACGTTTCTTGTGTACTATAGATAAAGAGGGGGCGCGCCAATGGATAATCGCCCGTTTCCACGGTTTCGGCAGAGGGCAGCACATCTTCGACGCTGATCAGCTTTAGTTCGGCGGCATGGGCCTGGTAGTAGGCATAGCCAAAGAAACCGATAGCATTGGCATCGGGCGCAATGCCAGCAGCCAACACTTCATCATCTTCACTGGCAACCAAATTGGGGGTTGCCAACACCTTATCTTCTTCAATTTGCATCACAAGTGCGCTGGGATCAACACTATTCTGAAGCGCGACAAAACCAAATGCGCTGTTGAGAATGTTATAGAGCAAAGCCATCAATGCAATAATGCCGACCAAGGTTGCCAGCATAAAGAGATTGCTCCACAACATTGCCCGGCCATGGCGCTTGCGGACAAAACGCTTGAGCGGTTCACCTTCCGGATAGACGGGATTGGGAAAGTCGGTCTGTTGTGCCATTAATCATACTCCTCACGGAAGCGCGCCACCAGCATCCGGCTGGCAATATTCAACCCCAACGTCAGCAGGAAGAGCAGCAACCCAATGGCAAAAAGACTCGTATAGTCCAGGGTGCCATAGCTGAGATCACCACCGCTGATGCGTACAATGTGGCCGGTCATGGTTTCGCCCGCCTTAAACGGATTGATTACAGCCAGATCGGTAAAGGCAGTGCCCCAGCTACTAAAGTTGCGTGGCCCCGCCCCAGCTGCAATGGCGACGACCATGGTCTCACCCACCGCGCGCGAAATGGCAACAATAAAAGCCGCCGAAATGCCCGAAAGCGACGCCGGCACCACAATGCGCACAGCCGTCTCTAGTTTGGTTGCGCCTAGGGCATAGGCAGCCTGCCGTAACGCTTGCGGCACGGCAGTCAGGGCATCCTCGCTCATGGAAGTCACCAAAGGCAGGATCAAAATGCCGATCACAATGCCAGCCGAGGCATTGTTGTACACTTCCACCACATTCTTGCCAAAGATATTCTGCAAAACCGGCGTCATAAAGGTCAGCGCGAAGTAGCCATAAACCACGGTCGGCACACCAGCCAACACCTCCAATACGGGCTTGAGTGCGCCACGTATGCGCGGTGAAGCATATTCACTTAAATAAATCGCAATCATCAACCCCAGTGGTAAAGCAACCATCATAGCGATCAGGCTGGTGGTCAACGTGGAAATCACCAAAGGCCAGATGCCAAAGCGCAAAATTATGGGCTGCCACATAATCCCCGTGAAAAATTCGACAAGGCTGACTTCGCTGCTCTGAAAGAAGAGCCAGGATTCTTCACCGAGCACAAAAACAATTCCGATTGTCGTCAAAATGGAGATAGCACCACAGACCAAGAGAAAACCCTGAATTATGGTTTCTCCAGGGCGGGAACGTCGTTTCAGATTGAACGGAGGGGGCGCAGGTTGCGCAAATTCTTTTTTCGCTGGTTGCGTTCCCTGCATACTCAACTCACCTTGCATCATCAACTCCTTTACAGGTAGCACTTTATGGCAACTAGCAGACACGGAAGCAATGAGTTGCTCGTCCAAGTTTTGCTCGTCCAAGTTATGGGTAAAGCCCTGCAGAATCTCAGAAACTCTGCAGGGCTAAAATTTATACAAGACGTAGCAACAAGCTCGCTAGTTGGTGAACAACAACCTTATTGCATCGCTTCCAGCAAGGCACCCTTGGCCGCGTTCAAGGCCTCGTCGCTAGCCGGGAAATAGCCAATTGCCTCAATCTCTTCATCAACGTTGGTCAAGTAGAAGTTGATGAATGCACCGACCTGGGGCTTTTCAACGATAATTGTTGCATCAGAGTAGATGAACAAGGGGCGGGCCAGGGAGTATGTACCACCTTCTACCGTGTCAAAGTTGGGCTCGACACCATCAATGTTGAGAATACCCAGCAAAGCCGCATTTTCCTGATAGTAGGCATAGCCAAAGAAACCGATGGCATATTCGCTGCCTTCCACACCCTGCACAAGCACATTGTCATCTTCGCTCAACTGGGTGTTGGGGGCAGACAATAACGGCTCGCTGTTATCGTCCATGACGGCTTCGACAAAGTAATCAAAGGTGCCACTGTCGGTGCCGGGAATAAAGCGCGCAATGTTCTCGGCGGGCCAGCTCGGATCAACATCCGACCACTTTTCTGCCGTGAAGAGTTGCGCCACTTGTTCGACGGTGACATCCGTTACCCAGTCATTGCTAGGATGGACCACAATCGCCAAGGCATCTGTCCCAACGCGGAATTCAATTGGCGTGCGACCAATGGCGGCACAATTCGCCACTTCTTCTTCTTTGATGGCGCGGCTCGCATTGGCAATGTCCGTCTCACCAGCATTGCAGAAGCGCTCAAAGCCAGCACCCGTACCAACGCTGTCAATTGTGATATTGCCAGCATAGCCTTCGTCGGTGAAGCGCTCGGCCATCGCTTCGGTCAACGGATAGACCGTCGAGCTGCCCGCAATGATAATGTCACCCGTCACGTCCAACGGATTCACTTCGGGCAATTCGACTGCTTCGCCACTGGCCGCAGCAGTTTCTGTGCTGGCAACGGTGGCAGTTACAACCGTTGTGTCAGTTATGGCTGTTGTGTCGGTCACGTCTGCGCTAGGCGCTACTTCGGCACTGGTTGCTTCTGCAGCCGGGGCTTCGGTAGCTGGGGCGGGGGCGGCGGCCGGTGCACAGGCCGCGACCAAGACAAGCAAGGCTAGGGGGAAAATCATGAATGCTATTCGGCGCATTTGAGTCACTACTCCTTCAATTCATTGGATACAATTTCGGCAAAATCGGCCCTTTGCTCTTCTCGCAAAACTGGCCGTACAGCCAACAGAGTTGTCGCTGCTGGGTCAAGCATACAAAAGCATGATTAACAAGCCAGTTTGCCCGTGTTAATAGTTTGTTAACGTGCTGTAAAATGCTGTTAATAGTCTCTACTGGCACAAATGAAGGAAAGCAAACGCGTTGCGGATGGCAGGAACTAGGAGTGAACGTTTGGGGGTGAACGTTTGGGGGTAAACGTTGGGGGTGAACGTTGGGAGTGAACGTTTGGG
>Ga0209490_10006155_pt1 | contig 10868 bp, 12 predicted proteins | sample MAT06_FD_187209 | JGI IMG/M metagenome (GOLD analysis project Ga0209490, IMG submission 187209) | Freshwater microbial communities from Lake Fryxell liftoff mats and glacier meltwater in Antarctica - MAT-06 (SPAdes) (version 2) | ecosystem: Environmental > Aquatic > Freshwater > Ice > Liftoff...
CGAAAAAGTATTCTGCTCGCAGGTTGCCTGTGGTTCTAGGAGCAACGTAGCCACGGTAATCGGCATCGTAGAGAGAAATTTGGAAGCCTTGGGGTACTTTGATGGGAATGCTCAGATTGCAGCTTTTCCGCCTTTCTGCTGAGACATTTCCCAGGGCTGCAAACTTGTCAAATAGGATGGTGAGTTCTTGACCGTCGGGGCTGACGCTGACGCTGGCGGAGCGGTCTGGGCAGCCGCTACCGCCGTAGCTGGCACCTAATATTTGAACTACTGGATTGGCCAAGGCGGGGCTGATAGAAGCGGTCATTAATGCTGTCGCCAGCAAGAGTTTTACAAACTTCATGGATGTTCTCCTTAATGTGTTTTTGTTAGGACAACTCTGAAAAATTCAAGGAATATTGAGGCGATGCTCTTCCAATTAGAAGATGGCAAGCCTTTACTGAAAAGGCAGTCAGATTCTGAATGAGCGCTAGATATATGTACCTAGAGCAGTTTTTTTCAAGTAGCATTATTTTATTGATTAATGCCTATTATGTCCTGATACTTTCTAAGATTCATCCCGTTTAAGGACTACTCCGGAAGATTTTTTAGGAAAATATTTATCTTTTTTTTTAAATAATTTTCGGGAACAAATCTCTGGTTTTTGGGTCGGCGCAGGGCAGATGAATTGTTGGTGAGTAGTGATTTTTATTCCGTCGTTATTGGCTGATAAAAGACGCTGGAATTCGGGAATTAGAGCCGCCGTTGCTGTAGGAAATGAATCTGTCTGGTGGCGGGGAACGAGTAAAAAGAGACGATATTTGTATTTTCAGGCAGATTCAGGAAAGGAGAATTATAATAAATAAAATTAACTCTTTAAAAAAGATGAGTGCTAAAGTTACTGTCATTGACCATCCTTTGATACAGCACAAGTTAACTCTGATGCGGCAAACTCAAACGAGTACGGCTAAATTTCGCCAACTGCTGAAAGAGATTGGGATGCTGCTAGCCTATGAAGTGACGCGAGATTTGCCGCTAAAATACGAACCAATAGAAACGCCGATCGCCAAAATGAATGCACCGGTGCTGGCTGCTGAAAAGAAAATTGTTATTATTTCGATTATGCGTGCAGGTCAGGGACTGTTAGATAGTATTTTAGAGCTGATTCCGTCTGCGAGGGTAGGACATATTGGTTTGTACCGCGATCCGACAACTCGGATGGTGATCGAATATTATTTCAAAGTTCCCCAGGATATTGAACAGCGAGATGTTTTAATTGTTGATCCGATGCTGGCTACTGGTAATTCAGCAGTGGCGGCAGTGGATAGGCTGAAAGAAGTTAATCCGAAGTCTATTAAATTTTTGTGCTTGCTGGCGGCACCGGAGGGACTTAAGCACTTTCACGAACAACACTCTGACGTGCAGATTTATACGGCGGCAGTTGACGAGTGTTTGGACGAGCACGGCTATATTGTACCCGGACTCGGAGATGCGGGCGATCGGCTTTACGGCACTCTGTGAATTCAATAAAATTATTTTCTGCTGTATATGCCAATACATTCATTTAAAAATAAGTTTACTAACATAAGCATTGGTTTGATAGTGCCATACAATGTAAATTGTAAAATTTTAATGTCAGGAAAAGCCTATATATAACAATGGTTGTAGGGTTTTCTTACATTAAATTCGTAAATTGCATGATCTAGATGTATTTACTGCATATTGTCGATCAAGTCTCTGCCTTTAGTGTAATTAATTGCAAGAATTAGTTATTAAAATAGATGTATGATGCTAACCGTTTGCGATCGACTACTAACATTTTTTGACGAGGGAAAAAACAATGGAGACTACAGCACAGAAAGAAGCCCCAACTCAGCCTGTTGAGGAAGTGAAAATTCAGAATATCAACAGTTTGGAGTTTGAGCTTTGGGCTAAAGCAGTGAAACGCCAGATGATTGCAGCACTCTCTAAAAAGGGCGCGATTTGACATCTCTGGGTTTTTTGTGCACACGTTGTGTTAATTAATTAAATTAACAAAATTTTTGTCTGCATTGTTGTCCGAGTTTGAGAGGAGTAAGGGGAAGAGTTTTGAGATTGCGCTGCTTTCGGAGTTACGGGAGGGGCAAAAGAAAGAATTTTCCTTTTTCCTAGTTTTGGACGTACAGGTGGAAGGAAGCCGGGTTTTTTTACGAAAATACTTCTGTTGCGATCGGCAGAAATGGTAAAAAACCCGGTTTCTTTGTGTTAAGAGTGCGTCCGGCACTTTTCCCTCTACCGAATGCTCGATCCCAGATTACCAGAAAGAATTGGTTTAAAGCCTCTTCCTTCTAGGGAGAAATTAAAACAAGACTATTCATTACTCGAATCCTCGGACTTCCAGGTAGAGGTCGCCCTCAACTGTCAACTGTCAACTGTCAACTGTCAACTGTCAAGATCGCTTGTCAACCGCCGCCAGCAAGCGCAGACTTCCGTCTTGAATCTGCACTGCTTTCACCGTTCCCACAGCAACTCTTTGTTGACCGTTAGCCATCGCTACCTCAATCTTAATCTTGGGGTCAGCCTGTAATCCCAGCCGCCCCCAGAGCCACTTGACTTGAGTAGCAGGAAAAGAGCGCACTTCTACATCAGAAAAGGGCGAATTAACCCAGCGGCTACCGTCGTAAAAACTCGCTACTTGCACCTGATACCAAACTTGTTCTCCGGTCAATTTTAACTCGTTGTTCGGTTCGGGTTCCAGCCACTCAGCGGGATTGACACTGCTAATTAAAGTAGCAGAACCCATAATTTGACTTTTGTGGCTTTCTAGATTTTCAGCCTGAGAAACTGCTTCCTGAAGTTTGTTGACCAAATTCCGAATTCGATTTCTTGTTTCGCTGTCAGTATTTGATTGCTGGTCGAGCCAATTCATCGCCTCGCGAGTTCCGTCTTGAGAAGCTACAATCAGAGCGCCCCAAGCCTTGACATCGGCGTCAGCGGCATTCACTCTCAAGGCGGCGTCTATGCGGTTCCAGATCCGCCCGCCGTCATTTTTGAGGGTGGTGGCTATTTCGTGACTGTTGCTCGGATCGGCTTCAAATACTTGCAAAGCTTGGCTCCAGCGGCCGTCGATCAATTCTGCGAGAACTTGTTGACCGGGACTGGCCCAAGATGCGATCGCCTGAGCCCGAGTAATTTTAGCGTGAAATTCGATCGTTTCTAGCTGAGCTTGCGCGACTGCGGGCCAATTTTTGCCGGCTTTCCCCTTCGCCACACGCATGACATTTAATGCTGGAGACCACAGCCCACTTTTTGCCAGCCGCAGCCCGTTTTTATAAGTCTCGTCATTGAAGGCAAATTCTTCTAAAGAAATCGCGGTTAACTGAACTGGGTTCGGCAGAAATTTGCGCGGGCCAATTTGATAAAGGGTAAATTGCGGCTCTAAACCAACTGTTTGGTCGATCGCCAACTGTGGGTTTTCTCCCTTAACAATTTGCTGCCAATTCGGCGGTTGTCCAGCCGCACTCGCCCACTCCAACAGCGGCATTAAATGATTTTGGCTGGGGTTGTAGCGAACGACTTGTCCGTAGGGAATTTTCTTGTCGCCCCGCTTTAGTTGACCGCTGACATTAAACCAAATGCCAGAGGCGGGGGGCTTTCCGTCAAAGCGGCGCAGTTCTGTTAGGGGTAGCGACTGATTCGAGACTTGATTGTCAGATGTAGAGTCAGCTAAAGAAGCAATGACAAAAGATTCCGCCGGGCCTTCTACGTTCACAGAACTTGCTAACTGAAAATACTGCTCTTTATCGGAACTGCGATCGGGCAACTGTACTCGCTTGTACACCCGAAGTTCGAGAATTTGGCGGCAAGGATTTTTGCAAACAGTAGAAGCCTTAACAGTTCTTTCTACCATCACCGGCAATAGCAAATCGGAAATAGAATTATCGCGGGATTGATCGACGGGAAGAGGCAGGGGTTCTCCGGTTAGGAATCCCAATTTGCGGATGCTGGCTTTGATTTGATCGAGAGTTTGGATCGAATCTCTGCTACCTGTAGGCAGGCGCGACCATTCCGGCACAAACTGAGAGATCAACTTGTTGCCATTGGGATCGACAATTAGCTGATAACTCAGCCAAGCGCCGCCTCCCATCAAAGCTGCACAGCAACCCAAGATGCTGAGGGCTGTCAAATTAGCTATCAGTCTTTTCCAGGGATATCTGGCGCGAGTTCGGGGAGTAGGTATTGGAAGCTGGGACTCTTGAAGATTTTTGGGGCGTCGGGTTTGGCGACGGCGTCTTGTCGGAGGAGGAGCAACTTTGCGATTTTCTGGGGGTTTGGCTCGATTTTTTGAGGGGTTAATTTTGTGTTCCATCGTCCCATTTTAGAATTTAGATTTTAGAATTTAGAGTTTAAAATTGCAATAGCCGATCGTACTGCCGACCTATGATATCCCAAGTGTATTGCCTTTCAACGAGCGATCGCGCGTTGACAGAGAGCTCCTGTCTTAGCTGCTGATTTTCAAACAAACTGGCGATCGCTTCAACATACTCCTGAACTTCGTTTGCCCGCAAGGCCTTTGTCGGTTGTGGGCCACCACCATCGACGGCTAAACCCTCCAAACCTCGATCGCTCGCAACCACGGGAGTTCCCGCAGCCATCGCCTCCAAAGTTTTATTTTTAATCCCGAAACCAATCCGCATCGGTACCACACAAACTGCAGCCTGATGCAAATATTCTGCCACCCTTTGCACCCGACCTACTACTTGAATTCCCCGGAGTTTCCCCAAGGCGAGCACTTCCGGGACTGGCGAAGCCCCGACTATAGTGAGGGTAGCATCGGGATATCGCTGCTGCAACGAAGGCAATATTTGCAAACTGAGAAATCTGGCGGCGTCAATATTGGGCAAATTGTTCATTGCGCCTGCAAAGATTAAGGTGTGTCCTCCCGGATCGATCGACCGGTACGGAAATTGGGTTAAATCCACGCCGTTAGGAATTACATCTATGGAAGGTACAAAAAAATCTTGTTTTCCTCGCACCTGAACCGGAGGCAACAGTAATTCTAGGAGTTGCTCTCTGTCTGTGGATGTTGTCGCGACAATGCGGGAGAATTTGGAACAGTAGCGTTTTTCGTAGCGCGCGAGTAGCGGTAAATTTAGTCGATCGCGCAGAGGTTTTTGGGAAGTGCCGGTGATTAACATTTCCCTGCAAGTTCCCCAAACCGAACTGTGAATATTTACCACTGTCAGCAGTTTTTGCCGCCATTCTGGACGCACGTAAATCTCGTTAACGCTGTGTTCGCAGGTAACAGCATCGCATTTGCCCTCGTTTACCAAATCGTCAGCCCAATTCTGCATTGCTTGAGAGTAGCTTGAGATCACGTTTGGAGGTGTCCCGGATAACAAAAATTGACTAAAACGTCGGATTTTTCCATCAATACCTGTTGAAATTGTCTCATAAGTCTCGAAAACTGCCAATTCTTTAACTTGCTGCCGCAATGCGTCGATTTGTGCGTCGGTGACATCGGGCGATCGCAAAGTGCCGAGAATTACATCATGTCGCCGGCTCAAGTATTGTAATAAATTAAAAGTCCTTACCTGAGTTCCTCCGCGGCTTGGCGGGTAGGGAAAAGTCGAGGAAAGCATCAAAATCTGCATGGGATATTGGATAAATAAAATTGCCGCTGTCGCGATAAGATTGACTGATAAAACTTTTTTAACAATCTTCTCACTATGGACGAATTATCTGTCAAAGCGCTGCTCGAAGACTTAAAAAACTCCGAAGAAAGCGTGCGCGATCGGGCAACTACAGAACTCTGGCGGACTTGGTTTAACCAGAAGGGTGATTACGGGATGCAAATTCTCAGGCGATCGCAAGTTTCGCTAAGTGCAGGCGATGTTCGCCACGCTTTGGATTTGCTGACGAAACTGATTGCTCAATCGCCCGATTTTGCTGAAGCTTGGAATCGGCGCGCCGTACTTCACTATACCCAAGGAAATTATAAAAAGTCGATTCACGATTGCGAAATTGTCCTCAAATTGAACCCGGTACATTTTGGGGCGCTGCACGGTCTGGGTTTGTGCTACGCTGCCCTGGGAGAATACATAAATGCTATTCAAGCTTTTCGTCGCGCTTTGGAAATTCAACCTTTTGCTTTGGTGAATCAAAAGTTAATTCTTGAATGTACGGCTCGTTTGAGTTAAAATCAACTGTGGAGTGAAGGAAGAAGGAAGAAGGAAGAAGGAAGAAGGAAGAAGGAAGAAGGAAGAAGGAAGAAGGAAGAAGGAAGAAGGAAGAAGGAAGAAGGAAGAAGGAAGAAGGAAGAAGGAAGGCTTTAATATGGGGCTGTGTAAAATCTAAAATCTAAAATCTAAAATCATAAATGGTCTTTGTTTGTGCCGAAAATTAGCGTTTGCATTCCTACTTACAATCGAGTGCATTTGCTGGCTAGTGCGATCGCCAGCGTGCTAGATCAAAGTTATACAGATTTTGAATTAATTGTCTGCGATGACGGCTCCACTGACAGCACTCCGCTGTTAATGTCAGAATTTGTAGAGCCAGGGATTCGCTACATTCGCCACCCGCAGAATATCGGTAAAAGTAATAATATGCGATCGGGCTTTGCGGCGGCAAGGGGCGAATATTTTATCAAATTTGACGATGACGATCGCCTGAGATCGCAATTTCTGGAGCGGACATCTGCTATTTTAGATAAAGACCCCAGCATTGATTTTGTCAGTACCGATCACTGGGCGATCGACATTCACAACAATATTGACGAAACCGAGACTAAACTGAATTCGCAGCGGTGGGGGCGCACCGAGTTGTCGGCTGGAATTGTTGAAGATTTGCTCTCGACAGTTTTTCTGAGACAGAGTTTGCAAATAGGGGCGACTTTATTTCGCCGCCCCGCGCTGCAAGAAGTAGGATTTCTGCGGCCGAATTTGCAAAATTGCGAAGATAACGATTTGTTTGTCAGACTTGCAATTGCGGGCAAAAAATGCTATTACTTGCCAGAGCTGTTGATGGAGTATCGATTTCATGCAGAACAGCAAGGAGTCGATCGGGCAATTCCGTATTTGAGCGATAAATTGCGCTATTTGACCGGCTACGAATTTGAGTCAGAGATGCTCGAAACAGTCAGGCTCAAAAGGCTTGCAGAAACTCAATTAGCGCTTGGTTTGCGGCTGATTGAGGTGGGTGAAACTGCAAAAGGGCGGCGGATGGTCAGGGCTGGAAAGTCTGTTTCTGAGGCGAAAATGTGGGCTGGTTTGGGATTGTCGCTGCTGCCGGTGGAGTGGCGGGGGAGGGCTTTTGCGGCAGTGCGGGAGTTGTTGAAACGCCAGTTGTGAAAGAGGATTTCGAGAGAATACCGGGTGGTTATACCATTTAAGATTTGAGATTACCGCCTAGTCTGACAGCGCTGATTTGAATTCTCCTACTCAACCCAACCTACTCTCTTGAAGACAAGAGGGTTTTCCACTCTTGCACAAAAGATGGTGAAACTGATAGATCGATCGCTTCATCGCCGAGCGTTGATATCGTCAACTTTAGGGGAATTTCTGCCTGCAACTCCGGTAACAACGGCAGAATGTTATACTGACTTACATGAGGTTCGGGAGCGGATAAATCAGTAAAAATAGTGCTAGAAGTATCAGCAGCAGTCAGGGTTTTACCTAGTGAATCAGTCAACAATAATGGCTGACTGCGATCGATTTCTACCCCGCCGGGGAAACCGACTAAACGCAGTTGAAAACTCATTTCGCCATTAGGATAAACACGTTGAAAAGCGATCGCCTGCCAGCTACCTCCGTGCTGATCTTTGAGGGTTTCCCGGGACTGGTAAACCATTTGTCCTGGTGCTTCTTCTAGTTGTCGAATTGCTGCGACTGCATGGGGAGTAGTTAACATTCCTAAGCCCAGGAATAAAGTCAACACTAAAGCTCCTAGCAATAGTAACTGGGAAAATATTTTTCTAACACGATATTGGATCATCAAGATTCCTTTCTTTCATGAATGGGCTGAAATAATTACATTCTACTTTTCCAAAGGTTCTCCTGCAGCTTTCCAACCTTGAATGCTAGGAGGAAAAGCCTGCACGTTAGCATATCCTAACATTTGCAAAGTCATAACTCCCATTGCCGTTCGATAGCCCGTTGTGCAATAAAGAACCACAGGGCGATCTTTGGGAATTTTATCAAGATTTGCGGTTAAGGTTTGCAAGGAGATATTAATGGCATTGGGAATGTGACCAGATGTATATTCAGAAGGCTGTCTGACATCAATTAATAAAGCATTATCCCTTTTGACAATACTTTTGAGAGCTTCTGTATTTGTAATCGTGTAATAATCGCGAGGAAGAGAAGTCAAAAAATTATCGAGTTCTGCTGATAATGGCGCTTGGGACATCGAACCGACGGCTATGACTGGCATAGGTGCGATCGCCAAAATCCCAAGAGATAATAACGTTCCCAGCAACAACCTGAGAAAAATTTTCTTCATATCCTTATTTTTTCTCCTTTAAAAGTGTTAGGGGATGAGTAAAAAATGTGCAAGATCAAACCCCAGGATGTGTCACTTGATAGGGATAGATAATCCGATCAAACTCGCTGAGATATCACCTACGGTCAGCTTGTTAATTCGTGCCTCACTATTCTTTAATGCTTCAACTAATTGCGTAAAATTTTCTTATTTTTTGATAGTAGCCGAGTCTCGCTCCCCAACGCATCCCCCTTAAGAGGTAAGACTGTTGATAGCCAGGCGGAGAAATGAACAATTTTGGTAATTACTCAACTCCCCTCAAAGGACAGCTTACACCTCTGTAACCCCTACAGAGCAAAAGTTGTGAATTTTCGCGACATATGCCGAGGAGTCCCAATTTTTAATATTCAGAAGCCCAAACCCCTATTTTCTAGTTGATATCATGTCCGGTCAATATAGCCATTCTCAAAAAGGTGAGGCACAGGTTTAGATTTTAGATTTTAGATTTTAGATTTTAGATTGGGGGATTGAGGGATTGAGGGATCTATCGATCGATACCTCATCTTTGTGACAAGTGCTATATCAGTTGTTTGTGCGATCAATTTTATTTAACTACTTAGAAATTCGTCTTTCACAACACTCCTGACTCTAATTGGTCTAAATATATAAATTCAGGAGCTTTGACTCCCGCTTCCTCTCTAATTTTAACCAGTGCAGGTGACTCAAAGAACGCCCTGGCATCTGTTGTTGATGTCCAGGCGGAAAAATGAACAATTTTGTTAGGTTTACTGTCATACTTCAAGACCTGATAGGAGCGCTCGCCAGCTTCTTTTCTGATGTTTTCAGCATTATCGAATACTTTTTTCCAAGCTGCATAATTTTCGACTTCATGAATAATTAAGACATACTGCATAGCAATAAAACCTATTTTCCTATCAATACACTTGATCGTGATTACCAATATATACAAACACAGCTTTGCCATCTTCCGTAAAGTAGAATAGCACCCTTTCGTCATAATCTACGGTAAAACTCCAAAAATCATTAAGCTTGCCCGACAGTTTGTGAGTTTTCAAGTTCGGATCAAAGGGATCTACAGCTCTAATTTCTGCTAAAATCTAGCCTCTAAATCTGCATTGCCTTTAATACGCTTTTTGAAAGCACGTTTAAATGAAGAACTGAAACTGACTTCCATGATTACTCCTATATCAGTTGTCTCAGTTCATTGATGTTGGCAGAAAATTTCAGCGAACCTTTTTGTTGTTCGACTTGCGCCGACTTAAAGTTCTCAGATATCTCCTCACGGCGTTCTTCACGGAGATATTGCTTCAACAACAGTTGAATTTCTTGCTTCTCATCATACCAATTCACTATGAAGTTGCACGCTCATATAGCTTCAAGAATATAGTCCCAACCACAGAGAGATAAAACTTCGTCATTCGTGAGAGATTTGATAATTATATTTACCTGTTCTTTGAGTCGCTCTAAACTAGAATAATTTTCCCATTTTAGGTATTTTTTTGTATGTTTTCACAATTTTTCAATCGGATTTAATTCAGGACTGTAGGCTGCTAAATATATTGGCATTACATGGTCTGCCCAGTCTAATAATAGAGCTTTATGAAAGCTACCACGATCCATGATAATTAGATTAAAACTCTCTGAGTATTTTTGACCCAATCCATTTAAAAACTCTTGAAAGCAATTGTAATTGAGCTGAGAAAATTTTTGATAATATTGTTCACCTGTTGCTGGCTCTACGGCTCCACAAACATAAAAGTTTCCTCGTTTCCATTGCTTTTTTTTAATAGGTTTTACCCCCTTTAATGTAATTATTCTGCAGGGCATAGTAATCAATCCAAATCTACTCTCGTCCTGACACCATATCCTGACAGGTTTTCCGTTGCCGAAATATTTAATCATTACTTTAATTAGCTCAAAGAGTTTTTTTTGAAGTTTGCCTGCACCCCTTCATTCACTTTGTTACTTTGAGGTCTTGGGACTTTCAGCTCAGCTTTCAATTTATAATGAACTAGGTCATGTACGACTTTATAGCTCACTTTAATCCCGCACTCTTTTTCTAGCCATAGCTGTAATTTGCCATAACTTGTCTCCCCCTGTGTTGCAGTTTTTTGATTAATTTTTCTGTCACGGAGGGTGGAATATGTGGAGTCTTTCCGGGAGCTTTTTTTAGACTAAGTAATTCATTAATTCCACCTTGTTTGTAAGCTCTTAACCAACGATATATTGTTGATTCGTCTAGTTTCAACATTGTGGCTAATTCGTATCCGCTCAATAAGTTGCGATGAGCCTTAATTTTTCAGAATCGTAGAATTTTAATCTAATTCTAGAAATATCTTAATTCAGACACAAAAATCGCGCATTTGCTGGCTGCTAAATCTTGACTAAAATAATGTATTATCAATTATGAA
>Ga0209490_10006156_pt1 | contig 10868 bp, 6 predicted proteins | sample MAT06_FD_187209 | JGI IMG/M metagenome (GOLD analysis project Ga0209490, IMG submission 187209) | Freshwater microbial communities from Lake Fryxell liftoff mats and glacier meltwater in Antarctica - MAT-06 (SPAdes) (version 2) | ecosystem: Environmental > Aquatic > Freshwater > Ice > Liftoff...
GCTCCACAAGCTCTAGTTTGTGCAGCCGATCGCGCAAATTGACATCCTGAGTCTTGCCCGACTTAGTAGTGTGCACCCGCCAAAAAGCCGAACTTTGGACGATCGTCTCGACCCAATCTTCCCAGTTGGCATTATTCTCGACAGAGACAGCAGCAGAATTCTCACTTTCTAATTCGGGATTTTCTGCCAACGAGCCTGTTGCTGCGACAGTAATCATGTACTCAGCGGCTTCTAGCAACTGATTGGCAGAAGGAGCTTTGAGGTCGATCGGCTCAACTCTGTAAATCGGGATATTTTCCGGCAGAGTCGCTGCTAATTTTTCGCGAAACATCTCAAGTTCGATCGACTCAGTTAGCTCAAAGTCGGCAATTTCCCCAATACTGGTAACACCCAGAGGCAGGGCATTTGCCACAGAAATTCGAGGATTCGGGTGGAAGCCACCGGTAAACGAAATCGGTAAATCGGCTCGACGGACAACTCGATCGAACAATCGGAGCAAATCCAAATGACCAACCAAAGCCATATCGCCCACCTTCCCAAACCAAACCCGAAAACGCTGTTTCCGTTCCGTATTCGGCACAAACTCCCCGGCAAACTCAGGAATTGGCAGGGCATCCACAACCACATTGTGTCCGAAATCAGTGCCACAAACCCCGCAGCGCGAACACCCTTCAAAGGAACAATCAGGAACCGTCGCTGCTTCCAAAGCCTTTTGCAAGTCAAGTTTTAGCCAGTTTTTATCAATTCCCGTGTCCAAGTGATCCCAAGGCAGAGCCTGATCGAGAGACATCGGAAGAGTCGGAGATTCAGAGATTCGGAGATTTGGGGATTCGGGGAGAATTGGGAAAATCTTCGTGGATTCCTGGGAATTCCGACTTTTATCCGTTAAATCCGCTACAAAATCCGCTGCCGAACTTGCTTCTTCCTTCTCAAACAGATTCCATTCACCGCTTTCGACTTGGCGGTATTTCCAGGTAAGGCCCGATTCATCGATCGCCTGAGTCCAAGCCTTGTAAGCTTTATCCAAACTTTCCCACCAAGCATCCATACCCGCGCCAAGTTCCCAAGCGCGGCGGACTACAGGGCCCAAACGTCGATCGCCCCTACCGACAAAATCCTCCATCGCCGAAATCCGCACATCAGTATAATTCACCTTGAGATTTCTCATCCCCCGAAATTCTCCCTTCAGCAATCTTTGCTTGCGGGAAAACTCAGAAGTCGAAACTGAGTGCCACTGAAAAGGAGTGTGAGGCTTGGGCGTAAAATTAGAAATTGTCAAGTTAAAATTCAGTGTCCGTCGGCCATCTAGCCGGCATTCCCTTTGTAGCCAGCGGACTGTTTCGGCGATGCCCAGCACATCAAAATCTGTTTCCCCAGGCAAACCGATCATAAAATACAGCTTGATTTTATCCCAACCGCGATCGACCGCAGTTTTGACACCCCGCAACAATTCCTCGTTTGTCAAACCCTTGTTAACAATGTCGCGCATCCGCTGCGTACCAGCTTCCGGCGCAAAAGTCAAACCGCTTTGTCGCGTACCGCCGAGAATGTCAGCAATATTATCGTCAAATCTGTCAACCCGCTGGCTGGGTAGAGACAGAGAGATATTTTTGTCTTTCAGGCGGTTTTTGATTTCCATCCCGACTGCTGGGAGTGCCAGATAGTCGGAACAACTCAGGGAAAGCAGGGAAAACTCGCTGTGCCCGGTGGCTTTCATTCCTTGTTCGATCGCTTCTACAACTTGCTGAGGTTCCACATCGCGCGCGGGGCGAGTCAGCATTCCCGGCTGACAAAAGCGACAGCCGCGAGTACAACCACGGCGGATTTCTACTGTCAGCCGATCGTGTACTGTCTGAACATAGGAAACTAGCCCGATCGAATAAGCTGGTATGGGAGTCGCCACTCGGCGTAGAATTCGATCTGGAACTTCGGGGCGGTTGGGATGAACAGAACCGTCGGCCGCCATATCATAGAATTGCGGGACATAGACACCAGGAATTTGCGCTAAATCCAGCAGCAATGCTTCTCGGCTCAAATTATTAGCTTTACCTTCTGCCAAAATTAAGCCAATTTCCGGCAGTAATTCTTCGCCATCTCCCATTGCGATGAAGTCAAAAAAGTCAGCGTAGGGTTCGGGATTGGAAGTGGCCGTTTGGCCGCCAGCAAAAATCAGCGGCAAATCTGCGCCATTTTGGGCAGTTGTCGCTCTTTCTTGCCAAGTTAGGGGAATGCCGGCTAAATCCAGCATTTCCAGAATGTTTGTGGCTCCGAGTTCGTAGCTGAGGCTGAAGCCTAGAATATCAAATTCTGTGAGCGATCGCCTTGATTCTACGGCAAACAGGGGTGTTTTGGTCGATCGAAGTTTTGCTGCTAAGTCTGGTGCGGGCAAATAAGCTCGATCGCACAACTGTCTCGGCCCAGCATTCAAAATATTGTAAAGGATGATGTGCCCCAGATTGGAAGCACCAACTTCATACACTTCTGGGTAAGTGAGCACCCAGCGCACAGACGCTGTATCCCAAGGCTTGTGCGCAGCCCCCAACTCGTTTCCCAGATAACGAGCAGGCTGATTGATTTCTGCTGTAAGTAATTCTTCGATTTTTACTGCCACGGCTCGACTCGCTCTCATATTTGCGACTCTTAAGCAGCGTACCTCAAAATCTGCCAACACGCCAACCGCAGTCCTTTGTCTTTTCGGCTATTTAACCGAATTTGCTATTTTTTGTGGCTTATTTTCGCCTCCTTAGCAGCCTCTACCAGTCTGTTTTTACTGAGCAGTTGGAGGCTTGAAAGCTCTCGACATTTTCAAATATCTCAAAAACTCGATCGAGTTGACTGAGTTCCAAAACCATCCTAATCCCCGCAGATACCGAGCAAATGCTAAAAGAGCGCTGCATTTTTTTCGCCTGCTTGAGGCCCGAAACCAATGCCATCAAACCAGCACTATCAATAAATGTTACTTCGCCCAAATCTGCGAGTACCGCTACAACTCCGGGGGTAGAAATTGCTGTGGTTAGTTGCAGTCCGAATTCTTCGGATGTGGCTGCATTCAGGTGGTAAAGGGGTCGAATCAATGTAATTGGTTTCTGGGCAAGAAGTGTCTGCATATATCAAACCTATGGTTGCTGCGTATTTTCAACTACTGTGCTAGAAGGTTGTAAGCTTAAACTTACTTGACACATCCGAGCCTAACTTGCTATCGAGGAAACTGACCCGTTTTTTTCAGTATTTTTACTGAATCTTTATTTATTTACTCTTTTTTATGACAGTTTCCGCAATATTTGGGGAGTAAAGGTAAGCTACTATACTATTTTTTCTTGATGCCAGCAGGTTTAGTCTTGGCAATGGTAAAAATTGCGATCGACTTTGCCATAGCTGTTACATTCAACTGAACAATGTAATTGAAATCACTTGTTAGTTCTGATTTAGATCACGCGCGCGATCGACTGTTCAGATGATAATCAAACTGTACGGAGTTCTCCGAGCTAATATGCAAGCAACTTACGCGATTCGTCATCTTGTAGAAAAAGCCCTTTACATTAAGCAGTTGACGCCTGACATTGAAAACGAAATCAACTACGAGCTCACCCGTTTGGGTTACATCTCGGATATTGATTATGAGGCTTTAGAATTATTAATGGATGAAATGGATGCCGGTCGGGTGCAATTGGTATCTAGTCGATAGTTGGAACCGGGCAGGGCCGGAAAAATCAAACAGCGAAAAAAAATCCTTATCCTTGCACGGCAGGAAATAAAGGAGTGCCAAAAGCATTGGCTGCGGTACAGTATTTTTCCAATAGACGAGCAATTGCATTCATTCACTCTCATATCCTGAAATTATCTGCGTTTATCTGCGTATATCTGTCTTGCATCTGCGGTTAACCGGCTCTATCAAAGATTTATGCAATCTTGCTCTAATCTAAAATCGCGCGCAGCGCCAAACTTGCCACCACCGCCACCAACTCAGCAGGATCAAGAGGCTTGGGTACGTGAATTTGAAAACCCTGCCGCAGCGCCCTTACCCGTTCCTCTACCCTACCTGCCGCCGTGAAGGCCACCGCCGGAATTTCCTTCCCAGCTTGCGATCGCACTAGCCGCAGCAGATCCTCTCCATCAGGGGTCTGCATCCCGATATCGATCGCCAAAACATCTGGATTCAGCCTTGAAATCGCCTCCAAAGCTTCCTTTCCCGATGCAGCCGTCTCCACCACAGCCCCGCAATCTTCGAGCACTGTACGCACAAAATTCAGGGATTCACCGTCGCTATCGACCACCAACACTCGCACTCCCGAAAGGTTACTGCTGACAAAAGACTCATTGATCGGGGATCTGGCCGGGGTTTCTCGAATCACAAACTCCTCAGCCCCGGCAACAGAAAATCCGCCCTCGCCCTGTCGCTGTTTAATTGGCAATCTCACGAAAAACCTCGCTCCCTGTCCCTTTCCGGCCGATTCCGCTTGCACCGTCCCCCCGTGCATTTCCACAAAATGGCGCACTAGAGCCAAACCCAAACCCAATCCGTTGTACGATCGCGCCATAGAGCTGTCAGCTTGGCTAAAACGCTCGAAAATGTGCGGCAAAAACTCTGTCGCAATCCCTTCTCCCGTGTCGCTGACTTCAATTTCCACACTAGGCGGCGAGCAATTTTCACACGCCGATAGCGCAGGGGCAGAAATCTCCTCCACCTTCCGCAGTGCCACCCTCACCTGTCCGCCATTTGGAGTAAACTTAACCGCATTCGACACCAAATTCCACACCACCTGCTGTAACCTACCGGAATCACCAAAAATCCGCCCCGCAGTTTGGTCGAACTCTGTGATAATTTCAATATTTTTTGCCGCAATCGCGGGCGCGAGAGTATCGATGGCACCTTCAACTGTCGCAATCAAATCTACCCACTGCAAATTCAGGAACAGTTTGCCAGTAATAACCTGCGACACGTCCAACAAATCATCGATCAGAGTTGTCAGCGATCGCGTATTGCGGTCGATCGTTTCCAGAGCCTTAACAGTCGTTTTTTCGTCAAACTTGCGGTGACGCAGCAGTTGCGTCCATCCCAGTATCGCATTCAGCGGTGTCCGCAATTCGTGGGACAAAGTTCCCAGAAACTCGTCTTTAATCCGGTTCGCCCGCGCCAATTCCTCAGCTCGATCGCGCAGTTGTTTTTCCAACTGCTTGCGAACCGTCAAATCGAGAATAAAAGCCACTGATTCTTGCCGCTTTTTCCCCAACAAAATATACCCCACCAACACCGGAATCCGGCTGCCATCAGGCCGAATGTATTCCTTTTCATAGGGAGTACAAACGCCCTCAGCCCTTGCCTCTGCGATGCCGATTTCGTCCAGTGGTAGGTACTCCGGCGGTGTCATGTCAATCCAGCGGAGTTCCCCGCACTCCAACTGTTCCCGCCTGTAGCCTACTATCCGCAAAAATTCGTCGTTAGCCTCACTGATGCCGCCATCAACATCGCCGAACAGAATTCCGATCAAGTTAGATTCTGCCAACATTCTCAGCTTTTCTTCGCTAGCTTTGAGCGCCAGTTCTGCTTGCTTGCGGTCGCTAACGTCTTGGATGTAAGCCGACAAACCGGAATCGGAAGGATAAAAACGCACCTTCAACCACTTGTTCCATAACGGCACGAATTCTTCATACTCAACCATTACCTTTTCTGCTAATGCTTTCGCTGCCATTTTGTAACACTGTAAATCGACTGCCCTGGGAAATATATCCTCAATATTTTTACCGATTAGTTCGGCTTGTGACTTGCCTAAAAGCTCTTGAGCTTTGTGGTTGATATAAGTGTAGTTCAAGTTTAAATCGAAGGCGACAAAAGCGTCGGTAATGCTTTCGAGAATGTTAGTAATTTGAGCGTTTGCTGATAGTAGCGCTTGAGCTGTTTCTTCTGCTTGCTTGCGAGCTGCTTGTTCGTTTTCTAAGGCGGCAATGCGTTCTTGTTCTGCCTGTTGCCGATCGCTAATATCGATGCAAGAACCGATGTAACCGGCAAAAGTGCGATCGGGCCTATACCGAGGTACGCCCGTACTCACAAGCCAGCGATATTCCCCGTCATAGCTCCTCAAACGGTATTCAATCCGGTACTCGCTGCGGGCATCGAAGGCTCTCCGGTAAACATCCATATATTGTGGTAAGTCATCGGGGTGCAAACTTTCCATCCAACCCGTGCCGATTTCTTGCGCCAAAGTTCTACCGGTAAACTCCAGCCAAACTTTGTTAAAGTAATCGCCAAGTCTGTCAGTGTCCGACATCCAAATCATTACCGGCGCAGTATCTGCCATAATCCGAAATCTGTCTTCGCTTTCTTGACGCTGTGCTTCGGCTTGCTTGCGATCGAGCCTTCCTTGAACTTCCCGCAACGCCCGCTCGATCGATGGCACCAAGCGCATCAAACGGCGTTTGAGAACGTAATCAGTAGCGCCGCTTTTCAAAGTTTCGATCGCCACTTCCTCGCCCAAAGTAGCCGACACAAAAATAAACGGCACTCCCGGACAAGTAGTGTGGGCAATTTCCAGCGCCGCTATCCCATTAAAACAGGGCAGCATATAATCTGCCAAAATAATGTCATAACAGTGTTTTTCCAGCGCGGCCACAAAATCTTCCCGATTTTCCACGCACAGCAGGGAAAATTTTAGCCCCCCATCCATGAGATATGCCTCAATCAGTTCGGCATCTAGGGGACTGTCTTCTACTAACAGGATATTGAGCGTTTTCACAAAAATTCCTTTTACTTAAATGTTAGTTTTCGCATCCAAAATCTGTTCTAACAGCGACTGACAAGAGTGCTACCCAAAAAAGTATGGCGTTTTGAATCGCCTAAAAAAAATGTAAAAATCAATTGGTTTCAATAGTTCAGCATTCTTTTCTCAATCTTAACTTCTAATCAATTCTTTTGTGGGTTGCCAGGAGTATGAATCCCAATTCTGACTCGATCGGCTAGAGTCTTCGGCTTTTCCTCAATTTTCGACTGCTTCCCGCTGAATTTTAATCAGATCAATTCCCCTTGAATCCGAATGATCAGCGAGGAGACTGCACGTGCCCTTGGACTATGCCAGATTAATTGAGCGGGACAGAGGCGCTCGCCGTGTCCTGATTTCGGTAATATTAATAATTCCGATGCTACCCGATTTTAATCATAATCAACCGAACAAATATTCTAGCACTTCCTGCTATAAATAATTGACTGTTTAGCATGGCTCTCTTGCCACAAACTAGCACTACTTCGTTTGGCTGATTATTTTTTAGTAGCACTGTCAGGGTAAATTTTATATTGTTTTGCCACCTCTGTCAGCTTGAATTTGCTTTAATTATGCCCTTATTTCCCGAATTTTAATCACCGATCGCCAAAAGTCAAAGTTGCTAGTTTGTCTGCTGTACTTGTGCCGAATTTGCCTACCGTCATGCAACTTTTGAAATCGATCGCATATTTGGCTTTTTGATCGCCCTCGCGCCTCAAAAAGCACACTTTATTCAGTAATATTTGCAGCCAAACTGCATCTATGTGACATACTCCTACATCAAGCTGAGTACAGCCTGAGATGTAGGCTTCTTTGCAGCCCGATGAAGGGTATACAAAATTTCCTTCGCGGTACTTTCATCCATAGTTCCTACTACAGAAAGCTTCCCGCTACGGCGTTTTATACTGGGGAAAATGTCCAACCCCAGTTTTTTTAGGTTAATCGCAGCATTAATATCGCGGTCAACTATCAAAGATTCCTGCTCATCCCAATAGTTTCTGATACTGCAATCGGTGAAAATTATTTCATCCCGATAGCACAGAACCATTGAGGTATAAGCAGGATTTTTAGCAATGACAACTGCTCCAGCTTTTCCGGCTATGTAGTCCAGTGTCGTGAAAAAGTTACCAAATGCAGCATCAGACCAAGACTTGTTTAGTCCTGATTTTGCTGATTGACCATTCGGAAGAAAAGTCCCATCTTCGGCCTGTTTAGACTTGTTCCGCGCCTTCAAGCCTTTCAGGTTTAAGTCCTCATGAAAGAAAACTTTTTTCCCGGTTCTTACTAGCTCATGGGCAGTTTTGTAGTGAAAATCTTTTCTCAACCTAGCAATGCGTTGATGCAGCCTAGCTTCACGTTTTGCTAGTTTGCGACGAGATTTAGATCCGCGTTTCCGTTGATTCCGCTTAGTTGAGATCCGGTCTAGTTTGGCTTGATTCTTGCGAAGCGGTTTGAGGGATGGCAGTTTTCCACCCTCTGATGTTGCTAAGTACACATCTTCATGCAAGACTGCATCCAACCCCAACGAATTATCCCAAGTTGGAATAATTGTGTCCTGACCTTGAGTTGGTACACTTACGTCTTCCAAGACAAATTGAATAAACCAACCATCAGCCTTTTTGGTGACACTGACTTGCTTGACAACAAATCCGTCTGGGATAGGGCGGTGCATTCTGACCTTAACAACCCCCAACTTTGGAAGTCGTAAATACAGCCAGTTCTTGCGAGTTAGCTTGATCCAGCTATTTTTGGCAGTAGCAAAAGTCATAGTCCTGAAACTAGCTTCAGACTTAAACCGTGGCTTGCCCGACTTACCACCATTACTGTCGCCAACAATGAATCGCTCAAATGCCTTGTCAACACGCTTTGATACGTCTTGCAGAATTGTTGAGTCAACCCCTGAAAAGTCAAGCAATTCACCACTATGGAATACTTTTGCCAAATCTTTTTTAATGATTGGTAGTTGTTTCTTCTGAGTGTAATAGTTGGGCTTTTCTCGGACAAGGGCAATACTGCTAACCAACGGGCAAGTATTAACGTATGTGCGATTCATCTCCCACCAGTCAAACCTATCTCCCAACTGGCGATTATACCAATAACGGCAAATCCTCAGCCACTCATTTAGCGCGAGCTTCTGATTAGTGTCGGGATAGAATTTGTACTGGTACGTCGTTTGCACAATTGTTTTGGGGTTTTGGCTCTGGTTAGTGCTATCATAGCATCGGTCAATATTTAGTGTCAATACTATGAGCAAAGATTTTATTCATAAAGCAAGGGGAGTTTCAAGTCTCAAGTGTAACTTAGTGCTGACTACAAAGTATCGGCGTAAGGTGCTGACAAACCCAATGCTGACAAGACTTGAGTCGATATTTAGGGATTTAATGGAAAAATGGGAGGGAAGACTGGTAGAATTCAACGGAGAGAGCGACCATGTTCATCTGCTGTTGCAGTACAACCCGCAGACGGAACCAAGTAAATTGATTAATAACTTAAAAACCGTTTCTAGTCGGTACTTAAGAAAGGAGTTTACTACTGAAATTAACCAAGTTTATTGGAAGGATGTGTTTTGGACAAACGGCTATTTCATCGCTTCTTGTGGTGGCGTGACTGTTGAACAATTGAAAAAATACATCGATGAGCAAGATATGCCCACAGAATAAAGAGTTCGCTCGTCTCGTCATCCACCCGCTCACTGCTCAACGCTTGTGCTTTTAAGGTTGTGAGCGGGTGGAATCAGGAGTCTCACCGCGCATGAACATCCCACACTAATCGAAGCGACAAGCGTGTGGGGATTCCCGTCTGTTTAGCTAAAGATATATTTTTGTATTGAACCTGAACTCACCCGCACAGGCAAAGGTCTGATTCGGTAGAAGCAAGTGCCATCGGCCGAAAATTACAGAAAGCTCGATCGCAGGAGCTACATTTGCAGCGTCAGCTCTGCCCGCTTATCAGTTGAGTCAGAGCCAAAATGTCTTAAAATATACAACATGGCGAGCTGTATCAAGGCCCGCATACATTAAAAGCAAGTTGTAACTTGCAATAATTCTTTACAATATCAGAAGAGCACTGCCGATCGCGAACTCTTCCCCCTCGCAAGATGGCAGCGTTTAGCAGAATAGAAGACGATCGCCAAATGGTCAATTCCAGTAAAGCCCGTGCAGTTGCTTTAGTCTCAAGTTTATTCAGGTTATTTGCAGCCAGTTACGAGGAGATTTGAACCGCCGTGCTCCAACGCATCAAACAAGACTTAAAAAACGACCTGATCGCAGGTCTGCTGGTAGTGATACCCTTAGCTACCACCATCTGGCTGACAATCACCGTCGCCAGTTGGGTGATCAATTTTCTTACCAAAATTCCCAAGCAGATTAACCCTTTTGACGGACTCAACCCGATTTTGGTGAATCTGCTAAATCTCTTAGTAGGGCTGGCTGTACCTCTGGTGAGCATTACCGTCATCGGTTTGATGGCCCGCAACATCTTCGGGAGGTGGTTGCTAGACTTTGGCGAACGCCTGTTGCAGGCAATTCCCCTAGCCGGTTCGGTTTACAAAACCCTGAAACAACTGCTGGGAACCATCCTCAAGTCTAATAACAAATTTCGGCGGGTGGTTTTGGTAGAGTATCCCCGGCGGGGAATCTGGACTTTGGCTTTTGTAACCGGTACGATCGAGAGTAACGATATTCCGCCTCATCTGTCCGGCGAAAGCCCGATCGGCATTTTCATCCCCACAACTCCCAACCCCACCACCGGATGGTACGCTATAGTCCCGGAGGCAGATGTAGTTAATCTATCAATGTCGATCGAAGATGCCTTTAAAGTCATCATCTCCGGCGGCATCGTCAACCCCAGCAACTCAGTTGCAGTCACAGGCGACAAACCTCCGGGTAAAACACTCGAACCCTTGGTATCCGAATCAAGATACCAGCCTGTCCCAGTCGAAGAAGACTAGACCAAGATCAGACGGCGGTTGAAACCGCTTCTCGTCAAACGTAATTTCAACCGCCTTTGTCTTCAACCCACGGAGGTGGGTTTTGTTTGACAAGACGCGGTTTCAACCGCCTTTGTCTTCAACCCACGGAGGTGGGTTTTGTTTGACAAGACGCGGTTTCAACCGCC
>Ga0209490_10006161_pt1 | contig 10864 bp, 10 predicted proteins | sample MAT06_FD_187209 | JGI IMG/M metagenome (GOLD analysis project Ga0209490, IMG submission 187209) | Freshwater microbial communities from Lake Fryxell liftoff mats and glacier meltwater in Antarctica - MAT-06 (SPAdes) (version 2) | ecosystem: Environmental > Aquatic > Freshwater > Ice > Liftoff...
ATTCTTAAAATCAATCGTTTCTCGTTTTTTTGTTCGATGGGTGGCGAGCGGTGCACAATACCGTTTCCGTTTCGTTGTGATGGCCGTTCTCCTTTTAAAATGGCCACATCAAATGTATCGAGCCGTTCAATACGTTTCCAATTTTTGACGATTTGTTCATTCTCGCCCAAGCCTAGATATTTTCTGTTCACGTTATCATTGTACATCCACTCGGTGCCCGAACCGAAGTAACTGCAAAACAATCGGTAGGCATAGCCATCAATATGAAATTTGCGGCAGGAGTCGTCTGTTACTGTTTTCAAATAAAGTTTTAGCGAATTCGATTCGCAAACTTGCGAGAAGAGCAAAGTAAATGTGTTGATGTCGCTGGCAAGGCTTTCAATCTGTTGATGGGGAAGTGAAGTTCGCAAGGCAAGTTGCTGACGAATTTGCAAGGGAAAGTCTGTAGCGGTGTCCACCAACAGTTCCATTTTAGTAAACGAACTGGCTACCAGTGCGCGCACCGCAGTTTGCAACTGAATATCTGGGGTGCGCTGATAGATGGCTAAATTTAATTCGGGCAAACGAATCTTTTGCAGATCATTGGGCGATGAGGCAAAATGCACGTGATCTTTTTGTATCCACGGCCAGAATAATCGTTTCAGTGTAAGCATGTTTTCAACGCGTGTATTAACCATCTTATCGGTCAATTAACCGAGTACAGATTTGTATGAGTAAAAATCTATCCATTTAAATTAAAAGTGCCGATGCCGTCAAAACTGTTTTAAGTAGGTAAGCTTAAAAATACCTTGTTGACTATTCATTCTGCTCTGAACTTGTGTATCGGTATTGGTAAAATCTTGACGGTTGTCATTGAGCACAAGAAAAATAAATGACAAAGGCCTGTATTCCCATTGCAGGCGCGAGTTGAGGGTAGATCGATTAATAGCGGAGTTGTACTGGTAGAAACTAATCCATTGCACACGTGGGTTTAAGGCCAACCTGATTTCAGCGGTGGCTAAGTCAGTATTCACCGATGCTGAACTAATTCCTAGATTTCTTATTTCATTGTGCCTATAACTGAGCGTAAGGGATACGTGCGGATCGGGAGCTATGCGTGCGCTTAGTGCGGCCGATTGAATTTTCCCATTAAAATAGTCACCTCTGTTATACTCAGCAGAAAAAAATAGTTTCCTAGAGTTATCACTTTGCACTGAGAGCGAATGATTGTTGTACGCATATCTTCCAGCTGCTATTTCGATACCTAATGGTGAAAATGGTTCTATTAGATTTTGCCAATTAGTGACGAAACTATAAGAAAGCCTTCCACCATTTTGAAAGTTTAACTGCAAAGGTCGGTAGGAAACAAATCCTTCCCGAAAAGAAAGATCGTTGTAATAATTATACAGGTAAACCGTAATGCCGGGCGATACCTGCCGCAACCACTTACTGGGCAACCACGCTGGTCGCAGCTTCCACGAAATGGAGGGACTCGTCAATACATAGTTGGTAGCATCAACAAACCCTGATCGCGGATCGTACTTCTCTGACACTACGGCTTGCACATGGCCTGCGTAAATATCATTTGTATCATAGTATGCCCACATGGATGCAGCCCACCCGCGGTCGTTCACGAGCCCAGAATTGTTTGACCCTGATAGCATCCAAAAAATAGACAGCTTTTGATTCGGGCGATACAACCCATCCACGGTAGCTGTTGTGTTAGCATTGGTAAGGCCCGATGTATCGGCCTCGTCAAAGCGGAAGGTTCCCAGCGCGCCTATACGTGTGCCTTGCGCTGACAGGTTGCGCGAGAAGCGGGCCACCGCAAAATTTGCTGCGGGTGTCAGTCCTTGTGATTGCTGCCGTATAGCAAGTGCGCCAATGTTTTGCTTTGGCGTTCGATTCGTAAAACGAATACCAGCTTCAATAGGGATCGGATTTCCTGCATTATCTAATCCTATTCTTCTGCTAAAAAAAGGTTGAAGTGCATCCAATGCCTGCATGGTGTAAATTTCATTACCCTCCAGAAAAAATTGTCTGCGCTCTGGAAACAAAACCGAGAAGCGCGCGAGATTCACCACTTGCCGATCAACATCTACTTGCGCAAAATCGGTATTGTAGGTAAGGTCTAAAACGGAGTTGGTGTTGATCGCATATTTTATTTCTCCACCAGCTTTTATCTGATTATTAGAAGTCGTGTTTCCTTCTTTTTCTTCGCGGTCTGCGCTTACTAACAAGTAGGGATTTACCTGAACGTTGAGGCCGTTACTTTCGGGTAGCAAAAGCCCGGTAAGAACTGCTTCGTAGGGCATTTGGTAAGGTGTAAATACGCGTGGGATGGGCGGAAACGTAACGTTCTCATTGAGTCTTCTCAGACAACGCAAAATAATAATCCCAATTCTATCGCTCCCCGCCTTGTAGCGAATTGACTTCCACGGAATGGCGAACTCAGCTGTCCACCCCCACTCATGAATTTTTGTTTTCACATCCCATAGTGAAATCCACTCTCGATTGAAATTACTCCCATCACTGATCAATAACTCGCGCTGTGCTCCATAAGGATTGGTTTGAAAGGCCATCGCGTTGCGTTTGTCTAGCAGGCCATCAAGGGCAATACCAAATAAATCATTTTCATCAAAGCTAAAGTCGCGTTGCATGTTGGGTACGCGTATGCCCTTGCGTCCGGCACTATCATAGCATACACCACTTATGTACAAATGAGTGGCATCAAATAAAATCCTGACTTCTGTTTTAAAAGAGGGAGCCTCTCCCTGCCTTGGCTCGTACTGAACAAGTTCGGGAATGAGTCGGCTACTTTGCCAAGAGGGTTCATCTAACGTGCCATCGATCGTTATTTTTCCATGCGCCCTTTCAACTCTTATTTCAGGCGAACTTGCTGGTGGATCAAAAGTTTCTTGGCCGTAGGCAACCACGAAAACAAAATGGCTGAGTAAAATACATCCTGCCCACGGTAGCCTGTTCATAATACGGTCTCTTCTAGGCACTACCAAATCTTTTAATAATCCTTATTTTCCATCACCCACTTGAAGGACTGTGTGGCCAATCGAAACTTCCGTTCGTTGCGCACTAGCAACAACTCTACGCTATCTTTTTTCAGCATTCCTTTCCAGCGAAAGCGATCGGCCGTTTCTTTTGCATACTTGCCATAAAATAACTTGGATGTATCGCCCCGTAATTTTACTGTCAGGTTTTTTACACTATCAACTGTAAAAGTGGCCAATGAAAGATCGGAAGTTCCCCGCTTAAAATTTCCCCGCCCCTCTCCGGGTTCGTAGCCTTCCCCCACTACAATTTGATTCCACCGTACAGTATCCACAGGCGAGTTGTTCTCGATGCCATTGCGTTTAAACTCGTACACATCAAAAGCACCGGTAAATTCCAGCTTCGGGTTTTCATTCATCAACGTGCTCCACGAGTACGTTTGGTAGCTACCGAAGCCAACACCATACGCCAGAAAAAAAACCTTGAGCCCAACACGTGTATAGCGTTGCCATTTTTTGTTGAAGACCATTTCCGGAGCCACCGGTTCTGTAGCACGATCGAATAGAAAAAAATCGAGCAGGCGTTTGCTATGCGCTGCTGTTAAGTACAATCCTATAAGCCAAAGAAACGCTGAATAGTATTTTACCGGCACACCATAGAAAAAATTGAGCATCACCACATTGCCCATTACCCCAATAAAAAGAAGTAAACCAATCAATTGTGTTCTCCTAAAAAGAATAAAAATGACCGCTACGGTTTCAAACAATCCACTTATAAATTGGTAGGGTGGCGAGTAGCCAATAAACATCCAAGTAAAACGCATCGGTGTAAAATCGCCCAGTGGGGTATAAAATTGCGCCAATGATGGATACGCCATTTGCTGCACAAATATTTTTGCGATTCCGTAACCAAACATCACATAAGCGAGGTAATAACGAAGCCCAACCGAAAGCCAATACTGTAACCGCTCATACTGTTGATGCTTGCGATCGAGAGCTGTCCAGATTCCGCTGCCGACCACCGCGATGGCAAAATAAGTGATCACCATAATCCAATCGTCTAGGGTATCGCCACTGCCTGTGGGCGCATGCTCCCACTTTGGCACAGCATGCAATCGTAAAATATAGTTTTGAACAAAGAACGAAGGATGGTAAACAAATTTACCCAACCAATCGCCCACTACAGGAATAAAATTCCAAATAGAGGTCATCAACACGAAAAAGATAAAGAAAAACCGGAAAGTAATTTTTTTTATTAGGCTCCAGGGTTGAGGTTCTATCATATTGTTATTGCTTTTTGTCAATCTAGAAATCTACTTTTTAATTCTGGGGTTGGGAGCATACATTCATTTCTTTGACCAAACCATTTATAGCGATTCGTTGCTACCCACCGGTAAATAAAATCACGCAACGGACGAGGAATGAGTATAAATGCATACAATAGCGAATACGGAAAACCAAGTTCTCTGGCAAGGCGCAGCACGGCTGTTGATTTAAAATAGAACCTACCTCCTTGGCGCAGTATAACCGTAGAAAGATTCGTTGGCGGCAGAGTATTCTCTTTCACTAAAACGCAGGCATAGTTGGATTGCAGTGACGCAAACTTGAATAGTTTCTTTCGATCAAGGCGGATAATGTATTGTACAAACCCGTTGCAAAGGTTGCACACTCCATCAAATAATATAACCATACAAAAATTTAGGCGTTTAAAATTCCTGTGGCCGTATATCTCCTATATATCGTCCAACTTCCAGCCAAAATAATCAGCACAAAAAATATCATCCCAGCTAAGTCGGAAGCGAAATGATTCTTGACACTTTCTGTATTATATGTATGCTTTGGCAACTCTTTCATCTCTTCGGCCTTCATCACCTCGTTGGCAAACATGCGCGGCTTAAAATATCCCTTCCACACATCTGCGAAAACGATTACCTGATTTCTAAAATCGGCATAGTGCGCGGTGGAAGTACCCGCCAGGTCATTCAAACTATTTTGTAACAAAATAGCGGGGGACAGAAAGCGAAGGTTATCTACCCACGTCTGCTGTTTGGCCAAAGCTTTATCGTATTTATCAAGAATTGGTTTTACTGAATTGTTGACGAGCTCAGAGGAAGCGAAGTAGCTCAATATCCACGCATACTGGTTTTCTTTTGTTGTATCTTTTGGGGCAAGTTCTGGATGATCGCGGTAATAAGTTTTTAAGATTTCATTTGCATTTTTATCGGCCTCTGCTTCTGCCACGCGGTATTGATGGATCATGTTGATGCGCGAAGGCACAGGATACAACGTGTTCGACAGTTGCGAGATCACCGAAGGAATCAACAACACCATCACTACCCAAACCGATACCAAGGTCACCGCATTGTTGCCCGATGACTTTCCGAAAAGGTTAACCACAAAAGCGACTAAAAACCAAAACAACATGTACGACAGAACCAGCGCAAAGAGTTTTGCTATGGCACTAAAATTATCCGCCACACTGACACCATAAAAAAGAAGGGCAGCCACAACGGAGATCATTACAATACTTGATAAGATCACATAGCGTAACGCCAATTTACTCAACAGCCATTGATACACCGATACAGGTTGGGAAAACGTCAGCTTCAGCACGCCAGACTCTTTATCTGCCGAAAGAATGTTGTAGCTGAATGCCAGAACCAACAAGGGCAACAAGTAGATGCAAACAAAGGCCAGGTCAAAACTTCCGAACAGAAGTTGAACCGGATTGGATAGCTCCGAAAAGCCAAGTGTATACGCTTCACCATAAATTTTTGGCTTGGCATAGTGGGTGAATAAATCACTTTGCCCGGTAGATACTAACGCCAACGGCACGGCCTCCATGGCCACTACACGGGGTGCATCCCACGCTATATTGGAGAGCGAGCGTGGATCTAACCATGATTTTTTTGGTGGAGATTTTAGTTTGCGCGTTACCGAATCAATGTCGGCAGTAAATTCTGCATCAAGCTTAACTACTTTCTCTTGTTCTTTTGTGATTGATAGGTTTCGGTCCTCCACTTTCTCGTTGCCATTGCGCACCGCAAAAAGTGTGATACTGAAAAACAGGAGTAGTAAAATCACAATCCATTTTTCGCGCACCAGCGTAATCCATTCGTATTTTATATTGTGGTTGAGCATAGCCTTTTGTTTTAAATCACTTTTATCTTGTTCACTACTGTATAAAGAATCAAAGACGAAGCCAACAGCCAGCCGAGCAGGGTAGCAAGATTACTTCCATTCAAATTGAGAATGGCAGCATACGTAGGCGGTTCATAGTTAAAATCCTCTACAGCAGTCCAGAGCTTGTCGTTTTCCAAATAATCCCAATCACCGTACTTGGAATTGTTCATCAGGGCGCCATTCATTTTGCCTACCAATTCAATGCGGTATTTTTCTGCGGCATCGGCAAAGTCCCAATGCGAATAATAATCGGATCGGCTGATGGCCATTGATAAAAAGCGGGCCGGCAAAAAAGGAGAGAACGCTGCGGTAGCCCGATATACTTTCGATTGATTGACATAGGTATCTTTCAACAATTGATAATGTTTGAAATAGATGTCAGCCGTATGCTTCTCGCCTTCCTGCATCAGGAAGCCAGCCCAGTTAAAGGGCAACTGTTGTATACTGTCCACCCCATATTTTTTTAGTGTTTCCTGTTCTAGTTTTTTAGATTCCTCGTTCCACGGGTTGTGGCCATCCAAGCCTTTCTTTTTATCCTCGGCAATTTGTTGTTCAAACTCCACTTGCGTGGGATAAGGGTATAAGCTATCCGCAATAGCAGTAGAAACTTTTGGCATGGCCAGGCATGACACAATCCAAATGCCTAGCAACGTGACAAAGGCGAGATTTGATTTTCTATATAAGGCCGAAACAACCAGCGTGATATTGGTGAACACCGCATAGTAAATGATATACACACCAAAAAGAATGGTGAGCGCACCGAGGCTAAACTGCCCGTAGTCCTTAATGTTGGATAAAAAGATGGCTGCCAGAATATAAATCGGCACCACAATCAATAACACAGGGATAAAAACACCGAGCCATTTCCCTGCCGCTAATTTCCAACTACTAACCCCTTGACTTTTCAACAAGCGAAGCGTATTATTTTCATGCTCGCGCGTAAACGAGTTGAAGCCAATTAAAATAATCAATAGGGGAATAATAAAGATCAACACGAAATCGGGACTAAGATCGCCAAAGCGCGAGAGGGCAGTCTGATCTTGTGCCGCCATGTATTGTGCTTCGTTGCGCTTGTGCGCTTCGAGGTAAATGCTCACGCCCGAAAATTTATCTACGCCATTGTCTAACAATGAAAGCGGATACTTGGGCTTAAACGCGTACGTGCCATAGTGAGCAGCCGAGTGCGGATTTTTCTCGCCTTGGCTTACCCATTCGCTACGGGCATTTTTCTTGGCTTCATTGTGTTGGGCGTTTACAGATTGGTAATAACTTTTACTGACAAACAGCGCAGCCACCAACAAGGCAGCCACTACAAATGCAGTAATCCGAAACCGTCCATCGCGAACGATTTCTTTTAGTTCTTTGAGTGCAATTTTTAGTATCATAATAATTTTATTTTGTCTCTCCTTATCCTGTGGAGAGCGAAGGGCTGACGTTTCAATTCATGTGTTTTAAATACAACTTTTCTAAATCCGTATGGTTGATTTGGTCGGTCGTCATCAACTCTACTAATTTTCCCTCTTTCATAATTCCTATGTGCGTGCCTGTTTCTTTGGCTCGGAAGAGATCGTGTGTGGCCATGAGTGTGGCAACTCCGAGTGCGCTCAGTTTTTTTAGCAACTCCGAAAATTCATTGCTGGCTTTAGGGTCTAGGCCCGATGTAGGTTCATCTAACAAAAGCACTTCTGCTTTTTTTGCGAGTGCGATGGCAATACCCACTTTTTGGCGCATGCCTTTAGAATAAGCACTTACACGTTTTTTATGGGCATCGGTTTGCAAGCCAGCCTCCAATAAAAATCTACTTAACTCTTCTACCGAATATTTTTTGCCGGCCAATCCGCTGAAGTAATCCAGGTTTTCTATCCCGCTTAAATTGGGGTAGAGCATCAGGTTTTCTGGGATGTAAGCAAGCAGCTTCTTCGTTTCGATGCCTTCTTTCGTTACATCTTTTCCACCAATCAGCGCCTGCCCGCTACTGGGCTCAATAAAATTGAGAAAGAGATTGATAGTGGTGGTTTTGCCCGCACCGTTTGCGCCAAGCAGGCAGAAGATATCGCCCTTGTTAACGGTTAGCGTCAAGTCGGCAAGAGCCGCCTGACCGTTGTAGTTTTTTGAAAGTTGTTTTGCTTCTAACATAGTAGGGTTTGATTGAGTAGGTTAAATCATATTTGCAACAATGTTGCAAATTAGGTCAAATCTAATCTATATTTGCAACACAGATGCAATAAAAAGCGGTATTTAGTATTATGAAAGGCAGTTTTTTAGATTTTTTTGGTTTTTCAGCTTCCCTGCTTTGCGCCATCCATTGTGCATTGGTTCCGTTAGTGCTCACATTTTCGATGCTAGAGGGGCTTCACTTTTTGGCAAACCCATCAATCGAAAAAACGGTGTTGTGCATCAGCCTATTGATTGCTATGCTTTCACTTTTGCCTACCTATTTTCGACATCATCATAAAACTATTCCAATATTGATTTTTGGTTTTGGGTTACTGCTCATCGCAATAGGCCGGATGGAACTATCCATGTGGATGGAGGTTCTGCTGACATCATCGGGCGCCTGTTGCGTGGCGGTCGCGCACGTAGTGAATTGGAAATTGTATAAAAAGTATCTAGCGACAATCGGTTAAAAAATGAGGTTACTCGCTTTGTGTTTCTTGTTGTTACTGCCATCGTCTGATGGATGGACAGTTTTTGCCAGAGTGAAATTTAAATCAACTTTTTTTAAAGAGATCAACGAGTACTTTCTTGTGCCCACGTTTAGCGCAGAATTAAATACCCTGGTGGGAAAGGATTTCACTTTAAAAGGCCATTATATTCCATTCGACTTGCCGGCCAACACCATCATCTTATCCAAAAATCCCTTTGCATCTTGTTTCTTTTGCGGAGGTGCCGGGCCGGAATCTGTTGCTGAAATTAATTTCAAAAGCAAGAGACCAAAACTGAAGGTAGATCAAGTGATCGAAGTGAAAGGTATCCTTCGATTGAACGGCACAGATATCAATCACATGAATTTCATTTTAGATGACGCTGAGTTATTGATAAAATGAAGCTGATACTATTTTCGTTGATAGCAGGTGGATTGTTGGCCTGTACTAAAAAAAATACAGCCCTTGAAAAAGCCGGCTTTTTACACAATGAAATGTTTTTGATGCTGGAGGAAGTTGAAAAAGAACTGAGTTTGCTTTCTCCAACCAAGCCTCTTCAAGATTCGATGGTACAGATTAAAAAGGAAATTGAAGAATGGAAAGCATCAGTAATAGAAGTGCCCGGCAATACAGAAGTTGATCATGATCACCACGCTCATTCTCACGAGAAACTAAACCTGACAGATGATGAACTCTTGGCTGTTCAGCTAGAACTTAAAAACGAATTAGAAAAAATTCAACAGAGAATAAAAAAGCTATTGCAACATGAAAAATCCCTTTAAAAGTAAAAAACTGCCCGTTACCGTTCTGAGTGGGTTTTTAGGAGCCGGAAAAACCAGCTTACTCAACCACGTTCTCCACAACCGCGAAGGGCTAAAAGTGGCCGTTATTGTCAATGACATGAGCGAGGTGAACATTGATGCGCAGTTGGTAAAAAATGAAATCAAACTTTCGCGCACAGAAGAAAAACTAGTTGAGATGAGCAACGGCTGCATTTGCTGCACCCTGCGCGAAGACCTGATGCTGGAAGTAGAAAAACTGGCCAAGCAAAAAAAGTTTGATTACTTGCTGATTGAGAGCACCGGTATTTCAGAGCCCATTCCGGTGGCTCAAACATTTTCATTTGCCTCTGGTGATGAGCTGCTTGATCTGACAAAATTCTCTCAACTAGATACCATGGTGACGGTGGTAGATGCTCTTAACTTCTTCCAGGATTTTGGATCGGCCGACCGATTGGTTGACAGAAAACTCACGCAGGGAAAAGAAGATGATCGCACCATCGTAAACTTACTGACCGATCAGGTGGAATTCGCCAACGTAATTGTGCTTAACAAAACAGACATGCTGGCACCCGATAAGCTGATGCTATTGGAGGGCATTCTCAGAAAGCTGAACCCCGATGCGAAGTTGATTAAAACCAACCATGGTAAAATCGATCCCAAAGAAATTTTAAATACAGGACTATTTGATTTTGATCGAGCGCAGCAATCGGCCGGCTGGCTAAAGGAACTGAACAACGAGCATACGCCCGAAACGGAGGAATACGGCATTAGCTCCTTTGTCTTTCGCGATCGGAGACCGTTTCATCCCAAGCGGTTTTGGGATTTTGTACAGCACCAATGGCCACAGAATGTCATTCGCAGTAAGGGAATTTTCTGGCTGGCATCGCGCTCCAGCGAAGCGATTTTGTGGAGCCAAGCGGGAGGCTCGTCTAAAGCCGAAATGTATGGCAAATGGTGGGCGGCAGTGTCGATCGCTCAGCGGGCAATCAGCCCCAGTTACTTAGACAACCAAGAAGAATTGATGAAAAAATGGGATAAGGAGTTTGGAGATAGGATGAACGAATTAGTGATTATTGGAACAGGACTGGATGAAGCTCAAATCACGGGCGAACTCCAGAAGTGCCTATTAAATCCAGATGAAATGAAAAAATGGAGAGCGAAAGAGAGATTTGAAGATACGTGGCCTCTTTAATCAACAATATCTGAATACTTGAACTTCTGGATAATGTAGTAGAGGAAATTAAAAGAGAGGGCATCTTCTTGCTTTTCA
>Ga0209490_10006164_pt1 | contig 10860 bp, 10 predicted proteins | sample MAT06_FD_187209 | JGI IMG/M metagenome (GOLD analysis project Ga0209490, IMG submission 187209) | Freshwater microbial communities from Lake Fryxell liftoff mats and glacier meltwater in Antarctica - MAT-06 (SPAdes) (version 2) | ecosystem: Environmental > Aquatic > Freshwater > Ice > Liftoff...
AAAAAATAAGAGTTGAGTTCAAGTGAGGACGATCGCCAATGCCAGAAAAGTTAGAAGAAAGGGTTGCCCTCTTAGAAGCTGAAGTTGCCCGCCTCAAAGACAAAGTAGAAAGTGACTCGTTTTCTAAACCTTGGTGGGAACGAATTGCTGGAACATTTGCTGACAATCCGGCTTATAATGAGGCGATGCAGTTGGCTAGAGAATACCGTGACTCTCTGCGCTCAAATTCTACCGAACAATCCGAAGATTAAATGTAGATTATTGATACTAATCGTCCGATCAATCGCTAGCTGCTGTTTCCAATTTCTCTCCAATTCTCGGTTCCGTACCATTCAACAAACGCTGAATATTGCTGCGGTGCCGCACAATCACAAACACGCCGCCCGCAATTCCAAACAATACATAAGCCAGCGGTTGATGTAAAGCAAACATTAATCCAAAAACGCTAATTGCTCCGATAATCGAGCTTAAAGAAACAATTCGCGATACCGCAAAAACTATCCCGAAAATTCCGAAAGTTCCCAAACCGACAGGCCAGTACAAGCCAAGCAAAACTCCCAAACTTGTCGCCACAGATTTGCCACCTGTAAACCCCAGCCAGATAGATTTGCTGTGGCCCAAAACTGCAAATAAACCTGCTAAAGTTGCCATCCAAGGGATGACAGTTGCAGTATTTTCTAAATTTGCGGCCGTTGCTAGCTGGCTGGTAAACTCTAGAGAGTAGATGTAGCGGATTAGAGCGATCGCACTTACGCCCTTCAACACGTCAACCAGCAACACCCCCAACCCCGGCCACTTCCCCAAAGTCCTGAGTACATTAGTCGCACCAGTCGAACCCGAACCTACCTCTCGAATATCAATTCCCAGCATCCATTTCCCCAATGCGTACCCAGTCGGAATCGATCCCAGCAAATAAGCTGCTATTAACAATGCTGCATTTAAACTCAACCACCCACCCATAATAAATTCCATCCTTGATTACTTTTGAGGACTAAAGTCCTCACTACAAACTTAACGATAATTTTTCAACCTGATGCCCTCAAACATCTCCCTAAATTAAATTTAATTCTTGGATTACAAGAAATTAAAACTAATTTATGAAGATGTCTTTGCTTCCTTCTTCCTTCTTCCTTCTTCCTTCTTCCTTCTTCCTTCTTCCTTCTTCCTTCTTTAAAAATCCTTAGCAGTCATCAAACTTTGCGGATCGGGAGCAAAGGCTAGCCACAGCGGAAATTGCAGCATTGACAAACTAATTAAATCCTCAGTTTCATCAATCACAATTAACGGCAACTTTCCATCTTTCACCAGTCGATCGGCTTTTTGAGCCAAAGCCTCCGCAGACTCAAACATAATAATGCCACGTTCCGGGCCAAAATCGCTGCGAGTAATGCCCAAACAGTCCTGCAAACCCCGACGCCACTCTCCCAAACGTTCGGGGCTGTTTGCGAGCACCAAAGTCCGTACGCGTCCGCCGTAGACGCTTCTGAGCACAGAAATAATTGTCGAAGTAATCAAGATATTTTGCAACCGCGAACCCATAGTCCGCAAAGCGCCCCTTCCTCCTTGGGTGAAAAACCAGTTAGAAACTCGTTCGGCGTGGATTGGTTCAAAGGTGCGGCGGAGTTGCCAAGGCGGGCCGTAATAGTCGGGGAGAGTCCGGTATTGATCGAGAATGCGGCGAATTTGTTTGGCTTGTTCTTGAAATCCCTGTTCGGCAAATTTGGGATTTATTGCTGCTGAGGATTGAGATTCGTCGGCAGAAATTTGCTTGGGAGTTTCTTGCACCGGCGGCGTCAAATCTAAGAGTTCGGCGGTGGCGGCTAAATCCTGCAAACTCCCGACTAGATAGTCTTTGAAACCCTGGACTCGGATTGCTAAATCTTGGGAAACGCCGGCAAAAGTTGTCCGCATTTCCTTTTGAATTCGATCGCGCCGCCGTTCCAATTTTTCTACTTCGATTTGTAGGGCTTGTTTTCGATTATCTAGTTGAATCAAGCCGTCTTGTACCAAACGCCCGATCGACATTTGAGTCTCGCCCAAGGTTGCTAAAGCCTTGGCTTTGTCGGCTTCCAAGGTGGCAATTCTTTCAGTCAAATCTTGTTCTTGCTGCTGCAATTCTTTGACTCGCAAAGCCAACTGTTCGGTAGTATTTTCAGGGATGTCTGTTACCGTTTCTGCGGTTGCTGTTGGCTGGGAGTCTGTGGTTGGCGAACTTTGCTCGATCGAACTTTCTGATGCGCCATCGTCGGGATTGGGCCCAATTCGGGCTGCGGCGCTTGCTTCGTCCACGAATTGGGCGAGGGCGCTATCTTCCTCGTCCCAGGGGTCTGCTTCTGGCGCTCGTTGGGCTGGGACTTCAAGAAGGTCGATCGACAAATCCCCTGTCTGAGATGGAAGTTGGTTATCCCTCTCATTCACAGGTGAAGTTGGTTCGCCATCAGCGGCTGGTTGTGTTTGCGGTTCTTGGGTTGGAGTTTCGTCTGGATTCATGGGAAATTTGGTTCGGCTTGGGGCACGGAAAAGTTAAAAATTTAAAATTAACAACTTTTTCAATCTTGACGGGGACAGCGCTGTTCTAAGCAAGTCTGTAGCATTTTACGATCGAACAGAACCGGTAGAAAGTGAATGCTGTTAATTTCTTTGAAATAGAACAAAATTGGCACAGCGGGCCAAAATATCCGCCAATTTTGCCATTCTCGGAAAGGAAACTTGCGGATTAAGTTGGACGATCGATAAATGTCCAAATCGGTGAGGGTGAATTGTAGCCGGATGGTGGCGGCTTGGTACATCAGAAACAAGCCGAACAGCGCCAAGGGCAAACTCACCCACTTCTGCACGAACAGCAGCGGTATCGCCGCCAGTAACAGGACTGTAGGAATCGTGAAACTCGGGGCGAGTTCGATCGTACTTGTCGGCGTAGTCGAATCAGCAGTTATAGTCATGGGCTTAAGTTAAACTAATTTTGTCAATACTTGCTATTTTACCGTTTCCTAGCAGCTTATAAGCCTTTGAGTACGCTAGAGCCCGTGCCCTGAAACATCAGCCAAGTCATCAAAAAGTTAACCACAAAAATAGCCAGCAAAGCCGTCACCACCGCCGTCGTAGTCGATTGTCCGACGCCTTTTGCGCCGCCAGTGGTCGTCAAACCCCAGCTAGTACCGATGACAGCAATCAAACCACCGAACACAAAAGCCTTAATTGCCGCGCTGCAAATATCCCACAAACTCAGGAAATGGCGGACTGATTCTAAAAACACAGTTTGAGAGATGCCGTACATTGTCGTCGCAATCAGCAGTCCGCCGGCGATGCCCGTCACGAGAGACAATATGGTTAAAATTGGCAGCATCAAACAGCAAGCGATGACGCGGGGAATTACTAGATAGTCGATCGGGTCTGTTCTGAGCATCAGCAGGGCATCTATCTGCTCTGTGACCTGCATCGTGCCAATTTCCGCCGCAAAAGCCGAACCAACCCGTCCCGTCACGATCACGGCTGTTAAGACGGGGCCGAGTTCGCGAGTCAAAGACAAAGCCAAAACGCCGCCGACGACATTCCCAGCGCCGAGATTAATAAACTCCCTCGCTACCTGAATCGTGAATACCATGCCGACAAAACCCGCCGTCAGCAAAGCAATCAGCAGAGATTCCGGGCCGACTGCTGCCATTTGGTCAAGGGTGTTGCGGCGGTTAATTTTCCGAGTCAGCAAGTGCAGCATGACTTGGCCGCCCAATAAAATGGCTGCAAACAAGCGCTGACTCCACAAACTGAGGCTCGATGGTGTGGTGGTACTCAAGGAATTTTGACTGTAGAACAACTGCAAAAAATGAGATATATCTACAAATCTTAAACAAGTTTTCTCTCTAACATTTAAGATTTTTGACGAATTGGTCGCGGAGGGCGATCGTTGCCTATCGTAGAAAAGGACAAGTTTTGTTTGCTTGCACCTTTCGGCAGTTTAGCTGAATTTACTAACTATTATGAGCATCTTTCCTAATTTTCTGCGCTCTGTGCTCTTGACGAGCCTGTTGAGCTTTATCGCTCCCTTATTGTTAATCGGTGCAGGATTGACTAGCTTTTCGTTAATCGGCCTCGTGCCTGCCTTCCAAGGAGTTGGTCGTTCTGGGGAAGACCAGATTTTGCAGTTCTTAGCTACTTTCGGCAGTGGCTGTCCCCTCCAGGGGTTTTTGGTGATTGGTCTAACTTTTGGTTTGGTGGGTGCTTTGTTTGATACTTATGCTGCTTATCAGCATTCGCGCTGGGGTTAAACGTGTTTCGATACAGAAAATCCCTAGGGACATAACGATGTTGTGTCCCGCAAAATGTATTGTGTTAAACTTAAACCACCAATGGTTGGTGAGGAAACTTGGCAATGCCGAGTCAGGGAGCTGGAGGAAATGGAACTGCATCGGAATTTGGAGACTTAACCGGAATGACTCGCCAAGCAGTCAATGACTTTTTGCGCGACGAATTGGGTGGAGAAATCAGAACTACTAAAGGTGGTTATCTTGAATACGAATTTGCCGATCGTTCGCGAGTCAATATTCGTACTGATGGTGAAGTTATACGCACCCCAGCGCCTAGATACGGTTCAGATGGCAGAAAAATAAACAAAGGTTTACGTCTTGATAAAGACGGCAGCTTGGTCAAAACACGCGATGAGTTTGGCAACCAAATTCTGGGGACACACAATACGGGAGAAAAAGTGAGGGATTAATATGCCAGATGACTACAACTTGCTTAATTTAGGTGAACTGACATCCCTAGTAACCAATGTCAATGTCTCTTTCTGGGGAAATGAAATTGTATTTGAATGTATTTACGATCCCACACGGGATCGATTGCCTTATACTATCGTATTTCATGACTGCCGAGATATCAGTTGGGAGGTTTTCCACCCAGAAGATGTACAAGAGCCTGAAGCTGATTTGATTGGCATTCATTTGGGTGAAGACGCGCACCGAAAAGCTGCTTTAATCCATACGGATATTTTTGAAATTTCAATTTTGTATGGCAGTTTCAGTATTCATAAGGGAGAGGATTTAAATTCAGAACTAGGAGAATTAGAAACAGAGGTTTTAATATCTGAACCGCAAGCAGTCTTGTAGCAATTTAAATGAGTGATTGGAAAGACGACTATAACTTGCTGGGCTTGGGTGGATTGACATCTTTAGTCACAAATGTCAAAGTATCTTTGTGGGGCAACGAAGTATCAATCGAATGCGTCTACAATCCTGAAGAAAAATTGCCTTATGTGCTGGCATTCAAAGACTGTCGCGATATCAGGTGGACTGTACACGATGAAGAGGAAGTCGGCGAACTTGAATCTGAATTTTTCGGGATTTATTTGGGCGAATCTGCTCACCGCAAGCCTGCTGTGCTGACTACAGACATCTTTGAAATTTCAATTCTGTATGGCAGTTTTAGAATTCACAAGGAAGAAAACCTAAATCCTCAAATGGCAGATTTAGAAACAAAGGTTTTGGTGTCATAAGCAACCGCAGTCTTGTAGGAATTTACAAATTTACAAATTCGCAATTATCAGCATTTTCAAAAAAGAGAGTAGCTATTCAGGATTTACGGACTGCGACCAAGAAACCGGGTTTTTCAACGAAGATTGAGGGTTTGAACGAAGTATTCTGGTTGAAAAACCCGGTTTCTGCGTCTAGGAGTGTATTGTTGCCCGCATCGGTTTAGGATACTTAATATAACTTTTTATCCCAGACGAGATAGAACACCATGCCTGATATTGTTGATATTGCCGTAGGTGCAGGTTCGTTCCAAACCCTGGTAACGGCGGTGCAAGTAGCTAATTTAGTAGATGCACTCAAAAGTCCGGGCCCTTTCACTGTCTTTGCACCGACTGACGATGCTTTTGCGAAATTGCCGCCGGGAACTATCACTACCCTAGTCCAGAATGTTCCCCAACTTGCTAGGATTTTGATGTTTCACGTCGTCTCTGGCAAGTTTATGAAGGCTGATTTGGCAAAACTCGGTTTTGTGACTTCCTTGGAAGGTTCGCCGATTAAAATTGATTGTTCTGATGGTTTTGAGGTGAAAAATGCTACAGTTGTTGCGGCTGATATCGAAGCTGACAATGGCGTGATTCACGTAATCGATAATGTAATTTTAATGGGGTAGTTTCGCCTTTAAACCTCGCTGCTGGAGCGAAGCAGGTGCCTTGCGGTGTCGCTTCGCTCCCGATCGCACTTTGGTTTTTTAGCAATTAAAGGTAATATAAATATAAAAAAGTTGTCTTTTCGCCGGATGTATTTTAAGATGATTGTTTAAAAAACTTTGAAAATGAATAATTATAATATAAGCAAACCAGTGTGGTGAGCACTATGCAAATCCTAGCCGCCAGCCTCAAGGCAAAAGTCCGCCAGCGTACCTTGGAACTGCAAGTTCTCAATGAACTTACTGCAAAAGTACAAATCTGTCTGAGTGCTGATGAAATTTGGTCTGCGTGTCTGGCACATCTGGCGCGCCTGATTCCTGGGGAGACGATCCTCTTCGTTGGCGCAGCCCCCGTAGGGGCGGGCTTCGCTAACGCACTTTTAACTCTACCAGACAATACAATACACCTGCAACAACAGTCACAGCCCTTAACAACCCGCGCCAGAGCTGAAATTGAAGCACGCTTACAAACAGCCCGCGTGGAATGGCTGGCGGGAAATCGGGATTGGGCGCACAACATGGCTTCGCCACCAATTGCTCAGTTTAAGTCGGTCTTGATGGTACCGGCTAACCCGGATCAAAGTGAAGAATTATTAGCAGTATTTTTTGTCGGTGCAGAGCAGGCATCTGCTTTTAATTTTGAACACCTTTGTTTGCTGCATATTGCTGCTCAAATCTGTGCTAATTCGGTAATTACTTTAGCAGATAAAGAGATCGATGTCAAGGGGGAAACTGAAAGAATGCCACGATCCGATGCGGATGGTAATGTATTTGCAGTTTTAGGTATTTCTCGCGAGATTGCTCAATTGCCGGCCACAGATGAAGCCAGAAATCAAAGCCAAGCCAAACTGCAAAAAATTACTGCTAGCGTACCCGGTACGGTATATCAAATTGACTTACTTCCAGACGGCTCAATGGCTTTCTCGTTTGTGAGCGCGGGCTGCCGAGAATTGTATGAAATAGAACCGGAGGCGGCTCAGCAGGATATTAATGTAATTGTTGAGATGATTCATCCCGAAGATCGAGATGATTTTGTTAACTCGCTGAGGCTTTCTGCTGAAAATTTGCAGCCTTGGCGGTGGGAAGGAAGAATTGTCACTCCGTCGGGAAAACTTAAATGGGTGCAAGGGCATTCGCAGCCGGAAATGCTCGGATCGGGGGAAGTAGTTTATTATGGCTTATTCACGGATATTAGCGATCGCAAACAAGCTGAGTTAAAGCTGCAACTTTATCAACAAATCTTTTTGAAATCCAACGATGCGATCGCCATTTTAGACCCCCAAGGCTATTACTTAGAAACAAATCAAGCTCACACGGCTTTGCTGGGTTACAGTTCGTCGAAATTGTGGGGAAAAACCCCTGCAACTCATATGGGAGAACACGCATTTGCATCGGTGCTGCAAAGCTTGGCCGCAACAGGGAGTTACCGAGGCGAAATGACCTGTATTAAGGCTTTGGAAGGGGGAACTGTTGAGGTGGATCTTTCGACTTTTGCGGTTCTCAATGATGCCGGAGATGTGGTTTGTTACGTCAGTGTCAAAAGAGATATCACCGAACGCAAGCGAGCTGAGGAAAAACTTAAACTTTATCGAGAAATATTTTTAAATTCCAATGATGCGATCGTAATTATCGATGCTGATGGGTTTTTTCTCGAACAAAATCGCGCTCACCAATCGCTGCTAGAATACACCGACGCGGAATTAGAAGCAGAAGCGCCGCCGCTGGTTGCGGGGGAGCGCTTTTCGGCAATTGTCAAAAGTTTAGCGAAAACTGGAACTTTTCGGGGCGAAATTACTAACTGTACTAAAAAAGGTCGCACTTTGGCGATCGACGTTGCGGCATACTCTATGATTAACAACAGCGGCGATGTAATTTGTCACGTCTGCGTCAAGCGCGATATTACCGAACGAAAAAAAGGAGAAGAAGAACGGCAAAAATTTGTGTCGCTGATTGAAAATAGCAGCGATTTTATCGGTATGGCTACTCTGCAAGGCCAAACGCTGTTTGTCAACGAAGCCGGACGAAAATTGGTGGGTTTAGAGAGTCTTTCGGAAGTGGTTGATACGGAGATATGGGATTATATCGGCCAAACTTTTAAACAGGAATTCAGTCAAAAGATTTTGCCAAGAATTATCAGTCAGGGCCAGTGGCAAGGAGAAGGTCAAATGCAGCACTTGCGCAGCGGTAAACCCATTGATGTTGTGATGAATGCTTTTCTGGTCAAACACCCTCAAAGCAGCGAACCGCTGTGCTTTGCTGCGGTAATTCGCGATGTCACTGAACGCAAGCAAGCTGAGAGAATGCTGCGAGAACAAGCTGAACAGGAACGGCTGGTTTCGGCGATCGCCCAGCGAGTGCGACAGTCCCTCAACCTCACTCAAACTCTGAGCACTGCTGTACAAGAGGTGCGGCAATTGCTGGAAACCGATCGCACGGTGATTTATCGCTTTGATTCCGATGAAACAGCGATTGTGGTTGTGGAATCTGTAGGCGATGATTGGATGCCGCTGCTGGGCAGAAAACTTCAAGAAACATCTTTTGGCGAAAGTTATGTATCCTTGTACCGCGCTGGAACAATTCAAGCAATAGCAGATATTTATACTGCCAGTTTGACTGAGATTCATCGAGATTTTTTGGTTAGTTTGCAGGTAAGGGCTAATTTAATTGTACCAATTTTTATCGGCGATGAAAGTCAGGATTTGGTAACAGAATATTCGCCGAAAAATCGCGGAATTGGGTCGCCGATCGCGAGTTTGGAACTGAGTCCAAATCGATTGTGGGGATTGCTGGTTGTCCACCAGTGTAGCGGCCCGCGCGCTTGGACTGATTCTGAGGTGGATTTGCTGGGAAGGTTGAGCGTACAGTTGGCGATCGCCATTCAGCAATCTACTCTGTTTGAACAAGCGCAGCAGGCCCGAGAAGCCGCCCTGGAAGCGTCTCGAATGAAGTCGCTATTTTTAGCAAATATGAGTCACGAAATCCGCACTCCGATGAATGGAGTGATGGGGATGACTGATTTGCTGCTGAAAACGCAGCTTACTTCTGAACAGCTAGACTTTGTGCAGACGCTGAAACTCAGCAGCCAAAATTTGCTGTCGATCATTAATGATATTCTCGATCTGTCCAAACTGGAAGCAGGAGAAATGCGCTTGGAAATGATCGAATTTGACCTCAGTATCTGTCTAGATGAAGTGCTGGATTTGTTGGCAACTCCCGCACAAACCAAAGGTATAGAATTGGTGGCGCTGATTGACAGCGACGTGCCACTGCAAATTAGAGGGGATGCAGCCCGGTTGCGGCAAATCCTCACTAATTTGGTCAACAATGCGATTAAGTTTACGGAATCAGGAGAAGTAGTAATTGAGGTTTCGACTGGCAGGGTTCCGGGGTTATTGGCAGCCAGCGGCGACCAGAAAGTTTTAGAGAATATCCAACCGTTAAAACTCGGAACCAGTCGATCGCTATTTCTGATGTTTAAAGTCAAAGATACAGGAATCGGGATTGCGATCGAAGACACAAAAAAGCTGTTTCAATCTTTTAGTCAAGTTGATGCTTCTACTACGAGAAAGTATGGTGGTACTGGTTTGGGATTGGCTATTTCTAAGGAGTTGGTGGAATTGCTAGGTGGTAAAATTGGTGTAGAAAGTACCCCTGGTAAAGGTTCTACTTTTTGGTTCACCGTGCCGGTTGTTAAGGAAAATTTAACTGCGGTTGGGACAGCGTGCGAAGTGAATTTGCAAACGGTGCTGGCTGGCCGAAAACTGTTAGTTGCTAGCAATAAGCCGACAGTCCGAAAAATGCTGATGAGAATGGCTGTTTTGTGGGGAATGGAAGTTGAAGAGGTTGAAAATGGTTGGATGGCGATCGCATCTTTGTACAAAGCTGTCAGCATAAAATCCCCTTTCGATATCGTTTTGGTTGATATTCAGTTGCCGGAAATGGTGGCGGGAAGTCTGGAACGTTTGATGATTGCTGAGCCGGCAATGCAGCAGACAAAGTGGGTGGTGCTGACTTCAATTACTCAGATTTCGGAGGCGAAACGCTTTGTAGATATCGGTTTTAGCAGCTATTTAACTAAACCTGTGAAAGCTCATCGGCTGTTTGATTGCTTGGTGAATGCGATCGCCCCTAATGATGCGATCGATCCGCTACTAGAAAATCCAACGGCAAATTTAGCCTCAGCTATTGACAACCGGGAGTTAGCAAGCCTAAAGATTTTGTTAGTTGAAGATACTCCGATCAATCAAAAAGTTGGTCTGAATCAACTCAGAGTTTTGGGATGTGTAGCGGATGTGGCAAATAACGGCGCTGAGGCGCTATCTATGATTGCCCTCAAAAAGTATGACATTGTGTTGATGGACTGTCAGATGCCGATTTTGGACGGTTATGAAGCTACGCGGGAATTGCGCCGGATGGAAGCGGCAAATGCTGCTGCTGGGAAGATGGAGTCGCATCGCCAGACGGTGGTGATTGCGATGACGGCGAATGCTTTGAAGGGCGATCGAGAAAAGTGTTTGGCGGCGGGCATGGACGATTATATTAGTAAACCTATTTTGATCGAAAATTTAAAATCTGTACTACAAAATTGGTCGGTACAGTTAAAAATTGAAAGTCCCAACTTTAAGAGTGAGGAACCGAAAAACTCCGCTTCGGATCTCGAATCTGTAGTCGATATGGCACGCTTGC
>Ga0209490_10006165_pt1 | contig 10859 bp, 6 predicted proteins | sample MAT06_FD_187209 | JGI IMG/M metagenome (GOLD analysis project Ga0209490, IMG submission 187209) | Freshwater microbial communities from Lake Fryxell liftoff mats and glacier meltwater in Antarctica - MAT-06 (SPAdes) (version 2) | ecosystem: Environmental > Aquatic > Freshwater > Ice > Liftoff...
ACTGCTTGATCTCGTTCATGGCCGTGGCCATCTGCTTCATCTCGCCCTGGCCCTTGTCGGCGGCCAGCTTGGAGGTCTGGGACATGCCGTTGGCCTGCTTGGCGTTCTCGGCGTTCTGCTGCGTCATTGAGGACATCTCCTCGATCGAGGCGCTGATTTCTTCCAAACTCGCGGCCTGCTGGCTGGAACCCTCGGCAAGCGACTGGCTCGCCGTCGAGATCTGCGTGGCCCCGGCCTCGATCTGGCGGGTACCCGACTGAACTTCGGACACCAGCGTGACCAGGGAAGCGGACATCGTGTTGATGGCCGTGGTGAGCTGGCCGATCTCGTCGGTGCTTGTGACCGCGAGGGGTTGGCCGGTCAGGTCGGCCGCGCCGATGGCGGTGGCCCGCTCCAGCAGGGTGCCGATGCGCCGGGTCATGGAACGGGTCAGAATCATGGCGATGCCCAGGCCCATGACCACCGCCACACCGACGCCGGAATAAAGCATGATGCGTGATGAGGCCGCTGAGGCCACGCCCGCGCTCATCGAGTCGGCCGCAACAGTGACATTCAGGTCCACGATTTTTCCAAGCACCTCGTTCATGGCCTTGAACTGACCGCCGACAGTGAGGAAGAGATTTGTGGCGGCGGCGTACTTCGCGGACGCCTCCTCGGTCTTGTCCGCAGCCTTGAGCGTCTCCCATTCCTTCAGGGTCTGGTGCGTCGCAAGGGCTGTCTGCTCCCAGGTCTTGAAGGCGGGGACAAACTCTTTCCAGAGTGCGGCTTCTTCGGTGGTCTGCGGGAGGGGCTCGTACACGGCCCAGCCATCGTGGAGGTCCTTCCAGAACTCCTCCGCCATGGTGTGCTGGCCTGGCCGCTTGTCGGCGGGGAGGGCCTCGACCATCAGCGCAGCGTTCACGGCCCGCACGCCCACAGCGCCCTGCTGTATCATGAGCAGTCCTTCCACGCTGGGCAAGCGGACCGCGCCAACTTCATTGAGACTCGCGCTGATGTTGTTCATCCCGCGATAGCCGACGAACCCGACCCCCACCGTCAGGGTGAGCACGGACAGGAATCCAAAGGTCAGCTTCCACTTGAGGTTCAGCTTCATGATCGTGACTCCGTTCAGTTCTGTTGGATAGACGACGGGGGCAAACCGCCCCTTTGACGCTACCTTGCACGTCGCCTTCATCGGTAGGTGGGGGGTAGCAATCAAGTTCATTTCGTAAGTAGCCTTGTGGGGGCAGAAATGAAACAACACCCCGCGACAGCCCGGGCTTTGGCCGGGGGATGGCAAAGGGCGCTGGTTGCATCCTGAACCGTGGTGGCCGATGAAACCGGCCTCAGTTTATCAGATGTCGGATATCCGTTTGACTCACTTGCCAGCAACCGCTTAGAACGCGAGTGAGATTCCGACGGTGGCCACGAACTCCGCGTCCTTGCCGCCGTTGTATTCCTTCGTGTGGTCGCCCAGGAACAGGCCTTGCACGCCCAGGTTTAGCGTCCAGGCGCCGAATCCGCTGGGCATGTCGAGCGGAATGGCGGCTTTCGCACCGACGCTGAAGAACCCGAAGGTGCTGTCGTCGCCCGCACCGTCCTCGTAGTAATCCGAGAGACTGAGCCCGACGGTCATCGGGAAGGAGATCGCCGTGCCCTTGAACACCCCGCCGATCCCATCGTCGAGCGTGAAGCCGGGGCTGATCGAGGGTTCCAGATAGATGCCGCGCTTGGCACTTGCGCCGTCGGAAAAGTTCGAACCAGTCTCGACGGCCAGGGACACGGATGGGTGCAGGGCCCACGCCCCCAGCGCCTCGGTATCGTCGTAGGCCCCGGTGAAGATGATCTCCTGCACGGTTTCGAACGCGCCCGAGGGGCTGGTGTAGAAGGCGTAGATGGCCTTGCCGGACCACTTGCCGGCGCTCAGCGACAGTCCGCCATACACGTCCGACTCGTACCATTTGCTCACGATCTGGTCCGACGACGCGGCGTTGGTGGCCGTGTCGTGGATGGAGTTCCACGTGCCCAGCACGCCCTGGAGTGTCCAGTCGTCGTTCTTCACGAGGTCGATGTTCAGCGCGGCCCACGGTTGGCTGATGAATCCCTGGCGCTCCTGCACGATGCCGCGGAAGAAGTACCGGTTCGTGAAGTCCACACCTGCGGTGAGGTGCAGGCGGCTGGAGTCGGTGGCGGGAGGGACGGGGGCAGGGGTTGACGCGGCCGCGGTTCCCGGCGCAGACGGGGCGCTGGCGGCCTTGACGGGCTCGCCTCCGCGCTGCTTCTGGCCGGTGGGTGGGCCAGCGAGCTCGATGTTGGTCTCGACGCCCGCCAGCAGCGGTGTGCTCGGCTCGGCCTGCTGGGCGCGGGCCGACGCGGCGGCGGCCAGGAGGGCCATGGCGCCCATGCAGCGAATGGTGAAGGTCCTGGTCATGATACAGCGTGTCATGTTCGGCCCCTTGAGAGTCTGTTGGTAGTTGATGCGGGCTCAGGCCGCGACCTGGAGTTGGTTGGATGGCTCGCCGAACGACGCTCCGGCCTCCGCGCTCGCGGCGATCTTCTCCAGACCCTGCTTGGCGCCAACGCTGTTGATGTTGAGGAGGATCACGACCTTGTCCTTGACCTTGCCCATGCCCTGGATGGCCGAGAGGGGAATGGAAGAGCCGAAGTTGGGCGGGGGCTCGATGTTGGAGCGGCTGATGTCGAGCACCTCGCGCACCGAATCGACGATGATGCCCAACTGGAACGAGGCGCTGCCCTCTTCCTCCCCGGCAACCTCAACGACGAGGATGCAGGTCTCGGCGGTGTAGGCGACGGTGGGGAGGCCGAACTTGGAGCGGAGTTCAATGACCGGGATGATCTTGCCGCGCAGGTTGATCACGCCCTTGACGTAGTCGGGTGTCTGGGGAAGCGGGGTAACATCAATGAGGCCGATGATCTCGCGCACGGCCAGAATCGGGAGGCCGTATTCCTCCCGGCCCAGGCAGAAGGTCAGGAACTTGTCGTGGTTGCCGTCATCGCTGCGGGCGGCGGTGCGGACGGTATTGTTCATCTGGGCTGCGGTGGTCATGGCTGATTCCTTTGTAAACGCGAGGAGGATGGATCATGCTGCTGGGGGGGTGGCGGTGGCCTCGCTGAGGATGCCACCGATGTCAAGGATCAGGGCGACGCGCCCATCACCGAGAATGGCCCCACCCGAGACACCCCGGATGGACTGGGTGGACTGGCCGAGAGTCTTGATAACGACCTGCTGCTGCCCGATGATCTCGTCGGCGGCGAGGCAGGCGCGGGCGCCCTGCGTCTCGACGACGATGAGGAGGTCGCCCCGGGAGTTCGGGTCGTTCTGGTCGTGCCCGAGCACATGGTGCAGGCGGTAGATGGGCAGGAGGCTGCCGCGGACCATCGCCATCTCGCCCTTGCCCACGACGGTGTGGAGGTCCTTGGGCTGGGGGCGGAAGCTGCGCTCGATGGAGAGAGTCGGAATGACATATCGCTGCTTGCCGACGCGTACGACCATGCCGTCGATGATGGCCATGGTGAGCGGGAGGCGCATCGAGAAAATGGTGCCCTTGCCGGCGGTGGAGCGGATGTCCACCTTGCCGCGGAGGGCCTCGATGTTGCGGCGAACGACATCCATACCCACACCGCGCCCAGAAAGGTCGGTGACCTTCTCAGCCGTGGAGAAGCCGGGGAGGAAGATGAGGTTGAAGACCTCGGAGTCAGGGATGTCGGCTACGGGGCGGTCGGGGGTGTAGATGCCCTTCTCAATGGCCTTGGCAATGATCCTGGCCCGGTCGAGCCCTTTGCCGTCGTCTTCGATCTCGATGACGATGGAGCCGCCTGAGTGGAAGGCGCGGAGGTGGACGTTGCCAGTCTCGGACTTCCCTGCGGCCCGGCGAGCGTCGCTGGTCTCGATGCCGTGATCGCAGGAGTTTCGGATCATGTGCACGAGCGGATCAGCGATCTCCTCGACGACGTTGCGGTCGAGCTCGACATCCTCGCCCTCAGTATGGAGAACAATGTGCTTGCCGGCCTTGGCGGAAACATCGCGGACCAGGCGGGCCATCTTCTGAAACGTGGCCTTGACTGGCACCATGCGCAGGGACATGGAGACTTCCTGCAAATCACGGATGATCTTGCCCACCATCGTCAGATTGCGTTGCAGGCGCTGCTCGTGCAGTCCACGCACGGCGGGGTCTTGCACAACCATCTGCTGTGCGATCACGAGTTCGCCGACCATATCTACCAGCACGTCCATGCGTCCAGTGCTGACCTTGACAGTCTGGTCGGCGCGCTTAACTCCGCTGACGTTGGGCGGGGCGGCCGCGAGGTCAGCGGCGGCAGTGGCATCGCCCTTCCGGGCGATGTTCCTGGTGGTGGTGGTGGTGGAAGGTGGGGCGGCAGGGCAAGCGGGGGCGGTGGCATCGCCCTTCCGGGCGATGTTCCTGGTCATTGCGGTGCTCGATCCCGATAGGTCGCCGTTGACGGCGCGTTCCAGTTGTTCGATGAGGGACTTGACCTGCCCGTTGGTCGGCGGAATCCCGCCCTCGAAAACGCGGATCATCTGGCCCATCAGGTCGCAGGTTTTGAGGATGATGCTCAGGTACTGAGAGTTGAGGGCGACCTTGTCGTTGCGGGCGCTGTCAAGTAGGAACTCGGCGCTGTGGGCCAGTGAGACGATAGGACTCAGGTTCATGAACCCCGCAACGCCCTTTATAGTGTGGAACGCGCGGAAGACCGTGTTGATGAGCTCCTTGTCGCCAGGGTTTTTCTCCAGCTCCAGCAGCGCATGCTCGGAGCCGGCGATGTGCTCGCGCGACTCGCACAGGAAGTCGTTGAGATTGTCCTTCATATCGCCGTCGGCGACAAGGACGACCGGGGTGGGGTCGTCCGCCGAGGGCGCGGCCTGGACCTGGGCCTCGGACGCGATCGCGGATGGTGAGGATGCGGCCTTCTTCCCGACGGACGCGGTTGCGTTTGCCGGTCGAGCCGCCTCGTGATCGGGAGCGGGCGCGAAGTGGGCCAGCACCGCGCTCTGATCCGGCACGGGCGCCCGGGCATTCTGCGACAACGCCGCGACGTACCCCCGCATCCAGTCCACGAGCGAGAGGATCGCATCCACGGGTAGGGCTTGTCCCTCGGCGATGCAACGGTCGATGCACGACTCGGCCTCGTGGCAGAGCTTCTGGGCCGCGTGCAGGGAGAGCACGCCGCACTCGCCCTTGAACGTGTGCAACCGCCGACGGATTTCGGCGAGCACCTCCGGGGTGTTCTCCGAGGCGGCGGCCATGACCTGGGTTTCAAGTTCCGCGAGGGTGTGACCGCACTCGGTCACCCACGACGCCAGAAGCTCAGAATCGATGCCCTCACCCGGGCGCGGAACGCGGCTCTCGCCGCTGTAGGGCGATGGGCCGATCTCGCCGAGCGGGCGGCCTTCCTGATCGGCCGCGACTGCCTGCTGGGCGTACTCGATCCCCCGGCGCACCATGTCCAAGGCGGCGGCACCGTCCTCGGCTTCCCGATGGACGATCTCCTCAATCAACCCCGCGGCGTGCTCAAGACATTCGGTTACAATGCTCAGATCCGAGGTTGCCATCTCCGCGCAGAGCAATCGCAGCCGGTCGTGGATGCCAACCAGCGCGGGCAGGTCATGCTCGTCGGTCAGGACGGATGCCTTGGCGATTTCGTTTATAGTGGGCAGTAGGGACACGGGCACCTCATGTCTTGCAGTTGAAGGGACGCTCTGCTTTCGACCTCTTGCACGCCTTGCTTGAGCCGAACCGGTCTGATCGGCTGCTTTGGTTCAGTGTCTGTGGTCACGCCGCGGCGGCCCTGGCTGGCCCCTCCGCCGCTGGCGCCGAGTGCCCGCGGCTCACCTGTGCAATCTCGCTGAGGGGTCGTGCAGCACCGGAACTTGTTTTGTACATCAGGTGCCGCTGCTCGTCCCAGCAGATCCAGAGGGGCCCCTTCGCGGCGGTCTTGAAGAGCACCACACACTCCCCGATGTAGAACTTGACGCCGGGATGAATCATCTTGGCGACAGAGACATCGAGCTTTCGCTGGGTACGGACGGCGGTCTCAATCTCCGACAGTTTGGTCGCCCATTTCGCAAGTTCTTGGTTCTGCTGGCTCGCCTCGTATGCGATCTCCGTGAGCCTCTCCTTATCAGCCGGGGAGGGCCTCGGATTCAACTTGATGAGACGGGCCTGTTCGGCAAACTGGCCGAGCATCGTGTTGATCTGCTCGATCGTCTTGGCGACCTTGACGTGTGCGCCTTGCAGCAGGGGCACATCGCCGAGGGCGATCACGGTGGGCGTGTACGACTCCGATCCGATGGCCTTGACCATGAGAGCACCAGTGACGGTAATCTCGCCACCGAGAATTGTTCCGTTGGGGCACCTGAGGTCGCGGCCGACGACAAGCTTGCAGTCGGTGATCTCGCGCTCGACGATGAGGTCACCGTTCAATGCGCCTACGACCTTCTCAAGGTACACGACCTGGACATTTCGCGCTACCCTGAATCTCCCGCGCCCGTTGCCAGCCATCCCGCCGCGTGCGATGAGGTCGCCACCGCAGCGGATCTCGGCGACCTCGATCAACCCGCCGATATGAAGGTCCCCGCCCGCCGTGACCTTGAACCCCGAGCCCACTCCCCCGGCGATAGTCACAGAGCCAGGAAAGTCGATGTTCCCCGTTGAGAAGTCCACGTGCCCGGGCACTTCGAGCGACTGTGTCACCGAAAGTTCTTTGTCCTTCAGCACCAGGACGCCGTCGGCCTGCGCGATGATCCGCCCGCCAGAATCAATGGTGAGCATCGGATGGAACTTGATCGCGATCGGCTTGCCCGACCGGGCCTTGAGTACGCCGCTGCGGACATCGCGTCCATCGGTTCCACCGGTCGGGCCGTGGGCCATGCCGACAGTGTCGCCGGTCTTGACTGGCACATAGTGCTGCCCCTGGTAGTGGTCCGTGCGCTCCGCGCTCGCCGGCGCGTGCTGGGGACGCGGATCGAATCCCTGCTGCCATTCCACCCGACCATCCTCGCCGTGTACCGCCGGAAGACTTCGGGCGATAATGTCGCTGCGTTCGCTGTTCCCCGAACCGTACGCGGCCGCAAATGCGGCGACGTTCCGCTCGACATCCTGATCGATCAGCACTCCAGCCGCCTTCACCTGGAAAATCAGGTTCTCCGGCTTTAGTAGAGCGGCATCAAGCCCGGGCGGAGCTACCAGCGTGGCCTGGCTTCCGTCGGCCGCGATCTTCACCTTGATCTCTGTTTTGCCGGCCATGATGCTCCTCTCGTCATGCCGCTTTCTTTGCGGCGGCCTTGGCCATGGTCGTCTCAATGACCTTCGACAGACTCTCGGGTGTGAAGGGCTTGACGGCGTAGTTGTTGACCCCGGCCTGGATCGCCTCCATCACCCTGGTCTTCTCGGCTTCGGTGGTGACCATGATGATGGGTGTGGTCTTGTTCTTGGCGCGGTACGCCCTCACGAAGGTGATCCCGTCCATGACGGGCATGTTCCAGTCCAGGAGAATGACATCCGGCTTGAACGCATCAACCCGGCTCAGGGCATCCTGCCCATCGCCCGCCTCTTCGATAGCGGTCGCGCCGATGGTCCCCAGAATACCCTTCACGATGTTCCGCATGGTCTTGGAGTCGTCTACTACGAGAACGCGCATGGTGTGAGTCCTTAAGCGGTTGGCAGGGGGAATGAGGGTCAGGCGGGTGTGCCGGCAGGGATGGCCGACTTGGTTCCATTGGAGGCTGTGGCCGCCGGGGAGGTTTGGGCTTTCGTGCTGGACTGGATGGCGACGTCGATGGTGAACCGACCAGCGGCGGTGTTGCAGTGGATGCAGATGCTCGCGGCGTTGCTCGGCGAGGAGATCTGGTGGCTGGGAGCGATGATCACCGACGGGCATCCGATGCTCACCGCCTGGCCCTCGAACTTGGCCTTGGCCCCGCCGGCGATCATGTTGGCCAGCTCGCCGATGGCGTCGGCAAAGTCGGCCGTGCCAACCTCTAACCGGGTCTGCGCGAAGGCCGACGCGATCTGCACGGCGCTCATCTTGGTGAACCCCACGATGACCGAGCCGACGACATCGCCCGAGAGGCCGATGACCCCCGAGACGTCGTACTGCTCTTTTCTCGTGCCCAGCTCGGGCTTCTCGAACGTGACGGGAAGCTTGATCATGGTGTCGAACACCGCTTTGGTCGCTTCCAGGAACGCGTTGATATGGCGGACATCCATGTTCATCCGTTCTAATCCTTCTCGCGGCGCGGCCGCGGAAACAAAGTTGGCCGGAGCACGAGATGCACCGCGGCTGACGTATCCATCGGCTCTGGACGTAACCAACTTGGGCCAACCCCCGCCCCGAACAGATTTTTGATTTCGGGCCAGCGCGGGGCGGTGGCCCATGCCCACCGAACGGGCGGCAGCGGGCTCGCGGTTAGGTTTATGAGTGATTCCTACGCCCTTCCCGGGTTGATTCCCGCCCTGGCGGGGGCCGCCATCGTCGCCTGAATGACGCTCATCAAGCCGTCCTTATCGGTCGATACTCATGCACAGGAACCAAACATGAAGGCACCGCTCAACACCGCCCGACTCTTCATCGAGATCCTCGCCGCTATCGCCGCGGCCGAGGTAGCGGTGATTTTCATCCTGCCGATGGTCACGCAGGGCGCTACGGGCAAGACCGCGGCGATCCTTGGTGCCGCCATGCTCGCGATCCTGGCCGGGCCGGTAATCCTGTGGCGGGTCACGAGTTTCACCGGCGCGGCTTTGCAAAGGAAGCAGTTGGAAGCTGACATCCGCGTGACCCCGGGTAGCCCGGCCGCATCGGCGGCGCTCCCGGCGGCCGCAAAGGCCGGGTTCTCGCCGTGGATGCACGGCGCTCTGGCTGGCACCGCGGTGTTTCTGCTGGTGGCAGCGTGCCTGCTGTCGGCCAACCGCGTGGGGCACCAGGTGCTCGGGGCGGCCCTCGATGAGGACTTGAAGTCGGTCGCGCAGATGGCCGCGGCCCGGATCGACGCCGCGGCCCACGCCGCCCTGACCGACCCCGCCCAGCAGAACCAGGAGGCGTACAAGGCCGTGGTGGCGCCGCTGCGCCAGATGCTGTCGGCCACGCCCCGTTTCAAGTACATATACACCATGCGTTCGACACAAGAGGGGCTGCGCTTTGTCGTGGATGCGGCCGATCCGGGCGATGCCGACGGCGATGGGGTGCCCGACCAGCCGATGCTTGGGGAGGTCTATCCCGACCCCGACCCGGCCATGCTCGAGGCGTTCGCGACCGGCGCGGCGTGTGTGTCCCCCCAGCCCAAGACCGACAAGTGGGGCACGTTCATCTCGGCCTTTGCGCCGGTGCGCGGAGTGGATGGGAAGATCGAGTGCATCGTGGGCGTGGACTCGACCGCCGATGCCTACATGGCCCGGCTGGCGATGATGGACAAGGCCGCGGTCTTCGGCGGCGCGGCCGGATTGCTCGGCAGCATTGTCTTGGGCCTTGGCGTCGTGGGAATGCAGCGCCGCAGGCAAGCGGCGACCGCGCTGGCGGGCTCGATGACGCGGGAACTGCGCGAGGCGGGGGTGCGCTCTGAGTGCCTGGCGGAGATCGCCCGGCACACCAGCAACGCCGTGATCATCACCGATGCGCAAGGGCGGATCACCTGGACCAACGAAGCATTCACCAAGATCTCGGGCTACACCCTTGATGAAGCGCTCGGCAAGGTGCCCGGGCACCTGCTCCAGTGCGACAAGACCGACCCCAAGGCGGTCGAGACTCTGCGAGCAGCGGTGCGCGGGGGCGTGGGGTGCCGGGTCGAGATCATGAACCGCGGCAAAGACGGGCGGGAGTATGTGCTGGAAATCGAGCTCCTGCCCCTGCACGACGCGACGGGGATGCTGACGGGGTTCATGGCCATCGAGAGCGACATCACCAAGCAGGTGGAAGCGGGGAACAAACTCAAGGAAGCGACCGAGCGGTTCGAGCTCGCCGTCGCGGGGACCGCTGATGGAGTGTGGGACTGGAACATCGATGCCGGCGCGGTGTACTACGCGCCTCGCTTTAAGGAATTACTGGGATACTCCGCCGACGCGATCGACTTTCCGGCGGTGTTCGAGTCCTTTTCCTCTCGCCTGCACCCCGACGACCTCGCCCCCACCCAAGCAGCGATCAATCGGGCGATCGAAACCGACACGCCCTATGAGGCGGAGTATCGCCTGCAAACCCGCGATGGTGAGTGGCGATGGTTCAGGGCACGCGGGGCTACCCAGCGCGATCCCGCCGGGCGGGCGGTTCGCATGGCGGGCGCAATCTCCGACATCACCCAAGCCCGCGCCAGCGAAGAACAGCTCAAGATCGCGACCGCCCTGCTCGAAGAAGCCCAGACCGTCGCACGCACGGGCAACTGGTCGTTCGATCTCGCGACCGACAAGATGCGCTGGTCAAAGCAGATCTACGCGCTCTTCGGCCGCCGTGAGGCCGACGGCCCGCCCGACTATGCCGGAGTGCTGAGCGACTACCACCCCGATGATGCCCGCACCCTCGATGCCGCGATCATGGCGTGCATGACCGAAGGCAAGTCCTACTCGCTGGTGATGCGCACGGGCGGTTTGCGCTGGGCGGAGACCCATTGTGTCCGGGGCGAGGGCCGGGCGAGGTTCGATTCATCTGGTAAGGTTGTTGGCCTCTTCGGCACCGTGACCGACGTGACGGCCGAGGTCCAGAGCCGCGAAGCGCTGCTGAAAGCCCGGGCCCAGGCCGAGGCCGCCAGCCGCGCCAAGAGCGAGTTCCTCGCCAACATGAGCCACGAGATCCGCACGCCGCTCACGGCCATCCTGGGCTTCGCCGACCTTTTACGCGAAGACGGGGATGCGGCC
>Ga0209490_10006171_pt1 | contig 10855 bp, 10 predicted proteins | sample MAT06_FD_187209 | JGI IMG/M metagenome (GOLD analysis project Ga0209490, IMG submission 187209) | Freshwater microbial communities from Lake Fryxell liftoff mats and glacier meltwater in Antarctica - MAT-06 (SPAdes) (version 2) | ecosystem: Environmental > Aquatic > Freshwater > Ice > Liftoff...
GAGATCTACGATATGTATGCGTTGGGTGCGCGGCGGTCATGGCATACATATCGTAGATCTCCCCAATCGAGGTCATGTTGCCGTGAAATTTGCGCCCGTACCACGAGGCGATGCCGGTCTGCCGGAACGGGTCGTTGTTAAGCGCCGGTACATAGCTGCGACCAAACACGGTGTAGGGTTTGTTGGCACCGCTGTGGAATTTTTCTGTGCGTGGTACGGCGTCGGCAATGCTATCGAGGTTGCTTGGTGCGTTTTTGGCAACATCCGTGCCGGGGCCGTCGTCTAGGTAGTAAGCGCCGGGCCGCGCGGGACTCGAGCTTTGCGGCGTCGATGCCGACTGTGAAGGTTTCTTCGGCGCGCTGCCGCACGCCACCAGCAACGTCGACCCGACCGCCATTAGCAGGCACTTCAGCGCGCGCTCAATCATTCGGCCACCACGGCCTCTAGTTTTTCCGAAGCCTGGAACCACTGCCACTCACAATCCGCAATCGCGGCGACCAACTCGACCTGACGTTTCAGCATTTCCTGCAATTGCGTTTTCTTGTCCTCCGCGTAGGCCGACTCATCCGATAGCCACGTTTCGATGTTGGTCCGTTCGGTCGTCAGCGCCTTTAGTTTGCTATCAAGTTCGGCGAGTTTTTTCTCGTACGGCTTGCGTGCCGCGGCAAGACGCTGCCGGACATCAGCACCAGCGCGCTTTTGCTCCCGTCGATCGCCCGTAGATTCCGGGGCAGACACTAGCACTGGCGGGGCGATTGGGGCTTTTTTGGCTGGAGGTGGGCTTCCCTCCTTGGGTTTGGCGTCACGATATTCTTTGAAGCCTTTGGCTTTGGCGGTCGCGTAATTCTTCGCCCACAGCTTGTAATCGTCGAGATCGCCGTCGAATTCCTTCACTTCTCCATCGGCCACCAGCCACAGTTGATCAGCGGTTGCCTTCAACAAATGCCGGTCGTGGGCCACCACCACCAGCGTGCCTTCGAATTCCTGCAGCGCCTCGGCAAGCGCTTCACGCATGTCGATATCGAGGTGATTGGTCGGCTCGTCGAGCAATAGTAGGTTCGGCTTTTGCCAGACGATCAGCGCCAGCGCCAAGCGTGCTTTCTCGCCGCCGGAAAACGGGCCAACCGGTTCATCGCAGCGCGAGCCGCGAAAATCAAACCCACCGAGGAAGTTACGGAATTCTTGCTCGCGCGTGGTCGGGTCCTGGCGTTTGAAGTGCATCAGCGGCGACTCGTCGGTACGCAGCTGCTCGATTTGGTGCTGCGCGAAGTAGCCGATTTTGAGGCCTTGGCCTTCGTAGCGACCACCCTTCTTTTGCGCGAGCGTGCCGGCCAGCGTTTTGACCAACGTCGATTTACCCGCGCCATTCGGCCCGAGCAAACCAATCTTGTCGCCGTAAAACAAACGCCACTCAACGTGCGGCAGCACGTCACGGCCGCCGTTCTCACCTGGATACCCCAGCGTTGCCTCTTTTAAGTGCAACAACTGGCGCGGCGCGGCCACCGGCTTGCGAAACGCGAACTCGAACGGTGAGTCGACGTGCGCGGCGGCGATGATTTCCATGCGTTCAAGCGTCTTGATGCGGCTTTGCGCCTGCTTGGCCTTGGTCGCCTTGGCCTTGAAGCGATCGATGAAACTGTGCAAGTGCGCAACCTGGCGCTGCTGTTTGACGTGCTGCGCCTGCTGGTTGGCGAGCTGCATGGCGCGGGTGCGCTCGAAGGTCGAGTAATTGCCGGCGTACTCGTTGAGTTTCTGGTTTTCGACGTGCACGATCCGGTTGACCACCGCATCGAGAAAGTCGCGGTCGTGGGTGATCAAAAACAGCATGCCGCGATACTGCGCCAGCCAGTCTTCGAGCCACATCACCGCATCGAGATCGAGGTGGTTGGTCGGCTCGTCGAGCAACAGCAGATCGGAGCGACACATCAGCGCTTGCGCGAGATTGAGGCGCATGCGCCAGCCGCCTGAGAAGGTGCTGACGGCGAGCTCCTGCTGATCTTCGTTAAAGCCGAGGCCGGATAACAGCGCCGCCGCACGCGAACGCGCCGCGTAACCGCCGATTTCCTCATAGCGTGTGTGTAGGTTTGACAACTCGGCCGCGAGCTTTTCGTGCTCACTTTCATCGTGCCATTCGGCCGCTTCGGCGTTGGCGAGTTCGGCTTCGATAACACGCAATTCGTGGTCGCCGTCAAGCGCGTATTCGAGCGCAGACAACGCGCTTTGCGGCGTGTGCTGGGCGACGTGCGCGATGACCCACGACGGCGGCATTTCGAGCTCGCCCGCGTCTTGGTGCATTTCGCCGCGCATGAGGGCGAACAGGGTTGACTTGCCGATGCCATTGGCACCCACCAGTCCGACCTTGTGGCCGGGGAACAGCGTCAAATTCGCGCTATCGAAAAGCCGCTTGGTGCCGCGCGCAAGGGTGAGATTGGAGATTCGAATCAAGGTGTTGATGCTCGTTGGTTGAGTAGCGGCGGGTGGTTACGGGTGCCGCACGAGTCCGCTATAAATCGTATTGATAATCGACGGTCAGCGGCGCGTGATCGCTGAACCATGTGTCTTTGTACACGCTTGCCTTCTTCGCCTTTGCGGCGATGCCCGGCGTACAGATGTGATAGTCGATGCGCCAACCGACATTATTTTCGCGCGCATTGCCACGATTCGACCACCAAGTGTACTGATCGGGTTTGTCATTGAGCGTGCGAAAGGTATCGACGTAACCGACTTTGTCAAACAATGTCGTCAGCCATTCGCGCTCTTCCGGCAGAAAACCGGAGTTTTTCTTGTTGCCGCGCCAGTTTTTGAGGTCTATTTCCTTGTGTGCGATGTTCCAGTCGCCGCTGATGATGACCTCACGCCCCGACTGCTTTAGCTTTTTCAAGTACGGCATGAGCACGTCGAGAAAGCGAAACTTCTTGGCTTGCGCCGCCTCAGACGCTGACCCGGACGGCAGGTAGAGCGAGATCACCGACAAATTGCCAAACTGGACTTCCAGATAACGGCCTTCCGCATCGATCCACTTGATGCCGGTGCCAATGATGACCTTGTCGGGCTCGCGCTTGGAAAAAATCGCCACCCCGGCGTAGCCCTTCTTCTCAGCCGGATGATAAAAGCCATGCATATTCTTCCAGCGCAGCACTTCTTCGGGAATGTCGCTTTCGAGCGCTTTAATCTCTTGCAGACAAACAACATCCGGTTTTTGTCGTTTCAGCCAGGCAACGATGCCCTTCGATGTCGCCGAGCGGATACCGTTGACGTTGACAGAAATGACGCGCATCCCAGAGACCCGTAAAATTGGCAAAACGGGATTATGCGCGATCGGGCGCGCCCCTCGTCACCCGCTACGATGGTTTTCGCCTTCCTTCTCACGCCTTGCCGCCCATGTCGCCGACCGATTTCCGCACCGAGTTTGTTGAATTTGCCATCCAGCAGGATGCCCTGCGGTTTGGCGAATTCAAGACCAAGGCGGGGCGTCTCTCGCCCTACTTCTTCAATTCCGGGCTGTTTAATGACGGCGCCTCAATGGCGGCACTTTCGGCCTTCTACGCCCGTGCGGCATTGGCGTCGGAGGTGCCGTTCGACATGATTTTCGGCCCCGCCTACAAAGGCATTACGCTGGCGGCCGGCATGGCCATCAAGCTGGCGGAGCTGGGCCGCAACGTGCCGTTCGCGTTCAATCGCAAGGAAGCGAAGGACCACGGCGAGGGCGGCTTGATCGTTGGCGCGCCGCTAGCGGGGAGGGTGTTGATCGTTGACGACGTGATCTCGGCGGGCACCTCAGTACGTGAATCCGTCGCCATGATTCGATCAGCGGGTGCCGCCCCGGCCGCAGTCGTGATTTCGCTGGACCGCCAAGAAAAGGGCCTTGGCGAACTTTCGGCGGCGCAGGAAGTCAGCCAAACACACGGCATTCCCGTTATTTCGGTGGCCAGCCTCACGGATATCGTTGCATTCTTGTCGGCAAAGTCCGGCGAAGGCGATAAACTGGCGAAAATCGCCGCCTACCGCAGCCAGTACGGGGCTTAAATCAACGATGGTGAAGTCTGCTTCACCTGGCACGCTCAATATCCATGACTGATTCCCGACTCCTGTTCGTATTGCTGTTGGCTGCCGCCAGCGTAACCCACGCCCAGTCGACGCTGTTCCGCTGCGTCGACGATAAGGGCGTCACGCATTACGGTGAGACCATGCCGGCCGCCTGCGCGAAAAAAGAGGTGACGGAGATGAGCAAGCATGGGCGCACCATCCGCAAACTCGACGCGCCGCTCACGCCCGAGCAGCAAAAAGCGCGTGACGAGGCCGACGCCAGGCAACGCGACAACGATCGCAAGGTTGCCGACCAACGTCAGAGGGACCTTGCGTTGCTCGGCACCTATGGCGCGGAGCGCGAAATCGACGTGATTCGAGACAAAGACGTTGCGCAGCTAGATCAGCGCCGCAAGTTCTTGGGCCTGCGTGTCACTGACGTCGACGCGCGGCTGGAGAAGGTGAACAACCAGATGGAGTTTTACGTCGCCGGCCGGAGCAAAACCGCCAAGACCAAGGAAGTCAAAGACAGCAAGGACGCGAAGGACGGCAAAGGGAACAGCAAAGACGCAAAGTCAGCCGAGCGCGAAGTGCCGCCACAGCTGCAGGCCGACTTTGATCGCGCCACGTCGGACCGTTCGGGGTTGATGGTAGAGCTCGCCAGACTCGACAACGATAAGAAAGATATTGTCGCCCGCTATGAATCGGAAAAAGAGCGCTTTCGCCGGCTCAAGGGCGGCATGCGGCCCGGCACCATTCTTGACGAAAAGGGCAATGTCTTGATCGAAGCGCCGCTGCAGCGCAACACGCTGCGCCGCTAGCCGATGATGCCCGTAAAGTTGGTCGTGGTGGCGGTGCTTGCCATTGCCTGCGCCGCGTTGCTGAGCTGGTTCTCGCGGGACCTCACCCTTGGATATCGGATCTTGATTGGTTTGGTGCAGGGTGCGGTCATGCTCGCGGCCATCTTCGCGATCTTCGCCATCAGCCGCAATTCATCGCCGGAGTAGCGCCGCAAACGCGGTTCAGTTGAGCCGACTTACGACGACAATTTCTTGCGCAAGATATCGTTGACCTGACCCGGGTTGGCCTTGCCAGCAGAGGCCTTCATGACCTGCCCCACCAGCGCTTGCAGCGCCTTTTCTTTGCCAGATTTGAATTCGGCGACGGATTTTTCGTTTCTCGCCAACACCTCATCGACAATTTTCTCGATGGCACCGGCATCGGAGACTTGTTTAAGGCCGCGCGCCGCGATGATGGCGTCGGCATCGCCGCCAAGCTCACCGGCCCACATGTAGCCGAAAACTTCCTTCGCCATTTTTGATGACAGCGTGCCGTCCGCCACGCGATTGAGTAGGTTGCCCAACTGAATGAATCCGACCGGCGACACGTCAATCTCCAAGCTGTCGCAATTCAGCTGCGAGGCAAGTTCGCCTGTAATCCAGTTCGCCGCCAGCTTTGTTTGGCCCGGACACTTTTCAATGAGACCAAAGAAGTAAGTGGCGGTCGCGCGTGATTGCGTCAGCAAACGCGCATCGTAATCCGACAAGCCGAGATCGGCGACCATGCGCGCGGCCATCGCCGTGGGCAACTCCGGCATGATGGCCTGAGCCTTCGCAATGTCGCTGTCTGAAATCACCAGCGGCAGCAAATCCGGATCCGGAAAATAGCGATAGTCCATCGCGTCTTCCTTTGTCCGCATCGCGCGCGTCTCGTCGCGATCAGCGTCGTACAAGCGTGTTTGCTGGATCACCTTGCCGCCGTCTTCGATCACTTCAATTTGGCGTCGCACTTCGTAGTTGATCGCTTTTTCCATGAAGCGGAATGAGTTCAGGTTCTTAATCTCGCAACGCGTACCGAGTGGCTCGCCAACGCGACGCACCGAGACGTTGGCGTCACAACGAAACGAGCCCTCTTGCATATTGCCGTCGCAAATGCCGATCCACGTCACGATACCGTGCAGCGCTTTCGCATACGCGACCGCCTCGGCGGCGGATCGCATATCCGGCTCAGTCACGACCTCGAGTAGCGGCGTGCCGGCACGGTTCAAGTCGATACCGGAGACGCCGGATGTTTCCAAGCCCTCGTGCAACGACTTGCCGGCGTCTTCTTCGAGGTGGGCACGCGTCAGTTTGACGACTTTCTCGACGCCGTCGACATAGATCGTCACCGAGCCGCCGGTGACCACCGGCAACTCGAACTGCGAAATCTGGTAACCCTTCGGCAGGTCGGGATAGAAATAATTCTTTCGCGCAAACACCGATCGCCGCGCGATATTGTCGCTGCGGCCCTCGTTGACCGCCAAGCCAAACTTGATGGCGCATTGCACGGCTTTGCCGTTTAGTACCGGCAGCGTGCCCGGCAGGGCCAAATCGACGACCGATGCCTGTGTGTTGGGCGGCGCACCGAATGCCGTGGGCGCGCTCGAGAAAATTTTGGATTCGGTGGCGAGCTGTACGTGCGTCTCGATACCGATGACGATTTCCCAGGTCATGTCGCCGCTCCCGGGGTTCGCAGGTGCCAATCGGTGAGCTGCTGGTAGCGGTGCGCTGTGGCCAGCATCGCCGGCTCTTGAAAGTAGTTGCCGATGATCTGCAGGCCGACTGGCAGGTTGGAAGCGTCAAATCCGCACGGCACCGACATGCCGGGAAGCCCCGCCAGCGAAACGCCGAGCGTGAAGATGTCTTCCAGATACATGGCCACCGGGTCAGTCGATTTCTCGCCGATTTTCCACGCGGTGGTCGGCGCCACCGGCCCCATGATCAAGTCGCACGCCTTGAAGGCGTCCTGAAAATCATCCGCAATCAGGCGGCGCACGCGTTGGGCCTGCAGGTAGTAGGCGTCGTAGTAGCCGTGGCTCAACACGTAGGCACCGGTCAAAATGCGCCGCTGCACCTCACGACCGAAGCCCTCGGCGCGGCTTTTGGCGATCATGTCGCCAAGATCTTTGTAGTGCGTGGCGCGGTGGCCGAAGCGCATGCCGTCGAAACGATTCAGATTGGACGAGGCCTCGGCCGATGAAATCACATAGTAGGTCGGGATGGATAGCGCCGTGCGCGGCAAGCTTATATCGACGAGCGTAGCTCCCCGACGCGCAAACTCCTCGATCGCTAGGTGAACCAACTCGCTGACGGCGTTGTGGGTAAAGACCGACTGCTCGCGCTCCGTGGGCGCGATAACGCCCTGGAAAAACTCGCGCGGAACACCGATGCGTAATCCGGCAAACTCGCCATTCGGCGGGTGCTTTGAGGCAATTTGGTCTGAAAACGCCCGCCAGACGGGCACTTTGGCTTCAGGATTATCGAGCGACGTTGAGTCGAGCGGATCAAATCCGACCATCGCGTCGAGCAATAGCGCGCAGTCTTCGGCGCTCTTCGCCATCGGGCCGCCTTGGTCGAGCGAGGAGGCGAAGGCGATCATGCCATAGCGCGAAACGCGGCCGTAGGTCGGCTTGATCGCGGTGACGCCGCACATAGCGGCCGGTTGACGCAGCGAGCCGCCGGTATCCGTGCCCGTAGTGGCGGGGACAATGCCCGCAGCGATGGCCGCCGCGGAGCCGCCCGACGAGCCGCCCGGAATGCGCGACTTGTCCCACGGGTTTTTCACCGGGCCGAACGCAGAATTTTCATTCGACGAGCCCATCGCAAACTCGTCGCAGTTGAGCTTACCGACACAGACCATGCCCGCCTCACGCAGCCGCGTGACAACGGTGGCGTCAAACGGCGACACATAGTGTTCGAGCATCTTAGAGCCCGCCGTCGAGCGCCAGTCGCGGGTGACGAAGATGTCCTTGTGCGCAACCGGCACGCCTAGCAGCGGCTTGGCGCCCCCCTCCGCCTCCCCGGCTTCGCGCCGGGCGTCAGCGCGCCGTGCCTCGGCCAGGGTGAGGTCAGGGTCGACGTGCAGAAACGCGTTCAAGTCACGTTGGGCGCTGATTTTGCCGAGCGTGTCCTGTGCTAATTCCACCGCAGACACCTCGCGGCCGGCCAACCGTTTGGCGATGTCCAAGATGGCCATGGTTACTCGAGCACCTTGGGCACCAGAAACAGGCCGTTTTCCGTCTCAGGCGCGTTTTTCATGTTGGCGGCGCGGTCAATGCCGGCAGCCGCGACGTCCGTGCGCAGCCGCAGCCCTATCTCTCCGAGGGCGGACAGGGGGTGCGCGAGCGGCGTCACGCCGGCCGTATCGACGGCTTGCAACTGGGCGATCAAGGCCAGAATGCTGTCCATTTCGCCACCCAGCGAGCGGAGCTGGTCGGGCGAGATATCGAGTGCCGCGAGGCGGGACAGGCGATTCAGGGTTTCAGCGTCGAAAGACATGGTGAGCAAAGCGGGATGGGTTGCCGAGCAAAGGAAAAAGACAAGACCTAGGGGATTTGCCACGTGCCCGATTTTTAGCAGATTTCATAGGTAGCTTAGCAACATTTACGAGGGGCTGGAGTATCATATCGCACCCGAGACAAAAACACGGTTTGATGCGGGATTTGGGAACAGAGATGCCGTTTTTCAAGGCGTTTTTGCGCAGAATCCGAACGCGAAACCTACACATTTTTCATCGCAACCGGCGCAGTTTGTGGTGAAGCAAGACAGCAGAAAGGCAACATGTTTTTTTCCAAGTATTTCTCCAGCGATCTGGCCATCGACCTGGGCACCGCCAACACCCTCATCTATCTGCGCGGCAAAGGCATCGTTCTCGACGAGCCGTCCGTCGTCGCCATCCGGCAGGATTCAGGTCCTAATAGCAAGAAAACTATTCAAGCAGTCGGCACCGCCGCCAAGATGATGTTGGGCCGCACGCCGGGCAACATCACCGCCATCCGGCCGATGAAAGACGGCGTGATCGCCGACTTCCACACCACCGAGCACATGCTCAAGTTCTTCATCAAGAAAGTGCATGATGCGCAGTGGTACCGACCGAGCCCGCGCATTGTTATCTGCGTGCCGTGTGGCTCGACTCAAGTTGAGCGCCGCGCCATCAAGGAATCCGCCGTGGCGGCGGGGGCATCGCAGGTATTCCTGATTGAAGAACCGATGGCGGCGGCGATCGGTGCAGGTTTGCCGATCTCCGAGCCGACCGGTTCGATGGTGGTTGATATCGGCGGTGGTACCACGGAAGTCGGCGTGATTTCGCTCGGCGGTATCGTCTATTCAGGGAGCGTGCGTGTTGGCGGCGACAAGTTTGACGAGGCCATCATCAATTACATCCGTCGTAACTACGGCATGTTGATTGGTGAGGCGACCGCCGAAGCGATCAAGAAACAAATCGGCTCTGCCTTCCCCGGCGCCGAAGTGCGCGAGATGGAAGTCAAAGGTCGCAATCTGGCTGAAGGCATTCCGCGATCGTTCACCATTTCGTCGAACGAGATCCTTGAAGCGCTCACCGATCCGCTCAACTCCATCGTCTCCGCCGTCAAATCCGCGCTCGAACAAACGCCACCTGAACTCGGTGCCGATATCGCCGAAAAAGGCATGGTACTCACTGGTGGCGGTGCATTGTTACGCGAGCTGGATCGCTTGCTGGTAGAAGAGACCGGCCTGCCGGTGATCATTGCGGACGATCCGCTCACTTGTGTGGTGCGCGGCTCCGGGCGCGCGCTCGAAGAAATGGACAAGCTCGGGTCTGTGTTCACCAACGAGACGTAGAGCCGGCATGGCTGAGCGCGCGGCAACTGCAAACAGCCAGCGTCACGGGGGCCGTCGCTGATGGCGGGATATCAAGAAAATTTTTTCACGCGCGGCCCGTCACCGCTGGCCCGGCTCACCTTCTTCGGCCTCATCGCCGTCGCGGTGATGATTGCTGATCATCGTTTTCAGGCACTCGGTGCGGTCAGGGCCGGGCTGTCCACCGTGCTCCGGCCCATCGAACACGCACTGAGCTGGCCCGGCGCAATCGCACGTGACACGGGGGGCTATCTGGTGGCGCAGGACAAGCTGATCGCCGACAACAAAGCGCTCAACGAGCAAGTGTTGATGCTCGCTGCGGAAGGGCAGCGGGCGCGATTGATTACCGCCGAGCAATCGCAGATCGCGGCGCTGCAAGCCGCGCACGCACGGTTTGGCCGCGAGGGTGTCGTGGCCGAAATCATTCGCGACGCGCGTAACCCGTTTGCGCGCAAGATCATCATCAATCGCGGCTACACCGATGGCATCAAAGCCGGCGCGGTGGTGATCGATGGTGCCGGTGTGGTCGGTCAGGTGACCGCGATCGGCGCGACTTCAGCAGAAGTGACGCTCACCACCGACAAAGACCAGTCGGTGCCGGTCATCGTCATTCGCAAGGTGGCGGCAAAAACAGACTCGACAGTCGGCGCAACAAGTGCCGTGGCGCCCGCACCAGCCGGAGCCGCAGTTGAGCGCGGGGCCGAGCGCAGCGGCGGGCTGCGTGCGGTCGCCGTGGGTAGCGGTCGCGAGGGAACCATCGAGCTGCCGTTTATTCCGGTTGCCGCTGACATCGTGGTGGGCGACGAATTGATCACCTCAGGAATTGACGGCACCTACCCGGCAGGCTTGTCAGTGGCCACCGTCACGCTGGTCGACAAGAACCCGGCGTTCTCATTTGCCCGCATTATTGCGATGCCGTCGACGGCGCCGGACCACCACCGCTTCGTGAAAGTGCTGACGGGTGGCGAGGCCGCCTATCCCAAGATTGACGCCGCCGTCGCAGAGCGAACGGGGCAGGAAAAAAACGCACCGACAAAACGTGAAGCCAAGCTCGCGGCCAGGCGTGCGTTGCGAGAGCGGTAGCTGACGAATGGACCTTTCCCCCGCCTCGCACGATATCCTGCGACCACCCGCACCAATGCGGCTGGTGTTGGTGTCATTGTTGGTAGCCT
>Ga0209490_10006172_pt1 | contig 10855 bp, 5 predicted proteins | sample MAT06_FD_187209 | JGI IMG/M metagenome (GOLD analysis project Ga0209490, IMG submission 187209) | Freshwater microbial communities from Lake Fryxell liftoff mats and glacier meltwater in Antarctica - MAT-06 (SPAdes) (version 2) | ecosystem: Environmental > Aquatic > Freshwater > Ice > Liftoff...
CCGCCAAGAAGATATCGCTACCGATCGACAACCACGGATTGGCCGGGGTAACCAGGAACCAGGTCGAGACGGTTCCGGCCAGCCCGAAGGCGAGCAACGAATTGAAGACGGGAGCACGGCCAAGTCGCTTTGCGAGTGCGCCAATGGCCGGACAGGCCAGCGTGCCGACCACCACCGCGATCGTTCCCTTGGCTCCCATGACGAGCGACGCGTATTTTAGATCGCCTCCGCAGGCGTAGTAGGCGACCAGATAAAACCCGAGGTGCGAAACGAGCAGGAAGCCGAGCATGATGCTGAAAAGCGCCACCAGCAGGCGGCGCAACGAGCCGAGCCGAAGCAAATCGCGATAGCGGGCGGCGTGGGCCGTGGATTTCCCTGCGGGATGTTCCACCGGGGTCTCTTGATGGAGGCCAAGCCGGAGAGTCGTCCAAACAACCCAGACGCCAAAGAGAAGAACGAGAAATCCGAAACCGATCCCCACCCACCGCATGCCTTCGACCGGCGACGAGAACCATTCGCGCTGGCAGAGCCAGTAGAGCCATCCCATCACCAGACCGCTGCCGCCGGCCATGGCGGCCCGCACGGTCATTACGCCGATCCGATCTGCCCCGGCCCGGGTGGCGTCAATCGTCAGGGCGGCATAGGGCACGGCAAAAAACGAATAGGCGGTGTAGAATAATAATGAGGTAACAATCAGCCACGCGCCGAGCATCCCGTGCGACCAACCGGAGGGCGCAAACCAGATCGCCACAAAAAAGAGAAAACTACCCAGCAGACCTCCAATCATGTAAGGCAGTCTTCGACCGAGGCGGCCCGTCGTCCGGTCGCTGGCCGCGCCGATAATTGGATCGAGCACCAACTCCCAGATGCGCGGCAACGCCAGGGCGATTCCTACCACGGTCGGATCGACCCCGAGCCCGACGTTGTAAATGGGATTGCCCATCACCAACGGCGCGTTTTGGAAGGAATTTTCCACCGCACCACCCGCTCCGAGACCAAGATGCTTGCCTGTTGTGCTGCCCCCCGGTGCAGCGGGCTGCGGCGGGTCTGGGTCGGGCGTTAGACTCTTAGTTTGGCCTGGCATGGGATCAAATTGCGGGATCTCGGTTGAAAGCACATCTCAACCGCCTCGACTACAAAAAAGGTTGACGCATTCACAAAAAAATACCGCCCTTCCGGAACCCCCAAGAACCGGCAGGACGGATTTTTTGAATCCGGCAGCCCATGAAAATGACTGCTGGATTACCCCAAATCATTTAAAGGATGGAGGATGAAGGGGGGGAGTTTTCAGTGGTCAGTTTTCAGCGGTCAGTTTTCAGAGCGGAATCCGGGATCTTGCGGGGTCCCAGCGTTCAGTTTTTTTCCTTCCTGAACACTGAAAACTTTCTCCTTCTTAAAACTTAATTCTTAAAACTTAAAACTCTCGGGCCCGGCGGCGGCGGAGAACAACCAACGCGGTGAGACTCCCGGCTACGAGCAGCCAAGTTGCGGGCTCTGGAACAACAGTGACGGCTAAGAGACCTGCGTTTGTGCCCGAACCGAAACTCGTGAGAGCGTTGCTGGTAATCCTATTATTGGTCATGTCGGACGAGGCGAGGACACTCGACCAAGTTGATCCATTGTAGAGAAACAGGCCGAGGGTGCCGATTCCGCTGAACAGGCCGTCGTACGCCACGCGATCAAAGCGGGCGGTTGCGGTAAGGTTGCCGGAACCGAAGGCGAACGTAATGGGATTGAAGTCCCACAGGCCGATGACCGAAGCACCGCCACTCGCGGTGGAAAGAGAGGTCATTTCGGTGGAGATATCCGTGCGATCTGGAGCAAGCAGGGAGATTGAAAGCGTGCCGTTTGTCGTTCCCGCCGAGGTGGTCAGGCGTAGGCTGTTGACCAAATCAATAGTTGTGTCGCCCGCCGCTTCGCCCCAGTTGGTCGAGGTAGTGGCGTTCACAGTAACGGTCGGCAGCAGGAGCGTGCCGCGAGCGGTCGCAAACCAGCCGTTGTTCGTGGTGTTATCGCTCGTGTTAATCACATTTGCTGGAGTGAACGAAGAAAAATCCAGGGTGCGGTTTGTGCCACCGCCGTTGGCGATTACCCGCCCGCTGTTCTGGAATACGCCATTGGAAGCCGCAGTAGAAATCGTGCCATACCCTTGGACGGTGGATGATTGGACCAAAGTGAGGGTATTGGCTCCGGCATTTCCACCAGTATTCAATGCGATGGTTCCGCCCGCCTGCGTCCAAGAGGCACCGGCTCCAGTGAGAGTAATCCTCAAACCCGTCGTTGCAGCAATTGTGCCACCTGTAAATGAGGCGGAACCGCCCGCCTGAATATCAAATCCGTTCCCGGTGGAATAAGTCCCATTCGAGAGATTCCAAGTGCCGCCGGCCAAGATGGTTTGCGGGGCAGCCGGAAGCACTACGCTTGCTGAAGCGCCGGTCTGGTTGAAAGTAGCGCCAGTAGCAACCCGGATACCGCCGGTGGAGGTATAATTACCGCCAGAGAGGTTGTAGGTGCCGCCTGCCAGGAGGGATAATCCCGCGCCGCCAGTGACTCCGGCGGTGAATGTGCCACCCGACTGATTGAAAACCGCAGAGGGGGCTGAACCTCCAATTTCAAACGAACCGCCGCCGTCTAAAATGAATTGGGCCGAACCGCTTAAATTGGCTTGCACGTTCCCGCCGGAGAAACGCCCAAAGGTGAAGGTATTATTGACGCGCAGGATATCGGAAGAGTCCAAGTTGAAGATTGCGGTGGTGCCAACCCCGCTGTTTGTTATGTCAAATCTGACAAATCCATCTGCTGCAACGGGTGTGGCGGTGTAGTTAACCGTGATCCCTGAGCCCGCATTGATTTCTACCGAGTTTGCTAGGACAGGAACGGTATTAGGGCTCCAGTTTGCAGTCGTAGTGTCATCCCAGGTTCCGTTTCCACCGACCCAACTCCTAGCTTGGGCGTGGAGGGAGGTCGAAGAAGCGAGAACGACGGCCGCCAGCAAGGCGACGTTACGGGTGAGATGCGATTTGGTGTTCATGGTGTGGGTAGGGGTGGTTGAATTGAATGGCGATGTGGTTTTTATGGGGAGGATACGGGACATAGAACTGTTATACATGACTAATTAAGCACTCACTGCGAACGGAGTCAATAAAAATGTTCCTAATATTTTTGGGGGGCAGATGAACTATTTGGTGATGCGTGCGGAGAGGCGGGTTTCGTTGCCCCAGTTGACCGTGATCCCGCGCACAACGAAGGCCACCGTTTCGCCAGCTTTCATGTTGGGGAGCTTGATCGAGAAGGTCTTGACTTCGGTGTCCTCGATGCCGGAGGTAAATTTTTGGAGTTCGTTGCCGCTGGGGCCGCGGATGATGAGTTCGACGCCCTCGGTTTCTTGGGCCAGGGTGGGTGTTTTCTGGAGTTTTTGGAACCAGCCATCGAGATTGAAGTTGCCGTCGGCTGGTGCGGTCCATTGCAGGACGGCATTGGATTCGTGATTGCCCGGGACCACCGTCAGGGCGTCGTCATAGCGCGCGTCGGGCTGAATATAGGCGCTGCCGGCAGTCAGACGTCCCTCGGGCCAAACCTCGGGATTGTGAGACGTCCAGACAAAGGGGTGTTCAACCAATTGCGCGCCATCTTTCTCAGCAAAATATTCCCAGCCACCCAGAAGCTCCGGTTGAATTCCCTCGTCACCCTGTGCAGGAAAACTATCGCGAAGTTCCGTGCCCGCAAACGCTGGCTCGGCGGCGATGCAAGATCCCCCACCCATCAAAAGAAGCCCGAGAGCGACACCTAGTGCCGGAAGCCCGAAGAGGGCGGAACGACGCGATGGCTGAGAGTTGGAGGAGGGGGAAATCGAAAGACGCATCGGATTCTTATATAACACGTTAAGGGGTGGGTCAAGGCAATATTAATCGGTTCTTTGCTACTTTCGGTTAATGTGCGTAGGTAAGACCCGGAGGGTTCGATTGAATATTAGCCGGTGGTGCAAACCACCGGGATTCGATACGGTTGTTGACCCGCCCCGGCAGGGGCGGAGGAAAATCCCAGCCATGCCATCGACCCATCTCTAACCGCCGGAGGTAAGGCTGTTACCAATACGGAGCACGTTGGGGGTTCCGAGGTTTGCCTGCCAGGAGATGGGATAGGGCACGCCGGGTAGGAGATCGAAGGTGTTGTCGGCGAGCGGGCGTTCGCCGTCGATGTCGAGGCAGACACCCCAGGCCAGGCGGTCGGTGCGGAGAACGATCTGGTCGGCGCGTTGTTCGATGACAATTTGCGGCGACGCAAAGCGCAGGTCTTTGAATTTCCTGAGGAAAAGCCGGTGCTGCGCGACGAGGGAGCCATCCGCTTCGGACAACGCTGCCACGGCGGCGCACGTGCTGGCGTCCTCCATGACCGCGCGAGGAAAGGAGGCCAGCGGGGTCGAGGCGTTTGCTGTCAGGATGACGGTAGCCGCTTCATCGAGCAGCCAGTTGGCGGCAAGGGTGGGCACCACCCCGTAACGGAGCACAAGCTCGAGATCGTTAAGCGTGTCGTTGATTCCAAATATTTTGATTTGGTCATCTTCTTCCACCACCACGACCGAAACCGGGGCAAATGCGCGTTTGACCGGGCAGAAGGCAAGTTTCCGGCGCTCGTAGTAGTCCACAATCGTCCAGGAGTGGGTGGCCGGCCAAGAGTCGTTAAACATCCAGAACACCGCTGCGGCTGAGGAAAACATGCGCCGACGGTAATTGACGATAAACTCGCTGAGCGCCTCGGCTTGGAGCAGGGCGCTGGCAAAGGCGTAATCCTCCCACGGCATGGCCAGCACATCCCGGCCTGTCCAGAGAGAGACGGTTTCATAGGCAATCCCCGGTTCACCCGGCTTCCCTCCCTGGGCGGCGGCAGTATTGTCGTGAAAATCCCAGGAGGGCGACAGTAGGTGACGTTCGTTCTCGGGCAGAAAATCCCGCAGCGTTGCCGGGGAGACCGCGCCCAGCACACCGCCTTCATTGGCAAAGCGATCCACCTGATGGCGGTAGCGGTGGAAATCGACGCCACCCGAAACGAAGAGGGTCGTGGCCCACGGGTGTTGATCTCCGGATGTCTCGCTGTCGGGATTTTCGTAATCCGGCGACCATGGTGAGGAAATCCAGTGGAGCTTCGAAGGGTCTTCCTGCTTGAGCATGCGCGGGATGTCGCGATGGAAAAGCACGTAATGCGGGTTGGCCGGTTGAACCTTGCTGTAACCCCAGTTCCAATCGGCCGTCTCGATTTCATTGTTGCCGCACCAGACGAGCAGAGACGGGTGGTGCGCCATGGCCCGCGTGGCATGGCGGATTTCACGGTCCACTTCCCCGGCAAATTCCGGGTCATGCATGGGATATTGGGCGCAGGCAAAAAGAAAGTCGTGCCAGACCATGATCCCGTGTTCGTCGCAAAAATCGCAAAGGGCCTCATGAGCGAAGATGCCGCCGCCCCAGATGCGGAGCATGTTGAAGTTGGCTTCGAGTGCGAGGCCTGCCAGACGGCGGTATTTTTCGGGGGTGACCTCGGAATACAGCATGTCGGCCGGCACCCAGTTCGCGCCTTTGCAAAAGACCGGCGTGTTGTTCACGCGCAGGATGCAGTGGCGGCCTTCGACCGGATGCGGGCTTTGATCCATCTCCACCCGCCGGACGCCGGTCCGCCGGGTGACACGACACGTTGCATCCCCGGCGTCGTTCTCCAATTCGATATCAACGTGATAAAGAAAGGGGTCGCCGTAGCCAATGGGCCACCAGAGTCGCGGATCGCTGAGCGGGATGACCAGTTCCACCCGTTCGACCTCGCCTGGAGCCGGGCGCACGGCAAGCTCGACCGTTTGACCGGTCTCCCGGAGCGTGACCCGAACGACGCCAGCGCTTTCCCGGTGATAGCAGCCCGCCAGCGTGGCGCGAACAGTCACAGTCGCCGATTTTAAATCCGCTGCGGGCACGGCAAACACCGTCACTTCATCCATGCGCAAGCCGGTGTGCCACTCGAGAGCCACATCGCCGAGGATTCCGATATTGACGAGGCGGGCCTGCCAATCCCAGCCGTGCTGGTATTGGGCATGGCGGTTCCAATGCCGCTTGGTCACCCGCCCGATGTCACCTGTGCCGTAGTTACTGCCCTGTTTGTCGCTGTTCGAATGGATGCCGGATTCCAGCCTCACCACAAGGAGGTTGTCACCTGCGAGGAGAAGGCCGGTCACATCAAAGATGGCGGGTCGATGCGCGTTGCGATGGGTGCCGAGCGGCTTGCCATTGAGAAAAATAACCGCGTCGAGTTCAAGACAGGCAAACGTGAGGCGGACGGTCGCCGAGACGGCCTCCGGGGGAACAGAAAACGTGCGCCTATAAACCCAAAAGGCCTCCTCCACCCAGCGGGCGCGGAGCGCATTCATGCCGGTATTGATATCCTCCACGAGCCCGGCATCCATCAGCACACGGTGGATCGGAGCGGGCACCGCTGCGGGCAGGGAAAACCTCGTGCCAAGTTCTTCTCCGGTCAGATGTCGCACGCTCATTAGCCCCTCCCCCTCGGCCCAACTGAGCTGCCATATACCGTTGAGACTGATTTGAGTCGTCATAAAATCAGCAGGAAGCCACCTTGCGTTCAAGGAAAGCCACCCCGCCTGTGCTCCGGCCCTGGCAGGCAAAACGAAGCGTGCCGACCGACGGCAAGGAAAATGAACTTCCCGGATCGGTGAGCACGGCATTCATGCTCCAAAAGCCATCCGGGAGCGGAGTATCCACAAACGCGGGCGCATCCTCGGGAAATGCATGGACCACCACAAGCGCATGGTTTCCTTCCGCACTGATGCGGACGACGGCTTGGGAACCCCGGGGGTTGCGGTGGTCCTCGCGATCAACGCCATGGAGGATGCTGGTGCCATCCCGGATGATGGGAGCAACCCGCGTGTAAAGGTTCTGCGCAGCAAGACAAAACGCCCATTGATCGGCATCCAGTTCCATGAGATTTCCGGAGAGTGCCATGCGCCCGAGGAATGTCGCAGCCAGAGAGTAGCTGAGGCGGGCAGGAGAATCTCCCGGATGAAGCACGGCCCAAATTTGGGACTGCCGCGGAAGCACGAGACGGTGAAGGGACGCGGCAATCACGGGGATATCGATCGACTCGTGCGCATCGGAGAAACTGCTTTGAGCGGTGAGCGCAAGCATCGCTGGCTCGAGGCGGTGCCCGCCTGATGAGCAGTTCTCGATCACAAGACCGGGCAGAGCCTCGCGAATGCGGCGAAAAAAAGTATGGATCGCCTCAACGTGAAGCCGCAGCCCTTCACCCAGAGAGTCCTCGCCGTCGCAGCCGATCCCAATCGTTTCGTTGTAGTCAATTTTGAGATAACCAAAATCCCCGCGTCGCAGGGTATTGATGACGCGCTCAGTGAGGTAGGCAAGGACTTCCGGATCCCGGAGATTCCAAAATCGACGGTGGCCGGAGGTGATCGTGGACCCGTCCCGTTTGAGGAAGTGGTCGTCCATGGTCACGGCAGCTTTCGCTTCATGACCCACAGTTTCGAGCTCGAACCATAACCCTGGGATCAGCCCACGTTCGCGGACTGCGCGAGCAGTGGCCTCGATGCCATCGGGGAAAAAGTCCGGGCTTGTCTCCCAATCACCATGGGCCGTGTGCCATTGGGTCCCGGGCCGTCGATACCATCCCGCGTCGATGACCAGAAACTTTGCGGGGGATCCCTGGAGTTTGTCCGCCAGAGCGAGGACGTTTTCGTGGGTGGGATTGCCCCAGGTCGTGCACCACTCGTTGCAAACGATGGGCAATTCGTGCTCGATGGCGGGTTGGTCGGCAAGCGATGGCTCGGAGACGCTGGTCAGGCGCTGGCAAAAGGCATCAAAATGACCGGTTCCAGTGCTGAGAATCGCTTCCGGGGCACTCAGCATTTCGCCGGGCGCGAGGGCCTTGAGCCAGTGGCCAAACTCGCGGTCGGCCAATCCCCCTGAGAGTGCAAGGCCCAGGTCTCTCCGGAAGACCTCCATCTGCCATGAGCCGGACCACGCCAACTGTGCACCCCAAAACACCCCGGCCTCGCGGTCTTCAATGGCGACAAACGGAAACCAACCGCGCACCGGCATCGACCCGATTTGCCCGAACCGTTCGCATTGCACAGAATGCAGACTCCGGGATGGCGTTAGGTGCAGGGCCTCCAGGGAGCACACATCGTGCTTGCCCTCACCGCTCCACCACGAGCGGACACGGTGCAGATGAAGCCGCCCGGCAGACCGGTCCTCAGCAAACGGGCTCAGTGAACCGAAGGAGAAGCTGGTCAGGAGTTCGAGGGCAACTGGCGTTTCTCCGGTATTATTGATTTGGGTGTGAACGCGGAAAAACGGTTCGTTCCCCCGATGAATCACGTCATGTGTCAATCGCAAGCCGCCGGCGTAAGCAAGCTGGGTGGTAATGCATCGATCCCCTCCCCTCAGCGTGTCGGTTTGGCTTTCCAACTTGACCGGCGGGTGCCCGGCACCACGCAATGTAACTCCCTGGGAAAATCCATCCGCACACGGCTTTCCGGCTATCTTGAAGTGCGCGAGGGGATCGATTTGACGACCGGGCGAGAGACCGCGGGAAGGAAGAACGTCCGCCTGTTTGTTGGCAGGATAAAATATCAATCCCATCATGCCGGACTTCTCATCCTGCCAATATTCCAAGATTATTTCCCCAAGACAAAACGATGAAAGCATATGGGAAACTATTATTTTAGCTTAGAGGGATCTGAGAGAGCCGTCAAACTCCTCAATCGATTGTCGAAAAGTTTTCCATTTCCCGCTCCGCGAATTATTGGACGGCTGGCTGGTGGATGCCGATGGCTGGTTTCGTTTCAGCAGGCAGCGGGTTGCCAAAGAAATCCCGCCCGCCATTGTCGGAGATCACAACGCCTGCGCCGATACAGGGGGAGCCGGGATGCAAGCTGTAGCCGTCCAAGGTCTCCCGGCCATCGCTGCCCCTCCCAGCCTCTACAAACTTCGGATCCGTCACCAGCTTCTGCGGATCGTTGACGATTAGTTCATGCCCGACAAAGCAGTTGCCCTCGAAAACCGGCTGTGTTGGGTAGGTGCTGGGCCAATACTCCTGCGGCCCGACCTCATACCCTGGAAGGCGCCAGTAGAAGATGTTGTTGCGAAAAGCCATTTCCTTGCAGTCGGTCATCCCGAAACCCTTGTCGTCCAGTGTATTGACAAACACATTGTTGTAGATCTCCACGCTCTTGGGCATTTGACCAGCATGCTGGATCATGTAGATTTGGTGGCCAGATTTATTGAGTCGGCCATCGTTCTGGCTGACGTTGTAGCGATAGATCACTCGCTCCAGATTGGGGTTCCAGTTCATGATCAACAGCACGCCGCCGGGATTGTCGTGGGTGTAGTTGTATTGTAAGGTGATGGTGCCACGGCACGCCATGTCCACATCAAAGGCTTGGCTGTCGGACGGAATCGGGGAGGGTCGGGTCCGCGCGACCTCATTATACTGAATAATCGCGTCCTTGGTGGCGTCGCACCAGATCCCGGCGATGTGCAATTCATCGGCGGCCGCATTGCCGGTCACAACTTGTGCCGGCTCGGCGTTGACGCCAGCACCATCGCAGACATTGTGCTCGATGAGCAGTCCCTCCGCACAGCCAACGATCATCCCGTCTGCCCCGGTATTGACGATGCGATTCTTGCGAATGACGGTTTTCCTCCCCCACAGCGCGGGATCGGCTTCTAACCACTTGTGCAAATGCTCGCCAAGGCCTACCCAGACGATCATGCCGGCGGAATCGAGATCGTGGATGAAATTGTTTTCAATCAGCACCTCATCAAAAGGTGCCTTGGACATCACATGGATCCCGGCATTCTCATACATGCCCGGTTGAGCTAGCCGCCAGCTCGAACCCTGAATCGAGTGGATGTCGCAGTTGGCGATGCGCAGACCGGCCATCCGCTCCGTCCCTTTGGTTCGAACCGCAATTCCGCTGCGCATACCGGGAACCTGGGTTTCCTGGCCCTCTTCCATGTGCTTGACAGACAGGTAGCCTGTGATCATGCGGTTCCTCGTGGTGTTGCGAAGCTCGAGACCGTCAACGACCCAATGCTGCTGATCCACTAACAAAACGGCCGCCTCGGCACCATCGCCGTCAATCACGGGTTTGGCTCCATCTCCGTAGGCGCCCAAGGTGATGGGAGCCTCAGCGCTGCCTGATCCCAGAGGGTGCAACATGCCCTTCCAGGATCCGCCGGCCTTGAGCAGAATCCGGTCGCCGGGCTTGAAGGTCGTCGCGTTGACTTTTTGGAATGTCTTCCACGGCGCTTCCGGAGCTGTGCCTAGGTTGCTGTCAAGGCCTTGGTTGGCATCAACGTGATAGTTCGCAGTATCCGCTGATGTGCCCGGTAAGAGATGAACAAAAGTCGCAGCGATCACGGTCAATATAAGTCGATGAGAGTGATGGTTTCAGTGGATTTACGTTCATCAATGGATCATTGGGCGGCTGGCTGGTGGATGCCGATGGCTGGTTTCGCATCAGCAGGCAGTGGATTGCCGAAGAAATCCCGCCCGCCATTGTCGGAGATCACAACGCCTGCGCCGACCAGAGGCGAGCCACTTTGAAGTTGAAAACCTTTGAGTGTATCCGATCCGTCGCCCGCAGCCGCAACATTTACAAAAAGCGGGTCGGCAACGACTTTTAATTCGTCGGTCACAATCGGTTGGTGGCCGAAATACGCGTTGCCCTCGAAGATGGGACCAGCCGGGTAATTGCTTGGCCAATATTTCCGTGGCCCCACTTCGTGCCCCTGAAAGGAAAAGACATTATTGCGGTAGGTGGTCCCCGCGAAATCGCTCA
>Ga0209490_10006175_pt1 | contig 10850 bp, 10 predicted proteins | sample MAT06_FD_187209 | JGI IMG/M metagenome (GOLD analysis project Ga0209490, IMG submission 187209) | Freshwater microbial communities from Lake Fryxell liftoff mats and glacier meltwater in Antarctica - MAT-06 (SPAdes) (version 2) | ecosystem: Environmental > Aquatic > Freshwater > Ice > Liftoff...
TGACGACGCTCTTCAGCAATCGCCACAACATCCTGGACTGCCTGAAGGTCTCGGATTTGGTGATCGGGGCGGTCCTCATTCCCGGAGCGAGAGCGCCGCATCTGGTGACGCGTGAGAACCTGAAGCTGATGCCGCCGCGAGCGGTGGTGATCGACGTGGCAATCGATCAGGGCGGCTGCCTGGAGACGAGCAAGCCGACGACCCACGCGAAGCCGATCTACATCGTGGACGAGATCGTGCATTACTGCGTGACGAACATGCCCGGAGCGGTGGGCCGCACGAGCACCTACGCGCTGACGAACGTGACGCTGCCGTACGTGTTGCAGTTGGCGAACAAGGGGCCCCTGCGTGCGGTGAAGGAGAACGTGGGCCTGGCCGCGGGCGTGAACATCCGGGCCGGCGCCGTGACGAACGCAGCGGTGGCGGCAACGTTCGGGCTGGCGTGCGAGGCAGTGTGATGAGCCTGATGATGTGGCCCACGGTGACCCGACCGTGGGCCGCCACGCTCAACGTCGGACGGGATGCACCGATCGCAATCGCGGGGCGATACGTGATCCTTGCGGTCTGGTGCCTGGTGCTTTTTGCCTACGGCCTCGACGCCGGGCCGCTGTATCGCACGGAGTCGCTGCGGGCCATCATCGGAGCGGAGTGCCTTCGCGGGCACTGGCTGTTCCCCGTGCTCTACGGCGAACCGTTCCTCACGAAACCGCCGGGTCAATATGTCGCCATCGGGCTGTGCAGCCTGCCCTTCGGTGAAGTGACGGCCGCGAGTGCGCGAGTGCCTTCGGTGATCGCGGCGACCCTGGCCGTGCTGCTAGTCGCGGGGCTGTTTCGGCGAGTGCTCGGGGATCACGCCGGCTGGCTCGCGGGGTTCTTGCTGCCGACATCGGTGCTATGGCTGGACAAGGTGCCGAGCGCCGAGATCGACATGTCGCTGCTGGGCTGGGTGACGGCGTCGCTCGTGCTAGCCTATCGGGCGATCGACGCCAAGGCTCGACCCGTGCCACGCGCTGGCTTGTGGGGGGCTTCGCTGCTGTGCCTCGCTTTGGGAACGCTCACGAAGTGGACAGCCCCCGCGTTCTTTGGCCTCACCCTGCTGCCCTTCCTGATCTGGCAACGGCAGCTTCGCGTGCTGATGTCGTGGCCGTTCCTGCTTGCAACCTCGTTGGCGGTCGCTCTGTGCGGCGTCTGGGCGTTGGCGGTCGCGAACGATGTCGGCTGGTCGACACTCGTCGACACGATTCGCAGCGAAGCCTCGTATCGCTTTCATCCCGCGCCGAAGGCCAAGGGATATCCGTGGGGCGAAGTCGCCACTTATCCGCTGGTGGTGTGGGCGGCTCATCTGCCGCTGTCGCTGTTCGCACTGGCGACGCTGCGGCCGCGATTCTTTCAACAGTGGGATGATGCCGGGCGATCGCTGCTGCGCTTCCTGCACTGCTGGGCCTGGCCGAGCTTGCTCTTCTGGGCGATCGTGCCGAACCACAATGTTCGGTATGCACTGCCCATCTCGCCAGCCTTGATGGGGCTTGGCGTCATGGGCCTGTGGGCCTGGCTGCGGCGATGCGAGGCGACCGGACTTCAACGAGCGAAGATCGCCGTCGTCGCGTTTCTCGTCCTCTGGCTCATCGCCAAGATCGTGTTCGTCGAGGTGGTCGTTCCCCAGCGGGCCTCGAAGCGAAACGCGGAACCGATCGGCCTGGCCCTACGGACATTGATTCCGCCCGGCGAACCCGTTTATCTTTTACGACTGAAGGATGAGGGCGTGCTCTTTTACTTCGGCCGCCCTGCCCTGCGTTGCCGTGATCCTCGAACGCTGCCCAGGCCGGCGTATGTGCTTCTGCGAGAGCCGGAGTGGCACGATCGATCCGGGCTGGGTGATGTCGAACTCGTGCAGTGGATGTATGATCAGCAGGGGGATCCGTTGATCGTCGCCAAGGTGAAATAAATCCTCGACATGCCCACCGATACCGAGATTCTGAGTGTCTCCGCACTCGCGGAGATGATGCGAAACCTGCTCGAAGGGGAATTCCCTAACGTGTGGGTGGCGGGTGAAGTCACGTCCTTCACGCTCGCCTCGTCCGGGCACATGTACTTCAGCCTGAAGGATGCGAACTCGCTGATCCGGTGCACCTTTTTCCGCGGGGCCAACCTGCGTCTTCGCTTCGACCTTCGCGAAGGTTTACAAGTGCTGGCTCGCGGCCGCGTGAGCCTGTTTACGTCTCGAGGCGATATCCAGCTCAACGTGGCCGAGGTGCAGCCGAAGGGCGTTGGTGCGGCGGAGCTGGCCCTGCGGCAACTCAAGGAGAAGCTCCTCACTCGCGGTTACTTCGATCCGCGGCGCAAGCGTCCGCTGCCGACGTTTCCGAAGCGAGTGGCCCTCGTCGCCAGCGCCACGGGGGCCGCGATACGTGACATGCTCGAACTCTTCGCCCAGCGCTGGCCGCTGACGGAACTGATTGTGCTGCCAAGCCGGGTGCAGGGTGACGGGGCCGGTCGCGAACTGGCCGCCGCGGTGCGAACGCTGGGCTCGCTTCACGCACGTAAGGTCTGCCGACTCGACGCGCTCGTGCTCGGCCGCGGCGGTGGCAGCACCGAGGACCTCGCGGCGTTCAACGAGGAAGTGCTTGCGGATGCAATCTTCCAGTCGCCGGTGCCGGTCATCGCAGCGATCGGCCACGAGACGGACGTGAGCATTGCGGATCTGGTGGCGGATCATCGCGCCGAGACGCCCTCCGCGGCGGTGGTGGCGCTGACGCCGAACCGCCGTGAACTCGCAGGCGAGATGCTCGCGGTCGGCGAACGCATGGGCGACGCGATGCTTCGCCGATTCGCGATCGCCCGTCAACGGCTCGACCAGATCGCGGCTCGCCCGGTGTTTCGCCGACCGGTCGAACGCTTCCGCAGCCTGGAGCAGAAACTCGATGACATCACCACCCGCATGACGCGAGCCGTCACGGCCCGGCAACGCCGCAACGCCGACCGCCTCGCGGCCCTCGCCGCCCGGCTCGAGACGCTCAGCCCGCTTCAGGTGCTTCATCGCGGCTACAGCTTGACACATCAGGCCGAGAGTCGGAAACTGATCCGCAAGGCCGATGAGGTCAACGTCGGCGACCAGATCATCACGCGACTGGCTCAGGGCGAGATCGTTTCTGAAGTCCGACGAACAACCCCTTAGGCGAGCGGAAGAAAGAAACTTACCACAGAGTCACAGAGGACGCAGAGTTCAGAGTGAGAGATAGAAGGGATTCCGAGGAAGGATCTGTCAGCGTTCTGGCGCCGTTCGACAGCGTTACCCTTGTCGAACGCACCACCTGTTTTTTGTCTTCCTCCCCGTGACCTCTGTGACTCTGCGGTAAATCTCTTCCTGCTTATCGCCTTAACGAGTGCGGCACGATCGCACTTCATGGCATCTGGGCTCGCACTCGTATTCAAAGATTCCGCCTCGCGGCTCACCGGTTGAACAACCCATGCTACCCTCGAATTCCAACGCTGACGCTGCTCCGATCCGTTTCGAGGATGCGCTCTCCGAACTTGAACTGATTCTCCGCGATCTCGAGGACGGCACCGCCAGCCTTGAGGAATCCCTCGCCCGCTACGAACGCGGAATCGCCTTGCTCCGCCAGTGCTACGGGCAGCTTCAAGGTGCTGAGCAAAAGATCCGCCTACTCGCCGGTCTCGGCGAGGACGGCCTGCCTGACTTCCGACCCTTTGAGCACGTCGCGTCGATCGATGCCGCCCGAGCCCCGGCGCGAAAACCGACCCGTCCCACAAAAGGGCCTGGCGTCTCTCAATAGCCTCCGGCCTGCAAAGGCGGACGCTCTGCTTAAGGACTGGCCACTGTCCGCGAATCAAGGCCGACGGTACGCTAACCACTTATCCCACCTTCGGAGCGGCCCGAGGAATGATACCGTCCGCTCAACAGATTCAACGAATCCAGCAGGCCCTCAGCTTGGATGTGGGCCTGTTCTCGCCGGAACTCGCGTTGATCCTCGGCATCGTCGGCATGCTCCTGATTCGCCTCGTTCGAGCGTGCGATCGCGTTCACCTTGCCGCGGCGGCTCTGGTGGTCGTCGGCGTTGCCTTCACGCTCGCCTGCGTCCAGATCGTCGAAGCCCGCAACAGTAGCGACTGCGCGAAGACGATCCCGCTGTTCACGGGGATGCTCGTTTCCGATCCCTTCTCGCTCTACGTGCGTGCTGTCATTCTTCTGGCGTCGTTGTTGACGGTCGCGCTCACGATCCTCACCGGCATTCCCGATCGTGAGGATTCATCGGACCTGTACACGCTGCTGCTCGGGGCGACGCTTGGCATGATGCTGATGACCGAGGCGAACCATCTGCTGATGGTGTTCATCGCCGTGGAGATGGCGAGCCTGCCCAGTTACGCGATGGCGGGTTTCCTGAAAGGCCGCCGGGGGGGAAGCGAAGCCGCACTGAAGTACGTCGTTTTCGGGGCCGCGGCGTCTGGCGTGATGCTTTACGGCATCAGCCTGCTCGCGGGCATGGCGGGCAGCGGCTCGCTCGCCGTCGTGCTGCCCCACGCGGCGGGCCACTTGCAACCGGGGCCGAACTTCGACCTCGCGACCGCGGTGGGCGTGGCCTTTCTGTTCGTCGGCCTCGCGTTCAAGCTGGCGGCCGTCCCCTTCCACTTCTGGTGCCCGGATGTCTTCGAGGGGGCCGCGGCGGAAGTCGCTGGCTTTCTCTCCGTGGCCTCCAAGGCGGCGGCGATCGCGCTGACAGCGCGCGTGCTGCTGATGCTGAAGGGGCCCGAGGCGATCGGTGTTGTGATCGGAATCGTCGCTGCGGTCACCGCGACTCTCGGGAACCTGGCCGCGTTCAGCCAGAACAACTTGAAGCGGATGCTCGCGTACTCGACGATCGCTCACGCGGGTTACATGCTGCTCGCCCTGGCCACCCTCCGCCGCGACGCCGCGGCTGCCGTGCTCTTTTACCTGGCAGCGTATGTCTTGATGAACCTCGGCGCCTTTGCGGTCGTCGCGTTCGTGCGAAACCAGACTCGCTCGGAGGATCTCGACGCCTTCCGCGGGCTCAGCACTCGCTCGCCTGTGCTAGCTGTCGCCTTCACGGTTTTCCTGCTCTCGCTGCTGGGATTGCCGCCGCTCGCGGGGTTTGCGGGGAAGTTCCAGGTGTTCGCGTCGCTGTGGTCCGCGAGCCGTGACGCGAGCCATGCGAATCTTGGAATCTTCTACGCCGCCCTTCTGGGCATCGGAGCGTTGAACACGGCGATCAGCGCGTACTACTACCTGCGCGTGGTGCGAGTGATGATTCTCGAAGATGCCACCGAGGATCACACGCCGCCCCGACCGACCACTATCGGCGTCGCGTTCTACGTCGTGGGTCTGTCGCTGGCGCTGTTGGCTCTCGGCATCCTTTGGAACCCGCTGACAAGCCTGACCGCCTGGGCGGTTTCCTAGCCAAGAGATGGTTTCAAAACGACTCGGACCGTGGCACCGGCGTCTCGCCGGGTCGAATGCCGGCACTCGTAGGGAACCGTGAGTCGCAACGATGCACAAGTTTGATCGCCCTTCCAGGGCTATGTCGACGTGTCTACCCTTTCCAGGGGTTCGCAAAGCCCTCACCCCTGGCTACCGTCGGTCGCCGCATCCGCGGCTGAAGAAGGAGTGGACGAAGGTCTTCGTGTGACGCTGCAAGAGGCATAAAGTCGGTGCCATTGGGCGAGTCGCCATTGCCACAGCCCACCTGTTTCTGAGTCAACCTACAATCCCAGCTTGGCCTTTGCATCTTCGAGGATGGCCTTCGTGGCTGTCGCTCCGACTCGGGTGACGCCGACCTCGCGGACCTGCATGAGCGTTTCGTAGGTTCGCACGCCGCCCGCGGCCTTCACCTGAACCCAGGCCGGGCTGTGCTCGCGCATCAGCTTCAGGTCCGGGAGTGTCGCACCGCTTTCGGCGTAACCGGTGCTCGTCTTCACCCAGTCCGCACGCACCTCGCCGCAGATTCGGCAGAGTGCCTTCTTGTGTTCGTCCTTGATCAAGGCGTTCTCGAAAATCACTTTCACCTTCGCCCCGGCCGCGTGGGTCGCCCGCACCACGGCTGCGATGTCGTCCGCCACGTAGTTCCATTCGCCGGAGAGAACCTTGCCGATGTTCACGACCATGTCGAGTTCCATGGCTCCCTCCAGGAGGGCGAGTTCCGCCTCGTAAACCTTCACCCTGGTGACATGGCTGCCATGGGGGAAGCCGATGACGGTGCTGGTGACGACCGTGGACCCCGCGAGCAGTTTGGCCGCCAGCTTGACGCCATACGGCTTGATGCAGACAGATGCGACGTTGAGTTCGCGAGCGAGGACGATGCCCTTCTCGAGTTCCGCGTCCGTGAGGGACGGTTGCAGCAGCGAATGGTCGAACATCTTGGCCAGTTCGGCGATCGTGGGCTGAGACATGAAGCACCTCATGGTAGCGGAGATTGATGCCGCTCATTCTGCGAGTCGAAGCGTTTCGCGGACAGGGGTCAAGCGTGCAGCCACCGTGCTCGGCCTCGCGGCGAACCAATATATACAACGAAGGGATGGCGAGTTTCTTCCCTCCCGTCGTCCCTTTCCCGCGAGAGCCCATGATCGTGACGATTGACGGCCCGGCGGGGTCCGGCAAGAGCTCGGCGGCCCATGCTCTGGCGGCTCGGCTTGGCTTCGACTTCCTCGATACCGGCGCCATGTATCGCGCCGTGGCCCTGGCGTTTCTTCGGCGAGGGATCGCGTTCACCGATCTGCATGCGATCGAAGCGGTGCTCACGGACCTCCGCGTCGATATGCCAGGCGACACGATTCTGCTGGACGGCGAGGACGTGAGCCGAGCGATCCGGACGCCTGAAGTCTCGCAGGCCGCCAGCAAGGTGGCGACGATCCCCGCGGTGCGCTGGTATCTCGCGGAGCAGCAGCGGGCCACCGTTGTCGGCCGCAACATGGTCTGCGAAGGCCGCGATCAAGGGACGTTCGTCTTCCCGCAGGCGGAGTGCAAATTCTTCCTGACGGCGGACCCGCAGGTTCGGGCCGAGCGCCGCTGCCAGGAACTGGCGGCAAAGGGTCGGGTGATTCCGGTCGAGGACGTGCTAAAGGCCCAGCAGGAACGTGATGCCCGCGATGCTTCTCGCGACCTCGCCCCGATGAAAGCCGCGATGGATGCCCGGACGATCGATACCACGCACCTTACCAACGAAGAAGTGATCGCCCAGCTGGAAAAGGCGGCCCGAGCATGTCTCGCCCCAATTTAACCGGCCGACTCTGGTACGACGCCGTCTTTTGGTCGTCGTTCACTTACTTCACCTTCGGCTTCAGCCTTCGCCGCGAGGGCTGGAAGAACATGCCGAAGGACGGGCCGGTGCTCGTCGTTTCCAATCATCAGTCGATGTTCGACCCCGTGCTGGCCGGCCTCGCCAGCCGAAGATACTTGTCGTACCTCGCGCGGAGCACGCTCTTCGAGAATCGCTACTTCGCCGGGCTGATCCGCAGCCTCAACGCGATTCCCATCGATCGCAACATGGGGAAGGATGGCATCCAGAATGTGCTGAACGGGCTCTCGAAAGGGCAGTGCGTCCTGATGTTCCCCGAGGGCGAGCGAACCCACGATGGCACCGTGCAACCATTGAAGCCTGGGGTGTCGCTGTTGATTCGGAAGGTGACGTGCCCGATCGTGCCCGTGGGAATCACCGGTGGCTTTGCGGCGTGGAGTCGCTTCATGAAGTTCCCGAAGGCGTCGCCGCTGTATCTGCCGCCGACGGACAGTGCGATTGCCGTGAGCGTCGGTGCACCGATCGAGGCCGGCCGTTACAAGGGCAAGGACCGCGAGTGGATCCTGAACGATCTCCACGCGGCGATGGCGGTACAGTTCGAGGCCGCGAAGCGGCTCCAACGAAAGTCGTAGTCGAAACTCGAACGAATCGCGTTACTCGTACCGAGGGCAACTCTCATGCTGGCTACGCTTCTACTGAGCGTCTTCGCCTTGAACGCTCCCGTTCCTTCCGAGAACAAGGCTCCCGCGGACTGGCCTGCGGTGATGAAGAACCGCGACTTCCGCTTCGATGCGGACACCAGCGGCGTTGAGAACTGTGCGACAGCGGCGAGGAACCTCGGCGCGACGGTGGACCTTCCTCCGGGCGCCGATGCCGGACGCAACCTTGACCTCACCGTGTCCATCAAGGACGGCAAGCCCGTTCAGGTGCTGGCTCACAGCGGGTCCGCTTTCGCGATTCTGGCGGACCGTCTCTTCTTCGCCGATTTCAGCGGCTGGTCTAACGGCTGCAAAGTCATCGCCTACGACCTGAAGACTGGCAAAAAGATCTGGACCCAGCAGCTCGAGGGAATTGGTGCGATCTCCCATACGAAATACCGAAACCGGGTGGCCCTGGTAATCGAGAAGCACCCCACAGCGGACGCCCGAGGTGTCGTGATCTCCGGTTGGGAATCAAGCGGCCGATACCACGAGGTGCTCGACCCTGCCACGGGCAAGATGCTTGCGAACCGGAAGTACGACCCGAAGTGACGTGCCATTTGCTGGGCCTCAGATGATGCCATGCAGTGGTCCGCCTCGAGACGCGAGGTCATCGACGCGCCGACTCACCGTGGCGTCCGCCTCGAGCGGTGGCGGCATGTGCGGCTTGAGCCTAGCGTCGAGCACCAGCGAGCCGGTGCAGCCCCAGTGCTTGCGATCGGTGAAAGCTCCGACGCCGTGGATGTCTCGTGCCGGATCCGACCGTGTGAACGCGGCCCACAGAAAGTTCGACAGACTCCGCCCCACGAACTCCGCATCGTCCACGACCACGAACAGCGGCAGGGCTCCGACGGCGGTCTCCCAGTGTCCGAGGTGATCGCAGAGGCTGGCAATGTCGCGATCACCGTGGGCGCGAATCGCCACGACTCCTGGCATCACGAACCGCGGATCGCTGAAGCCTTCGGGGAGATTCGCGTTCGTCGGCAGCCGGGTCGCCAGTTCGCGCCGCTTCGCACCCACGGCTGCAATCACCACCTTGGACCCTGCGTTCAGTCCCATTCCGGCCGAGTAGTCCAGCGTGTCCATCGTCGTTCGCGTCTGGAAATGCAAGTCGTTCGACCAGTCCACCCGTTCGAGAATATGGCGGAAGAAGCTGGGGATATCGTGAATGTCCAGGCCCGGGGCGTCCTCTTTGGCGGCGATGAAAAGGAACTTCGCCAGCGAGAGTTGCCCCTGTCCGAGGATGGCGTTCGCGATCGTGAGCAGTTCCTGCGGGTGTCGTCGCTCGGCGAAAGGCGTGTAGCGTTCGCTGCCGATCGCCAGCAGCAGCGGATGCACGCCCGAGGCATCGACCGCGTGGACAGCGTGCAGGCCGGGGATCACGGTCGGGATCACGGGGCCCGTGAGTTCGTGGATCAGTTCGCCGAAGCTCGTATCCTCTTGCGGCGGCCGCCCGACGACGGTGAACGGCCAGATCGCATCCTTGCGGTGGTACACGTTCGTGACGTGCATCAGGGGGAAATCGTGCGTGAGGCTGTAGTAACCGAGGTGGTCGCCGAAAGGGCCTTCAGGCTTCGTTTCCCGGGGGTTGACGTATCCTTCGATGACAAAGTCCGCCTCCGCGGGCAGTGGCAGCGTGGGGCCGCCGGCGTGCGCTCGCACAAGGCTCAGCCGTCGGCCTCCGAGCGCAGCGGCGAAGGCCAGTTCGGGCAGGTCTTCCGGCAGGGGCATCACCGCGGCGACCGCCAGGGCTGGAGGGCCGCCGACGATCACGTTCACGAGCAGCGGCTCGCCTCGAGCGAGCGCCGCCGAGTGATGCACGCCAATGCCGCGATGGATCTGGTAGTGCAGGCCGCACTCGAGGTCGGGAAGGAAGTCGTTGCCAGCAAGCTGGACGCGATACATGCCGATGTTGGAATGCCGCCAGCCTCGGCGATCGGGATGCTCCGTGTAAACCTGAGGCAGCGTCACGAATGGCCCGCCGTCCCGCGGCCAGGATTTCAACTGCGGAAGTTGAGAGAGCGTCGTCCGCCCGCCAAGGATCGCTCCGCTTCGCACCATCCGCGGCCTTAACCGCCAGAGCACTCCGGGCACGTCCCAGTATCGCCAGGGCCGCCGGGCGAATGCGCCGGGATCAATCTTCAACTCCACCAGTTTCCGCACTTGCTCCAGGGCATCGCGGAACAGGAAACGTGAGCGCTCGATGGTGCCGAACAGATTCGACACCATCGGGAATCGGCAGCCCTTCACGTTCGCGAAGTAAAGAGCCGGTCCGCCCACGCGATAGACGCGCCGCTGAATCTCGGCCGCTTCGAGGTCCGCATCGATCTCGGCCTCAATGCGAACGAGTTGCTTCGTCCGTTCGAGGTCCCGAACACAGTCGCGAAGATTCCGATAGCCCATCGATCCCCCTCAGTCGGCCGTACCACGTTCAACCGCAGACGAGGCCTCGATGTCACCGCGAGAAGCCGAACGTCTCCGTGAATCTCACGTGTCCTTTCATCGCGGGTACGTAAAAACGGGCGAGATCACGCAGTCATTGGCGAACAACTCCTTATCCCTTGCGACGACGCACCTTGGAAATGGGTTGATCGGGATGGCCGGGATTCGGAATCAATCGCTGGTTGGCGCAATCGGCGAGGAGGTCTAACTTCTCAAGAACGGTTTGGCCGATCAAGACCTCGTCGCCCAGCACGAGCGCTTCTTCGAGGGTGTCTCGTCCCTCGAGGTCGAAGATGATGCCACCACTGATCTCGACAGACTCGGTGCGTCCGTCGGCGTAACCCACGACGCGCTGCCCACGGGTGCCGACTCCCAGGGCATCGAGCACATGCTGAGGTATCACCGAGCGAACCGCACCGGTGTCGACCACTGCGTCAGCCAG
>Ga0209490_10006180_pt1 | contig 10846 bp, 9 predicted proteins | sample MAT06_FD_187209 | JGI IMG/M metagenome (GOLD analysis project Ga0209490, IMG submission 187209) | Freshwater microbial communities from Lake Fryxell liftoff mats and glacier meltwater in Antarctica - MAT-06 (SPAdes) (version 2) | ecosystem: Environmental > Aquatic > Freshwater > Ice > Liftoff...
GTGGCCTGGTACGATGGCAACTCCGACAGCAAGAGCCATCCGGTCGGGAAGAAGCGCGCGAACGCCTGGGGTCTCTTCGACATGCTCGGGAACGTGTGGGAGTGGAACGGCGACGGGTACGGCGCTTACGAGGGTGCCACCGACCCCGTCGGCCCTGACAGTGGCTCCTTGCGCGTCTTCCGTGGTGGTGGCTGGAGCAGCACCGCCGGGTACGCGCGGGCCGCCAATCGCAGCGGGGCCGGGCCCGTCTACCGCGACTACGACCTGGGCTTCCGCCTCGCAGGCAGCGCGCAGTAGCCTTGGTGTCTTGAACCCTTGGGCCCTTGGGGCCGGCTTGGATGCAGCGGGCGTTGGCGGCGACCGGCTGGAGCGGCGAGCGCAGCCGCCTGCGTAGGCCGGTCCCGACACCGCCCCGGTTCGCAAGTTCTCGACGGCATCTCTTATTGGCAGGGACTGAACATGATCAAACTCCTGAAAGCTCTGGTCCTGGTGGCGCTCGCTCCGTGTCTCGCATGGGGCGCCGACGGGTGGCCCTCGCTCGACGAGCCGGCACCGAAGGTGGGCGGGGGCGAGCGTGATGTGGCGCTGGTCGTGAGCATCGAGGACTACGCGAAGCTGCCGGACATCGCGGGTGCCGAGGCGAACGGGCGGGCGTGGGTGCGCTGGTTCGAGGGCACGCGCGGGCTGCGACCGGACAAGGTCGTGTGGCTCAAGGACTCGGAGGGCACGCCGTCGGAGATGTTGGCGAAGGCGGGTGAGCTCTCGGCGCTGGCGGACCCGAAGGGGATGTCTGGGTCGTGTTCATCGGACACGGCGCGCCGGCCGAGGACCAGTCGGAGGGCATGCTGGTCGGGTGGGGCGCGCAGCAATCGCCGCGTGAGCTCTATAGCCAGAGCCTGCGTCAGTCGGAGCTTCTCGCGGCGCTCGGCAATGGACAGCGAGGCCCCGTCACGTTCATCGCGGACGCGTGCTTCAACGGCCGCAGTCGGAACGGCGAGGCGATCGCTCCAGGTCTGCAGCCGGTGCTGCTGGTCGACCGGGCGAAGCCCTTGGTGAGCAACGTGGTCGTGTTGTCAGCGGGCAAGTCCGACCAGTTCGCGGGTCCGCTGCCCGGACTCGACCGACCCGCCTTCAGCTACCTCCTGCTCGGCGCGCTGCGCGGCTGGGCCGACGACCCGGGCCTTGCAGAAGGAAGGGGTGTCACGGCCATCAACCGCCGAGGGGCTTCGGCGGGTGGGCTTTACCGACGAGAGTCTGCACTTCGAGATCCCGACGGGGCCCGGCGGAGTCATCTGCGAGGGCGACCGCTCGCAGCTGTACCTCACGACCGATCGCGATCTCGAGGTGCGGGTCTTTGATCTGTACGGCGATGGTGAAGGGCTCGTGATCTTCCCGAACGAGTGGAACCTCTCGGGGCGAGTAAAGGGGCGGACGCGGGTGCCGCTTGGGGGGCCAGATGGATTCGATGTGGTGCTGACCCCGGGCGCGGAGCACGAACGTTATCTCGTTATTGCGGCCGACAGTGTCGAGGCCCTTGGAGCCTGGGGGCGGATGCGCGGCACATGCCGATTGTCGGCCAATGCGGCACGGCTCCTTCGTGACGGAGACCGGGCGGACTTCCCCAAGGGCGTGCGGCTTGGGGAAACCGGGTTCCGCGTGGTGCGTTCGGGATGCTCCCATCCTCCGCCTTCGGCGGCTCAGAAGCAGAAGCTCCTGAAAGCCCTGGCGACGATCCCGGAGTGTTTGTAGGAAGTCGCACCGGGACGGCCTGGTGAAGTCGATCGCCATTTCTTGAGCGGCGGTCTAGCGACCTGGACCGCGGCGAAGTAGTAGCGATGGGTGCCGCATGTGACCTCGCCCGCATAGTAGCCCTGCGCGTCGCGCGTCAGCGGTTGCGTGACGGTGCACACCTTGCCGACGATCTCGGCGGCGCGCCCGGCGAAGAGGTCATTGCTGCCGATCGCCAGGATCGTGACGTCGCCGCTCGCGATCCTCGGCAGTGTCGCCGGGACCGCGGGCGCCTGGCCGACCATGATGGGGGGACTGGCGACGTCCGTGTCGCGCGCCAGCCGCTTGCCCTCGAGCGTCACGGCGCCGCAGTCACGCTGCCATCGAAGCTGCCATCGGCGTTGCGCACGAGCTTGGTCGCCGCGACGCAACGCACGCCGACGAGGCGCAACAAGATATCGTCCGGGTCGGTCGGCCTGGCCAGCGTGACCGGGGTGCCAACGGCCAGGGGCTTTATCTGGGGGGCCGGCTGGGCGAACGCGCTGCCGGAGAGCGTTGTCAGGAGGAGGGCGGTCAGCGGCAGGATCGGGTGCATGGAAGTTGCTCGCGGTGGCAGGGGCGGTGCGTGCCGGCAACGGCAGCCGAAGGCGCTGCGGCTGGCTCGTCAGCGCTTGCCGTTGGCGGTGTCGAGGATTTGTCCCAGGCGCGCCGTGAGGATCCCGAGCCGATTGCCGAGCGACTCGAGCAGCGCCAACGTGAGCTTGCCGCCGAGCGTCGGGTTCAGCCTCAGGATCTCGCCAAAGCGTGGCCTCGCGAGCGTGTAGACGATCGATGGCTCGAGCACCGTGACCGTCTCTTGCGAGGGGCCGTCGGTCGCCAACGCCAATGCCCCGAAGTGGCCGCCCGCCTCGATTTCGCGCGTTTCACCAGCGCCCAGATCGGTCTTGAGGCGGCCGCTCGCGAGCACGCCGCAGCCGAGCGAATCTGCGCCCTTGCGCACGAGCGTCTCGCCTGGGCGCGCGTCGATGAACTCGATGTACGGCTGGATCTGGTGCCACTCCGTTTCGGTGAGGTTCTTGAACAGGAAGCAGGTTCGGGCTTGAGCCTCGAGCGAAGGCCCAGAGGGCTGCCCGCGAGCCTCGAGCGAAGGCCCAGAGGGCTGCCCGCGAGCCTCGAGCGAAGGCCCAGAGGGCTGCCCGCGAGCCTCGAGCGAAGGCCCAGAGGGCTGCCCAGCGATCGCCGGACGCGGTGTCGCGCCAGTCGGGGTAGGGGCCGGAGCGTCGGCGGTCTTGCCCGGCGGCGCGCCTTCGGTCTCGACCAGGATGAAGGTGGTGTTGTCGGGCGCGCCACGCTCGTCGACCGTGCGCACGAGCAGGTCGGCGCGCGCGTCGGCGTCGCTCTCGGCCCCGAGGCACTTGCCGATCTCCTCATCGGACAGGGCGCGGTTGAGCCCGTTGCTGGTCACGAGCAGGATGTCGCCCGGGTGCAGGCGCAGCTCGAGCAGGTCGACCTCGAGCGCGGGGCTCATGCCGATCGCCTGCGCCAAGGTGTGCTGGAACGGCGAGGTCTTGAACTCGCTGGCGGTGATGTCGCCGCGCCGTAGTTGCAGCGCGGCGATCGTGTGGTCATTGGTGAGGCAGCGGAGCGCGCCCTGGCGGAAGAGGTAGGCGCGCGAGTCACCGACGTGTGCCACGAACGCGTGCTGGCCGACGATCGTCGCGGCACACAGGGTGGTCGCGATGCGCCGCGTCTTGAGCTCGTCGGAGGCCTCCATCACCGCGACGTTGGCCTTCGCGAAGAGCGCTTCGAGGTAGCGGCCGACCGCCAGCCGGCTCGTGGTGTTGGGGTTGTGCGCGACGTCGGCGTTCTTCGCCGCTAGCTGCGCGGCGTTGTCCTTGAGCACGGTCAGCGCCACGCGCGCCGGCTCGGGCCCGCCTGTGCCGTCTCCGACCGCCCAGAGCGGGGTCTTCGTGAGGCAGAGCACGCCGTCCTCGTTCGTCTTGCGGGCCCGCCCGACTTCCGATCGATAGACAGCGGACTTGATACGAACAGAGGGCGGGGGAATTGGAGGCGCGACCGAGACCATGGCGCAAGCGTAGGCCGGCGGCTGCTGTGTGACAAGCCGTGCCCGATCACGTTCGCCGAACGGCCACCAGGCGATGCGGGCGACCCTCGGGGAAACCCTGGATTTGCGGCAGGTCCTCGCCAAGCGGCGGGCTCGCGATGTCGCGGGTCGGCACCCCGGCCATGCGCGCGGCCTCGTGCACTGCGTCGACCAGCGGGTAGGGCTTGCCGCCGAGCGTATTGCAGCACGCGAGCAAGAGACCACCGGGGGCGAGGCGCGTGAAGGCGAGGCGCAGGACCTCGGGGTAGTCGCGCCGCAAGACCCAGCCGTCACCGCCCTGGGCGGCCGTCGGCGGGTCGACGATGATGATGTCGAAGAGGTCGCTATTGGCGGCGAGGTAGGCGCGGCAGTCGGCCTTCACGGTCGCGTGCCGCGCGCCAAGCCCATTGAACGCCGCGGCTTCCTCGGCCCGCTTCAAGGCCGGTCCGGCGAGGTCGACGTCGAGCGCGTGGGCGGCGCCGCTCGTGAGGAGGTGCAGCGAGAAGGCGCCGGTGTACGCGAACAGATTCAACACGCGCGCGCCCGAGGCCTGCGGGGCGAGCCACTTACGCGTCGCGCGCTGGTCCACATAGAGGCCGGTCGCGAGCCCTGCGAAGGGTCGCAGTGGGTAGGTGATGCCGAGCTCCCTGGCTGTAATGACCGCTTCGGCATCGACCGGAGCATTCGCGGGCGCGTCAGGCAAAACGAAGCGACGGGTTCGCACGCCTTCCTTCCGGAGGTCGTCCTTGTGATCGCGCACCAGGATCTCGAGGCCTTCGATGTGCGCCGCCTTCTTCGCGAGCGCGCGGCACACGGCGTCGCTGTGGGGGGCCATGCACTCGGCCAGCAGCAAGACGACGAAGACCCGCCCGTAGCGCTCGATGCGCAGCGCCGGCAGGAAGTCGGCCTCGCCGTGGACGAGCCGATAGCAGTCGGTTGCCGGATCGGCGTGCAGCGCGGCGCGCCGGTCCCACGCGCGGTCGAGTGCCTCGGCCGGCAGGAACGCCAGGTCCGGCTTGCGATGGTAGACCCGCGCACACACCTCGTCCTTCGGGTCCGCCAGCGCCGACGCCAGGCGCGTGCCCGCATCGTCGACAAGGGTCACCGCCTGGCCCGGGCGCAGCGCCTCGAGACCTCGCGTGAAGCGGTCGGGGCGCACCCAGGGATGTCCCTCCGCGATGAAACGCGCGGTGGCACGCGACACCTGAAGGGTGCCCTGGCCCGGCGACGGCAGCCGAAGGCGATTTGGCGGACCCACCGACTTGGCAGGCGCTGGCTTCGCGGGGGCGTGTGACTTCGGCCGGGGCCTGGGCGGGCGGGGTGCGGACATGGCGCAGCCTATCCTTTGGTGGGTCGCTCGTCGCGCGTGACTTTCAGCGCATCGGTCGCTACGTTGCGAACGAATGAATGGTGATTCAGCGCGCGCGCTGGCGACCGCAGGAGCGACGAACCGATGAGCGAGACCACTGACACCCTCGAGTCGAAGCCCCCGCGCTGGACCGGCTCGGACGACTACATCGCGTCCGAAGACCTCCAGCGCATCGTCAACGTCTCCATCGCGCTCTCGCGGCCGCTGCTTCTCCGAGGTGAGCCCGGCACCGGCAAGACGCTGCTGGCACGTTCGATCGCGCAGGGGCTGGGGCTGCCGCTCCTCACCTGGCACGTGAAGTCGACCACCAAGGCGCGCGAGGGTTGCTACGTCTATGACGCCGTGCAGCGGCTCTACGACTCGCGCTTTCAGGACAAGGACGTCTCCGACATCCGTCAGTACATCCGCCTTGGGCCGCTCGGGCAGGCGTTCTCGGCCGATCACAAGGTCGTCCTGCTGATCGACGAGGTCGATAAGGCCGACGTCGAGTTCCCCAACGACCTCCTCCACGAGCTCGACCAGATGAGCTTCGCGGTCGCCGAGACAGGCGACGTCGTGACCGCCCGCACGCGGCCGATCGTCATCATCTCGTCAAACAACGAGAAGGAGCTGCCCGACGCGTTCCTGCGCCGCGTCGTCTTCCACTACATCGACTTCCCCGACGAGGCCTTGATGGGCCGCATCGTCGACGTGCACTTCCCGAACCTCGACCGCGACCTCCTGGAGCGCGCGCTGGCCCTGTTTTATGCGCTCAGGAACGTCGAGGGGCTGCGCAAAAAGCCGAGCACCTCAGAGCTCATCGATTGGATTGCGGCGTTGCTCGCGCATGGCGTCGATCTCATCGCGGCGCAGGCACGCGAGGAGGAGCTGCCGTTCCTCGGCACGCTCATCAAGCGTGAGCGCGACATCGCGATCGCCAAGGATGCGCGTAAGCCGAAGAAGTCGTGGCGCTGATGCCGGGGCCAAGCTCAGTCGCCTCAGCGGTGCCGGGCAGCGCCGGTGAGATGCTCTTCGGGCGCCTCTTCTATGGGCTGCGCGGGGCGGGCATCAAGGTGTCGCCGACCGAGTGGATGACCCTCATCGAGGGGCTCGCGACCGGCGCCATCGAGCCGTCGCTCGATGCGCTCTACGCGGTCGGGCGAGCGCTGCTCGTCAAGCACGAGGCGCACTTCGATACGTGGGACCAGGTGTTCGCGGCGACGTTTGGCGAAGGCGAGATGCCGGTGGCGTTGAGCGAGGAGCTGCTCAAGTGGCTCGATCAACCGCTCGACCGGCCGGGCCTGTCCGCCGAGGAGCTGGCCCAGCTCGAGCGCATGGGCCTGGACGACCTTCGCAAGCTGTTCCTCGAACGGCTCGAAGAACAGAAGGAGCGACACGACGGCGGCAACCGCTGGATTGGCACCGGCGGCACTTCGCCCTTCGGCAATGGCGGCAACAATCCGGCCGGAATCCGTGTCGGCGGCGCGGGTGGCGGGCGGCAGGCGGTGCAGGTAGCCGAGGCGCGACGCTATCGCGACTACCGCAGCGACCGCGTGCTCGATACCCGTCAAATTGCCGTTGCCTTGCGCAAGCTGCGCCGCCTCGCGCGCAAAGAGGGCGAGCCCGAGCTCGACCTCGACGAGACGATCGACCGCACCGGCAAGAACGCCGGCGAGCTCGAGATCGCGTTCATCCCGCCGCGCGAGAACCAGGCGCGCGTCTTGTTGGCGATGGACGTCGGCGGCTCGATGACGCCCTATACGCGCCTCTGCGAGACGTTGTTCTCGGCGGCTTCGGCGCAGAACCACTGGAAGAAGCTCGAGTCGTTCTACTTCCACAACTGTCCGTATTCGCGCCTCTTCACGAGCATGACGAGCGGCGAGAACGAGCCCACCGCCGACATCCTCAAGACGCGCCCGCCCGAGACGTTCTTGTTGCTCATCGGCGACGCGAGCATGGCGCCAAGCGAGCTCATCTCGGCCCACGGTGCCATCGACTGGTTCGAGCGCGGCGAGACCGCCGGCCTCGTGTGGCTCCATCGCCTGCGCAGCCACTTCACGCGCAGCGTGTGGCTCAATCCCATGGAGCCGCAGCACTGGCGTGGCTACACCACCGACGTCATCGGGCGGCTGTTCCCGATGTTCCCGCTGAGCCTCGAAGGCCTCGAGCAGGCGATCGATCACCTCGTCCGGAAGACCGCGCCGCCGCCTCCACCCGCGCTGGACCCGCGCCTCGTCAGAGACTGAAATTCGCCGCTACGACACGCGGGGCCGGCGTCGCTCGTCGGCGGCCTGGAGACCTGCCTCGTCGCGGCTCCTTGGTCGCGCGTGTCTCGCTGGCGAATTCGCTATTGGAGTCGTGCGTAGGCGAGCCAGCTCTGCACCTCGCGGATCGCATCCGCAGTGCGAGCTTCGCGCAGAGCATCTTCGAACCAGCCGATCGCGTCCGCCCAGAGCTCGGCGCGCCCGTAGAGCTTGCCGACCTCGTACGCTGGCAGCCACCGCTCGGTGAGCGGCCACGACCAGCGCGACAGGTTTCCGGCCGAGCGCTTGAACGACACGAGCGCGTCCTGCGGCCGGTCGAGCTCGAGCTGCAGTCGCCCAAGCCGCCACAACGTCATCGGCACCGGCACCTCGGCGACCGCCTGTTGGTAGAACGCGAGTGCCACCTCGGGCTGGTTCTTCGCCTCGGCGATCGCGCCCAGGTTGTGCAGCACCGCCGGGTCGGTCGGCCCCAGCTCGCGTGCTCGCTCGGCGACCTTCTCCGCGTCTTCGAGGTTCATGCGATGTTTGAGAATCGCCGCCAGGAGATTCAGCCGCCGCCGGCGCGCGTGCGGGTCGGTGCCGGTCATCTCGACCGCCTGCCGCGCCGCCTTCTCGGCCGCCTCGAGATCGCCCAGCTCGTCCTGCGCGTCGGCCAGCCGCTCCCAGGTGCCGGCCTCCGCCTCGAGCCCGAGCGCCACCGCCATTTGTAATGCGTCGACCGCCTCGCCCCAATGCTCGGCCGCCATCGCCGCCTCGCCCAGCACGCGCCACGACACGCCCATCTCGGGCAGCTCTTGCACCGCGAGGTGGGCCGCGTCCAGCGCCGCCCCCGCGTCGCGCTCGGCCAACGCCAGGCGCGCCGCCAAAAGCCACCCCGAACCGACCGTCGGCTCGCTGTTGAGGAGCTGCTTCACCTTCTTGCCGATGCGCTCGGCGAGCTGCGTACGCGCCTCGGCCTGACCCTCGATGACCATGCTACGGATGGCGCCCAGCGCCGGCGACATCGAGTCGATCCGCAGCTCCATCGCGCGCAGGAACTGGAGTCGCGCCGCCTCGTAGGCACCGGAGTAGAGCGCCGCGTCACCCAGACGCATCGCCTCGTCGAACGCGTCGAACGCCGCGTCCGAGGTGTCCTCCTCCTGGCGACCTTCGTCCTCCTGCGGTCGTCGATTCGGCGATCCCGATTCGAGCCCTGCGCTGCCGCCGACGGGCTCGACCGCGTGCCCGGTCGCATCACCCTCGCTGACGCGTCCCCCGCAGCCCAGTACGAACAGCATCGTTGCGGCCGAGCAAGCTCGGACGACTCGCGCCCACGAGCTCACGGACAGAGGGTCTGCACGAGGATGTCGTCGACGAACACACCCTGGCCCGCGTTGCCCTCGCCATCGAGCGAGTCGAACACGAAGCGGATCTGGATCTGTTCGCCGATGACGTCCTGCGGCAGCTCGACCGACACCGGGTACCAGCGCTCGAATACCTCGGGCCCGACGCTCACGCGGTCCCAGGCGATCTCGTTCTGGTTGCCGAAGAGCACGCGCGCCCGGAACGAATCCGCGTCGGGGTCTGCGTCGATGTCCAGGTAGACGATGAAGTCGAGCCGCACCGCCGCAGCCGCCGCCGGCACGTCGAACTCGGGGCCGGTCGCGCGCCCGAACGTGCGAAAACCGGTGCTGTAGTCTTCGCCGTTGTCGTCGCCGTAACGCAGGCTCCGACCCGGGCTGAACGCGCGCACATCGTCGACCAGCCAGCGCACCCCGAAGCCGCTGCCGTCGATGTTGATGTCGGGCGCCTCGCCTTCGACGAAGTTGCGTGCCCACAATACCTCTGGAATGCACTGGCATTCGGGATTGGCTGGGTCTGGCACATGCTCGCAATTGCCGCCGTCTTCAGGTGTGCAGTAGTCGACCGTGCACGGATTGTCGTCGTCGCAGTCCGCCTCCTCAATGATGCAGGTGCCGCTATCACGCTCGCAGAATGCGGTCGTGCACGGGTTGCCATCGCGGCACTCCTCGTTGTTGCGGCAGCACCCGGGCACCGCCGCGATGCGGCAGATCCCCGTCTCGCAGGTGTTCAACGTGCAGTCCGAATTGTCCTCGCAGTCGTTGTCGTCGCGGCACTGATCGCCGCAGCCCGAGACCCGCTCGAAGAAGCAATCGCCCGTGTCGGGCAGGCAGTCGTCGACCGTGCACGGGTCGCCGTCATCGCAGAGGTCCTGGCACAAGCCACACCCCGGTACATCCTCATGCAGGCAGCGTCCGTCGGCGAGGCACGCGTCGTCGGTGCACGGGTTGAAGTCGTCACACTGCACGGTGTCGCTACAGCAGTCGGGCACGCTCACCGTGACGCACGCGCCGATCGACATATCGCAGAACGCTTTGGTGCACTGGTCGCCGACCTGGCACTGCTGGTCGCTCATGCACTGGCCGCCGCAGCCCGGGATCCCCGGCGTCGAGACATGCTGGCAGCTGAAGCCGTCACAGAAGTCGGTCGTGCAGTCGTCGAAGTCGTCGCAGTCCGAACCGCCGCACGCCCCGCAGCCAGGCAGGGTCGAGTCGGTGAAGTTGAAGCACTGGGCGTTATCGCAGAAGTCGCGCGTGCAGGCGTTGCCGTCGTCGCACATCATGTTGTTCTCGCAGGCACACACGAGCGTGCCGTCGGGGCCGACCGCGGGCAAGTAGGTGCAGCGGCCATTGAGGCATTGGTCGCGCGTGCACGCGTCGCCGTCATTGCACTGGCCGTTGCCCTGGCAGGCGCGGCAGTCGGGATCGGTGATGTGCGTGCAGCCGAGCTCGCTGCAGAGATCCTGGGTGCACGGGTCGAAGTCGTCGCATTGTTCAGGGATGCAGCCATTGCAGTTGGGGATCTGCTCGTAGCCGCAGATGCCGCTGCCAACGCGGCAGAAGTCGCGCGTGCAGCGGTCGTCGTCGCGGCAGTCCTCGTCCGCCGCGCAGCAGCCGGGCGCCGGTTCGTGGATGCAGCGCCCGGTGACGCACGCGTCCTTTGTGCAGATGACCCCGTCGTCGCAGGCCTGGTCACTCTGGCACTGGTCACATGCCGGGTTGCGCTGGAAGCTGCAGATGCCATCGGCGCCGCAGCTGCCGATCGTGCAGCGGTCGTTGCTCTCGCATTCGCCGTCGACCTGACACGGATTGCAGATGTTGAGGGCGACGCAGCCGCCGCCTGGCAGCGGGCACAGATTCGACAGGCACGGGTCGCCCAGGCGCGGGCAATCCGACGCCTGCACGCAGCAGTCACTGCGGGTGAAAGCCCGGCACTGGCCGCTGGCCGCGTCACAGACCGGGTCCTGACAGACGCTGAGGTCGCCCAGTAGAGCGCGGCAGCCCTCGTTCGAGGTGCAGCCGGTGGTTTCGACGGTGTCGAGCGTGTCGAGCGTGTCGAGCG
>Ga0209490_10006187_pt1 | contig 10841 bp, 9 predicted proteins | sample MAT06_FD_187209 | JGI IMG/M metagenome (GOLD analysis project Ga0209490, IMG submission 187209) | Freshwater microbial communities from Lake Fryxell liftoff mats and glacier meltwater in Antarctica - MAT-06 (SPAdes) (version 2) | ecosystem: Environmental > Aquatic > Freshwater > Ice > Liftoff...
TGAATTTGACACAAAAGCATAAAAGCATATTCTTTCCCCATGAGAACCACCATCGACCTTCCCGATCCCCTTTTCCGCAAGGTCAAGGCCACCGCTGCCAGTCGCGGTCTGAAGCTCAAGGAATTCATCGCAGACTCGCTCCGCTCCGCGCTTGATCAGGGCGGGCGGGCGCGTGAAGACGCCATCCCGCCCGAAAAGGCCCACCGACTGCGGATGGAAAAGCACTTCGAGGCGATGAACAGTGACCGTCGGCAGACCGGCCCCGTCGGTCCTCTAAATCGCGAGGAACTCTACGACCGTCATGCTTGAGCCCGTCTTTTTCGATAGCAACGTCTTCCTCTACGCCTACTCGGGCGACCCGGCGGACGGGAAGAAGAGTGCCCGCGCCCGGGAACTTCTTTCCCGTTTCATGCCCTGCCTCTCCTCGCAAGTCCTTCAGGAATTCATTGCCGCCTCCCTGCGCAAGACCCAGCTCGGAATTACCGAGGAAAAGATCGACCTCTTTCTCGAACTCACCGGCGACTTCCCTTTTCAGCCGCTTTCCCGCGATCTGATCTGTCAGGCCACCCGCCTTCATCGCCGTTTCTCCTTTTCCCACTGGGACAGCACGATCATCGCGGCAGCCCATGCCAGCGGATGCGGCAAATTGTATTCTGAGGATCTTCAGGACGGGTTCGCGCTCGATCACCTCACCATCGTCAATCCCTTCGTCTGAATATCGGCTCATCCGCATCCGATGTGTATGAGAGAAAAGGAGGAGGGTAACCACTCATATACACTCATCGGGAACAGCATCGAATGGCACTAACTTAAGCGACCACGCACCAACGGTGCGTCTAATACCAGCCCAAGGCAACGCCCTGGTATATAGATGGTTACAACGCCAGCCCTGAAGGGGCAACCCAATCCGGAATCATCCCAACTCCTCCTTAAGTTAGTGCCATTCGGAACAGCATCCTTCTTTATACCGGCACAGAAAGCGTCTCCTTCGGCCCCGGACTTCAAGCCGTGCCGATCAGCGCTTTGTGGCACTGAACGTCGAACATCGAAAATCCCCGAATCACGTTCCCGCGCCCATTCACCCCATTCAAATCTCGATGTTCAACGTTGAATGTTCGATGTTCCTGCAGCGGTTTCACGCCGGGGCGGGCGGCGGTTAATTTTTCTAAACCAGGTCCCGAGATGTGGGTAGGTTTGTATTTCCAATAGATCCCTTCCCCATCGCCGCCAAAAATCCCGAGGTCGTGCTTGTTTGCGTAGCCTTGCGGCATTCACCCCACGATGCGCGAATCCTGCCTTTCACGAAAAGGGGACTGCACAACGGCTTATTCCCTCTGAAATCCTAAGAACGCAGCGTCCAAGACGCCCAAATGTCAAAGAGCAAGAAGTGACCCGAATGGCGCTAAGTAAAGCCGCAAAGCCCCAAGGGGCGAAATGCTACAGCCTATGGCAACCCCTGGGAACCAGTTGTTTACAGCAGTCAGCCCTGAAGGGGCGACATAATCGGAGCCATCGAAAACCCCTCTTAACTTAGTGCCATTCAGGTTTGACCCCTTCGATGGGTTCTTGGATTAGCTACCAGAGATTGCTTTCGCTTTAACCAAATGGATCAATCCTCCAGGACGATACGGAATTCCCGGTTGGTCGCATCGTAGGAGGTGTTGCCGCCGGGTTTGCAGATGAAGTCGATGATGGTGTCCTTTTTTATTTCGACGGGGATGTTAATTTCCAAATGTTTGGCATCGGGGCCGCCTATGTGATGGGAGCTGACTTCCTTGCCATCCACCGTGATGACGCCGGTGACGCCGTCGCCTTCACCGTTATTTTCCCAGAAGCCCTTGATGGTGACCTTGCCTTCGACGGGACTTTTCCAACGGAGGACTGCGGGAGTGCCATTCTCCGGGTGCATAACTCCGGGCGTGATGTTGAGAAAGCCCCCCACGCCACCCCAATTATATCCCCACATGGTTTCGACTTGCTGGAGTTCGCTGAACGCACCGTCCTTCAAATACCCGTAATACCAATTGTTGCCGCCTTGGGTCTTGGTGTAATCGTCATAGGAGGAAGCGATGATTCGCGAACCAGTGTTTATTTCGGAGACATCCTCCGCATCGCCTGTGATGTAAATGGCATCCTCGTTGAGATCAAAAGTGGATTCGCCGGCATCGGGCGTGACCGTTGATTGAGTGCCCATGAGATTATAAACGGTGAGGGAGCCCCCGGCCTTCACGCGGATCTTGGATGGGTGAGTGGCCCAGCAGACCCGGATGTCCTTGCCGTCGCGCCGGAACAGACAGACGCGAACCCGGGAATATTCGGGCATCGGTTCGTGCCGGACGAATTCCGCACCGTCGAGCTGGTGGATGAGATTGGCGTAGGAAACGTATGAGGGCGCGACCGCATAACGTCCCATGCCCGACTCCTCTTTGTTGTGATTGCGCAGGAGTCCCATGCTGACGAAATTCAGGTGGTCACTGGACAGGTACCAATAAATTTTGGTCACCTTCTCCGAGAGCAGCAGGGTGTATTGACGTGCGAGATATCGGGCACCTTCGGCCCGGCCCTTTTCAAACATTTTTCTGCCCCGCTCCCAGTCGTATTCCTCGGTGGTGTGATGGCCGGTTTCCGTGACCCAGATGGGGATATCCTTTCCGTTATTGTATTTGCGCACCAAGTCCTTGAGTTCGGCGACTTCCTTTTCCACACCCTCGGGTTTCTGACGGTAGGGATGAATGACAAGGCCATCCATGTATTTGAGCCCCCCCAGCTTAAAAATGCCCTCGAAGAAGGGCAGCGGAATCAACACGGCCGCACCGCCGAGAACCTGCACGTCCGGTCGCACCTCTTTGATCTTTTCGTAGGCAGTCTTCAGCATGGCCGTGTAGGTGGTGTAGCGGGCTTCCAAGCTTAGACGCGCAGAGGGCGGCGCCCAAGAGCCGTTATATTCATTCCAGATTTCCAGCCACTTAATCTGGTCGCCATATTGGTTGAGGATGGCCTGGCCGTATCTGCCATAACCTTCGAATCCCGCCGGGGTGCTAGGACCGTCCTCGTCATCATAATGTTTATTGCCGAAGGTCATGGCGATCAAGGGATACATACCAGCCTCCTTGCTGGCGGCCATATAGGCATCGGATTTTTTGGGAAACTTGAATTCGCCTTTTTTTTTCTCGACCTGAGCCCAGTAATGTTCATCGCGGATGGATTCGATGCCGATGCGCTTAAAGGTTGGGAGCATGGCGGGATTCATGCCTTGTGCAAAGTGGGTCATGACTCCGAACGCGCTGTTCAACGGATCCTTCGAGACATGAGGACGGATGATTGCGAAGCTGGTGTAGGCTTCCGGTTGGACCGCTCCGGCCTTGGAAGGTCTGAGGTTCAGCAAATAATAACCGACGGCGGGAACCTTGGGTTTAATGACAGCCTTTCCGTCCGCGATTTCCGCAGAGCCAGATCCGACCTCCTTGTGCCAGAAATCGGTGATTGTGTAAGGCACTTCGTCCGCGTCAGTCGTGAAAGCAATCTCCACCGGCTGCCCTTCGTCGAAAATGTTGCCGAGTTGAGAGCTCGTCCACACCTCGGCTTGTTGGGCATGAATATCCGGCAGCGCTGGAGATATGCCAACGAACAGCGCCAGAAACAAGCGGCAAAGGGAAAGGAGAGGCTGGCACGGAGGTCTGGAGAATTGAGACATAGGCTGAGGGACCAAAATATTATAAGAATATTCCATTTGTTCAAGAAAAATGATTTCTCTGCGGGAAAAGGTGTGGCATTTGATATTGGAGAACGTCGCAGGGCGTTTCTTGAACTCGCGGGAAAGTCAAGGTCGTGGCATTGAGGGAATAGCGTCTTGCACATAGGTGAAACTGTCATTATTATAATTATAAACTGATCTATTGTGAGCATTGACATTATTCCTTCCCTCTCGCTTTTGGACAAAGCGTTCTCTCGGCCTTCTGACGGGCAGCTCCCCTTGCATACGAAAGTACATCGGGGTTTGCGCTATGCGATTGAGAATTTTTTTGAGGATGGGCAGAGGTTTTTTACCGAAAAAGAACTGATCACCCACCTGAAAGTATCGCAAGTGACGGTTCGTCGTGCGGTTTACGACCTAGTGCGTGACGGTCTTCTCGAAAGGCGTGTGGCAAAGGGCAGCTTTGTGCGCAAGCGGGCGGGAGGCACGGACACCGACTCGTTTCAAGTTGCCGTTCATCTCGCCGACTGGGATTCCTCGTTCCTCAGCCATTTGCTGCGGAAGATCTTGGGGGCGTGTAATTCCCGACATCTTGGGGCAAAGGTATTCTACTCCCATCAGTCCGGCGCGATGTTGGGGCAGGAGGGACAGGCGTGGAATCAAGCGGAAATTTCGGCGGCCATCTTGATCGCGAGCCCCCCAGATCTCGCGATTGATCTTTCTCGTTTATACGAGGGCCTAGGTAAGCCGGTCGTATCGGTGGACACCAGAATTCCTGGGTCGCAATCGCATTTTGTGGCGACGGACAACCAAGCGGTCACGAGGCTCGGGGTTGATCATCTGACAAGTCTGGGGCATGAGCGGATCTGTCTTCTTCTCAATGAGCCGGAAGCCCATGACAACGTTGTGCAGCGTGCTCAGTATTTCGAGGAGGAAGGCCGCAAGCGGAAGGCCCGCCACTGGCAGGTGATGCATTGTGGGACAAAGTTCTGGGAGGATTCCTACATGAAAGCCTATGAGATCATGCCCAAGGTGATGGAGCATAAGCCGACGGCAATTTTCGCCTTTGACGATCTTGGCGCGTGGGCTGCGCTCAAGTGGTGCTCACAGCATGGCTTGAGTGTGCCGGGCGACGTTTCCGTCCTCGGTTTCGCGAACGACAAGCCGAGCGCTTTCACCCATCCGGCCCTGACTACCATTGCGCATCCAATCGAGGAAATTGCGTCAACCGCGTTGGATTTGCTCACCCTGCGCGGGAATGCCCGTCAGACCCGCCTGTTACAGCCCACCCTCGTGGTCCGCGAAAGCACTGGTCCTGTTCGCTAATTACGGCAGGGGATGCCGTGCGAACAGGCCAAATGGCCGAAGCGTGCCGCCGGTAAAGCCCGACGGCCGTTCTTGCACCAAGCCTGCCTGTTACGAAAGCGTTAAAGACCGGGATACTGTGGAGCTAAGCACGCTCAAAATTCCTCAATAAAATCCCGACCTTCGAGCCATGCAGCCATGTTGAGGACGAGGTAGTTCCAGTTTTGGAAACCGCGATTGAGAATAGGTTCGCCATTTTCCGGTTGGTAATATTCGTGCAGGGCGCCGAAGCGCTCCATGTCGCGTCCGAAGAGTCGGATCGTCTTTCCCGCCAGATCCTTGGCCTCCTCATCAAGGCCGTATTTCACGAGTCCGCGGAACGTGAGGTAATTTGAGACGCCCCAGACGGGACCAAGCCACGAGGAGGGATTTCCTGATGCGCGGACATTGTACATCTTTTCCATTTTGGAGAGCGTGCGTACCCCTGCGGCAGCATGAAATGTCTGCCGGTTACGGTAGTGTTCAGCGGCCACCCGGCGCGCCTGCTCCGGAGTGGCGATGCCGGCCCAAAGAGGCAGGAAACCGGACCAAACACCAATGCGTTGAATGAGGCACGGCCAGTCACGGACCTGTCCGGCATGCAATTCCCAGCGTCCCCTCTGTACGGGGGAGAGATTCAAATCCACGCTGTAAAAGAAACCGTCGCGCTCGTCCCAGCAAAACTGCTGAATCGCGCCACATAACGCCCGCGCGTCGCTTTTGTACAGCTCTGCAACCTCACTCAGATTGAGCTGCTCAAGCAGGTAGGATAAAGCCAGCAGTTCCTTGTACATCAGTGTATTGAGAAAAATCGAGCCGCTGCTGCGCGTAGGACGGCCAAAGGTGCATGGGTCGTTGTCCACACCGATTGAGCAATCATCCTGCCAGAAATATAGCCCGCATTCATGTCGGTGATGATTGCGGTAGTTGTTGATGAAGCACTGCAGGGCATAAATGTGCTCGCGCAGCCATTCCGCATCACCGGCAGATTCACGCACCAGAAATGCGGCATGCTGAGCCAAGCAGGGCTTGTGCATGTTGTGCCTATAAATCTCCGCAGGCTCGTCCAGTTCATTCCGATGAATCCGGATCGGAATCCACCCGTCAGGTTGCGGGCGGCGCCGGCACACTTCGAGAAAATTTAGCACCGAGCCACGTTCGTATTCCACGGCCTCCGCACATTTTTCCTCATTCCCGCCTTCAAGAAGAATTTGTCGTAGGGCAATGTTGCTCAGCCAGCAATCCCAATCCCAAAGAACATCAGCGTATTGTTCGCTGCCAGGCGTTAGAAAGGGATACGCGAGAGTCCCGCCCGCCGGGCGGAACATGCCAGGGTAATCCTTCGAGAGTCTGTCTCGCAAAAGTGCGATATGCTTGCTGAGAGAGGGAATCGGGAGGGCGCCTTCTCGCTGCCGGTACTGGTCATTACCATTGACTTCTGTGGGACCCAGCTCGGAGAGACTTCCAAGAGAGGCGGGTGGCGGTGATGAAATCGAAGTGCGCATAAGGCTGTGTCAAGAAAGAAATAAAACTCCTGACGATAGAATAATTGATATAAGAATACAATGTGCATCTGCTTTTTATTTTTGTCTGCGAGGGTGTCTCAAAATCTCTCGCCATCGTTGTAGTTAGAGGGATGCGCAGCCGAGGCGGACGAAGATTGTAATCGACTGGCTTCCAATCGGCCCGTCCGGTGAGTCCAACTTTTCACTATATTATAATATTACATTAAAAGGTATTGACGAGGCGTCGCAGCTGTGAAAGTATGGAATTCTTATGAATACACGTTCCCTCCTCGCATCCGTCTGTTCGCTCGTTGCTCTGTCCTCGTTGTTCGGAGAGCCCCTTAGGGCTGCCACCGTCGATTGGCTTGGCAACACCAGTCTAGACTTGGCAACCTCCAGTAATTGGAGCGCCGCACCAAATTCCGGTGACACCCTGTCCTTCGGCGCAGCCGGAACAGCAGGCACCTCGCTAAATTACGATTTGGGCGGTGGATTTAACTCGGACTTTCTGTTTACGCCATCTTCGGCAGCCTACAGCCTCAGCGGAGGGCCCGTCAGCCTGATCAATACGATTGCCAACGATAGTTCCAACGGGCAAGTTTTCGCCACGGAGATCATTCGCGAAGGAAATGGAAACCTTCGAGCCAATGCCGCTGGGGTGACTCTCAACGGCTCGATCAAATGGGCCAAGAGCGGAAACATCGAGGTTTCAGGGACTCAGGGCGTGACCATGGCAGGAGTCGATAGTGGCGGGGGAAGGCTGACGGTGGTCAGCGGAAACAATTCACCCGCCAGTTTTGGGCTCCTCAACGTGACCGGTGCCGTTAGAGTGGGAGTGAATATCGATGGGAGTCCAGCCAACGAGGCGTTTCAAGGCGTCTTGACCCTTGGTACTTCCGGTGGCGGAAACGGTGTTATCAACGTGGAGACCGGCGGGGCGCTTTCTATTTTGGGCACGACCGACATCATTAAAGACCAGTCCATCATTGGCCAGCAGGCACAAGGAATTCTGAATATCAACGGCGGTTCGGTGACCATCGGCACGGAAGCAGGTTTGATCCTCGGCAATAGCGTAAGTGGCCCTCTGGGACCCGGAAAAGGCACTGTAAATCTTAATTCGGGAAACCTGACCATCCTCTCGGGAACGACGACCACAACCACGGGCGGCGTGGATACGACTGTAGTGATGATGGGAAGGGATGAAGGTCAGGCCACAGGAACCATCAATCTCAATGGAGGGGTGCTTTCCACCGACCGGCAATTCGTCCGGGATGGCAGCACGGATTTCAACGCTGGCTCCGCGATCTTCAACTTCAACGGGGGCACCCTCCGGGCGCTCTCCGACCAGACAGACTGGCTGCGCTCGAACAATTCCGTCGTCGGGAGCTTCTTGGCTCTTACCACAACGACTGTCCAGGCGGGCGGAGCGATCGTCGATTCCAACGGGTTTTCCGTCGCAATCAACACGGCTCTTGTTCACGACGCCAACGTCACGACCGATGGCGGCCTCGTGAAGACGGGCGCGGGAACGCTCCGCCTCGGAGGAGCAAACACCTTCAATGGCAGTACCTTGGTCAATGCAGGAACGCTTCTAATCGATGGCAATCAATCTGGTGCAATGGGAGACGTTATTGTGGCGTCGGGAGCAACCCTGGGAGGTGAAGGAGTCGTGGGAGGGGCGACAACGATTCTAGGTAACCTGGCACCGGGAACGGATGGAACAGTCGGCACTCTTTCCTTTGGCTCCTCATTGAACCTCGCCAACTCTTTCGACACCGGTTGGCTAAAGTTTGAATTGGGCACCTCCAGTGATCTTGTGACCCTCACCGCCGGGACACTCGAGATCGGGAACGCAGTTTTGAACTTCGCTGATTTTAATTTTACGCCTCTGGCCGGTTTTGGGGAGGGGTCATACACCTTGTTTGCAACTACTATGGCTATCTCCGGCACTCTCGGCGCTCAGCTCTCGGGAACGATCAACGGCCAGTCTGCAACTCTGAGTCTTGGCGATTTCGGCACGGACATCATGGTCACTGTGGTTCCCGAACCTGCCACCGGTGCTCTCTTGCTGGCCAGCATTGCAGGGTGGGTTCTGGTCCGCCGGCGTCGCAACGGTTGAGGTTTCGCTTATTCCCAAACGCTTAATTGTCTCTCCAAGCTTGGGGAGCTTTGGTGGGCTAGCCCGTGTCAAGCTCATGCGTGGCGCGGGCGTCCCCCCACCAAAATCCTCCTGTCTGCTGTAAGGGAGCGTCATGATCAACTAAGCCATCTAGCCGCTGACTATCCCCCTCGGCCGCTTGACTACCCTGCCTGCATTATCGGTCGCTTGGCTGGTGCTAAGATCTTGGGTCGTCCATGTCCCTGGCAACCTCGTTTTGCCGGGTGCGAGGTCCCGTCTTTTCAAACAAGCGCAGGGAGCAAATTATCAAGAATTGAAGAGCGATGGTTTTCGTCTCTGCGATGAGAGAATTCGGCTCGCCTCAATCGCGCACATCGTTGAGCAGCCAGCCGCTGTATTGATCCTTCGCCCGGCCGGGGAGGATGATCTCCACATGGCCATCCATGAAAAGAAAGTTTCTTCTGCCGTCCCTACCGTGTGAGGGGCTGATGGACTGCGGAGAAATAATGTCCCATTGGGCACCAGCGTAAGATCCCCAATACCAGTTATTGTCGGGTGAGTGCCACTCCGTCATCATGAATTGTTTGGAAGGAGACTGGACGACGGTGAGCCGGGTTGCCGTTCCCAAACCTGACGGCAGACCTCCAGACATTGCCTCTACGCAGAGTGAGTAACTGCGCGCCTCGGGTTGTCCGCTCTGATCGACATTCTTTACTTTGTTGAGCGAATCAGCAGGACACTTATAGATGCGCGTATCGGTCACATACCCCTCCCGAACGAGCAGGTGACTCCATGACAGCCCGTCGGGAGGAGCTGAAGTAACGGGAAATGTCAGTTCATGGTCTTGGGCGTAAGCGTGGAGAATCTGACCCAGTTGGCGCATTTGGGCGGTGCACTTCGAAACATTGGTGCGGTCGATGGAGTCTCGGACGGAGGGGATCAAGAGCGACGTCAACACGCCCACGATGGCAATGGTAACCAAAACTTCAACCAAGGTGAAGGCGGCAGGGGAAATTGAAGCAGGACGGCTCATTATAGGCTTCATGACAGTTGAGTCACGCAAAGCGGTGTCTTAGGGGATGATTAGCGAAAGGTATAAGAAACCATCTAAAAAGTCAAGTATGGGCTGCCCTATTATTCTGGCGCGTATCGCGCAAAGACGGCAAACGGCTCTTCAGCTATGGCATGTCAGGGGAATTTTCCTTAGGCAAACCTTTTTCTTATGTGTAGGAAGCGAAACAGCCGAATTCGGGTGGAACGCGCGTAGATTCCGGCATTCCCGGCGCTTTTACTTAGTATGGAGTACGATTTTTGAAACGGTGACCGTTCCCTCCAACTGAGAGGGGTTCTTTTCAATGATCAAGCGAATCCCCTTAATGGGAAAATGCAGGGTTTTGTCGTCCGCCCCTCCGTATGAACTGCTCGGTTTATCCAATGGGAGGTCAAATGTTTTCTCACTATCTTCGAGCTGTCCCAGCCGGAAAATGAAATGTTGATCGGTATTGTCGGTGAGCACGACCCCGAGATTTCCTCCAGGGCCGGTTGCTGTCACTTCGATGCCGACGAGTTCTTCCGATGCATCGATAGATGTCCCCGCGGCGACGTATTGACCGCCGGCGCTAAAATCGTATGCAATGGCCAAGGTATTTTCTGTTGGGCCCGACTCAAGGGAACCCGTCCCTCCCGGATACTCTTCACCCGAGGAGAATTCCCAAGCATCGCTCAATTCCACGGGGATCTCGCTGGCTATCGAGCTGACAGTGAGGCAGAACAGGCAAATGGCAGCGCATTTGGTAAAAGAAAGAATCCGGTTTGTTGAGAGGGGTTGGTTCATAGTGTGATTAAATGTTTATACCAATATATGTATAGTCTCGTGGAAATTCAATCATTTTTATTGAGCACTGAAGTTTCGATACCACCTCTGAGACAGCAGAGTGGGGCGCCAACGCGTGCCTCGTGCAGTTACTGAACCTGTTGGGGCCCTTCCAAAATGAGATCCCCGACGTGGTCCATCTCTTTAAGGTGGACGCCGCTGAACCAGGCCATGAAGCCGAAGCGGCTTTTGCCGTCGTCTTCGTTGAGGATCATGGAAAGGCCGAGGTCGCGACCAACGGCGGGCTGGAAGGGCGGGATCCGCGTCCAAGGAATGGCGACTTCGTAGTGGACGCTTCCTCCCGCC
>Ga0209490_10006190_pt1 | contig 10838 bp, 12 predicted proteins | sample MAT06_FD_187209 | JGI IMG/M metagenome (GOLD analysis project Ga0209490, IMG submission 187209) | Freshwater microbial communities from Lake Fryxell liftoff mats and glacier meltwater in Antarctica - MAT-06 (SPAdes) (version 2) | ecosystem: Environmental > Aquatic > Freshwater > Ice > Liftoff...
CCCAGTAGTCGGGGTGCTGTTCGACCGGGTTCGAGACGCGGCGCAGGCGCGGCGTGTCTGCGCTGTGGCGCGGCTCGAGGTCGAACACCGTGTCGGTGCGCGTGATGGCGCGGCTGCGCTCGACCATATCGTTCGTCGCACCGCGCAGCCGGGTCAGCCAGGCCTCGTCTATCGCGCGCTCTACCAGCAGGTAGCCTTCGTTGAAATAGAACTCGCGCTGGGTCTGGCTCAGCACCTTCGGGGGGATGGCGAGGATCTGTTCGGGGGTCATCGGGAGTCTCCTGTGAGCGGCGGCAGGTGGCGGGATAGAGGCGGGATCAAGGCGGACTCAGGTGGCCACCAGCCCGGAAGGCGGCGTTCAGTGCGGCAAACGCCGGCGCACGTGCGGCGTAGTCGAAGCGCCCGGTCTGCAGCACGCCGCCGGCCGCGCGCAGCAGTTCACCATAAGCGGCGCGGGCGAAGGACGAGCCGACGCTGACCCTGCGCACGCCGAGGGCGGCCAGCGCGGGCAGATCCAGCGTCGAGCCGGGCAGGCCCATCAGCACGTTGACGGGCTTCGGCGCCACCGCCTGCACGACCCGGGCGACCTCGTCAGCGGTCTTCAGGCCCGGGGCGTAGAGCACGTCGGCGCCGGCCTCGGCAAAGGCCTGCAACCGGCGGATCGTGTCGTCCAGGTCAGGGCGGCCCCAGAGCAGGTTTTCGGCACGCGCCGTCAAGACGAAGGGCAGCGGCAGGGCGCGGGCCGCGGCCACGGCGGCGCGCACCCGGGCCACGGCCAGGTCGAAGGGGTAGATCGGGTCGTCGGCACGGCCGCTGGCATCCTCGATCGAGCCACCCACGATGCCGAGCGCGGCGGCAGCGCGCACCGTGTCGACGCAGGCCTCGGGGGCGTCGCCGAAGCCGTTCTCCAGGTCGGCGCTGATTGGCAGCGGCGTCGCGTCGACCAGGTCGCGCAGGTGCCTGAACGTGGCCTCGCGTCCGAGCGAGCCATCGGGCAGCCCCTGGCAGAAGGCCTGCCCGGCGCTGCTGCTGGCCAGAGCCTCGAAGCCCAGCCCGGCCAGCAGCACGGCCGAGCCCCGGTCCCAGGGGTTGGGGATCACGAAGCAACCCGCCTCGTGCAGGGCGACGAAGCGTTCTGCGCGGTCCTGGTGGGTCATCCCGGCTCCTGGTTGGGTTGCCAAACAGCGTCAATCGTCGAGGCGCGCGCCTTGGCGGTTCAACGCCTCCCGCACGGCCTTGCCGGGCAGCTCGCGCGGTTGCAGACGTTCGCGTTTGGCGAGCCCGGCCGCCACGCCGAGCGCCTGACCATACGAAAAACATTGTGCAGTGACCCGCGCCGAAGCGACCGCCTCGTGTTCGGCCGACAGGCAGCGCCCGCCGAACAGCAGGCCTTCGCCGCGCTCTGGCACGAAGCAACCGTAGGGAATCTCGTAGTAGTCGTTGAACAGCCACTCGACACGGGGCTTGTTACCGGTGTGCAGTTCGATCGGCCAGGGCGAGCGTGCCACGCCGTCGGCAAACTTGCTGCCCGCAACAACATCGGCATTGCGCAGCGTGGCGGTGCCGGCGCCCTGGCGCGTCTGGCGCACGCCCACCTGCACCCCGGTGTCGTTGACCCAGCTCGCCTCGCAGCCGGCCAACTGTTCGCGGAAGAAGCGTGCATAGGCGCGCACCTGCAGCCGTCCCTGGCGCTCGGCTTCGCTGAAATCCTCGGCCAGTACCGCATTCAACTCGCGCCCGTCGGCGCCGCGGATGCGGGTGCAGTTGCACAGCAGCTCACCGGGGCGGGTGGTGGTGAACAGCCAGATCTTGCTGCGCGGCAGATCGGCACCCTGCTGCTGGGCCGCGAGGATGCGTTCACTGACGGCCGCCGGCATGATGGTGTCGAACCCATGGGCGGCCAGGAAGCGCGCCGTGTCCACGCCCTGCAGCCGGAAGATCATGGTCGGGTTCTGCACCACGCCGTCGGCGCCACACCAGGTGCGCAGGCCGGCCATGGCGAGCAGGTCGGCGTCGCCGCTGGCGTCGATCGTCAAGGGCGCGCGCACGTCGAGCAGACCGGACTTGGTCCAGACCAGCGCGCCGCCGAGCAGGTCGCCGTCGCGGTGCACCCCGGTGCACAAGGCGTGGTAGAGCACCTGCACGCCGGCCTCGGCCAGCAGCGCATCGGCACTCTCGCGCCAGGCCAGCGGCTCGTGCACCCGGGTGTAGGTCTTGCCGTACAGCAGCGGCGGCGTCAGGGCGCCGCGCTGCTCCATCTGTGCGATGAACTCGTCTACGAAGCCGTGCACAAGCTGGCGCGGCTTGCCGGGCACGGCGTCGGCCTCGTACAGCCCGCAGAGCGTGCCCGACAGCCCGGCCACCGCACCGCCACCGCAGAAGCCGTAGCGCTCGACCAGCAGCACCCGCAGGCCGGCGCGTGCCGCAGTGCAAGCCGCTGCGACGCCGGTAGCACCGCCGCCGACGACCAGCAGGTCGACCTCGCGGCGTTCGATCGGGCGGGCGTCCATGGGTCGGCTCTCAGCGCAGACCCATGGCCACGGTCGGCAGCCAGGTCACGAGGGCCGGCCAGTACAGCGTCATCGCCAGCACCATCACCTGCAGCCCGATGAAGGGCACCATCCCGGCATACATGTGGCGCATCGTGATTGCCGGCGGCGCCACCGCACGCAGGTAGAAGATCGCCGGCGCCAGCGGCGGCGTCAGGTAGCTGGTCTGGATCATGATCAGGAACAGGATGCAGAACCACACGGCATCGAAGCCGGCGGCCGTGACCAGCGGCGTGAAGATCGGCAGGAAGATCAGCACGATCGAGATCCAGTCGAGGAAGAAGCCGGCGATGAACAGGATCAGCAGCAGCAAGCCGAGCAGCTGCCAGGGCGTGAGTTGAAGCGCGTCGATGATCGAACTGGCCAGGTTGATGCCGCCGCCACCGATGAATACCCCGGTGAAAAGCGTGCCGCCGAGCAGCACCGCCATGATCATCGCGGTCACGCGCACCGTCTTCAGCAGCGCGTCGTAGAGGCTGGGCCAAGTGAAGCGGCGGTAGAGCACCGTCAGCAGTACCGCGCACACGCAACCGATCGCCGCCGCCTCGGTGGGCGAAGCCAGCCCGCCGAGGATGGAGCCCAGCACCGCCACGATCATGCCCAGCGGGGGCAGCAGGTTGCGCGCGGTGATGCCGAGTTTCTGCACGAAGCTGGGGTCGCCGGGCTCGGGCGGGATGCGTGGCCCGTGCGAGGGCTTGACGATGCACAGCACCAGCACGTAGGCCAGATAGAGGCCAGCCATCAGCAGGCCGGGGAAGATCATGCCGTACATCAGGTCGCCGACCGAGACATTCGCCAGCGGCCCCATCACGACCACCACCACCGACGGCGGGATGATCGTGCCCAGCGAGCCGCCGGCACAGATCACACCGCTGATCAGGCGCTTGTCGTAGCCGTAGCGCAGCATGATCGGGATCGTCAGCAGGCCGACCACCGACTCGGTGGCGCCGATCACGCCGCTCGAGGCCGCGAAGACCACGCACATCAGCACGGTGGCAATGGCCAAACCCCCGGGCAACCGCCGGGTCCAGATGTGGATGGCCTCGAACAGGCGGTCGGCGATGCCTGATTTCTCGAGCATCGCACCCATGAAGACGAACAGCGGGATCGCGGCGAGGACGAAGTTGGAGGCCAGGTCGTCTATCTTCTCGACGAACTGGTGCATCACTGCCGGGCCGAAGGTCAGCAGCCCGAAGCCGGTGGCCGTCAGCAGCATCGCGAAGGTGACCTGGACCCCCAGGAACATCAGCCCGAAAGCGACGGGCAACATCAGGAACGGCAGGTACTCGGTCATGTCGCCCTGCGCGTGCGTCCCATTGCCAGGGCAGTCTTGGCGAACTCGCACGCCACCTGCAGCGCGAAGGTAGCAAAGGCGAGGCAGAACACCGCCCGGAACGGCCAGACCGGCAGGTTCAGGGCAGATTGGCCGGAGGTCTCGCCGCGCAAGTAGCCGCTGCTGGCGTAGCCCCACAGCGTCCAGGTGATCCACAGAAGGATGGGCAGCACCAGCGCGTAGACCAGCAGGTCGATCGACCGCCGCACCCACGGCGGCAGGTTGCCGCTCAACACGTCGATGCGGATGTGTTCACCCTCGCGCAGCGTGTATGCCAGCGCGAGCATGAAGTGCGAACCGGTCAAGGTATAGCCGACTTCATAGGCCCAGATGGTAGGGGCGCCGAATGCGTAACGCGCCACTACCTCCCAGCTGGTGGCGAGCACCAACGGCACCAGCAGCAGTGCAGCCAGGATGCCGACGGCCAGGACCCAGCGCTCGGCCAGGTCGATCAGGCTCTTCACGAAGGACTTCCTTCCGTCTCGGGTGGGCATCGGCGGCCCGCGAACCAGGCCTGCGCCCAGCAGGACGCAGGTTGCTCTGGTCTCAGGTCCGCTTGACCTTCACCTTGCGCCAGTCGTCGGCTTCACGCCAGGCCACATCGAAATCGGTCAGGCTCTTGTGCACCCGCGCGAACCACTTCGACTTGCTCTCGCGCGCGGTCTTGTCGGCCCAGTCGCGGCCGATCTTGCGGGCCGCGAACTGCACCTCGTCGTCGAGCTCGGTCATGATGACGCCCTGCTTCTTGTAGAAGTCGAAGGCCTTGGCGTCTTCGGCGCCGATGCGGGTCCAGCTCTCGAAGGTCACCAGCTTGGCGACGAGCTCGACCAGCTTGTGGTCGTTAGCCGGCATCTTCGCCCAGACGTCCTTGTTGATCACCAGCTCGAACGGGGCGCAGGGTTGGTGCACGCCGGGATAGCTCAGGTGCTTGGCCACCTTGTAGAAGCCGGGCGCGACGTTTTCCCACAGCGTGCCCCACTCGGTGGCGTCGATCGCGCCGCGCTCGAGCATCGGGAAGACGTCGCCGCCGGCGGTGGTCACCGGGGCGGCACCCAGGTCCTTGGCCATCTCCAGCCAGACACCGGCGGTTCGCAGTTTCAGGCCTTTCAGGTCGGCCAGCGTCTTGACTTGCTTGCGCGAGTGCAGGAAGACCTCGGCGGTGCGGATGAACAGCGGCATCGAGATCACGCCGTCCGCCTCGTCGCGGAACTGGCGCTGCAGGTCGGCGCCGCCGGCCTCGTAAAGCCAGTGCAGCATGCGCTCGGCATCGAAGCTGCCCGCATAGCCGCCGAAGAGTGCGGTGGTGGTGTCCTTGCCCCAGTCGTAGCCGATCCAGGTGTGACCACATTCGGCCAGACCATTCTTGACCGTCTCGGGCACCTTCAACGCATTGCCCAGGCCACCGCCGGGGAAGGTCTGGATCTTGAAGCGCCCCCCCGACAGGAAGTCCATGCGTTCGGCGAAGGCCTTGGCGCCGATGTCCATCAGCGGGCCGCCGGCCCAGCCGGTGGCCATCTTCCAGTTGTAGGTCGGACCGGCCTGGGCCTGGGCCTGGGCTGCGGTGGCGGTGAGCAAACCTGCACCGGCAAGGCCGGTGCCGACGAATCGGCGGCGTTTCATGGGTTGTCTCCAGTGGATGGGTGGCTTCAGGCTTCTGCGTACCGGTGTGTCCCGGCTTCAGGCGAGTGCGCGGTTTTCTTCGGGTGTCAGCAGCGGACCATCGAGCGTGACGCGTTGTGCCTGCGTCTCGCCGTTGCGAAAGCGGGCGACGATGGGCTTCAATTCGGGCTTGACGTGGCTTTCGTCGAAGCCGTTGAAGAGGTGGCCGATCAGGCCGCGGTCCAGGTCGGAGGTGCCCATTACCCAGTCGGCGATCGGGAACGTCAGGTTCATGTTCTTGTGCATCATGATCCCCTGGTTGTGGTGCGCGGTGTGGTGCCGGCGGATCGTGTTGACGAAGGGCATGTTGCGGATGAAGGCGTTCTCGTGGCAGTGGCAGCAGAAGTGGAACGTCTCGTACAGCAGGTATTGGACAACCATCGTCAGGTAGACGATATAGCCGGCGTTGGCGTTGATCAGCTGCGAGGCGATCAGGCCCAATGCGCCGCCAGCCACGCCCAGGACGATGAGCACCCGCCAGGGAAAGAAAACGATGCGGAACTCGCGCACGGTGTCGATCGTCACGTCGTTGTCGGTGAAATACTGGTGGTGCTCGCGGGTGTGGCGCTCGTAGATGGCGCGCAGCGCGAAGACGTCGATGCGGCGGTGCATCACATACTTGTGCATCGTCCACTCGACGAAGTTGCCGGCCAGGAAAACCGGCAGCATCAGTGCCCATTCCCAGCTTGCACCGTCGATGCGCTGCAGGCACAGCGCGATCGCCGTGATGCCAACGGCATACATCACGCCGATGTGCAGCAGGCCGTTGTAGAAGGGGCTGATGCGCCCCTTGTACTGTTCCCTGAACTGGCGCTGGCGATCGCTCATCATGTCTCGACACCTCTGTGTGATGCAACTAATATGTCAGCGCCATCCTAGTGCTGGCCCCATCGACTGTCAACTCAGGAAACCGAGGATGAAAACCAGACCAGGCGGACCCGTGTCGGCAGCCAGACTGCCGTCCGCCCGTTCCTCACGGCCGCGAGCCGCGGCGGTTGTAGCGGCTGTGCCGGCTGTTCCGGCTGTACCGGCGGTACCGGCGGTACCGGCGCTACAGCCGGTATCGGCGGTCGGCTCGGTGCGCCCGCGCAGCCTGACGGCGCAGGCTTACGAACGCATCGAGGAGATGATCGTCAAGCTCGAGCTGGCGCCGGGCAGCGTGATCAGCGAGGCCGAGGTCTCGGCCTCACTTGGCATCGGCCGCACGCCGGTGCGCGAGGCCTTGCAGCGGCTGGCGCGCGAGCACCTGGTGCTGGTCCTGCCGCAGCGCGGGGTGCTGGTGTCCGAGATCGATGTCAAGCGCCAGCTGCGCCTTCTCGAGACGCGGCGTGAGGTCGAGCGCCTGGTGGCCCGCTCGGCGGCGCGGCGCGCCAGCGATGCCGAGGCCGAGCAGTTTGCGGTCCTCGCCCGCGAGTTTGCCGCCGCAGCCCGCTCGGGTGACCAGGTCCGCTTCATGAGGGCCGACAAGGCGTTCAACGACCTGTCTGTGCGTGCCGCACGCAACGAGTTCGCGGCCGGCGCGATGGGCCTGATGCACGGCCTGTCGCGCCGCTTCTGGTTCATGCACCACCGCCAGGCCGACGACACCGACGTGATGGCCACGCTGCATGGCCAGCTCGCGCGCGCTATCGCCGACCGCGACGAGGCCGGCGCCGCCGCCGCGCTGGACGCGCTGATCGACCACACCGAGGCGTTCACGAAAGTGACGGTCAGCACCGACTACTGAGCCTGCCGAGCCGTGCGCTCGAGAGGCATGCCAGCGCCCGGCACCAGCGGCTCGGGCCCAAAGAACCCGGGCAGCAAAGCGCCGGCACAGGTCTCGTGCCGAGCGCCGTGCGAGTTGCCGAGCAGCACCCGCAGCCCCGGGCCGCCGGGTTCGAGCACCACTTGGCGGCTGGCCCCGCAGGGCGCGATCGGCCCGGGCCGACCGGCCGCCTCGGGGCGACGAGTTCACGGCGTCGTATGTCGCTGATGGGTGTGCGCCGTGAAAAGGCGGCGCTTTCCAGTGGGTGCAAGCCCCACCCGGCAACCGCTCCAGCCTGAAGTAACCGGAGCAGGCATGGAGGTGACGAAATGTTTGAAGCCTTCGGGTACCGAAAGGGGAGATCGACTTCAAGCAATTGGGTGCCAACCCGGAATCCGAGCGACATTGCGCCTTGAAGACGGAAGTGGCTTTGAAGCGACTTCGTGGCCCAACCTCGGTCAAGTGAGCTTGGCGTAACTCTGGCTGACTCAGCCCGATGGGTTCCAGTGGCCCGATGCATCGTCAGTCCCGGCCAAACGGTACTGGCCGGGTCGCCAAGAGAACCTTGCCCGCACCACACCACCGTTGACAGAAGGTCGACAAGCTGACGCCAGCTCATGACAAGTCCATGCTTCGCACCAAATTGACTCAAGTCTCGGTGACTTCGCCACAGCATGTGTCAACTTGTGAAATTCAGCGCCAGTTCGGGACTTGCAGGGCTTCGCAGGTCGTCTCTTACAGATGCAATCACGAAGATCAGATGGCTCCGTCAACAAACACGGCGCCGGCCAGGTTCAAGGCCAGTCTCAGGATCTTCTACTTAACATAATATACATCGTACACACTTGATGCTCGATGTTGATGCGTGAGCAAGTGCGCCGGCTCTGTACCCCCCCGAACCGGGGCCGCAGGCTTCTTGAAACGCCGTTCTTCTTTAGCATCGCGGCTTGCTTTTCACATGGAGATCATTCGCTCCATTCCGCCACGACGCCATGCGCCACTCGCAATATCACGGGCAACATCCCCGGCTCGCGCTGCTTTCAAGCTCGCTGATCTCGTTGGCAGCTTTCGCTGCACCTTCCAGCGAAGTGCCTTCTGCATTCGAATTGAACCAGGCAACCCCAGCTCCCCTGTCCGTAACCGGCGGCCGTGCCGGCGCGAGGGACAGCGATTCGCGCACCATCGATCTGCTCGTCGAAATGCAACAACCGACCGCTGGCGTTCAGTTCAATGAGCGCACCTCACGCAACGGGTCTGCGGGCGCAGGGCTGCGTTCGACGCTGTCGACGCCTGGAATGCCGCAAGCCCAGCCGCAACGGCCACAGGTCGAAGAGGTGCAGACCCCGCCTTCCGGTTTGTTCGGCAGCGCCGCGATGCCTGCCGTGCAAGGGCGCACGCCCAGCGTGAGCGACTCGCCGCCACGTGACGGGCTGTCGTCGCGCACCGTCGGGCGGCCGTCATCGGCGGCACCCACAGAACTGCAACGCTGGCTGCAATTGCCGCGTGAAGTCATCGAATACGTGCGCGAGAACCGCACCTTCGTCGTCGGCTGCACCGCCCTGCTGTTGTTGATGGGCTGGGCGGGGTCGATGATGTTCAGTCGCCGTCGCGGCTGAAGCAGACCCTGGCGCTTCCTGGGCTTTGAGCCTTCAGCCCGGCAGCAGGCGCCGGGTCAGCGCGCTTCAGCGCTTCAGCGCGTGGTGATGATGTCTGCTTGATCGTCGGTGTCGGCGTCGTCATCGACGCCAGTGGCTGTGCTGCCGCCTGGCGCCACACGGTCCAGCGGACGGCACACCTGGCGGTTCAGTTGACCCAGCCGTTCTGACTTTTCCATCGCGGCCAGCACGACCTCGGGGTTGATCATCAGCATGAACGGGTTGCGGTCGGGTGCGGGGTGCGCCATGGGGGCCTCCTATCACTGCGGTATGGCAGTTATCGGCACTCTAGGCGGCGATTGCAGCCTTGTTCAGTGGGCGCAGCCCCATCGCGCGTGTCAGGCGACTTCTGACACGGTGACACCGCACAACCCAGTTCAGCGTGCCAACTCGCCGAGCCGGCGCGCCAGGGATTCACGCCCGGCCGAGGTTGCGAAATCCACCGCGGCCATGTCGGCGTCGTTGCGCGCCTGCAGCTTGGCGCCGCGCGCCAGCAGCAGCTCGACGCTGCTTTCGGGGCCGTAGCGCGCGGCCATCATCAGCGGCGTGGAACGGTTGGGCGACAAGGCTTCGATGGCCGCACCGCGTTGCAGCAGCAACGCCGCCATGCTGGTTTGCGGGCCCGTGCAAGCGTAGTGCAGCGGTGTCCAACCCGACCTGTTGACGGCCGCGCCACGCGCGATCAGCTGTTCGGCCAGCGCCAAATTGCCGCGCAGCGCGGCCATCATCAGCGGTGTTTCGTCGCTGGCGTTTGCGAGGTCGACGTTGATCTTGGGGTGCGCAAGCAGCGCTGCAGCCACCTTGGTCGCATCGTCACGCATGGCCACGAAGAGACCCGGCTGGCCCTTCTCGTCGAGGCTGTTGGGGTTCAGGCCTTCATTCAGAAGGCGCTGCACGGCGCGCACGTCGTCCAGGTGAACGGCACGAAAGAAGTCCACCAGGTTGTCGGCATGCGCTGAAGAAAGCGTCAATGCCAGAACAAGATAGACAAGATACTTGAAGTGAAATCTGCGAGTCATGTGACGTCCTCGGTGGCTGCGCCCATGCCGAACAAGGCTTCGGCATTGGCGCTGGTGACACGGGCCACGGTCTCCAGCGGTTGTTGTTTCAAGGCGGCAAGTTCCGCCGCCACGTGGGCCACCCAGGCCGGCTGGTTGGTCTTGCCCCGGTGTGGCATCGGCGCCAGATAAGGGCTGTCGGTCTCGATCAGGCAGCGCTCCAGCGGCACCGCGCGTGCCACGTCGCGCAGGGCCTCGGCGTTGCGAAAGGTCAGGATGCCCGAGAAGGAGATGTGAAAGCCCAGGTCCAGCGCGGCCATCGCCACTTCCATGGTTTCGGTGAAGCAATGAAAGACGCCGCGCACTTCGCCCTGGCCTTCATCACGCAGCACCGCCAGGGTGTCTTCGCTGGCGCTGCGGGTGTGGATGACCAGCGGCAGGCCGGTGGCGCGCGCGGCGCGGATGTGGACGCGAAAACGTTCGCGCTGCCAGGCCATGTCAGCCACGCTGCGGCCGTTCAGGCGGTAGTAGTCGAGGCCGGTCTCGCCGATGGCCACCACCCGCGGCAGCGCGGCACGCTGCAGCAAGTCGTCGAGCGTGGGCTCTTGCACGCCTTCGTTGTCGGGGTGCACACCCACGCTGCACCAGAAGTTGTCGTGCGCGGTGGCCAGCGCATGCACCTGCGGAAACTCTTCGAGCGTGGTGCAGATGCACAGGGCGCGGTCGACCTTGGCTTCGGCCATGGCCTGCCGCACTTCAGGCAAGCGGGCCGAGAGTTCGGGGAAGCTGAGGTGGCAGTGGGAATCTATGAACATGGCAAGCCTTGCGGCGCCGGGAAGGTTTCTACTGTGCGGCGATGGGGCTAGATCTCGCCAGATCGCGCTAGATGTCGCCAAACGC
>Ga0209490_10006194_pt1 | contig 10833 bp, 7 predicted proteins | sample MAT06_FD_187209 | JGI IMG/M metagenome (GOLD analysis project Ga0209490, IMG submission 187209) | Freshwater microbial communities from Lake Fryxell liftoff mats and glacier meltwater in Antarctica - MAT-06 (SPAdes) (version 2) | ecosystem: Environmental > Aquatic > Freshwater > Ice > Liftoff...
AAATTGATTATTGGGAAATATTAAATGAGCCAATAAACCAACATTTTGATTTAAGTACAGAGAACTATGTAGATAAAATACTTAAACCCTGCGCTGAGATCATTCGGTCATTAGACAAGAGTGCACACATCTTGGCATGTGATTTTGGCAGTCTGCCTAAAAAGAACAGAGAATACTTTTGGCAAAACTCCCGGGACTATGTGGATATTTATAACATGCATCTTTATATAATGTGGGGTAAATTTCGAGAAATCGCATCTGCCGATTTAGAAATAGAAAAGATTACTAAGTTTAGACACGAAATGATTGCACAAGGATTGCAGGACAAGCCATTCTGGATAACCGAGATTGGCTGGTGGGGTACTCGGAATCATCAGATACTGAAAGATACGGGTAGAAATGAAGTTAAGGGACCATGGACCGGCAAAGAAATCAGCTCCAGTGAAATACATTTGAGAGAGGATAGTTTACGTTCAGCATGGCTAAAAGATTTATTTCCTAAAGCGGTAAAGATTGACGGGTGCGGAAATATTTTTTTATGGTGTGCTATGGATGAGTATGAAGGTGGTTTTAATGAAACTACACTATACCATAGCTCCATGCTTCAAATGTATCACACCAAGGATGAAAAGCATCCGTTATTTTCTTTATGGGGAATATTTTCAGGAGATAAAAAATGGAAAAAGTCGGCATATTCGTTGCGGGAAATAATAAGAACTGGTAAGTAAGCCGTTGATGCGGCAAAAAATTTTAAAATATTAAAAAGGTGAAAGGTATCATTAAAATCAGGAGGTTGCTTTTGTGTTTACTTGTCATTGTTTTGACAGGCGAAGCCAATGCGCAGACTTCAAAGCCAACATGGATTTGGTATCCCGGTGATTTTGAAATTTGGTTAAGCAATGAAGTGCAAGTGAAGAGGACAAACAGGAATGCACTCCAGCCTCCATGGTGGCGAACGTACACCCATAATAGTAATGTGAGTTTTGCAACGCAAGTTGACTTAAAGGAAGAAGAAGAAATAACGATTGCTTCGGAAGGTAAATACAATGTTATAATTGATGGTAAATACTGGCAGGGAGATATACATAAAATTTTAATTCCACCAGGGAAGCACACAATTATGATGCAGGTGTATAATGTAATTACACCCCCTTCCATTTTTGTATCCGGTAAAACCATTGCTTCTGATACATCCTGGTACAGTAATACTATTCGTGGCAGTTCTCCGGGGCAAATCAATAACCTGTGGAAAGTGAAAGCCGATGCCTGGACTTTCAACAATCAGGAACAGGCTCCATCAAAATTCAAGCTGCAAACTAAAGAAGAACCTCCTGTAAATATTGAACGCAAACCCGGTTCTGTTTTGGTTGACTTTGGTAAAGAAACATTTGGTTTTGTGAGGCTGAATGAATTAAAAGGTTCAGGAACAATTGATTTATATTATGGTGAATCACCAGAAGAAGCTCTTTCTATTGATTCCTGCGAAACACTGGACCATCTTGTAATTAAAGATACTTCAACTTCAGTTTTTGTTGTTAACCACTCAAGGGCTTTTCGATATGTGAATATTCATTATAGTGGGAATATTATGTTTAAGGATGTTGACATGCTTTATGAATATCTACCACTAACCTATCGTGGTTCTTTCAAATGTTCAGATGAGGAGCTCAATAAAATTTGGGATATTTCAGCATATACTTTACATCTTAACACCCGGGAATTTTTTCTGGATGGAATAAAACGTGACAGGTGGATTTGGTCTGGCGATGCCAACCAAAGTTACCTGATGAATTATTATTTGTTCTTTGATGATCCGGTGGTTAAGCGAACAGTATTGGCATTACGTGGGGGTGACCCTGTGGAAACGCATATCAACACCATCCTTGACTATTCTTTTTATTGGTTTATGAGTATTTATGATTATTACCTGTATTCGGGAGATAAAGAATTCATCAGGAATATTTATCCAAGAATGGTTACGTTAATGGACTTCTGCCTTAAAAGAAGAAACAAGAACAATATGGTGGAAGGTCTTACGGGCGATTGGGTCTTTTTGGATTGGGCGCCTGTTTCAAAAAAAGGTGAGCTAAGTGCCATTCAAATTCTTTTTTGTCGCAGTCTCGAGTCAATAGCGCTTTGTGCCTCGCTGATGAACGACACAAAAAAGTCAATAGAATATTCAGCTTTAGCAAAAGAGTTGAAGGGAAAAATTATGTCTGTTTTTTGGGATAAGAATCAAAAAGCTTTTTTACACAATAGAATGAACGGGCAAACGGGAAAAGAGATTACCCGCTATGCAAATATGTTTGCCCTCATGTTTAATTATTTAGATTCTGCTAAGACAGAATCGGTGAAAACAAATGTGCTGATGAATGATCATGTTTTAAAGATAACCACACCCTATATGCGATTTTATGAATTGGAGGCTCTTTGTGCAATAGGACAGCAAGACTATGTAAGGAAGGAAATAAAAGATTATTGGGGCGGTATGCTGAAAGAAGGTGCAACATCTTTTTGGGAGCTGTATGACCCCAATGAAAAAGGAACAAATAAGTATGCCATGTATGGCCGGCCGTTTGGAAAAAGTCTTTGTCATGCATGGGGGGCAAGCCCGATTTATTTATTAGGAAAATATTTTTTAGGAGTAAAACCTTTAAAACCCGGATATGCAGAATATTTAGTTGAACCAAATCTTGGCGGGCTTGAATGGATAGAAGGAAAAGTGCCTGCACCAAGGGGAGACATCTATGTTGCGATGGATAAAAAACAAATCACTGTTTCAGGAGTGACCGGGATTGGAACTTTACGTTTTAAAAGCAAAAAAAAACCATCAAGTAATGATGGAAACATAAATAAAATAAACGGTGATACTTACGAATTAAAAATTGAACCGGGAAAGAAATATGTGGTGAGCTATTTTAATTGAACATAAATCTTTATTCAAAATGAATAAGCATTTAACTTTTTTTACAATTTTATTTATGTTGCAGGGCTTACAGTCATGTAGAAACACCGGTAATAAATCAACATCGGATTTTAAACTGGGTTCAACAGATAGCGGTTACGCAAAAGGCACATTTGGTTACGACCTTAATTTTTTAAAACAATATCATAAAAATCTTTTGCTATTAGGCGATAGTGCCGGTGCACAGATAATTGTATTGCCTGTTTACCAGGGCAGGGTAATGACAAGTACTGCCGGTGGAAATAATGGAATTAGTTTTGGTTGGGTAAATCACGAATTAATTGCAAGCAGAAAACTGGAACTGCATATCAACGTATTTGGAGGTGAAGAACGTTTTTGGCTTGGGCCAGAAGGTGGACAGTTTTCTATCTTCTTTAAAAAGGGAGTGAATTTTACTTTCGAAAACTGGTTTGTGCCGAAAGAATTGGATACAGAACCATTTACTTTAGTATCTCTAACAAAAACACAAGCGGATTTTGAAAAGAAAATGCATCTTGAAAATTTTTCGGGAAATAAATTTGACCTGGCAATAAATAGAAGTATCCACTTGCTGATTAATGCAAACATTGATAGTTTGCTGGGCATATCTATTCCGGCAGATGTTCAGGCTGTAGGTTTTCAATCTGAAAATACCGTTACAAATATTGGTACAAAAGCCTGGGATAAAAAGTCGGGCATGCTTTCTATCTGGATATTGAGTATGCTGAATGCAACGGAAAAAACAACGGTTGCTGTTCCTTATAAGCAGGGTGATTCATTAAAACTGGGTAAAATAGTTACAGATGATTATTTTGGCAAAGTACCTTCCGGCAGGTTAAAAATAAATAATGGTTTTCTGCTGTTTAAAGCAGACAGTAAATACCGCAGTAAGATTGGTATTGCTCCTTCCAGGGCATTGCCTTTTATAGCCAGTTTTGATGCAGTGAATAATCTATTGTCGGTGGCGCAGTTTACATTACATGAAGGCAATGCCGATTATGTAAACTCTCTATGGAAAATACAGGACAAACCATTTAGTGGCGATGCTGTTAATCCATATAATGATGGCCCTGTAAACGGTAAACAATTAGGCCAGTTTTATGAGTTAGAAAGTTCATCCCCTGCAGCAGCATTAGCACCCGGCAAGGCTATTCAGCATACACACCGTACTATACATTTAAAAGGGAATAAAGAAAGTTTAGATAAAGTGGCAATGAAATTATTGAGTGTAGGCGTAGATGCAATTGCGTTATAATTATTAATCCTAAAAGAAAGGAAAATGAAGAATATTGTTTTTTTAAGTTTACTAATTTTCCTGTCCGCTTGCAGCAGTTCGCAGGATTTGAAAGTGGAAAGACTTAATGCCGGATTGGATGTAATCATTGATAAAAACCCGGGGATAAAAATCATAGCATCAGGTTTTACATGGTGCGAAGGCCCGCTTTGGTTAACCGGTTCAAAAACATTGCTCTTTTCTGATGTGCCAAATAATATTATTTATTCATGGTCTGAGAAAGGCGGTCTTTCAAAATATCTCACTCCTTCAGGTTATACCGGTACCAAGCCACGAGAAGGGGAAAAAGGTTCAAACGGATTGGCGTTAAGTGCAGATGGTAAATTGTTAATTTGTCAGCATGGTAACCGTGCCGTGGCAGTTATGAATTCATCACTATCAAATCCAATTCCAGCATATTCTATACTTGCAGATAATTTTAATGGGAAAAAATTAAATAGTCCAAACGATTTAGCGGTTCGCAGTAATGGTGATATTTATTTTACCGACCCACCTTATGGTTTACCGGGTTTGGATAAGGATTCAGCAAAAGAAATTCCTTTCAATGGCGTATATAAAATTTCAAAGGGAAAAACAGTTCTTCTTGTAGATACAATTTCTAAACCAAATGGAATTGCTTTTTTACCCAATCATAAAACATTTATAGTAGCAAATTCAGATGCGCAAAAACCAATTTGGTATGTCTTTGATATTGATGATAATGATTCAATTTATAATGCACGGATTTTTTATGATGCAACAAAGGAATTTAAGTTAGAGGGAGGCGGACCCGATGGATTAAAGGTGGATAGAAATGGAAATGTTTTTGCAACTGGCCCGGGAGGAATCTGGATTTTCAATCAGGAAGGAAGAGTTCTGGGTAAAATCAAGATAAAAGGCCCTGTCTCAAATTGTGCATTGACTGATGATGAGAAAACACTTTTTGTAACAAATGGTATGAATGTTCTTCGCATTAGATTAAGGGAATGATTGGTATTGTTCACTAAATAATAAAAATTAAATGCAAAGAAGCAAAGCAGTTTGCTTTCATCCGGAATGTTTCTTCAGGATTTTAAATTGATAGATAATTTTTTGAAAATATTTCAGGGAACTCTTATCGCCTTTAAAAGAATAAATATCCCTTCACAGAAACAAAAAATTGTAACACTTTCAATACCGGTTGAGGATCTTCAAAAGTGGAACTTAAAAAAACATCAGTGGGAGATAATAAAGGGGGAGTATCATGTTCTTATTGGCAGCCATTCACGGGATGAAAAACTTATTTATTCTTTTAAGATTAAATGATGAACGCAAATAACTCATGCGCTACCGGAAGATGCACCATGTGGATGTCGAATATAACTCTTCGTTAAAATTTTAAATTACCTTTTTTATGACACGATCATCATGCTTAAAATTCCACCTGATTATTCTTTGTTTTACTTTTCCTTTAATCGCATTAGCCGATAATATAAAACCTGTGAACCTGAAATGTAATCATGTAGTAAATCCTATCGGTATTGATGATCTTACACCTTCACTTTCATGGCAACTTTTAACTTCATCCCGTGGGCAATATCAAACCGCCTATCAGATCATTGTAGGATCTAATCCTGAGTTTTTGGAAAATTCTGTTACGTGGAATTCAGGGAAAGTGATTTCTTCCCAATCTGTTCAGGTTCCTTACAACGGTCCACCGCTACAATATGATAAACGTTATTACTGGAAGGTACGCACATGGGACGCAAATGGTCTCGAAAGTAACTTCAGTGAAACTGCTTTTTGGGAAACAACACTTGATCCCAAAAGTTGGAAAGGCGATTGGATCAGCGCTCCGGTTATCTTCAATATGGAAGGTCTAAATAAACAACGATATTCCATGGTGCGGGGAGAAAAGAATGATTATCTGGAGCCTTTACCTTTGTTAAGAAAACAATTTAGCATCTCAAAAAAATTACTTGGGGCAAGAGCCTACGTTGCTGTGGCAGGATTTTATGAACTCTATATAAATGGAAACAAAGTTTCAACTGATATACTTAATCCTGCCTTTACGAATTACGACAAAACAGTATTATTTAATACCTACGATGTCACTAAATTTTTGCAAGAAGGCGCAAATACCATTGGGATAATGCTTGGAAACGGTTGGTATAATTCATCTTCAAAAGAAGTTTGGGGTTTTGATAAAGCACCTTGGCGAAACTATCCTGCAATCAAATTGCAAGTAAAGATTGATTACGAAGACAAAACAGAAGATATTGTAGTAACAGATCAAAGTTGGAAGACAGCCCCCGGCCCTATAACCTTCAGTCAGGTACGGCAAGGCGAATACTATGATGCACGTTTTGAAATTCTACATTGGAGTGAATCTAATATTGATGAAAGGAAATGGAAACCAGTCCGTAAAGTTGGAGGACCAATTGGCTTGTTAAAGCCACATACCCTGCCACCAGTAAAAGTGATGCATGTTTTTTCACCTGTGGAGTCAAGAAAATTGGCTAACGGAAATATTGTTTATGATTTTGGACAGAACATAGCGGGCTTTATTAATATTAAAATTTCAGGTAAAGCAGGATCACGGCTACAATTTAAATATGCTGAAAAAATTGATTCAATTGGCGCCGCTGATCAATCTAATATAGATATTTTCCTGGCCGACTCATTATTCCAGGTAGACAGGTACACCTTGAAGGGAAATGTAGAAGAAATTTGGTCACCCAGATTTGTTTACCATGGGTTTAGATTTGCGGAGGTTTCGTTTAGCGGTGACATACCTCAGATACTCAGCATTTCGGCACAAGCTGTCCATACATCATTTGAACAAATTGGTGAATTCAGTTGCTCCAATCAACTGATAAATAAAATCAATAACAGTACATTATGGTCTTACCGTAATAATTTTATAGGATTTCCAACCGATTGCCCGCAGAGGGAAAAAAACGGTTGGACAGGAGATGCGCAACTTGCTTGTGAAACCGGCCTGTCCAATTTCAACAGCAGTACTTCATACCATAAATGGTTAAATGATTTGCGTGACGAACAGCAAAATGATGGAAGTCTTCCTGGAATTGTACCAACTTCGGGATGGGGATATTATTGGGGGAATGGTCCTGCCTATGATATTGCTTGTATTGAGATTCCGTGGAAAAACTTTGTTTATACTGGTGACACAACATTTTTGTCGGATAATTATTACATGATGAAAAAGTATGTTGATTACATCTATTCCCGATCACCGGAATACATTGCTGACTTTGGGCTTGGGGACTGGATGCCTGTATCAACGAAAACACCTGCAAGTATTACTTCAACAGCGTATTTTTATTTTGGAGCTTTTGTAGTTTCAAAAGTTGCGGGTATTCTCGGAAATAAGATGGATAAAATGGCTTACGAACAGTTAGCAGAAAAGATTAAAGGCGCCTTTTATAAAAAATACTTTAACAGCAAAGATGCATTGTATGCAAATGGCTCTCAAACTGCATTAAGTTGTGCTTTGTTCTTTGATCTTGTACCTGAAGAATACAAGAAACCGGTTATTGATAACCTTGTTTCTGCTGTTCATGCAAAAGATGATCACATTGACTGTGGTATCTTGGGAGCCCGCTATATTCTCCATGTTTTAACCGAGTATGGGCATGCTGATCTTGCATATAAAATTGTTGCCACAGACACTTATCCCGGTTGGGGCTACTGGATACAGCAAGGGGCTACAACACTCTGGGAAGATTGGAAAGGAAATTCGTCCTTAAATCACATTATGTTCGGCGATGTAAGTTCATGGTTTTATAAAAGCATTGCGGGTATCAGACCTGATGAAACCTATCCCGGGTTTAAACAATTCATTATACGTCCTGAGATTGTTGCCGATCTATCCTGGGCAAAGGGGAAGTATGAATCTGTGTACGGAACCATTATTAGTAATTGGCGGATTGAAGGCAAGATGTTTATACATGACATAGAAATACCAGTCAATTCAGCAGCAAGGTATTATATTCCATTTGGTAGCAGTTTGCGGGAGATAAAAGAAAAGGGAAAAACTTTGCGTGCATCCGATTACACGATTTATGGTGCCAACCGCAATCGATATATTATGCTGTTACCAGGCAAATATCAATTCTCTATGCCTTTTGTAAAAAGGTAAATAATTTTAAAGATCTGATTTAAAATAAAATCGTAAATGTCATTCTCAGGTAAATGAAAAGAAGAAATTTTATTAAGCAAAGCAGCCTGCTTTCATCCGGGGTTTTTCTTCAGGATTTTAAAGTGATGGATCATTTTCTTGAAAAATATTCTAAAGAATTCTTATCAAAAAGCCAAATGAAAAGCCTTTATGACAGGGAGATGCCAACAACATATTTAAAAACTAAAAATGAGTTGCAATATATAGGAATGCCTGTGGGCGGCAATTTGTATTTGGGTGGTGATGGCAGGTTGTGGCTTTGGGATGTTTTTAATAAAAATCAAACGGGCGTTATATACAAAGAAGTAGCCTGGCATGAAACGGTAGTGGGAAACCAAAACAAATTGCGTCCGTATGAAGGCGCTAATTATGTACAACCCGTAAAAGATTTCAGGCCGCTGGAGCAGGGTTTTGCATTAAGCATGGAATGGGAAGGGAAAAAAGTGATTAAAGAGTTGAAGGAAAGTGATTGGGATGAAATTGCTTTTGAAGCTACTTATCCCATGGCCACTATTCGTTATTCCAGCAAAGAAATTCCTTGTGAACTAATGGTAAATGCATATTCTCCTTTTATACCACTAAATGAAGAGGATTCCGGTTTACCTGTCACTATCTATTCTTTCCATTTTAAAAATACTTCAGACCATCATGTTACAGTTTCTTTAGCAGGCTGACTTGAAAATAAGTCCTGCATTAATACAGCAAATGATGAACAGTACATAAGGGCAAATGCAGCGAAAGAATCGAATAAATTATTCACCGTTACCGGAAAAACAATTAATCATAACTGGGGCGATGATGGTTTTTTAACAAAGCCGGACTTCGGAAATTATTATCTTGCATCATTTAATCCATCGACAAGAATAAATACAAAAGCAAATCCTGCTAATCTCAAAGAACTTTTTATCAATGAAAATAAAGCAGAAGCAAGGGGACGGTTTGATGAAAAATTAATTGGCAGTGTATGTAATCAAACTGTTGTTGAACCCGGAAGAGAAATGTCATTACATTATGGTATAAGCTGGTTTTTCCCTAATCTTTCTTTTCCTGCTATTAAAGAAACAAAACTTTACTATTCGAAAAAGTTTAAATCCTCAACTGAAGTATGCGAATATATGTATGCAAATTTTGAACGACTTTCATCACAAACGAAACTATGGTGTGATACTTATTATACAAACTCAACATTGCCTTATTGGTTTTTAGAACGTACATTTCTAAACATTTCTACTTTGGCAACAACAACCTGCCATCGTTTTTCTTCAGGAAGGTTTTATGCATGGGAAGGAGTAGGCAGTTGCCCCGGCACCTGCACCCATGTATGGCAATATGCACAGGCAATGGCCCGGATATTTCCTGCACTTGAAAGAGATACACGGGAACGGGTTGACCTTGGAATAGCATTTCATGAAGATGGCCATATTGGTTTTCGGGGTGAGTATGATACACACCCCGCAATTGATGGACAGGCAGGCCGCATCCTGGGAATTTATCGTGAGCACAGGATGACGAAGGATAATTCTTTTTTGAAACGCCAATGGCCGAATAGTAAGAAGGCAATAGAATTTATTCTGAGGCAGGACGCAAACGGAAACGGCATGGTTGATTCCCGTTTAGAAAATACACTGGATGCAAAATGGCCGGGAGAGATTGCCTGAATAGTGGGTCTTTGTCTTGCAGCAATAAAAGCCGGGCAGTTAATGGCTGAAGAAATGCAGGACGAAGCATTTGCTTCCCAATGCAAATCATTTTTTGATACGGGCAAGGTTGCTATGGAAAGAGAATTGTTTAACGGTGAGTATTTCATTCACAAGCCTGATTCTAAAATTGGAAAAACGGTATTGGGTTCCTACGATACTTGTCATATTGATCAGGTGTATGGTCAATCATGGGCTTTTCAGGCAGGTATTACGGAAAGGATAATAAATGAAGAAAAAACATTGTCTGCTCTAAGAGCATTATGAAAATATAATTTTCTTACAGATTTAGGGCCTTACCTTGAAACACATCATGGCGGCAGGCCGTATGCACTGCCGGTAGAAGGTGGCATGCTGATGAATACCAATCCTAAAAATGACCCGTTGCCATTTGGTGTAAAGGATTCCTGTCAATTGGGTTATTTCCATGAATGCATGAGCGGTTTTGAACACCAGGTTGCTTCGCACATGATGGCAGAAGGAATGACAGACGAAGCATTGTTGTTAACCAAAACAATTCATGACCGGTATCATGCGTCAAAACGCAACCAGTTTAATGAGGTGGAATGCAGCGACCATTATGCCAGAGCAATGGCGAGTTACGGCACATTCATAAATGCCTGTGGTTTTCAATATCATGGTCCAAAAGGATATATTCGCTTTGCACCCAGATGGAACAAAACAAACTTCAGCTCTTCTTTTACTGCTGCCGAAGGTTGGGGTACCTATATTCAGCAAT
>Ga0209490_10006195_pt1 | contig 10831 bp, 11 predicted proteins | sample MAT06_FD_187209 | JGI IMG/M metagenome (GOLD analysis project Ga0209490, IMG submission 187209) | Freshwater microbial communities from Lake Fryxell liftoff mats and glacier meltwater in Antarctica - MAT-06 (SPAdes) (version 2) | ecosystem: Environmental > Aquatic > Freshwater > Ice > Liftoff...
AGCTCACGTTGACGAATCGCTCAATACCTTACGGGGTATGGTCACATCATAGTCATGAATATCTCATAATTTTTCGATTGCCGTAACAATCAATTGCACCGCAAACCACCAGACATGATGTTTCAGTGATTAAATCAGGTTGTCATATATACTAGGCAAATCGTCATAGTAATTTGCTGATGAAAGCGGTCATTTTAGCAGGCGGTCTTGGTACACGCATCGCCGAGGAAACTCACCTTAAGCCCAAGCCCATGATCGAAATTGGGGGCAAGCCGATCCTGTGGCACATCATGAAGATTTATTCCACACATGGCATTCATGACTTCATCATTTGCTGCGGCTATAAGGGTTACGTGATTAAGGAGTACTTTGCCAACTACTTCTTACATATGTCTGATGTCACGTTTGATATGAAATTAAACCGCATGGAAGTCCACCAGCAGTATGCTGAACCTTGGCGAGTCACGTTGGTAGATACAGGCGATCACACGATGACAGGCGGCAGATTAAAGCGGGTCAAAGACTATATCGGCGATCAAACTTTCTGCTTTACTTATGGGGATGGACTGAGTGATGTGAATTTGACCGAACTGGTAGCTTTTCATCATCAGCAAAAGTCGATCGCTACGGTCACAGCCGTCTTACCACCAGGTCGCTATGGGGCATTGAATTTACAAGAAGGGCGCGTGCTAAATTTCCAAGAAAAGCCGCTCGGTGAGGGCGGCTGGATTAACGGTGGATTTTTTGTGCTAGAGCCAGAGAGCTTGGACTTAATCGAGGATGATGACACAGTATGGGAGAGTCAGACTTTACCTTTAATCGCAGATAAAAATCAGTTAGCTGCTTTTAGTCATCATGGTTTTTGGCAGGCAATGGATACCTTACGCGAAAAGAATCTGCTCGAAGAGTTATGGAGTTCGGGGCAAGCTCCTTGGATGGTGTGGAAATGAGTGATTTTTGGCGCGATCGATCGGTGTTGATTACAGGTTGTACGGGACTACTTGGTAGCTGGCTAACCGCCGAACTGGTGCAGCGCGGCGCAATGGTGACAGGATTAGTAAGAGATTTAGTGCCTCGATCGCGTTTGTATACCGATCGATCGCATGAAAAAATCAATGTCGTTCGTGGCAGTGTCGAGGACTTAGCGATACTGGAAAGATCGATCGCGGAATACGAAGTCGATACAGTATTTCACCTAGCAGCTCAGACAATTGTCGGCGTGGCGAACCGCGATCCGTTGGGTACTTTTGAGGCAAATATTAAAGGCACTTGGAATATTTTAGAGGCTTGCCGCCGCGTCGGTAGAGTATCTCGGATTGTCGTTGCCTCTAGTGACAAAGCTTATGGCGATTGCGAGATTTTGCCCTACGACGAAACCACGCCACTACAGGGCGAGCATCCTTATGATGTTTCCAAAAGTTGTGCGGATTTGATCTGTCGGGCTTATTTCACTAGCTATCAGTTGCCTGTCTGCATTACTCGTTGCGGTAACTTTTACGGCGGTGGTGACCTCAATTTCAATCGCCTCGTTCCAGATACAATTCGTTCTGCCTTGGCGGAGAAACCCTTACTGATTCGCAGTGATGGCACTTATATTCGCGATTACTTCTACGCCAAAGATGGGGCGTTAGCTTACCTCCACCTCGCCGAGCAAATGCATAGACCCGAAATTTTGGGCGAAGCGTTTAACTTCAGTAACGAATTGCAGATTTCGGTGGTGGAGATGGTGCAAAAGATTCTCCTAATCATGGGGAAAAGTGAGCTGCAACCAGTTATTCTCAATCAAGCGACGAATGAGATTAAGCATCAGTATTTATCGGCGGCTAAAGCCCGCAAACTGCTCAACTGGGAACCCAAATATACTCTAGAACTAGGCTTGCAAGAAACGATCGACTGGTATGAGAATTTCTTCGGAGCCAGAAAGCTATGATGAGACTGTAATTCACGCTTCGATCGACTATATATGACCTGTCCTGTCCCGACTGAGCAACAACCACTCAACGAATATCTCGCACTCAAAGAATCATTTTTCTTTCGGTGGGCGACTTTCAGCATTTTTGAGTACTGTAAAGTGGCGATTGCGATCTGGGCGGCATGGTGGATTGTGACTGGGCCAGTGGCAGCAGTGAGTTTTTCGCCTGGACGGCATTTGCTGGGATTTATCTGCTTGGCTAGTGCAGGGGCGACTGTGGGCTTGAGTTTACCGTTAATCCAATTGTTTGTAGGCTGGAAATATATTAACGATCGACTACAAAACCGCAGTGTTAGTTATGAGGAAACTGGTTGGTACGATGGTCAAGAATGGGAAAAGCCAGAGGCAGATCTACTTAAAGATCGGTTGCTTGTTACCTATGAAGTCCAACCAGTACTGCGTAAAATCAAGTTAACGGCATTAGTACTGTTAGGATTGCTAGTGCTGCTAGTTAGCATTTTACAAGTGGCAAATTAATCGTGTCTGACAAAATTCTGGCTAAATTATTTGCGTCACAGATTGTTAATTTTGCCTTCTTGTCGCATAATTCTGAACATACTGCGTGACTTAGTTGCTCAATTACATAAGTCTGGGTATATTTACGTTTGGTTCAAGTTTGGGTTTAACTGTTTCTATGACAACCAATAACGATATTCCTGTTGCTCAACGTGTTGCTGCCGATCCAAAGTCACAAAAATCTTCTTCACAGATGACTCGATCGCTACGGGTAATACCGTGGTGGGGTTATGGACTTGCAGTTTTAGCATTTTTCTTGCCGTTGGCAGGGTCACGCTTTTGGGTGAGTTATCTAGAGCCAGGTAATGCCGCACTGATGCCGCCAAAATCAGCAACTTCAGGACTGGCAACCCCAGAATTAACCCCAAGCTCTTCAACTACTTCGATCGACACATCGGGAAATCTCTCTGAAAGCAGCTTGCTGGGACATTTTGCCTATGCTGAAGCACCGATCAACTCTCTGCGATCTATCGGTAGATCCTATGATGGCTACGAAGTTAGAATGAGAGCCTCTGCTGCTAAAAGCTATATAGAAATGACCGCCGCTGCCAGAGCTAGTGGGGTCGATCTCGTGCCAATCTCAGCATTTCGCACCAAGGATGAACAAAGAAAATTATTTTTTGACATCAAAGCCAACCGCAATCAAACTGCCGCCGAGCGTGCGCTTGTCAGTGCTCCGCCAGGTTATAGCGAACATCACACAGGTTATGCCGTTGATATTGGCGATCGAAATAATCCTAGTACCCAGTTATCTCCGAGTTTTGATAAGACTGAGGCGTTTAAATGGCTAGAGCAGAACGCCGCCAAATATAGCTTTGAGATGTCATTCCCGCCGAGCAATAAGCAAGGAGTGATGTACGAACCTTGGCACTGGCGATTTACTGGTGATGATGACAGTCTAGCCGCTTTTTACAAGGCAAATCCAAGCAATCAGGCTTCGACTAAATCTTTTATTAAATCTCCTGGACAATCATTTATCTCATCTCCTAGCCAATCACCAATCACCAACGAAGTCCCCAAAAGCAATTAACTCTAAAGGAATGAGAAAAACTGCTTAGACTTTAATATTGATTGGTGTGCGCCTGACCAGAGCAAGTATGCATACCCCAATCCCAAAACTTATCCAAGCAGCACTGAGTGCGATCAGCCCCAATTTCTGGTGATGTGATGAAGTAATAACGCTAAGGATGATCGCCGTGCCAATCTCCCAAGCATGAAAATGAGGCAGAACTATCGGTGGATCGCTAGGCATCACTGTCGGCGCGACTAGTTTAAAAATCCGCTTCGCCAGCGCAGGACACAGCATCGATGTTCCAATTAGCAAAGCAGTCCCTTCAGCTACTATGTTGTTTGGTAAAGGGAGAAGTAGCAACATCAGAACCGCCGCGATCGAAAAAGTTACCCCTGCTAAGATGCCAGTTCCTTGAGGCAAAAGTAGACCAATTAAGCCCAAACTATCTCGACTGGTTTCATGTCGAGCTAAGCGGCAGGTTTTTAGCAATATTTGAGCTAGTTCGCTGTGATCTTCCGTCTTTTTTGTCGAATTATCGATGATTGCGCCTGGTAGAGCCAATTCATTACTTTGTCCTGACAGTTGTACCCAAGTGAGGTCGCCTTCGCTGAGTTTAACGATTTGGAGGCGCGGAAAATGACGAAGGTTAATCGTGTAGGTGGCTTGTAAATCCCATAACCCCGTGAAATTTAAAGCCATAATCTGTTGCTCTGGTTGTAATTGGATCTGCCACGTACTGATCCCAACTAAACCACTGCCTGAACAGGCAATCACGGCTATTTCTAAAATACCTGTTGGCAGATCGAGCATTGTCCAAAAAAATAGCCCCATGCCGAAAAGCAGCATACTGTTGAACTGGGATGGTTGATTCGATCGAGGGTTTGGGCTAATCAGGACAGTTCGATCGGAGTAAGCGATCACACTCAAATGTTCAGAAGCAGCTAGGTCTTGTTCGGTAATTGTCTGAGAATCCGATCTTGATTGTCCTGTCCACAGGCTCAACCAAGTAAAAATTCCTAGCAAAACTGCCGCTTCGATCGACCAAAGACTACCAACTAAAGCCTGACTAAGCGTTTGTTCTAGGCTTAAATTCAGGATTACCAGCAAAACCACACAAAACAGTGCGACTACGATCGGAAATGCGCCAGAGAAGCTAAAAGGTAGATTTTGGCGACAGTGAGCCAAAATTGATTTTGCCAGCCACCTCGACCACACAAAACTTGAGATCATCAGTGCAATCAGAATTACCGCCATCCTGTAATCGCCTGATTCTGATATCGATCGAACGACTGGAACGCCACTTACTAATAAGACAAAGCATCCACCAGACAGCGCAGTAGCGGCGATTGCTTGGACAGCTTGTGTCCACCCCCAACCCAATTTGCCTGAAGTTAATTGCTTCTGGGAAGTTTGCACGATTAATTTACTCTAAACGGCTGCGGTCACTTCAGGTCGGGCGAAAATCATCCGTCCTGCGGAAGTCTGTAACGCACTAGTAACGATCACATACAATTGCTTGCCAACGTAGCTTCGACCTTCCTCTACGACAACCATTGTGCCGTCTTCGAGATAGCCCACACCTTGAGTTTGCTCTTTCCCTTCCTTGAGTACCTTGAGGTTGAGACTGTCTCCAGGTAAATAAGTTGGACGTAAAGCTTGAGCTAGATCGTTAATATTTAGGACTTCTACCTGCTGAAAATTAGCAACTTTATTGAGGTTATAATCATTGGTAATCAAACAGCCACCAATTTCTTGTGCCAGACGGACTAGCTTGGCATCGACAGTATGAATATCTTCGTAGTCGGCTGAGTGAATCACAATGCGATCATTGTATTCATTCCGCATATTATTCAAAATATCCAGACCTCTTCTGCCTCTGATCCGTTTTTGGTCATTAGAGCTATCGGCGATCGTTTGCAGTTCCTGAATTACAAACTGTGGGATCAACAACTGCCCTTCCAAGAAACCAGTATGCAGCAGTGTCTCAATCCGTCCGTCAATTACGCAACTGGTATCGAGGATTTTGGTGTTAGCGGGTTTGAGAGTACCTTCCGCTAAGAGCGAACTTTCAATGTTGTTGGGATTAATAAACCGCAGTAACGCTCTGCCATGCGTATCAGAAAGTGTCATGCCTGTGTAGGCGAACATGATACTTACAAGGATTGCGGTTAAGGGCTTAAAGAAAGAAAAGTCATCAGGAAAAGGTAACAAAAATAGCGGTGCTAGCATCAGATTAGCTAACAGCAAGCCAACAACTAAGCCAACGCATCGACTTAGGAGAGTTTCGGCTGGCATCTCTCTGACTCGTACTTCTAAGCGACGGTAGGTGGTTTGCGCCAGTATGCCCAAAAGCATCCCAAAGAAAGCCCCGAAGCCCAAAGTTATCCAACGCAGTCCTGGTGAGCTGACTTGGGATATAACTTGGATCGGTAGCAGGTCGATACCATGAAAGCCAGTACCAGCACCTGCCAAAATGAATGTGACTACAATAATGGCATCGATCATAATGTTTACGGATCTCCGCTTTGATGAATTGAAATTAAGAATAAATTTAAGCGTAAATCTAGATAAAGATAGTCATAGTATTCCCAAACTTTAGGCGACTATGACCGAAAATTACGTTATCTTCAACCTTTCTCAAGGCTTTACATACAATTCTACACAACTAGTCTGCCTAAATAGCAATGCTGGCGGTAGAGATCGCCGCCTTTCGTTACCAGTCGGACTATGGTGGTGGAAACATTAAGAAATGTAAAACACGATTGTTGTTTGACACTTGTCCTGTGCGTGAGTTGTTAGTAGGTGTTTTTGATTTCTTTGCTCGCCACATTATTTGCATTCTCATGTTCTAGCTAGGCTTGCAATTTTGGCGAGGTTTGTTTTCAGCGTTGGCTATGATAGCGATCGCTTGATAGCTTTGAGAATCTTCTTGTAGAGATATTTAGAACAAATTGTTTTGAATGCTATTTGGGGCTTTCCCCAAGTATATTTGTTGTGAATTTTGGGGTATATGAATCCAACCAATTTGTTGGAGACGAACCTTTAATGCAGTAATACTAACTCCTAACTCATCTGCCATTGCTCGTAAATGACTCCAATTTTGTAAATTGCGCCCTTTGCGAATTTCCTCAAGAATACTACACGGCATTAACAGACATCCAGCAAAGTAATCAGCTTGCCATTCTATATTTTCGCTAGTATTTCTATTTAGAGATCTGCATAAAAAAGGATGACTTTCTAGAGAAATATCTAATACAAACTCTTGCTGTTGGGTAAATCCATCTGCTTCATCTTGATTGATATGCAAAACCCAGTGACCTATTTCATGGGCGATTGTAAATGATGCAAATCCAGTGGAATCCTTTAAGCTTGGTATATCCTCGTTGATTTCTATCAATCTCTGTGAAGGAAATATTCTCGCAGCAATCTTACCATTATTGTCTGATGGGATGCTTTCCCAGATAATGCCTAAATCTAAAAAATCTGCGACTCTACTAGGATCAATACGTCCATTAAAAGAGCGCTTTGAATGCGATTGCATTTCCAGAAGAACTTCGTTAGCTTTATTTTCGATATCTTCTTTTTTAGCCCATAAATAAGGCTTGATTATACTCAATTGTTTTTCTCCTGCTCTTCACTAACAGCTAAATCAAAGATGCTACGAGCAAACTCAGGATCTTTCTGCATCCGCCTAAATAGCATAGGCATTTCTTTATAGTTTTGCTTGAGTAATTGTTCGTCACCCTCTGGAATGCGACCTGATAGAAAGACGAGTTCTTCAGGATTTAAGTCTAGGCTATCTGCTAGTTTTCTAATAACATCTTCTTTAGGTGCATAATCAGCACGGTCATTCTCTAGTTTAGATAGATAAGTAAAATCTAGGTTAACTAGACTGGCTAGTTCACGCTGACTATACCCCTTCTCTTTACGAGCATCGCGAATAATTTGCCCAAATTTTTTGTTCACATCATTCTCCGTACTTCCTTAGCCATTATAGAGGGACTTGATTAAAAAATCAATAAAGGTATTGACTAAAAAATCAACATGGATTAGTATTGCATTTAGAGTTGATTAAAAAATCAAGCCTTTTAGGACACTAAATATGGCATTTACAAAAAAATGGCTCCCGTTTGTAAGTTATGGCTTAATGGCTGAGTTTATACCAGCAGTAAGGCAAGAATCTTTTCATTGCGATATGCAACGCGGTTATAAAAGGGGGCGAAAAAAAGAAGCAGCTGTTGCAACGTTATTGGCAAAAGATACAACACCTCAAAGAATAGGATTATTGGCACAACAAGGTGTTTATGAGATGCATCAGTCTCCTGAAATGATTCACCAAGAAAATGGGGTAGACAATTTAGCCCATATTTTGAGACTAGATGAAGAATCTTACACAGTTCAGCAAAGAATTACTCAAATTCTTTACAACTATCGCGATCGCCCAGTTCTCTCGGACAAAAGCGTTATTAGTCTTACTCGTGGGGATGAAGGATTTCCTGAGGGTTTAGAGATTAGTGAACGAAATTATTTATTTCGTTTGTACGCAGCGATCGATTGTATTTTTGAAGATACTGACGGGACGATATGTATTCTTGACTTTAAAACAGGAAAAAGTGACTTTGATGCTCGACAAGCTTATATTTACCTCCTAGCAGCTACTTATATTTATCCTAATCGCAAGATTGCTGCATATTTTTACAATTTGGAATCCTGTAAGTGGTCTGATCGTGTTACTGCAAATCTAATTCATCTTTCAGCTTTGCAGGCAGAATTAGCAAGAATTGCAAAGGTTCATGAATTAGAGCAAAGCCGATATCGCAATGAGCCTGAGCTTTTTGCTGAAATTTTCTCTCCAAATCCCGGATTTGCCTGTAAGTATTGCCTATTCAATTCAATTTGTTCATTTTCAGTTTGTGAGGTTGCCCTATGAATACTATGACTGATGCTGCTCCAAAGCCACCTATTTTTCTAAGTGAGATCGCAACTTTGAGGTGTTCAGAACTAAATCTGTTGAGGTTTCGTCTTTCTCCGCATATTAATGAAAGAGAAATTGGTAATCCTTTAAGCTTTCATCTGTCTCGCAAATTTGCAGAAATCATGGTTATCTGGAATCAAGGAGATTTCTTTGCCATTGCCAAACCACAGCACAATATGCCGAGTGTTGCTGACTGGCGAGAATCTTTGGATAGTATTCAAAATGAGAACCAAGAGTTTGGAGATCAACCTTTTTCGGTTCAGGTTGTCAAATCTGCTGAAATTGCGCCAGACATATTGTCGCAGTTAGCTTATCAAATCTTAAAAATATCCCGTCCATTTTCGCCACCTTCTTTTAAAAATCAAGCAGTTCAGGTAATTCGCAAGCCTGATTTTGGGACAGAGACTGTTCAACTTGGTGAGGTAGTTCATCCTGCTCTATCTTTAAGTGTTAGCAGTGATATTGTCTTTCGCGGTAATCTCGCTGAATTTTATCAAAATCATCCTCTGAGGCAGGATACAGAGAAGCTTTTAATTGGTTTGAGAGTTCAGGATTTGGAATCTGGTGGCAGTGGTAAGATTGCTGGAATTGTGGGACTGATTCGAGATCACCGTGACAAGCTAATAAAATTTGCTACTGGCTCAATGAGTAAACAAGCTTTAAGGGATGCGCCTGATGATCAGCCTGTAGTTGCTGTCAAGTTTGGCAAGAATAAAAAGCTATACGAATACGCTCTTGCAGCATTAAGACCTTGTGTTACTGAAGACACTGATGATCGCTTTGAAGTTATCTACGGACAATTGCTTAAGTTAACCAAGATTTCTTATTTTGAGAGAGTCGATTTGCTCAAGGGGTATAAGTCATCTATGACTGCCAAGCTCAGAGAATATGGTTTTGAACTTTCAGCAAGTAGTCTTAATAGTCGTGATAATCCAGACTCTTTTAGCTACCCATCTATTCCCGTTGATCAGACTCCCTTATTATTCGGCAAAGGATTTCAAGGAGTTCAGAAAGAAATTCTCAAGGGATTGCAAAAAGGAGGTGTCTATCGTCGTCATTCTGATTTTAGTTCAAGGATCATTAATATCGTGGTTCTAAAATTATGTGAACATAAAGTGGGTTCATTTTTGGAAGCATCACGAAACCGTCTAAAACAGTATGGATTTGACAACCAAGTTGTTGAAACTACTACACTTTCAGTTTCTAATCTTGACGGTGCTGTTGCAAGAGCGAATTTGGAGAAGGAAATTGATCGGATTGCTGGGTTTGGTATTCCTATCGATATTGTGTTGGTGTTTCTGCCCGAAAGCGATCGCCATGTTGATAAGGAAGATGGCGGTAGTCTTTATCAAGCTGCCTATTCTCATTTACTAAGGCGGAAGATTGCGAGCCAAGTAATTTACTCTGATACTTTGGAGAAAGATAGTAGTCATGTTTTGAATCAAGTGATTCCTGGTGTGCTTGCTAAGATGGGAAACTTACCATTCATATTGGCAGAGCCACTAGAGATCGCTGATTATTTTATTGGCTTGGATATTTCTAGGTCTACTAAGAGTAAGTTAGTCGGGACAATGAATGCTTGTGCTAGTGTTCGACTCTATGACAAACGCGGTGAATTTATTCGCTACAAAATTGAAGATGCAATGATTGAAGGTGAGGAAATTCCACAAAGATTATTGGAGAATTTATTGCCTGCGGCTGCACTAGAGAATAAAACTGTGTTGATCTATCGAGACGGTCGTTTTTGTGGACAGGAAGTATCCCATTTAATCAAACGCGCTAATGCGATCTCTGCGAAGTTTATCTTAGTGGAATGTCGAAAGTCTGGTGCGCCAAGATTATATGGTCTTAATGGTAAATCTCTTATTGCTCCTGAAGTTGGTTTAGCTTTGAAGCTGTCTCCTTATGATGCAATTTTAGTCACAACAAAAGTACCTCCCAGCATTGGTGTACCACGTCCTCTCCGTTTAACAGTTCGTAAGGAAGGATTTCCTGCATCGATTGAAAGTGTAGTTGACACCACCTTGAAACTGACTCTTTTACATCATGGAGCATTGAAACCTCCCCGTGTACCTATGCCTATTTATGGAGCAGATCGGATGGCTTATTTGAAGTTAAACGGTATTTATCCTAGTGTCTTAGAAGGAGATCGGCAGTTTTGGCTGTAAATAATTGTGGCAGCGCTCTGCCAACTAACGGTTTTATTCAGTAGCTTATCAGTAAGTAATTTCTGAGCGATCGCCGTCTCTCGGATTATGATAGAGAAAGCGTTAAGAAATGTAAAGAAATGCAAGGCAAAGTAATCGTAATCGTGGGTGCAACGGGTGGGATTGGCGCAGCTCTGTCACAGAAGTTG
>Ga0209490_10006196_pt1 | contig 10827 bp, 8 predicted proteins | sample MAT06_FD_187209 | JGI IMG/M metagenome (GOLD analysis project Ga0209490, IMG submission 187209) | Freshwater microbial communities from Lake Fryxell liftoff mats and glacier meltwater in Antarctica - MAT-06 (SPAdes) (version 2) | ecosystem: Environmental > Aquatic > Freshwater > Ice > Liftoff...
AGGGCTCCATGCCAATGGCGAGCAGGATGCTATCGTCGCGATAGTAAGGTGCTACGAAGTCCTGGGGCTTCAGCTGCAAGCCAAGTGCAAGTTGTATGGCCTCGTGCCCGCGGCTTGTGGCATGCACGTACTTGGCCGTGAACTTGGCATTCTCCTCGTACAGCTCGGTCATCGCCTTCGCGGTACACATCAGCTCCCATGCACGAAGAAGTATGTCTGTGCGAATGGGGGCAGTGGTTTCCTTAAGGGAGGAAGTGGTGGGCATCTCAAGCGTCCAGTTAAGGGCCGTGCAAGTTACACACCTGCCGTGGCCCATGGAACGAAAGACATTTGATGGTCTTCCCGAAGCCCGTCATTGGTCGTTCTGAGCATTCTTGTTATTCTATATTTGACGGTACGGACCAAATCCATAATAAAAGGATAAAGACCTATACCAAGAACATGAAAAGCGCGCTCTCGATCTCCACGAAGGCCAGTCTCATCCTCCTTCTATTTTGGTGTCATACCGACACGGCATGTGCCCAGGTCCCAGGTGGAGCGCAGATCGATTCCCTGACCACCGAGCTGCGAAGGGCAAGGGAGGACACGAACAAAGTGAACATCCTGAACATGCTGAGCGAGAAAGCGGGCTGGCGGGTGGGAAACCTCGACACCTCTATCGTGCTTGCCCTTCAGGCCAGCACCCTTGCCAAGACCTTGGGCTTCGAGCCAGGCGTTGCGCAAGCGCACAGCAATATCGGCGTAGTCCACTGGTACAGGGGTTCGTTGGATTCGGCCATGTTAGAACACGTGGCTGCTTTGGAGATACGTGAACGGTTGGGGGACAAGGCAGGGATGGCGCTATCCTACGGGAATATCGGCCATGTGCATAAGAACCGTGGCGATAGCGAGGAGGCGATACGGAATTACAGGCTTGCTTTGGAAATGGCTGAAGCGAGTGGGAAGAAGAGCACGATGGCCAACTGGTACAATCATATCGGCGGATCACAACAATCACAGGGGGACTATCCCCAAGCCATGGAAAGCAATTTGGCGGCACTGTTGATCCAAGAGGCCCATGGCGATAGCACTGGTATGGCTTATTCGTACAACAACATCGGGATCATCCACCTGAATCAGAAAGCCTTCTCGGAAGCGTTGGTCAACTGCAATAAGGCATTGGATATCCTTAGCCGCCTCGGCGACGAACAGGACATGGCGAACACCTACATCAAACTGGGGAACATCCAACGAGGCTTGGGCCAGCCTGAAGCGGCTCATGAAAGCTACACAACGGCACTGGGCTACTTCGAGGATCTTGGCGACCGCAAACAAGTGGCAGCATGCCACGGGAACATCGGGATCCTGCACTACAAGCAAGGGGACTTGAAGCTGGCGCTCAAGAGCCAGACGCTCGCCTTTGAGATGTTCGATCGTATCGGCGACAAGGGGGGGCTGGTGAATACGTACGCCAACATCGGCAGCATCCACCTGGACCTTGGCGACCCGTCAGCGGCCGTGAAATGGTACCGTGATGGACTGGCCATCGCCGAGGAACTGGGCAGTGACTACGCGGCCATGCAGTTGAGCAAAGGGATGATGGAAGCGTACGTGGCCATGGGTGACCATCGCTCAGCCTTGGCCAGCTACCAGCAACACATCGCCTATCGTGATAGTCTGTTCAACGAGGAGAACACGAAGAAGCTCACGAAGCTGGAAATGCAATATTCATTCGACAAGAAGGAGTCGGCCACATTGGCCGAACAGGAGAAGAAGGATGCGGTGGTCTTGCAGGAGCTTCAACGCCAGAAGCTGTTGCGCAACGGTTCTCTAGGCGGGTTCGCCTTGGTGGGCATGTTCGCAGGTGTGTTCTTTTTTCAGCGCAACCGTATCGGCCGCGAGAAACAGCGGAGCGATGAGCTATTGCTGAACATCCTTCCGGAAGAGGTGGCCGAAGAGTTGAAGGCCAAGGGGGAGGCCGAGGCGCGGTTGATCGATCAGGTGACGGTGTTGTTCACCGATTTCAAGGGTTTCACCGCGATGAGCGAGACCCTGAGCGCGAAGGAATTGGTGCGCGACCTGCACGAATGCTTCAGCGAGTTCGACCGTATCTGTGAGCGGTACGGGTTGGAGAAGATCAAGACCATCGGTGATGCGTACATGGCCGCTGGTGGCCTACCCACTCCCAATGCCACCCATGCCATGGACGTGGTCGGAGCGGCCCTGGAAATGCGCGACTTCATCGCTGAGGGCAAGGCGCGGAAGGTGGCGCTCGGAGCTGCGTTCTTCGAGATCCGGATCGGTGTTCACACCGGGCCTGTCGTGGCCGGCATCGTAGGCGTGAAGAAGTTCCAGTACGACATCTGGGGAGACACCGTGAACACCGCTAGCCGTATGGAGAGCAGTGGAGAAGTGGGGCACGTCAACATCAGTGAAGCGACGTATACGCTGTTGAAAAGCGAGCCGGAACTCACGTTCACTGCGCGTGGAAAAGTGGAAGCGAAGGGCAAGGGCCAGATGGAGATGTACTTTGTGGAGCCGAGCACGTCCCAAGCGTAGTGACCAGAGCCATCCGAATAGGGCGCATACCCCTCGGGCAAGTTGAATTGTGACCAACGGCATCCGGCCGTGGTGAACCGTCGCACATGTAGGGGGCAGACGTAGAACTTTGTCTGCCCAAACCAGACCAAATGACCCGCCGCTCCCACGAACTCGACCACCGCATCGTCGGTGATGACATGCAATGCGTGGAGATCACCCTGGATCCGCAGGAAACCGTGATCGCCGAAGCGAACGCGATGATGATGATGGATGAGGGGGTGGAGATGAAGACCATCTTCGGTGACGGTCGTGGTCAACCCCAAAGCTTCTTGGACAAGATGTTCAGTGCGGGAAAGCGTGTGCTCACCGGGGAGAGTTTGTTCATGACCACGTACACCAACATCAGTGGTGTTCGACGCACGGCATGGTTCGCGGCTGGTTATCCGGGCAAGATCATGCCTTTGGACCTACGCGACTACCATGGCAAGATCATTTGTCAGAAGGATAGCTTTCTGTGCGCGGCCAAGGGAGTAAGCATCGGTATCGCATTCCAGAAGAAATTGGGCGCGGGTTTTTTTGGTGGTGAAGGATTCATCATGCAGAAGTTGGAAGGGGACGGGCAGGTGTATATCCATGCCGGAGGCACCACGATCCAGCGCGAGTTGGCCCCAGGCGAAATGCTGCGTGTGGATACCGGATGCCTTGTTGCCATGACACAAACCGTGGATTACGACATCCAATTCGTAGGCGGCATCAAGAACACGCTCTTCGGTGGAGAGGGTCTCTTCTTTGCCCAGTTACGCGGACCCGGTCACGTGTGGATCCAAAGTCTACCCTTTAGCCGCTTGGCGGACAATATCATTGCTGCTGCGCCACGTGCTGGTGGCAAAGGCAAGGAGGAAGGCAGTGTGCTCGGCGGTTTGGGCCGGTTGTTGGATGGGCAATAGGAGCATAAGGCGATCGTTGAACAAGTCGCGATCCACTTGACCATCGCTAAAGTGCGTCGCTCGTTGTGCGTTCAAGACGCTGGACCGCTTCGAATGCTCGGTAAGCTGCAACAAAGATCTAGAGGCCGAAACATCTTACATGGTGTTTCGACCTTAGAGCACGGAACTAACTGAACGGCAGTGCACAGCTCATTTAACAGCGCGAAGGCGTGCCAGATACCTTCCTTCGTCCGATGTGATGACGATGATATATTCAACTCCCCTTTTCTCCAAAAGAACGCGGTAATACTGTGTTGAACCCAGCGCATCGCTGCCCAACCGTTGGCGCGGTCCTACGGCACCGTTGTCGCTCAAACAAGCATAGGCAGGAACGGTTTTGTCCCCATTGGCTCCGGCCTTCGTCCAATTTTCCATTGCTGAGCACGGTTTGCCAATATTCGTTCGCAGTTCGTTCGCCATTAGGAAATCATTACCACCCAAATGGAAGACGGCATAGTTGAACAACGACTCCTGACCCGGATAGATCACGTACTGACGCTGTGCTTCGCAATTCCATGGTTTTCCAAAACCCGCGTCCAGGTCAAGCTTCAATCCCCAGAAACTGTTTTCACCACCTGATCCCACCTTGGCAAAGCTCTCTGCTCCATAGAAATTGAGCGTGCCATCCGGTTGGAAAGAAATGTTGGTAAGGTTCGAGTTCTTCATCACCTTGTCTTCCTTGCCAGAACTCTTGGATGGATAATTGTGTTTGAACCGATAGATCTTGTCAAGGGTGCGCTCACCATTTTCCACACTAAAAGATTGAACCACGGCACCTTCGAGGTCATATCCACTCACCGTTTCCCATTGATTGGGGTTGGCGAAAGGGGCCACGTAGCTCACGCTGCCGAGCGGGTCCACGTAGAAGCCATGTTTATCACGGTACTCCAGCCCTTTGGGTAATTCTGGCATGCACCAAATGGCTGCTTTTCCTTCACCTGCCGGCACGCTTACGACGATCTTATTGCAGGCACCTTTTCCTCCGCTAAAACAATCAAATCGCAAAAAAGCGTTGCCATTGGCATCCGACGAAAGCGCCTTCAGCCACGAACGTTTCCATTCGCCGGTCGAGATCGTTTGATCTGCTTTGATATTCCCTGCTCCATCCATGGTAAGGACGTGCATTTCTGACTCGAACTCCGAGCGTGGATCTACAGGATTGTACAATTTCACATTCAAGATCAGTGTCATCCCGGATTCTTCGTTGTGATCGATCAAGAATTCGCGGGCCTGTTTTTCTTTGGTGGCAGGTTCAACGATCAACTCGGTCGCACTTCCAACTATTTTACCCTCTTGGTTGAAACGGGCCATGGCCAAGACCCTACGAGCATCCTCCTTACTGTAAAAACTATAGAAAAGTTGGAGCCCTTCATCCCCAACGATAACCTCATGCACCGAGAACACTTCGGCATTAACAACCGGTACCTGCAAGGGTGTGGTGAAGAGCTTTGTTAATGTGGTGCGAGACCAGCCGTCGATAAACGCTGACCTTTCACCTTGCTCCGTCACGGTCCGTAGCGTATAGAAAACCTCATCATCGCAACCCAGCGCTCGGCCTATGTCCGTGTCCTTGTCCATGCGTTCGCTGAGCATCACATCCAAAAGCGGCTGAGCGCGCAAAGTGGGGCAAACGAAGAGAGCCATTAATACACATGGAAATAGTAAAAGTGGGCGCATGTTCAAAGTCCAGTGGTTTTTGCTGCTAGTTGCAAAGATGAAGGCTTTCTTGCCGCGCAGGACCTGCCTTGTCCAATACGTCGTTGATCCTTATTGGGATAGGTTCTCTTCGTGCCTTCCGCTCATGTTATTACGGACCCCTACCGGGACCCAACTTTCACTCCACTTTCCGCTCACGCTTCTTCCCGCCGTTCCCTGCGCTTATCACCGTCGAAAGCTTGCAGCACGCTTTGCACGAAGGACAGCACGAGGCTGAAGCCGAGTGCCCACCAGAAGCTATCCACGTGGAAGCCGTTCACAAGGCGCGCTGCGATCAAGACGATCACCGCGTTGATCACCAACAGGAACAAACCCAACGTGACCAAGGTGACCGGTAGCGTGAGCAGGATCAGTAGCGGTTTCAGCAAGGCGTTGAGCAGACCGAGAACAGCCGCTACCAGCAAGGCCGTGAGCAGGCCGTTGGTGTTGCTTATATCACCGAGACTTACGCCGGGGAGCAAAAGGTCTGTAACGAGCACCGCAATGGCGGAGATGATGAGCCGGATCAGGATCTTCATGCGATCGAATTGATGGCGTAAAGGTGCAAAAGAGAACGGAGCGCCGAGGGGCGATCAACACACCTGACACTCATTTCGCCGCTGCCGCGATCTACTGCTTAACGAGCTTTGCGCATTGGACTCGTCGCCTTGTGCGATCACAAGGAAATAGGAACTGGCGGCTCTGACGGTCAGATACAAGGCCCACTCGTGATCAGGGCTATCGCGTCTTCTTTTGACAGTAGATGGAGCAACAACTGCTCTGCGACCCGCCGTACGGCGGGTCGAGATCCGCGCTGGCATTATGACTTCTATGTTCTGTGACCCCTCTGGGGTCAGAAGCACGCATTCGTTGTCGGGCCTGGGCCATGACCCTGCTGGGGTCAGAAGCACGCATTCGTTGTTGGGCCTGGGCCATGACCCCAGCGGGGTCACAGAGCATAGGAACGATCGACGAACGAAGGTATTCGACCCGCCGTGCGGCGGGTCGCAGAGAAGGCGCGATAGCCCTGCACTCGTAACGGTCTTTGAACCCGTTGATCCGTTCTTCATAGACCTTTTCTCCGGAGGCATCATGCACGTTCAGGAATGTGAAGAAGTGTGATACCATTTCGCATTACAGATTTGCCCAAAGATGCGCCGCTATTTTCCCCGCCAGCGGGATGAAACATTCGCAGGACGACCTCCTCGGAGAAGTAATGCGGATGCTTCGGCTTCTCTCAGCACAAGCAAAGAGCAAGCAGAACCTGTCCCGCCCTGCGGGATCGGGTGGATCTGTACTGCGAATTGGTATAAAGCGTTTAGCGGTCGGTTCAGTCCTCTGTGAACCGCTCCATATTGCGTCGATCTCTTTTTGTGGGCCGCCCTTCGCCGGGATCGCGATGTTCGGCTTTGGCGAGCCGCATCAACTCCAATTTTTCCAGGTCCTCGAACGAGGTGTTCTCTTCGATCAATGCGGGTACCAACTTGGCACCCACGCGCGAAGCCGGTATCGCCACCACCTTCCAACTGCGCCAGATCGGTGGTTCGCGAAGTGCGAAGAGATCACCGGGCTTCACTTCCGCCGAAGGCTTCACCAACCTACCGCCGATCTTCACTTGCTCGCGTCGGACAGCATCTGTGGCGAGGCTGCGCGTTTTGAAAAGCCGCACGCACCAGAGGAATTTATCGATACGCATCGGGTGTGGAGCAGCGGTAGCGAGTGTAGCGCAGCGCAATGGACTTATGGGTCAAGTACACTGGAAGGGTCAAGTTCCGGTATGTCCTTGCGGGACCGGTCTGGCTATTTGGGTTCGCCGAACGCGTTCAACGCGGGTACTGTCAGCACAAGCTCCACGCGCCGCCCAAGGCCATTGCTATCGGTGGGTTGGAAGGAGCTCAGGTCTTGCTGAAAGCCATCTACTGATATCATCACCATGGTCGCAGTTTGGTTCGGCACCCCTGGGTTCAGCCCGGTCGGTATGGCCAACGCCCGCACTTCGGTACCCACCGCCACCAGTGTATCGTAGGCCGTGAGCTTGTTGGTTGCTGGCGTAGCTGAAACGCTCGCGGAGCGGATGATGGAACCGCCCACAGCGAATTCATAGTCGCATTGATAGCAAATGGCTTGGAAGGCAACACGGGCCAGCACGTCCTCGTCCTTGGAACACGAAAGCAACGAACTTGCTGAGAGTAGGAGGGGTAAGCCGTACTTCATGCCCCGAATTTACAGCGGTGATGCATACGACCGGAATTACCCCTGGTCTGTGGTCGAGCCACCGGCATGCAATAAACCGCTAACGGCCGACATCATTGGTGCGAGAGGCGTTCGCGCACCATCAGAACGAAAGGAGGTGCGCGAATGAAAAAAGCGGCCAACCGCAAGGAAGACCGCTTTGTTGGTGACCCCGGAGGGATTCGAACCCCCAACCAACAGAACCGGAATCTGTCATTCTATCCAATTGAACTACGGGGCCGGTACGCCTGACCTTGCGGCTAAGCGGCGGCGAAGATAACCTTCCGTCCTGTCTTCCAGAAGGAAAGCCTACATTTGCGGGCCTTTTCAAGGAAAATACCAACGCACGCGCCGAGCATCGGCGCACTCAGAATGACCGAATTACGCAACATCGCCATCATCGCCCACGTGGACCATGGCAAGACCACCTTGGTGGATAAGATCCTGCACCAGTGCCAGCTGTTCCGCGAGAACCAAGCGACCGCCGAATTGCTCTTGGACAGCAACGATCTGGAGCGCGAGCGTGGTATCACCATCCTTTCCAAGAACGTGAGCGTGCGCTACAAGGGCGTGAAGATCAACGTGATCGACACTCCTGGCCACAGCGACTTTGGTGGCGAGGTGGAACGTGTGTTGAACATGGCCGATGGAGTGATCCTGCTGGTTGATGCCTTTGAAGGTGCGATGCCACAGACCCGTTTCGTACTGGGCAAGGCCATCGCCTTGGGCTTGAAACCGATCGTGGTGATCAACAAGGTGGATAAGCCCAACTGCACACCCGAAGAAGTACACGAGCAAGTGTTCGACCTTATGTTCGCCTTGGAGGCGAGCGAGGATCAATTGGATTTCCCGGTGGTCTTTGGTAGCAGCAAACAGGGCTGGATGGGACCCGATTGGAAGACCCCAACAGAGGATGTGAGCTACTTGCTCGATACTATACTCAAGCACATCCCAGCTCCGAAGAAGGAGGATGGTTCGCTGCAAATGCGCATCACGAGCTTGGATTACAGCAGCTTCCAAGGCCGGATCGCAGTGGGCCGTGTGCGTCGTGGTTCCATACAGACCGGGCAGAACGTAAGTCTGGTGAAGAACGATGGTCGCATCACCAAAGGCAAGGTTGCCGAACTGATGGTCTTTGAGGGCCTCGGCAAAGAGAAGGTGAAGGACCGTGAATTATACAGTGGCGAGTTATGCGCCATCATGGGCTTGGAAGGTTTCGATATCGGCGATACCATTGCCGACTTCGAGAACCCGGAAGGGTTGCCTGGTTTCAAGGTGGATGAGCCGACCATGAGCATGCTCTTCACGATAAATACATCGCCATTCTTCGGCCGGGAAGGGGAGTACGTAACGAGCCGCCACTTGCGCGATCGGTTGTACAAAGAGATCGAGAAGAACCTCGCCATGCGCGTGGAGGAAACCAACAGCCCGGACAAGTTGCTGGTCTATGGCCGCGGGATCCTGCACATCGGTATTCTGGTGGAGACCATGCGCCGCGAGGGCTACGAATTCCAGTTGGGCCAACCGCAAGTGATCATGAAGGAGATCGACGGTGAGCGCTGCGAGCCGGTGGAGATCCTCACGATACAAGTACCCGAGGAATTCAGCAGCAAGGTGATCGATCTGGTGAGCCGTCGTAAAGGCGAATTGCTTAGCGTGGAGTTGAAAGGCGACCGTGTCCACATCGAGTTCAACATCCCAGCGCGCGGCATCATTGGTCTGCGCAATCCGTTGCTTACTGCTACGGAAGGCGAGGCGATCATCGCACACCGCTTCAAAGGCTACGAGCCATACAAAGGCGAATTGGGCGTGCGCCGTGCCGCAAGCATGATCAGCCAAGGCACCGGTACGGCCATCGCCTTCTCGATCAACAAGCTGCAGGATCGCGGCAAGTTCTTCGTCGATCCAGGAGAAGAGGTCTACGGCGGTCAGGTGATCGGCGAGAACCCCAAGACGGACGATCTGGTGGTGAACGTGCTAAAGGGCAAACAGCTCACGAACATGCGCGCCAGCGGAACGGACAACAAGGAGAACATCGCCCCGGCGGTGAAGTTCTCCCTGGAAGAATGCATGGAGTACATCACCGACGACGAGTATTTGGAGGTAACGCCGAAGAGCCTGCGGATGCGCAAGATCTTCCTGGACGAGAATGACCGGAAGAAGGCCGGCAAGTCTGTGATGGCGCAGTAGTGCTTATCGAACTGGAAATTGGAACGCCGACCCTTGTGGGTCGGCGTTCTGCATTCAACCGTAAGCAAGGTCAATGGGAGCTCTTCTGCGTTGCTCCTACCGATCAACAATAAGCTTTCGGGTGGTGGTTCCTTGCTCCGTTCTTAGCTGTACGATGTACACGCCGGAGCGATCAAGCTGAAGGTTCGTTTTGCTGTTGATGGCATTGGTTTGCAGCACGAGTTCGCCAAGGACGTTCGTCACGGTGATCTCGGCTTTCGCGGTCTGTAGTTCAACAGTGAACGACCCGTTCGTTGGGTTCGGATAGATGGAGAAGGGTGGATCCGCGCGCTCATCGTCACTGATGCCAACGCTGGAAATGGATCCCGAGGTCTTGCCTTGGAAATACAACGAAAGTGGGAAATAGCCTTCACCACCCGCGAACACCGCTGCAGGCACGCGAAGCATGAAGGTGTGTTCACCGGCGGTAACGGGTCCGAGATCGATGCGGCGGATATCGATCACGTCGCCTGGGCACCAGTTGCTGAAGGATTGCCACTGCGCAGGGGTTCTTGGCGATGCACCGTAGATCCCATTGCCTTGTGTGTTGAACTGGCGGAAGGGTTCGCAGGTGAGGCGTCCCGGCTTGTAGGTGAGCCTTAGCATACCATCGTAATACGCGTAGTGGAACCTTCTGTTGTACTCTTCTCCGCCGCTGTTGGCACCGTGGTTGGAGGTGATCAGGAAGAACGCTCCATCCGTAAGATCATTTTCCACATCGAAGGTGATGCTCTTGGTGGTGAGCCCCAAGGTATCGGTGGCAGTCGCCTGGTAGTTGTTCAGGTTCGTGTTGAAGAAGAGCGGAAGGAGAACATTCGTGTCCTGCGCTGGTGCGGGATCGTTGGTCTGGAAGGTGAGTTTCCCGGTGAACACATCGTTTCGTCCGGAACACCCCGCCACTTGCTCGTTCGCGGCGTAGGGCACCCCGAACACCGCGAGCTCGATCCAGATGTCGTAGGTGGTCGTCAATTCAGTATCCTTCAACAGCATCGCCACATTATCCACGTTGAACAGGTACGGCACCGAATCCGGTTGGATGTTCTTGTTCATGAACGGCGTGATGAAGCGTCCCAGTTCGATGTGCTCCACGAGGGCAGGATCGTAGGTGCTTTCACCTGCAGGCACCAGGGCCATGTTCACATTGCCGATCCGGTCATAGTTGTCG
>Ga0209490_10006200_pt1 | contig 10821 bp, 8 predicted proteins | sample MAT06_FD_187209 | JGI IMG/M metagenome (GOLD analysis project Ga0209490, IMG submission 187209) | Freshwater microbial communities from Lake Fryxell liftoff mats and glacier meltwater in Antarctica - MAT-06 (SPAdes) (version 2) | ecosystem: Environmental > Aquatic > Freshwater > Ice > Liftoff...
AAGCTGCCTGGTAACACGGGCCGTATGCGAATCCGTGGAACTGGATGATGCGATGCACTATGTTTTGCATCAGCCATTGTTGGTGTTGGGCGAAGGAACGTGGGCTGATTCACCAACCAGTGTGTTAGAATCTATCTTTCACGATTTCAAGTTTACTAGTAACTGACTTAAAAGATGCTGGGTACTGCTCCAGCAGATCTCTTTCTTTTGCGGCTAAGGCTTTGTGATAACACATGGCTTTTTAATTTGAAAATGTATTTAAAACTAATAAGAATTGGAAAACACTGTAGCTCCATAAACTCTCTGCTACCATTTTGGGCAGATGAATCTTCTTATCATTATTTCTTAGCAGAGGCTGGTTGATCGACTGGATTGCCTATAAAATCTAAAAACGATAACCCTATAGTAGTTAATGAGGGTGTTGATGCTACCTGACTCAATGCGTTTGAGTTTGATGATTTCCATTCTGTTTTAATCAATCTTGTCGTTTGGAGATCGTCAAGGATTAGATCCAATAAAACTTCTCTGCCCCACCCTAAGTCGTCTGGATAATATATTCTAATTGCGTCTTCAGTAGCACTACGACCATGACCAAATGAATTAATACCCGCGTTTGCCAACCAATTTGTGTCATAAAAATCCTTAAAACCTTCAGATGCCATTCAGTAAAACGATCAACTAAATGCAGGAAATGAACCTGTAGTGATTCCGAATAGGAAGGGTTTGGAATAGAGTTTACTACGGCATTCTGAAGCGCTTTTAGTTTATCCTTCTGGTGGGTGCGACCAGCAATTTGAGTTGCATGGATAAAATTAGTGATAAACCTTTGGTTGTTTTTAAGCAAATCAATCTCGGAGGTATTTTCATTTAGTAAGATTGAGACTGCTTCCATCCATTCCTTAAATCGTTCATTTATCTGTGGTTTAACAATCTGATCTATCAAATAGGCCACAAGCGATCCTGCTGGCAGCATTCCAACAAAGGCTTTAGTACCCACTAGAAACTTATCTGCTGCATTTTCCTTGGGAGACGTAATTTTTTCCATTGGCCAAAATTAAAATAACGAAAACAAGTAGCCCTAACATGAGTAGTTTTAATTTCCTTACGCTGGCACATCTGTCACAAATGCTCTCTTAACAATGCTAACACAATGTTATTTTATCAAACCATTATGCAATAGAAAAGATTAAAAACCTTTTCTTATTTTTTTAGGCAACGTCAATTTTTTTATTGGAAAGAATTCTTTGTCTAAATGATCGAAGTCGCCATCGGCCGTAAGGAGTGTTGAATTTGTCACCCTGGCAGTTGCTGCTATCCACAAATCGTTCTTACCCATGTTTCTTGCAGAAAGACCAGATGATTTACTTGAATGAATGCCTTGACTATACGAATCAATTTCTACATATGCTGCAACTATCTGTTGTGAATCAATGGGTACGATTAAGAATTGATCTAAGAGAGTCTGTAATTGCTCAATCTTGTTTGATCCCCACTTCACTTTAATGGCCAGTGATTCAATTTCAGCCTTGGTGACAATGGAGATGATTCTTAGGTTAGTAGGATCTTGTGCGATTTCCTTTTCAATTTTTTCTATTGAAGGAACTCGTTTTATGGTGAACACCAAAATGTTTGTATCGTAGAGATAGTTCATCAGGCGACAATTACTTTAGTGCAGCTAACAGATCTTCTAAAGATTCCTCCACCTGCAACTGCCCTACAATTTTCTTTACCTTATCTGTACCATAGCCCTTATAGTTTTGAGTTTTGACTATCCGTTTTAAATCTGTTTCTTCAAAAAGAGGTTTTGGCAATTGATTAAAGAAGTGATCTTTTTTATTGACCGGTTTATATCCCGTGATTTCAAATGAAATTATCTGACCCGATGGATTATAGTTTGCAGTACCAGAAACCGTTACTTCTTTACCGAAGAAAGGAGTAAGCTCGCTGATTGCAATTTGTTCATTAAGCAATGCTCGAATACGTTTTGTTTCATCTACAATTAATTCGAGTTGATTGATACTATGTTTCAACACATCGAGAACACCCGTTACTTTTGTTTTAATACTGGCAGGCGTTTTATCTTCAATGGTTTTAATTTTTTCAATCACTTCTTTTTTTAACCGTATTACCTTCGATTTCTTTCCTGAGCTTACTTCGATGCTCGAACCTTTTTTATTTAAGAATTTTCCAAAGTGCCTCATCTCTTTTAAAAGATGCTTATCGAGAATGGGTGAATTCATATCGCCCTTTATAGCTTGTTCGAAGGCATAAAGGCTCAAGCCTAAGGCGGAAGTTTTGCTGACATCATCAATGGGTTGATCTCCAAACAAGGGCACTTGCATATTTCCCATCGTGTCCTTCAGTATCGGTGCATCTACCTCTAAGATGGTAGAGCCTGATTTTAGGCCGGAAAGGTTAAAATCAAGGGACTTAGTAAGCCAATCTGCTTGCTTACCTCGTTTTAAGGTGCTGTTGCCATTCACAAAGGATCGCAAAGTACTTTCTGACAGCCGTAATAAATGCTCATTGAGCTTCGCCAGCAAGGAAAATGATATTTTCCCATTCTCTAGGTCGAAACCCTGTAGCCGAATGATGTGCCGTATTGTTTTAACTGTTTTTGCAGGCATATAAGTCTAAGCGATTGCCAAATTAACAATTCTATTCATCTTTAGATTCACAAAGTTTGCTTCACTTTTTAGGTTGAGACAATTTTTCATTGTAATCACTATGGAAATTTACGAAAAGCCTAGCCTTACTCCGCTTCTTATGATGAGGAGTTTACTTTTGTTTTCCCTATACACTCGCCTGTGTAGTATTCTTCGTCAACACGCATGCAAATAAGTCAGTTGTGGAAGAAAACCAGCGAAGACAAGGGAGCGAGAACCAACTTAGCTATCAGCAGCCACCTTTACAAAGACCCTCTTGATAATTCCGTTTTGCTCAACCGCTTTCACAGTCAATTTAAATGAGCCATTGCCTTGCTTATGAAATACTCTGCTGTGTATTTTCTTTATATACCCAACTGGAGTAACACCTTTAAAAACTTTTACTGCATGCTTGTCAAGCGCGTTAGTTTTTTCTATTTGATAAGTAAGTAAGTCTCCTTTTTGGATGCTTCCTGCTGGTAATTTCAATACACTTAAGCTTGCTAAATCTGTTAAAAAGCAAAGTGATTTGATTCGATTGTAGTCTGCAAGAAATTCAAAATTATCAGTCGGGCTTAATCCCTGAGTATGCGCGAGCAGGTAAACCTTTTCGTCTTTGTATTTGGGATCTATTTCCCAGAAATCTAAAAAGTCTTTTATATCCGACCGCTCCGACTTAGTAATACGCTGACCAAATATTTCAACTACATTATCTGAATATTTTTTGGTTAGCTCGGGAAATTCCGGGTATGGAGCAAATCCTTCTTTCTTGGCAGACTCAACTCCTTCTTTCAAATACTCAAAACGAACCCCCTCGGTGGCGTTTTTTTTCAAAACACCAACAATATGTCTTCGCTCACCTTGGCCGCTGCGCCAACTTAAATATATATGGCCTATCTCTTTCACTTTACTTTCTGCTCAACAAGTGCTTTTAATAAATTAAATCTGGAAAGCACCAAATTACAAATCAGTTCTTTCCTTTCCGAAGGTATTTTAATGTATTGACACTCCGATGGCAAGTCAACGTCAACTTTCCAAATAAGTTCAACGACCTTCTTTTGGTCAAATCGTTCTAGTACTTTTTTTATTGGGTTTTGAACCATCGTTTTGAAATCTTCTTCTTTCAAAAGATTGTCGAGCAAAACAAAATGGCTTACTTTTTTGCCATACCAGTGGATTTCGCTCTCTCCCTTGCTCACGTATTTATCTACCTGCTTGGGGTCTTTTAGCATTTCCGCAACTTTAGTCTCAAGTAATTCGCGGCCAAAACTGCAGCCGTTGTCATAAATAGGTGAAAAGTGCACGTCTTTTGGTAACGAAAGTCTGGTTCGTCTAAATTCTGCTCTCAGTTTACCGTTTCTCGTATAAAGTTTTTTAAGTAACCCTTTTAACCAAGACGGCAACTCCTTAAGATGTTTCTCATGCGTCAAAATAAATTCGATTCCTGCTAAAGATTTAGATATGCCAGAGTGGGCATTAACAAATGCCCAATTTTCCTGATGGCGATCGCTGTTACCTATAAGGGCATCAAATACAAGCATCTCAATAAAATCGCGATAGTATTTTTGAAGACCGATTAAAGCCAGTGAAGCAGTAATCAGCTCAAATGAATATTGAAACCGTAGGGCGCGATCTTCTGGATTAAATGTGTTGTCAAAAGCCTGAATATACCTGCCGCCTTCTACCAATTCTTCTTTATCCGGGTTGATCATTGATTTTGATATGCAACCAACCTCATTGCCGCGGATGGCGATGTGATATGGCAGCACGTTGAAACCGCACATCAGGCCGATTTTATAGGCAATAATCTCAGACCAAAACTCGTACTTGTAATCTTTCTTCTCCTTCTTAAGTGATTGCTTAAAATAGTAGAGCTCATTGTCTGTTGGATTAAGATAGATTTTTTTATTCCGTGTTCCTCCTGTATTTAGCCACGGCTGTTCATTCCAATCAGTGATATTATACAGTTTAGGCATTAATCAATTTTCTTTTGATAGTTATATTCTTTCTATACAGCTATATTCAATTTCTACTCAGCATCGCCTTACCCGGCTGTTATCAAGTCTACTTCACTTTTTTCGCTTTAACGCTTTTAACTAAGTTGCTGCTTTTTCCTTGTAAATATTTTCTTCAATGAATTTTGAAAAGCTCAAGAAAATTTCGCCCTGACATTGTTCGTTAAGCAGTTTCAACATTGCTGAAAGATGATCCTTTTTTAGCGATAATTTTTTGATTGCGATTGCGTAAAGAAATTCAAGAAGTGCCTCACCTTGTTCCTCTTCATAATATCTAATGATCGTTTCAAGTATCCCATACATTTCAGCAGACAAATCCGGATCCATAGAATAAATCAACTCTTCTGGCCTTGCTGCTCTTAAAATTGATGCCTGAATAATTCCATCGTTAAAACGATTAAAATTTCCCGGATCAAGTAGGTTCCTTACATAGACTGTCTGTTTTAGGTTCCTCTCAGGTTTATCAGTATTTCGGAGACCATTGATAATGTTTGAAAGGGTAAAGTAGATGTCAGATTGAGTAACATCGTGAACGTAGTTATCAAAATCAAAAAAAGCAAAGTTCTTCCGGATTTCAAGTGGCTCATATTTGCCCGTGATAACTCTAGGGTAGAAAAGTTCTTGTGATAAACCTCTACTCTTGTTTCCAGCACCATTTTCTAAGAATGCCTTACGTTGCTTTAAATACCGTATAGTTTCCTTTGAGTCTTGAGGGTGATGATCAGCTAGAAACTCAATAAAGTCTTTGATGAATTCAATTTCTCTGAGCCAAGATGACTTTTTAGAATTGTTCTCGCAGAAAATAGATTCAACCTCAATAAATGTGCTCGACTCTGGACCGTAACTTCCCTGCTTGAGGTTCTTTTTTAGGCTATCTAGATACTCTTTATTCTTTGTGCGAGTAATGCCTATAAAGTAAACTATTCTAAAGCTATCATGATTTCGAAGTGCGCGGCTTATGTAAAGCAGATTTTTCCCATTTGAAATACAAGAGCCGACTACCAGTACAGAACCTTCTGATTCCTTTTTAATTTCACTTAAATTATCTTGAGAAATTTTAATTGGCTTTTTCTTCGAAAGATAATTGTCGCCAATTTTTTCAATGATGAAGTCGGCCAATTCTTCAGAAGCTTTATCTTCCAAGTGCACAATGTATTTGGTATTACTCGGCACATACTGGCTTATGTATGCATTTAACTTGTTCTTGTAGTCAACATACCTTGCCTTCTTTAGCCCAGCAAGTAATTCATAGTAATCAATGTAAACCTCATATTTGTTAGTGTTCTTCTCCTTATAATGAGTCTTTAGAACTGTATTCTTTTTCTTCTTGGACTTAAACTGCTCGACAAATTCTGACAGGTATTTTTCCGGATCCTTTACGGTCAACAATATTCGATTTATTTTAGGTTGTTCCAGCAAAAAGGAATCCCCTTTTACTTCCACTGCAAAAGATCCTTTGTCACATAAATCGCAGGCATCAGACTTATACGTTTGGTAATATTTAATACCTCCAGGGTTGTTCTTTGATTGAGTTAAGTTGCAGATTACCGTATCTTTTATATCTCGGTAGTCTTTATCATCTCCTAAGAAATACAGAACCAAGATATTTTCAAGTTCTATTTCACTATGATTCTCCCTAATTTTCTCAATGATATTACCCGAAGTGGAAGCGGAAATCAGCAATAAAGTATTGTTCTTATAGCTTATTTCATTTTTATACAATCCCTCATAACTACTAAAGCTTTCGATGGGTACTTGCTTTCTGCCGGGCTCCTCTTGAAATCTATTAATGAGATCGGAAAGTGCAAAAGCAATACTATTGATAGAGGAAGTATCACAATAGATTTGAGTGTGCCTTCCGTATTCAAAATGCTTAAGTAACGCAAAGGCAATAAAATAAATCTCAGAGCTAATAAGTAGTATATTTCCGGTTCTTAGAAATTTATCGCAGTGCTTACCGGAAGGAAAAACATAATGGTGGGAACTTCCGGAAGAAGAAACCAAACCACCTCTTTTTATAAAAATATTTTGGAGGCCTTCATTTAAATAATTCTTAAGAAACCCTGAAGGTATTATTTTGGAGTTAGAATGTACACGACTTAACCCTCCCTGCTGATCAAACACCAATAGGTATAAGTTATCTAATAGATGTGTCTCTTGGCGCTTAGGTATTCCCTTAAATGTTTTGTTAATATTATCGATGAAGATTTCCTTGAGTTCTGTCTCTAGTGCATTTCTGGCGATCACGAAAACACTGTCAGTCTGCGAATTTTGTTCATAAAATGCTTTGATTGCACCTGAGAGTGTGATCGGGTTGATCTCCTCTCGATCACAAAATATTACGGTTGATGAAATGACATTCTCTATATCCTTTTCCTTTTCGGTATAACTGAACTTGTAGATATAGTAGTTATTCATATCCTATTCTGATTGAGTAGACAATGGATAAAGGATTGTAATAACAGCGCCAGCTGCTGATGGAAAGGCGGTATATTTTGAATTGCTCTCTTTATTCCAATCGAATAGTTCCATCTTAGAGACATCTCCCTTTTCAAGTTCTAAATAATTGCTAGAAATCAAATCTCTGTATAAACAAACCGTGCCTGTTTTAATTGTTAAGAAGCCTTTTCTATTAAGCGTATTCAATACTCTATCCAATCCAATTCCTTTGTCATCCTTTTCCAGCCCTGTGGCTAAGGTATTGTGCTTAATCATGCATGTTTTTACAATGTCAACATCGCTTAATTTGGATAAAGGATTTAAAGATTTATACTTTTCGATGAAGCCGATACCACTATCAAAAACGGATAGCTCTAAAAAATACAATTCACCTATGGCATTCTCTTTCAGGGTAGTGCTATTTAAGTAGTTTACTACTCCAGGATGATTCTTGAAATCATCCACTAGAGTTTTTCTTCGAACCTTATAAAATTTGAATAAAACCCCCCTTATGTTTGGATCGAGGGAAACATTGTCTTCATCGGTTCTGCCCCATTCGAATGTGTTTTTCATTAATTCAAACGAGATCTTTTTCAAATCGTCAAGCACACTAAAATGCTCAATCTTAAGGCTCAAAATGAAATTTAATATCTCATTAATGGCTGGCCTTAGACTCTCTTTAATCTCTTCTTCATTCTTAAAATCATTGCTTGCTTCGAAAATTGGAAGGCCTGCACCTGAGATGTGATCAGATACGATTAAGGGTAGTTTATTATTTTTAAAGGCTTTAACACTTTTCATTTTGCTAACAACCTCCCGATTCTTATCTCTCAGAAGGGTGCGCAAATTTGTAGTCCCTGTTTTGTCGTACACCTCATTCTTGTTCCATACAAGTGCAATGAGTGGATATAAAAGTTCATTTTCATATAGCTCATCAATTTCCTCCTTACTTGAAGTAGAGGAAATTGTTAGTAAGAGTTTGCCGGAATTTTTATAACGCACCCAAGTACACACTAACTGAACAAGTGCTGGCACCAAACCTAGGTAATGCTTTTTTAATTCTTCTGGTATGCTTACATGTACAGTAGCATTCTGTTTAATGTATCTATATAGCTCAGCATAATATAAATCAACGTCTTCGAGGGTTGAAGTCTTTTTGATAGATATTACGTTTTGTAACATGTAGATTAACTTTTACGTGTGTTTTCATTTATACATTACCTCTGACTACGCAGCGCTAGCCAACTATAGCTCAATATCACACACCTTTAACTGCCCATTCATAAATAAAAGAGGTTAATTCAATCGTTCAATTTTTTCTTTAAGCTGTGTAAACTTTCTCCACTCCTCCACATTTTTATCTTCAGGTGCGCTTAGGCTAAGCGCCACTGTCTTTGCAATAATAGGTTTTGAATCTCCAAGTGAAGAGCTAACCTCGTGTTCAATTCTTTGATAATCGGCAAAAGATCTTCGCATAGTTGTTTCGAAGTCTTTACCAAACACGCAAAAATTATCTTTAACCGTCCAATCTTCTGCAATTAATAAAGGCTGAATCGCTTCAGTAGATATACCCAAAGCTTTCAGCGCATCAGTTCTTTTAGTCCCTGCGCCATCATCCCCTTTGTCGTTGTCAAAGCAGATAAACGTTGGAATTTTATAAGCAGTAAATAATCTCCACCACTTTGCCAAATTTCCTTTACCACCAACGCTAATTATTGCTATACCTTCTTTTAATGTATCAAGGCCAATCGCTTCTAAATAAATGGGTAACGAGAGCTCTTCTGTTGGTCCTTCAACCAGAATGATTTTGTTCGCAAAAAAACCGCTAAGTATCTGAGGGGTGCTATGTGCGCTATAAAATGGAATGATCGTGTCCTGATGTGCTCTGTTGGCTCCGGTGTCTCTGCAATATTGAGCTAATGAAGATTTAGTAACATTTCTTACCTCGGTAGTCTCACTTTTCTTAACCAAGTGAATGGCATCTAAGAAATCGAGATTTATAAAAAATGGGCTGTGAGTTGTTATTACTATTTGCAAACCATCTTCGGCCATTTTGAACATCTGTTTTGCCAACCATTTTTGCGCAAGGGGATGCAGGTGAGATTCTGGCTCATCAAGTACAAAAATTAGACCTTGGCCGAGAAAGGATTTAGCGTATGCGTGTGCGAATGAAAGGGCTAAAATCTGTTGCTGCCCTGTCCCCAATTCTTCAATTGCCCTGACACCACCGTTTTCTGATGGCTGCACTCTTAGTGTTTTGAAATAATTACTTGGATCATATGCAGAAAAATCAAATTGAAGTGCATGCGTCATATTGGATAACATCTCGCTTGAAATATGTGACATGTTTTGAGTGAATGCACTAAATTCTTGCACGCTAAGAAATATATCCTTTGTCAATTTAAATAGTTCTTTAAGGTTGCTTACTTTTTCGTCATCCTCAATAAGTTTATCATGAAACTTCTTAGTTACTCTCGATAGAAGTGTGTATTTGGATGAGTAACTAAGTTGATATGAAAGGTTCTGCTCAGAATTAACGACAACACAAAGCAATTCATCACGCAAATCTCCACTGACATATTTGTTTTCAAAACCATCTTCGAGTTGAACAGCATTAAAGACTGTTTCATGATTCTTAACGTAAGAGAATTTGAATCCACCGCACGTAAACTCGCGGTTAATGCCCAATCGATTTTTAAACCCTCTAACTTCCGCTTTAATGGAAATCCTGTTCAACGGATTTCTACCATAATGATCAAAGTCGTCCAACTTCTTATACTTTGGATGAAACTCTCCAAAAATCAATTCTATTGCACGAACTATGTTAGACTTACCTGAATTGTTTTCGCCAATTAGTACCAAGGGCATATTTTCAGGAAACGCCATCTCCACTGGGATTTCACCGATTGATCGGAAATTCTCTATCGATATACTCTTTAAGCGAGGCATTTAGCAAATCATTTTTTTGTTCTTTTATATACACCTTCCGGCTCCGCAGCCATGGCCAACTCCCGCTCTGCATCACCCACCTTCACCTGCCCATTCATAAGCATCGGTAAGAGCCAATCTCGGAGTTCGGAGAGCTTTTGGTTTTCTTTTACATTACATTTCGTCTTCTCAAAAAATGGAGAAACAAGCGACTCAAACTTCTTAAGAATTTCGTTTTTTGGAACTGTCATTTCGAATGATTCCAAATCTGTTGAACTAACTCTCTTTCGACCGGTTGTTCCAGTCATTTTAGAGATCGCGTATCTACGGAATTTCTCTGATCTAGAAAGGCAAGCTCCAAAACTTCTTAAATCGAATTCCTTTCCTCGTAGAATAATAAACTCAGTTGATCCAAACCCAATCTCACTATCCCCTAGTAAAGTAATTAAACCTGTCTTCCCATTCTCTAAGCAAGGCGTGATTCTGGCTATAGCTAAATCACCATTTTGAAATTTCATTCCGCCATTGAATTCTTTCTTCTGAATCTCTTTAGTCATAAAGCCAGACTCGGGGAGAGCATTCATATCTATGTAACTACTCAATGATCCCTTTTTTACTGACAATAAATATCGACTCGCAACCGCATCGCTGATTTTGCACGATACTGGTACCAAGACCTTTCCTAAATCTTCGTTTTCCAGACTTAGGCTTACTTCATCATAACAGCGCTTGATATCTCCCTCATTCAATTCCGGATTTATCTTAGAAATGTTTTTATTAAAAATGTCAGTGAA
>Ga0209490_10006203_pt1 | contig 10816 bp, 9 predicted proteins | sample MAT06_FD_187209 | JGI IMG/M metagenome (GOLD analysis project Ga0209490, IMG submission 187209) | Freshwater microbial communities from Lake Fryxell liftoff mats and glacier meltwater in Antarctica - MAT-06 (SPAdes) (version 2) | ecosystem: Environmental > Aquatic > Freshwater > Ice > Liftoff...
TTCAGGTTGCGCCAGTACTCTCTTGTTGCTTCTAGTAGATTGGGAATCATGACTACAGACACTTTAATGTGTACTTATGTAACGATTCTAACGTCATTATTGAGGCGGCTTGTTCTATAGAAGGTTATAACTCCCTCAGTCATTGGTTAGAGCCTTCTCCTGTGAAACGGTTCACGATATCGTCCCACCAACGGGGCAACCGCACCCGAGAGCCACCGTAACGCCTAACCTCAGCCTAAGAATGACGAGGCTGTAATAAGTATTTTCTAGGCGACTCAGACTATGAGTTGTAAGTTTCTGACGTTGCTGAATTGATCTGTGAAGCTCAGAGTCTGCCCTCACCCTAGTCTCCAGAAGAAGAGGAAATAGGAGTTGTGGCTCCTTTGTATTTCTATAAAGTTTGTTCTACCCCTCTAACCCGGAAGTGTTTTTTCCGGGGTGTATGTCTAAGCTAGGTTCGAGAGCAATGAGATATGCAGTATGACAACATCAGGTCGGCATTTGGAACGTCTACTGCAAATAGACACATTTTTGCGCTCTAGTCAAAGACATACAGCAACCAGCATGGCAGAAATGCTAGGAGTAACAGAACGAACGGTTCGTAAAGATATTGACTTTATGCGAGACCGCTTCAGCGCCCCGATCTCCAGCACAAAAGTTAAGGGTTACTACTACACAGAGACAGATTGGCGACTGCCTACCATTCCTTTAAGTCAAGGGGAATTGTTTGCACTGGCATTGGGAGCGCGGATGTTGAGTGCTTATGCTGGCTCAGCTTACCAAACACAGTTGGAAGGGGCGATTGCTCGGTTAGCAGAACGCCTACCGGAGCAAACCTGGGTAGATCTACAAGAGTTAGCGCAGCAGAATGTCTTGGTACGGGTAGGGGCCGAGTTAGATCTAAACCCTGAAATTTGGCAACAGTTAGAGCAAGCCTGTAAAGATCGACGGCAAGTGCAGCTCCAATACTTTACGGCTGGGCGAAACGCAGAGTCAGAGAGAGTTATAGACCCATACCTGCTGCACTTTACCCGCAACAATCCCTGTGTCACGGGGTTCTGCCACACTCGGCAAATGGTACGAGATTTTCGAGTAGATCGAATTCGGAAGCTCGTTATTTTGCCATCGCAGTTTGAAACAGATCCAAAATTTGATGCCAAAGCTTATTTTGCGGGGGCTTTTCAGCACGAACTAAGCGGTGACCTGAAGAATATTGCCATCTGGTTCGATGTGCCGATCGCGCCCTACATCTATGAGCGGCGATGGCATCCTAGCCAAAGCATTGTCGAACATCCTGACGGCTCGATCACACTGAAATTTACGGTTAGAGGGCTAAACGAGGTTAAGCGATGGGTTCTCTATTACGGCCAGGGTGCAAGAGTGATTAGTCCTCCGGAACTAGTAGCCATGATCCGGGCAGAAATTGAGCAGATGCAGCAGCAATATTCCAAGGAGGCAGAGTGAATCACGAACGATTTTGGGCAAAAACGGGCAAGGGCGAACTGAGAGCCAATGGCCAACCTGAATATCATCCAGTAATTTGTCATCTCGCCGATACCGCTGCTGTAGCGATGCAGATTGTGCAGGAGTATTTGAGTCCAGCAGCGATCGCCACCCTCGAACGCGGACTAGGGCTGACGGGCGAATCTCTGGTGAAGTGCTGCGGCTTTTTAGCGGGGTGTCATGACTTGGGCAAAGTTAGCCCAGCCTTTCAGTTTCAGGTGAGCGAAGTCGGCAAAGCCTTGGTAAGTGGTCATTTCTACGATTTGTGGACAAAACTCCCAGATATAAAAACGCCTCACGGACTGGTTACCGCAAAGACCATGCCACAGTTTTTGTGTGATGCCGGGTTAGGAAGTCATTTAACCCCACGAAAAGCACATCAACTTGCCAGACGACTAGCAATGGTGGTGGGTGGGCATCATGGTTTTTTCCCATCTCATGCTGAAATTGATGCTTTGAATGACGGTTTGTGTGGCACCAGTCCAGGTAGTGATTGGCAACATCGGCGATTCAGTCAAACCATCTTTGAACAGTTGCAAGAATTCGTTGGCTTAACCACAGCAGACTTACCCAGCCATTGTGACAATGCCGCTGCGATGATTCTGGCAGGATTAACAACCGTTTCAGATTGGGTGGCTTCAAATCCAGATGAGAAAAGTGGCTTTCCCTATGCAAACGACACGCCATTTGATAACTATGCGGCAGGATTAGCAACTAAAGCTGAGAAGGCGTTACAGGCGATCGGCTGGACGAAAATCTCAAAGGGACAGCCGCTAGAGTTCACGGAGTTATTTCCTCAAATCACGACGCCACGACCCCTACAGGATGAAGCGATCGCCCTTGCACCTAGTCTTACGCCCCCCTGTCTGATTTTGGTAGAAGCCTCAATGGGGGAAGGCAAAACCGAGGCAGCGCTGTATTTGGCAGATTATCTCCAACACCAATCGTCAGCGGGTGGGTTTTATATTGGGTTGCCAACCCAGGCGACAAGCAATGCCATGTGGAAACGGGTGCGGGACTTTTTATGTCAGCGCTATCCTACAGAAGCCGTAAATCTGACCTTGAGCCATTCAGCCGCAGCATTGAAGGAAGAATATCAGCAAACGGTTTGTCGGCTCGATCAGGTCTACGACAAAGACAACCAAAATTCGGTGGGTCGCGTGGGGGCTGGGGAATGGCATACGGCACGAAAGCGATCGCTGCTCAGCCCCTATGGCGTGGGAACGGTAGACCAGGGGTTGATGGGAGTAGTGCGATCCAAGCATCAGTTTGTCCGTTTATTTGGGTTGGCAGGGCGGACAGTGATTTTGGATGAAATCCACGCCTATGACTTGTACACCAGTACCTTGCTCAAACTGTTCCTCGAATGGTTAGCCGTGCTGGGTTCTCCGGTGATTGCACTATCGGCGACGCTGCCGATGAGTACACGCCGTCTGTTAGTGAATGCCTATGCCAGGGGTTGTGGTCAGGCTGAAGTAGATCTGTCCCAAGCAGACTATCCACGCATCACTGCTTTTGCTGAGGGACAAGTTCAGATCAGATCATTTGCAGCGTCCGAACATGTGACGCGATCGCTCAATTTACAGTGGGTCAAAGATGAAGAGTGGGTAGCAGCATTGCGTGAAAAGTTGGTTGACGGCGGCTGTGCAGCGGTGATTTGCTCAACGGTGGGACGGGCACAGGAGGTCTTTCAGCGCTTGCAGCAGGCAGAATTTGCCGATCATGAACTGGGACTCTTTCATGGGCGATTCCTGTTTATTGATCGTGAACGCATTGAGAATGCTTGTTTGGAGAAATTTGGTAAGGATAGCCAGAACCGCCCTCAACGCTATGTGTTGGTCGCAACCCAGGTGATTGAGCAGAGTTTGGACGTGGACTTTGATCTGATGATTAGCGACTTAGCCCCGATTGATTTGTTGCTACAGCGATCGGGGCGGCTACATCGACACACCAGAGACAATCGCCCCACAAAGCTGAAAACCCCAACGTTATGGGTTGTTTCGCCCACCTTGGACAAAGGTGGTAAGGCGCAGTTTGCCGAGACGGGAATTATCTACGACCGTCATATTCTGCTGCGATCGTGGCTGGCACTGCGACATAAAACTTCTGTGCAGTTGCCCGCCGAAACCGATGACTTAATTGAGTCGGTCTATTGCCTAGAAGCTCCCATTGCCGACCTATTAGAACCAGAACATCAGCAAGACTGGAAAAACTCCCTGGCTGATTACCAAGAGGGTGAAACGCGAGAGAAAATTACCAAAGCCAATGCGGTCAAGCTGCCACCCGCTCTACCAGAGAGTCGTCCAGAGGAATTCACGAGACAGGGCGACTCGGACGATGACAACGCGATCGCCAAAGTCACTCGGCTAGGCGAACCGACGGTGACAACGATTTTCCTACAACAAATTGCCAATGGGTTGGTGTTACCCGGAACAGACCAAGTAGTTGAGTTAGGGCGATCGCCTGATTTAGCCACAATCCGGGGATTACTGGAACACAGCACTCGTATTGGCAAGCGGGGACTGGTGCAGGCATTGACGGCACAGACTCCCCCTGCAACGTGGACTTCGGCACTGCTGCGTTACTGCCGTTATGTGGTGTTGAATGCTGAGGGCAAGGTTCAAGTGGATAAGTGGGAGTTGGAGTTAGATCCACGGCGCGGGGTGGTCATTGAGAAAGCGAGTTGATCGGCTAATCAGAAAGTGTTAGAGGAAATGCAGCCCATGTTGACATTTAATTTGGTTGATCAACCCTGGATTTCAGTAGTAAACCAAGGCTGGCAGCGGCGAGACGTGTCGCTAACAGAACTATTCACCACTTGGGAAACGTTGAAAGAAATCCAGGCGGATAACCCCCCGACGACACTGGCGATCTACCGCTTTTTGCTGGCGATATTGCACCGCGCCTATCAAGGACCGAAGGATGTCGATCATTGGGAGGAAATTCAGCAAGATAACGGGAAGAAGGCGATCGCCTATCTCAACCAATGGCGCGATCGGTTTGACTTATTTCATCCCGACTACCCGTTCATGCAGGATGCCGCGATCGCAGAGAAAGATGCTGGGGAAGTCTACCTGGCGAGTGTGCTTCATGGTAACAACACCAGTACAGTATTTTGCCATGAACACCAGTGGAGTAATGCCACGCTCACGATTCCAGAAGCTGCGCGGTTGGTGTTACGGCTGCACAATTTTGATACGGGTGGGCGCAAAACTGGGGCAACAGATTCAGCAGCCGTTTTACCCATGATGGATGCTGCCAATGTACTAGTGCGCGGCGCTAACCTGTACGAAACGTTGCTACTCAACTTGGTGGAATACGATCCAGCCAGAGATCAGCCCAGCGTAGTTACAGGAGATGACATTCCCATCTGGGAACGAACGCATCAGAAGCCAAAAGAGCGGAGTCCTGTTGGCTATATCGACTATCTGACCTATCAGTGGCGCAGGGTCAAGTTATTTGCCCAGGATGGGCAGGTGATGCGGGTGGCGCTGCATCCCGGCGATCGCCTCCCTAAAGATGTTTCTTCATCTCAATGGGAATGTGGCATTGCCTATACCAAGACCGAGAAAGGGCTAATGACGGTGCGGCTCAATTCTGCGCGATCGCTCTGGCGAGATTCTGCGGTGTTTTTGCAATCTGCTGAGACTTCTAGCCGTCCTCGTATTCTCGATTGGGTGGCAGTTTTGAAAGCGGAAGGCTTAATCGAGTCAAATCTACACCTTCAGGTTTTGGGACTAAATGTAGATAACGCGAAGCCGCTGGGATGGTCAGGGCAACAGTTTGCCGCACCGCTAATTTATTTAACAGAGAAACCGCTGTGGCAAAGGCTATCGGGGGCGATCGCGATTGCCGAGGATCACCAACAGATCTTTCGAGCGTTCCGAGGTAGCCCCTACCACGCCTTAGCCGAAGCCCTCAATAACAACAATGCAAAAGCTTTTGCCGCCACATTAGATGGTGAATCTCGCTACTGGGTCACTCTTGATTGCGCGTTCCAAACGCTCTTGGCAGAACTACCAACGGACAGAACCGTAGATGGTAACGGCATCACCTACGGCAATACCAAGCTACCGGAGTGGACAACCACTGTACAACGTGCTGCCAAGGATGCCTTTACCGAGTCAATCGCCCCCATCCGTAATTACGAAGCCAGAGCCAAAGCCTTGCGTGCCTTGGAATGGAAGCTGGCAGATTTGCGGGCTAGCCCTGAGGAGAAGGAAGCCAAGAAAGCCAGAGCCGCAAAGAAAAAAGAAAAAGTTGCTAAGTAAGAGAGCCATCCATGACAACAATCCAAAGCAAACCTCGTAATCGGCTAGAGTACGAAACCCATTTTCTCCAGTCGGTGAGCGATCGCATCAAAAACGATAACGGCGCAAAGGCAGATTTCAAGCGTGCCCTGTCTGGTGAGCCAACGCATATTCGCAAGGTTTATCCCGTTGTGTTGCCCTATCTCGGCAATACATCTGAGCGGGAACAAGAACAAATCTGGATTCCCGTTGCGTGCCTATCGGTCTACTATCCATCCACTCAAAAGATAGGGAATTTCGGGCATAGCTGCCGTGGCTTAGCAACCGCGACAAATTCTGAAGGAGCCGATCGCCGCTTTCGAGCCTTGCTAGATCTGGCATTAGCGGATATCCAGTCGCCCCTAACGGCATTGGTACGGCAAATGAAAAGCAAGAAGATAGCGATTGGCTACCCCCAACTCTTAGCCGATCTGCGCCAATGGGAGCACCCCAATCAATATATTCAAGACCGTTGGGCAAGGGCGTTTTGGGGTGCCCCGCCGAATTCATCAGACGAATCTGAACCAGCAGCCAATGACCAAGCCGAATAACGGCAACCCACTTTCTATTCATCCCAGTCAATTCAAACGGAGCCATAAATCATGCAACTCGAAATTCATGTTCTGCAAAGCTTTCCGCCCGCTAACCTCAACCGCGATGAAAATGGAATGCCCAAGTCTACGGTGTTTGGCGGCTATCCACGGGCACGGATTTCTAGCCAGTGTCAAAAACGAGCTGTGCGTTTGTTTTATCAAGACCATTCTGAGATTGCAGCAGAACAGTTTGCTCAGCGATCGCGCTCTTGGATGCCAGAACTGAAAGCGCTGTTAGTGGATGCAGACATCCCAGATGCCAAAGCGGAAACAGCAACCAAACTGGCGCTGGAGGTATTAGGTGCAAAGTTTGAGGCCGATAAAATCGAGTCAAAAACGATTTTGTTCTTGGGACGCACAGAAATTGCCGCGATCGCCAGCATCCTGATCAAAAACTGGGCGAAAATTGAGCCTGAATTGAACGGCAAAGAACCCAAGCTGCCTGCCAAAGACCCTAATGTCGCCAAAGTGATTGAGAAAGCGTTGGTCGATACGGGCAAACCCGGTGATGTGGCTCTCTTTGGACGCATGATGGCATCCTTACCCACCGTGAATGTGGATGCAGCCGTGCAAATGGCGCACGCCATCAGCGTCAACAAGCTTCAGCAAGAATTTGACTTCTTCACGGCTGTGGATGACCTAGGCAGCAGCGACGATGCCGGAGCCGATCACATGGGCGAAACAGGTTACAACAGTTCTACCTACTATCGCTTTACCACTCTAGATACGGCGCAACTCCAAACTAATTTGGGTGCGAATGTGCAGGCAGACACCATTGCCCACGCCTTTGCAGAAGCCTTTGTTAGAGCAATTCCTACCGGACATCAAAATGGCTTTGCTGCCCATAGCTTACCCGCAGCCGTCATGGCAGTGGTGCGCAAAGGACAGCCGATTTCGTTGGTCGATGCGTTTGAGAATCCTGTGACTCCCAAGAGTGGTAAAAGCTTGCTAGAGAATGCTCTCTCTCAGCTTGATAGCCACTGGTCTGATCTAAGCAAGATGTATGGCGAAAAATCTGTGGTGTTTAAAGGCATTGCCACCCGTGGGCAACTGGCTCAGCAGTTAACGAGCCTAAAGGACTGCGAACAGCCAACGGTAGACGAGTTGATTAAAGATGCGATCGCCGCTGCATTCCCTGGAGGCAACTAACTATGCCCACACTGTTATTGCGGCTGCGTGCTCCGATGATGAGTTGGGGCGACCATAGCCGTTTCACGATTCGAGATAGCCGCCGTGAGCCGACCAAATCGGCGGTTATCGGCTTACTCTGCGCAGCTCTAGGTCGTCCTCGTTGGCAACCCGTTCATGATTTGGCAACCCTCAAAATGGGGGTGCGAGTGAATCGGGAAGGGGTGGTGCAGTGTGACTATCACACTGTTCTGGACAGCATCAAATCCAGTGGCAGCAAAGGAGATACAGTGATTAGCAAACGCTATTACGTGGCTGATGCTGATTACTTGGTTGGACTAGAGGGCGATCGCACCTTTCTTGAAACTTTGGATTCGGCCTTACAATCTCCTATTTGGCAGCTTTACCTAGGGCGCAAAAGCTTTGTGCCCAGTTGTCCAGTGCAAGTAGGGATTGCTGACGACCCTCTACTGAAAGCCCTGGAACACCGTATACAACTCAAAAACTCTCCTACTCGCAAGCTGCCCGCCCGGTTACGCTGTCTTGTGGAAGTAGCCGACAGTCTAGATGTTAGGCAAGATGTGCCGATTGATTGGCAAAAACGGTTGTTTGGTAGCCGTTGTGTTCAACCTCATTTTTTTGAAACTAACCTATGTATCTCTCTCAATTGACCTTAAATGGAGGCAATCGCCTGGTTCTGAAAGAATTAGGTAATGCGCATAAGTTGCACCAGCAGATTATGCACGCTTTTCCAGATGAACAGCGAGACACCTCTCGTAACGATTGGAATATCTTATTTCGCCAAGAGCCAGATAGTGAGGTAGTCCTAGTCCAGTCTGACCTAGAGCCAAATTGGTCAAATTTACCGCCTCAATATCTCAGCGATCGCGTAGAGTTGCCGTTGGCAGTCAAACCTTTTAATTTGAGCGTTGAACAGGTTGCGGCTGGCCGCATCCTACAATTTCGGCTACGAGCGAATCCAAGTAAGCGCGACAATCAAACGAGAAAAACGATCGGCTTATTCCGTGCGGCTGACCAACTGGCATGGTTAGAACGGCAAGCAGAGCGCTGTGGATTTCGGTTACAGGGAGTAGATGTGATTCCATCACCTAATGTATTCGGGCAGAAAGGAGATAAATCTGCACCGATCCGGATCAGCACGGCTTTATATCAAGGAGTTCTAGAAGTAACAGACCCTGAAGTATTGCTCAATGCCGTGCAGCAAGGGATTGGGCGCGGTAAATCCTACGGGTGCGGCCTCCTATCAATCGCCCGACTACAATCCTAAATTCTTATAAGTCTGAGGTGAACACCGATGTCTAGATTGCGAACGTTGCCGAAAGCACGCGATCGCGTCAGTTTCTTGTACTTTGAACATTGTCGCATTGAGCAAGATGACCGGGCGATCGCGGTATTTAAGGAGCAAAGTAAGTTTTTTGTGCCCTGCGCAGCGATCGCAACGCTGTTATTGGGTCCCGGAACTTCGATTACCCATGCTGCAATTAAAACGCTGGCAGATAATGCCTGCGGCGTGCAGTGGGTAGGCGAAGATCTAATGCGATTTTATGCGAATGGACGCAGTGGGGCAGGAAATTCCAAACGGTTACTCCATCAGGCGACCCTATGGGCAGACTCGATTCAGCGGTTAGCGGTAGTACGCCGCATGTATACCTTTCGATTTGCTGAGGTGCCCAGTGAAGATTTAACCCTTCAGCAAATTCGGGGTCTGGAAGGGGTACGGGTACGAACGATGTATCAGCAGTGGAGTAAAAAAATGGGAGTGGAATGGACAGGGCGAAATTATAAGCAGGAAGACTGGGATCAATCGAATCCAATTAACCAGGCATTGTCGATTGCTAACACTTGCTTATATGCGGTGTGTCAAGCTGCATTGCATTCTGTGGGCTATTCAACAGCACTCGGGTTTATTCACACAGGTAAGCCGCTGTCGTTTGTGTATGACATCGCAGACTTATACAAAGCAGAAACAATTGTTCCGGCTGCGTTTGAAGCGGTGTCAGAGACATATTTTGATTTAGATGCTCTAGTGCGACGTAAATGTCGTCAGAAATTTAATGATTACCGTTTGATGCATCGTTTAGTGCTGGATATAGACAAGGTACTGGGCTTTGGCGATGAGGATGAATCAGAACCAATTTGTTTCCTATGGGATGACGTGTTGGAAACTGTTGAGGGAGGTAAAGATTGGTCAGAGCAGGAGAGTTAGATGGTAGTGTTCATTTTGGAAAAGGCTAAGCCAGTACTGCGCGGAGAGTTGAGCCGCTGGTTGTTTGAAATTAAGCCAGGGGTGTTTACTGGACGGGTCTCGGCGCTGGTGAGGGATGAGCTATGGGCGTTGATTGAGCAGAAACGCGGAAGCGGATCTGCCGTGATGATCTATCCACAGCGCAATGAACAAGGGTTTTCTGCCCGTATCCTCGGAACTCCGTCGCGGTCTTTGGTAGACATAGAAGGGGTACTGTTAGTGAAAGTCTAGTTAAATCAAGTACTTTGGAAGTGTTGTCCCCATGCTCGTGGGGGTGTTCCGTAGAGTTGGAGGATGAATTTGAGAGGCAATGCTATGTTGTCCCCATGCTCGTGGGGGTGTTCCGGCCACGGGGTAGCCACTACAGCTTTACCGATTGCCGTTGTCCCCATGCTCGTGGGGGTGTTCCGCTCAAGACGTTGCCCTCATCTCATTAATGGATGACGTTGTCCCCATGCTCGTGGGGGTGTTCCGATTCCTCTGTCTACTCCGTTACCGCCTAACCATGCGTTGTCCCCATGCTCGTGGGGGTGTTCCGGAACACCACCCTAACTGGCCTACTGAGTTTGCGAAGTTGTCCCCATGCTCGTGGGGGTGTTCCGGATCGATGGAGCGCAACCGACGGCACCGTAAGGCGTTGTCCCCATGCTCGTGGGGGTGTTCCGGATTCAACCCTTTGGGGATCTGAGCAGACCCAGTGTTGTCCCCATGCTCGTGGGGGTGTTCCGTCGTTGATCAGGCCGTTTGACTCAGCCGACACCCGGTTGTCCCCATGCTCGTGGGGGTGTTCCGCTCACAAAGCAAATCACGCCGCCCACGGAACCTCCGTTGTCCCCATGCTCGTGGGGGTGTTCCGCCCTATGGCAGCTTGGCAACTACCGCCACATCAGTTGTCCCCATGCTCGTGGGGGTGTTCCGTGCATCGGATACGCCTATCAAGGCCAATTCTTCGTTGTCCCCATGCTCGTGGGGGTGTTCCGGAAATGTCGCTAGTCGCGGCAGCGTTACCCGGTGAGTTGTCCCCATGCTCGTGGGGG
>Ga0209490_10006207_pt1 | contig 10815 bp, 6 predicted proteins | sample MAT06_FD_187209 | JGI IMG/M metagenome (GOLD analysis project Ga0209490, IMG submission 187209) | Freshwater microbial communities from Lake Fryxell liftoff mats and glacier meltwater in Antarctica - MAT-06 (SPAdes) (version 2) | ecosystem: Environmental > Aquatic > Freshwater > Ice > Liftoff...
GATAAAGCGCCTTCTGCAAAAACGGCTCCGTAATAAGCAAAAAACTTCTCTGCCAGATCAGGGTTACCTGCCGCAATATTGCCAAAGTTGGGGAGATGTTCGGGATTGTAATAGGACGACATAGTAGGAGTATGAGAGAAAGGATAGGAGATGAGATGAGTTTCGTGCTTTTCTCGTAGACTGAAATTGGCTTGAATGTTGTTTTGTTTGCTGTGGATTATGCCGCCTTCATCGATCGCTTCTTCTCAATCTACAGGGTCTATGGCGCTGAGTGATCTAGCCCAAAAAACTCGCGCCAGTGCCGTGCAGTTGGGGATGCTATCGGCAGAGGTGCGAAATCAAGCGCTAGAAGCGATCGCCCAGTCTCTTGAAACGGCAACACCCGAAATTTTGGCGGCGAACGCGATCGATTGTGAAGTAGCAACGGCTGAGGGAATTTCTGCGGCGTTGTATGCGCGCCTGAAGCTAAATAACAACAAGCTGAGAGAGGCGATCGCCGGAGTGCGGGATGTAGCCAAACTGCCTGACCCACTTGCCGTCGTGCAGCTTAATCGTGAATTAGATACAGGACTGACTTTAAAGCGGATCACCTGCCCTTTAGGCGTACTGGGCGTAATCTTTGAGGCGCGTCCGGATGCAGTGGTGCAAATTTCTAGTCTGGCGATTAAGTCAGGCAATGGCGTGATTCTGAAAGGCGGCAAGGAAGCTGTTCGTTCCTGTCAGGCATTGGTCAAAGCCATTCAGCAGGGATTGCAGCAGGTCGGAATTGATCCCGCTATCGTGCAGCTTTTGACCACACGGGAAGAAACGTTGCAGTTATTAAAGCTGGATCAATCGGTAGATCTGATCATTCCAAGAGGCTCTAACTCATTTGTGCAATTTGTCCAGGACAACACGCGCATTCCGGTATTAGGTCATGCCGAGGGGATTTGTCACTTATATGTAGATAAAGCGGCGGATGTCCAGAAATCGATCGCGATCGCGATCGACTCTAAAACTCAATATCCCGCTGCTTGTAATGCGATTGAAACAATATTGGTGCATCAGGCGATCGCGCCGGATTTTTTACTAGAAGCCGCGACATCGTTTCAAAGTAAGCAGGTAGAACTGCGGGGCGATCCGCGCACACTGGAGATTTTGAACATCAAGCCTGCCACAGAAGCCGATTGGTCAACCGAATATAGTGATTTAGTTGTGGCAATCAAAATTGTGGACTCTTTAGAAGCCGCGATCGCTCACATAACCGCCTATGGTTCGCGCCACACCGAAGCGATCGCCACAGAAGATGCCCAAGCCGCAGCCGCATTCATGGCTCAAGTCGATGCGGCGGGAGTGTATCACAATTGCTCAACTCGGTTTGCTGATGGCTTTCGCTACGGCTTTGGGGCAGAAGTGGGCATCAGTACTCAGAAGATGCCACCCCGTGGTCCCGTTGGGCTAGAGGGCTTAGTCACTTATAAATATCAACTTGTTGGCAATGGTCATATTGCTGCGACCTACACCGGCGATCGCCCTAAACCATTCACGCACAAAGACTTATAGAAATAATTCGTCAACAAATAGGTATTTAAAAAAATGAACAGCACTATCGAATATTGAGTTCAACTCTGAGCATTTTTCTTACCAAAAGCATTACGGGAATGGACGTTGGCATTTTGCCATCGTGATGGACAACCCAAAAACTGGCAACGTTGTCTCTGCATCCTCAAAAAAGAACTTTAATCTTTGTACAGATACGGTTCAACACCTTCGGGTATCTACCAAAGATAACTGTCTACTCTAGTTCTCTGTTGATCATGCATCTTCTAGGTGGCGTACTTTTCTGTACTCTTTATTTCTTAGACAGACAATCGCTGAACCACGTTGAGCAAACTTGCGATATTTCGGGAATACTTCTTAAGTGCCGTGATTCCCATGATGCTATCTCAGCATCCGCAAAAGTTTTCCTGAAAATCTATCGTCGATTGATTCATTGACGCGTCACTCATTTGTTAAAGCAAACGCCGCGATTTCTTAAGGTTTCCTTGCGGCAACTACCAGTCCACTCAAACTTTATGCACTTTGTATCCAGTGCCCCTCGCTGGAATACCTTCTAACGATAAGAACAGGCAGGTAATTTAGATTGCCAAAATCTCTACCTGCCGTTCATTTGTGTGCGCCTCGCATTGAGTGTGCGATCGCACACTCGATCGCCATGCCTTAATCAAAGGCTATCAATCTCACAGGGATGCCATCTACCGAATGCAACCTCTCATTAGCATTTGGAGAATACTTGATGCCCAGCAATACCAATGTCCTTGATCCCGGTGCAAGTCTTTCGCTTGTTGCCCAAGATTCAGCATTAAACACGAACGGCAGTCTAACCACTGACCCTACTCCACAATTTCTTAGCGGCAGCAGTTCTATTAGTTCATCCGCAACTAATCCCATTAAGGTTACGTTTGAGAACCTAGCCGTTGGCAACTCTGGCAAGCCTAACTACAGCGACTCAAGTGGATTTACTTTTGCCGATGCTACAGGTTCAGATAACCTACAAATCTATGGAACAGGCAACGGCTTTCAAAGCAAAGTCCTGCAAAGCACCGAATGGGGACGCACCATTCAAGTCACCAAAACAGGCGGCGGCAACTTTAACCTATCCTCTTTTGACTATGGAGCTTATCTTTTTATGCCTTCTGCTTACGACATCAAAGCGGCAACTTTAACCTATCCTCTTTTGATTATGGAGCCAGCATCTTTGGTGATAAGGCAGATGCGATCGTGACCGGGTATTTAGCCAATGGTTCTACCAAAGTCTCAACCTTCACCGCAGCGACCAAACAGATGCAAACGCTGAGTTTGGATTGGGCTGGATTGACGCGAGTCACCATTAACTTTGCGGCAGAGAGTAATGCAGCCTATGGTGCGCTCGATAATTTTGTCTTCAGCGGGTCTACGCCCACGCCCACGCCTACGCCCACTCCTACGCCGACACCTTTACCTCTAGCGAATAGCCAGCCTGTGGTGACGGTACCCGGTTCATTGGCGATCGCATCGGGTAAACCTCTATCCGTTTCGGGTATTAAAGTTGCCGATGCAGACGCAGGGAGTGGAGTTCTAACGACCACGCTAAACGCTACTAATGGCACGATTGCGATTGCCAACAACATCAGCAATGGAGTTGCCGCCGCCAATATCAAAAATAATGGAACGGGCGCAGTGATTCTGACTGGAACCCTACAACAAATCAACAATACTTTAGCCGCCGTCAATGGAGTCCTTTATACAGGCAAGAGCGGTTTCATCGGCAACGACACCATCAATGTCACTGTGAATGACAACGGCAACTCTGGCACTGGAGGAGCAAAAACCGATAGCGAATTTTTTAGTGTCAATGTGTTTGGGACAACTCCTCCAACCCCTGCTCCAACCGGAACGCGATCGCAAATTGGAACCAACTTGGCAGGCATTGCCGACTGGTCTACACAAATCCCCTTTACCGACGTATTTAAAACCTCGCGAGAATGGATTTCTCAGCGACAGGGTGCCAAATGGGGCGAAGGGGGCAAGCTAAACCTCACCCCCGAAGGGTGGATTGCATCCCTCGCCGCCGGACAATATGCTGAAGCGATTGTTTTGACGGGAACACCTTTCCCGCTGGTAGATACACCTTGTTCTATGACGGAGAAGGCAAGATCGATTTCACCTATGACAATGCCAAAATCGTCAGCCAGTCTCCTGGAAAGATCACCGTTGATGTAAAACCTGATGGCAACGGAGTTTTCATCAGGCTTCTGGAAACCAATTCGAGCAATCCGGTTCGCAATATTCGGTTCATTTTGCCCGGTTTTGAGAATACTTACCAAACTCAAACCTTCAACCCGGTCTTTCTGGATCGACTGTCGAAATTCGACACGCTGAGGTTTATGGATTGGGAAGCGACGAATAACTCTACTTTGGCAAACTGGAGCGATCGCATCACGACGACTAGTGCCACTCAGGCAACCAGTAAAGGCGTAGCGTTGGAATACCTGATCCAGCTTGCCAATACGCTGAAGATCGATCCATGGTTTACTATTCCAGCCCAGGCAAGCGATGACTATGTGCAAAAATTTGCCGCGATGGTGCGCGATCGCCTTGATCCTACTCTCAAAGCCCATGTGGAATATTCCAATGAGGTTTGGAACGGGATCTTTACGCAAGCGAACTATGCCGGACAACAAGGACTGGCAAGCGGTCTAGACGATACCAGTTGGGGCGCTGGAATGCGCTACTATGCCGAACGTTCCGTTGAAATTTTTAAGATTTGGGGAAATGTGTTTGGAGCCAGCACTAGCCAACGAGTGGAGCGCGTCTTGGCAGGACAAGCTGGCAATCCTTGGGTCGGCGAACAAATCTTGGCATGGAAGGATGCCTATAAACATGCTGATTCCTATGCGATCGCGCCCTACTTTGATGGGTTTGGCGATGCGGACGGAGATGGCTGGAGCGATATTAACGATGTTGATCGCGTCAACATCACGATCAACATGACTGCGGATCAAATCATCGACGGCATGTTAAAGGAAATGCCCACAGAAATCAAAACCATGTTTGACAAAAGCGCCAGCACAGCAAAACGATTTGGTCTTGATTTAGTCTCTTACGAAGGCGGTGCCCACCTAACCAGCTATCAGTTCCCTGACGATAAGGTGGCAAGAATGACTGACCTATTTACAGAAGTCAATCGCAATCCTCGCATGAGAGATGTATACAAAGCCTACTTGGATCAATGGCAGGCAAGCAGCGGCGGGGGTGATTTCAACCAGTTCAACGATGTCACTGGTTCTAGCAAGTGGGGTTTCTGGGGCGCATTGGAATATCAAAACCAAAACCCCAGCACTGCTCCCAAATACCTGGGACTCATGGATTTCATCAACGCCAATCCATAAGTTAGCCGTTGGCTGTTAGCTCAATGGAATGTGCCAAGACTCCGTGACGTATCATCTTCCAAGATTGATGCGTTACGGAGTTTTGTGTCAATCGCCATTCGTCATTCGCCATTCGTCATTCGCCATTCATCAATCGCCATTCGTCATTCGCCATTCGTCATTTTTTACAGGATGGGTTAAGCTGTATGGTCAGGCAGGCTGGTCGTTTTAGCGTTTCATTTCAGAGTAATTGATGAATAGCCCATTTCTTGAGCGTCTTTATCATCCCGATCGCCCCGTTTTAGTCTTTGACGGGGCAATGGGAACCAACTTGCAGGTGCAAAACCTGACCGCAGAAGACTTTGGCGGAGCCGAGTATGAAGGCTGTAACGAATATTTGGTATACACCAAGCCCGAAGCGGTCGCCAAGGTACATCGCGACTTTCTGGCAGCGGGTGCGGATGTCATTGAAACCAATACGTTTGGTTCTGCCTCGATTGTGTTAGTGGAATACGACCTGGCGGATCAAGCCTACCCTCTCAGCAAGAAGGCGGCAGAACTGGCAAAAAGCATAACGGCAGAGTTTTCCACGCCTGAAAAACCCCGCTTTGTGGCAGGTTCAATCGGTCCCACAACCAAATTGCCGACTTTGGGGCACATTGACTTTGACACGATGAAGGCTTCGTTTAAGGAGCAAGCAGAAGGCTTATGGGATGGTGGGGTGGATCTGTTTTTGGTGGAAACCTGTCAGGATGTCCTGCAAATTAAAGCGGCATTGAGTGGAATTGAAGAGGTCTTTGCGGAAAAGGGCGATCGCCGTCCGTTGATGGTTTCCGTCACGATGGAAATCCAGGGCACCATGTTGGTCGGCTCCGATGTTACCGCCATGCTTTCGATTTTAGAACCCTTTCCGATCGACATTTTGGGGCTAAATTGCGCTACAGGGCCCGATCGCATGGCAGACCACATCAAATATCTGTCCCAGCATTCGCCCTTTGTGATCTCCTGCATTCCTAACGCAGGCATTCCCGAAAACGTCGGCGGTCATGCTCACTATAAGCTGACCGCCATGGAACTGCGGATGGCGCTAATGCGTTTCGTCGAAGACTTGGGCGTACAGGTGATTGGTGGCTGCTGTGGCACTCGTCCCGACCACATCCGCCAGCTTGCAGAACTTGCCGCCACCCTCAAACCCAAACAGCGCCCGATACGAAATAGTTTTGAATTAGCAGTTTTGAATTCTGAATTAAATTCTTCAACTCAAAACTCAAAAGCGCAGAGCGCCGCTGACGCTAACAAAACTCAAAACTTCCCAAATCCCCGTCCCGCCTTCAACTATTCTCCAGCGGCAGCTTCTATCTACTCCGCCCAACCCTACGACCAAGACAATTCCTTTTTGCTAGTGGGCGAACGTTTAAATGCCAGCGGCTCGAAGAAAGTGCGAGATCTGCTGAATGCAGAAGATTGGGATGGGCTAGTTGCTGTAGCGCGATCGCAGGTGCGCGAAGGTGCCCATGTGCTGGATGTCAACGTGGATTACGTCGGGCGCAATGGCGAGAAAGACATGCACGATTTGGTGTCTCGCCTAGTTACCGATGTTACCCTGCCCTTGATGCTGGATTCCACCGAATGGGAAAAAATGGAAGCCGGGTTGAAGGTGGCAGGTGGCAAATGCATCCTCAACTCCACCAACTATGAGGATGGCGAAGAGCGCTTTTTGAAAGTGCTAGAACTGGCGAAAACCTACGGCGCAGGGGTGGTTGTCGGCACGATCGATGAGGACGGCATGGGGCGAACTGCTGAGAAAAAATTTCAGATTGCTCAACGTGCCTATCGTCAGGCATTGGAATATGGCATTCCGGCTCACGAAATTTTCTTCGATACGCTGGCGCTGCCCATTTCCACCGGAATTGAAGAAGACCGCGCCAACGGCAAAGCCACCCTCGAATCAATTCGTCTCATCCGCGAGAATCTTCCTGGCTGCCATATTTTGCTGGGCGTGTCTAATATTTCTTTTGGGCTGAGTCCGGCAACCCGAATTGTGTTGAACTCGGTGTTTTTGCATGAAGCAGTGCAGGCAGGCATGGATGGGGCGATCGTCAGTGCCGCAAAAATTCTCCCCTTAGCCAAAATTGACCCAAAACATCAAGAAGTCTGTCATCACTTAATCCATGATCAGCGCAAATTTGACGAGAATCATATTTGTATTTACGATCCGCTTACCATTCTGACCACACTATTTGAAGGAGTTTCTGCCAAAGAAGCCCGTTCTAAAGATGTGCTGGCGGATCTGCCGATCGAAGAACGCCTGAAGCGCCACATCATTGACGGTGAGCGGATTGGGCTAGAAGAGGCACTGGCGATCGCCCTACAAACCTACAAACCGCTGGATATCATCAATATCTACTTGCTAGACGGCATGAAAGTCGTTGGCGAACTGTTTGGCTCGGGACAAATGCAGTTGCCTTTTGTGCTGCAATCTGCCGAAACCATGAAGTCAGCCGTGGCATACCTAGAACCTTTCATGGAAAAAGCTGAAGATGGCAAAGACACCGCCAAAGGCACTTTCCTGATCGCAACGGTTAAAGGCGACGTGCATGATATTGGTAAAAATCTGGTAGATATTATCCTCTCGAACAATGGTTACCGGGTGATCAACCTAGGCATCAAGCAGCCCGTGGACAAGATCATTGAAGCCTATGAGCAGCACAATGCCGACTGCATTGCCATGAGCGGCTTGCTCGTTAAATCCACAGCTTTCATGAAAGACAATCTAGAGACGTTTAACCAGCGCGGTATTCAGGTGCCAGTGATTCTGGGCGGTGCGGCACTCACGCCCAAGTTTGTTTATGAAGACTGCCAAAACGTCTATGGTGGCAAAGTTATCTATGGCAAAGATGCCTTCTCCGATCTGCACTTCATGGAAAAGCTGATGCCTGCGAAAGCAGCAGAGAACTGGGATGATTTAAAAGGATTTTTGGATGAGCAGGTGGATGCTGAGTTTACAGCGCTGAATGGTGAGGTAGAAAAGCCATTGGTAACTTCTGAAGAAACTAAACATTCAAAACTCAAAACTCAAAATTCTGAATCTCCAGAAGACCTCATCCGCTCAGACGCGATCGCCGCCGATATTCTTCGACCCACGCCACCGTTTTGGGGCACTCAGATCCTCAATTCTGAAGATATTCCCTGGGACGAAATTTTTTGGCATCTAGATTTGCAGGCATTGATCGCCGGGCAATGGCAATTTCGCAAGCCGCGAGACCAGTCAAAGGAAGAATATGACCAGTTCTTGCAAGAGACGGTCTATCCCATTTTGGAACGCTGGAAAACCCGAATCGTGGCAGAAAATCTGCTCCAGCCCCAAGTTATTTATGGTTACTTTCCCTGCCAATCGGCAGGCAACTCAGTTCACCTCTATGATCCAGCGATCGCAGATGGCAGCGACGGCATCACGTCCCCTTTAGTCACCTGGAAATTTCCCCGCCAAAAATCCTTGCGGCGCTACTGTATTGCCGACTTCTTTGCTGCTAAAGAATCAGGACAAATGGATGTCTTTCCGATGCAGGCGGTCACAGCCGGACATAGCGCCACCGAGTTTGCCCAAGCGCTATTCAAAGCCGACAGCTATACCGAATACCTCTATTTTCACGGGCTATCGGTGCAAATTGCCGAAGCGCTTTCAGAATGGACTCATGCACGAATTCGGCGCGAGTTAGGCTTTGGGGCACAAGACCCCGACAATATCCGCGATATGCTGGCACAGCGCTATCAAGGGTCGCGCTATAGTTTTGGCTATCCTGCCTGCCCAGAAATTTCCTATCAGTACAAACAACTGGAATTGCTGGGCACCGATCGCATTGGCATGGTTATGGATGAAAGTGAGCAACTATACCCGGAACAATCCACCACGGCGATCGTGGCATATCACCCAGCCGCAAAGTACTTTAGCGCCTAAACAATTGGATCATTTCAAAATGACGCATCCGATTTGAGATTGATCCCCAAATGTGCGAGAGTAAAGAGCGATCTTTAGAGTAAACTTTTGCAACTATTGGCTTATCTCTGTAGGATTATGATTCGTTGAATGATCCATTTTTGGTAACCCCAGCAGTTGTGTAGAAGGAAGCGTATGCGAAAACACATTTTATGGCTCGCTGGTTCTGTTTTTATTGGAGCATTAACCGTTTCTCCAGCTTTGGCTCAGGAGCAGCGGCTGTTAGAAAATAGTCCAGCCAACGCTACGAACGCCAGTAGAATCAACAGCAAAGATCCGCTGACTCAATTGCTGCGAGAAGGTCGGCGCTTGGCGAACTCTGGTAACGTTCCGGGGGCACTGGCGGTTTATCGGCAAGCAGCCGATTTGGATAAAGCGAATCCTAAAATTTTTGCAGGTATGGGCTTCTTGTACGCCAGCCAAGGAAATTATGATGCGGCGTTAGGAGCTTATCAACAGGCGATCGCCCTAGACCCTAAAAATGCCGATTTTCACTATGCGCTTGGGTTCAATCTTGCTAGTTTAGGCAGCAATGATGAGGCACTCTCCGCCTATCGTCAGGCGATTGTGGTTAATCCTCGTCATGTTAATGCCAACTTAAGTATGGGAGTCATGCTGGCTCGTCAAGGCAAATACGACGAGGCAATGAACATCTACCGCCGCGTTACGATGCTTTCGCCCAATGGCTACAAAGGCTTTGAACTGTTGGGAACTGCGCTGATTCAGTTGAAACGTCCTCAAGAAGCGTTTACGGTTTTGCAACAAGCGGCTCGAATTGGTCCGAAGCAAGGCATGGCGAGGGTTCACATTGGCACGGCTTGGCTACAGGTAAATAATTTTGAAAAAGCGATCGCGTCTTTTAACAAAGCGGTACAACTGGAACCCCAAAATCCAAGCATTCAGCTTCAAATAGGTAAGTCGCTTCAGGCAGCGCAGCGTTATGAAGAGGCAATGCGCGCCTATCAACGGGCGATCGCTCTTCGTCCGAATCTTCCAGAAGCCCAAGAAGGACTGGGTGATATTTTCTTTGAACAGAAAAACTACTCGACTGCCACGAGTTTTTATCGTCAATACATCGCCATTGTTCCAAACGATCCTGAAGGTCACTACAAGCTAGCCAAGGCACTGAAAGAATCTGGGCGCAAACAAGAAGCAGTGTATGCGTTAGATCAAGCTCGGAATTTGACAAATGCTCAAGGAAATCCAGGCGATCGCCTACGAGACATCGACACTCTAATGAAAGAACTCAGAAAGTAGACAAGCTCAGCGATCTTAGAAACTCAAAACTCAAAACTTTTTTCCCTTCTGCTCAGCAGCTTCTCAGGATTGTAAAATAGAGTAAAGATAAATTCTGAAGTTGAGAGTTGAAACTAATGGGACTTTTTGGATTTGGCAAGAAGTTAAGTCTGCCTACCGCGACAGAAGCACTATCAGGTCGCACTGAGGAAATGACCCTCAAGAATCGTCATTTCGTTAATGGCAACCCGCTCAAGCCTCCTTTCCCCGATGGGCTGGAAACAGCAGTGTTTGGCATGGGTTGTTTTTGGGGAGCCGAGCGCAAATTTTGGGAACAGCCCGGTGTTTTCAGCACGTCAGTGGGTTATGCCGCTGGAATTACGCCCAATCCCACTTACAACGAAGTGTGCAGTGGTATGACGGGTCATAACGAAGTGGTTCTGGTGGTCTACGATCCTAAAATCATCAGCTATGAGCAATTGTTGAAAGTGTTTTGGGAGAGCCACAACCCAACTCAAGGAATGCGCCAAGGAAATGATGCTGGAACTCAATATCGCTCTGGCATCTATACTTATTCAGAGGAGCAGCGCCAGTTGGCAGAAGCAACTCTGAACGCTTATCAACCGATGCTAAGTCAAGCAGGTTACGGGAGCATCACGACAGAAATTTTGGATGCGCCGCCGTTTTACTACG
>Ga0209490_10006208_pt1 | contig 10813 bp, 8 predicted proteins | sample MAT06_FD_187209 | JGI IMG/M metagenome (GOLD analysis project Ga0209490, IMG submission 187209) | Freshwater microbial communities from Lake Fryxell liftoff mats and glacier meltwater in Antarctica - MAT-06 (SPAdes) (version 2) | ecosystem: Environmental > Aquatic > Freshwater > Ice > Liftoff...
ACATCTTGTTTTAGCTTGCGCTCATAGCCCTGGGTAAACAACCGAAACACCATGCCTAAATTTTCAGGAATCTCTCCGGTTTGCTGAAACAATCCACACAGCATCCACAGCAGCAGCGGCGTTTGCCCAAACTCCCGCAGTCGAGCCTTGAGTTGCTGCAACATCGCCTCCGCCTGCCCTGGCACATAGGCACGAATAAACGCCTGCATTTGCGGTTCCGTCAGCGGCTGCATTTCTAGCTTTTGCTCAATGCCCAGATCTCCCCCCAGGCTCAAATCCCGCGTGGTGAAGATCATCGGTAGATTGGGATGGTTGCGGCGGAAGGCGATTAGTTGCGATCGCGCCTCTTCCGACGGCAATTCATTCACCCCGTCAAACAGAATCAAAGCCTTTGCTAACCAACTTTCTAGCGGTACTGCTTTCAGTGCTGAATCATGACGAGCGATCGCATTGAGGATCAGATCTGACAGAGAGCCTTGCCAATAACGCAATTCCACTAAGACCGGTATCCTGGATTGGGCTGTTGTCGCCTCTTCCAACATCAACCGTGCCAATGCCGTTGATTTTCCCGAACCCGGTCGCCCCACTAACAACACCTGCTGCTCGGCATACTTGCGAATTCCCTCTAGCACCGAAAACCGCTCGATTTTCTCTTGCTCCCCTGGTGCTTCCTCTGTGTTCCCCCGCTCCTGCTTCTCTTTGACTACCGTCTGCACCATCAATCCAAAATCAAACATTGGTGCTGGGTCTTTTTCCTGGCGCAGCTTTCCTGCCGCATCGGTCAGTGTATAAAGCTGCCACCACTTTTCATAGGTCGTTGCGACGGATTGCAAATAAGGCTGAAAGTCAATTTCAGGTTGCGTGGTAATCGGGCTTACCCAGCGGCGATTGTCTCCAGGACAGGCTACGCCAACGCGCCCATGAAACTCCCGCTGAAGATCGCGCAATTGAGGAAACTGCTCCAAAATTACACGAGTGGGAATGGCACCGCCGCCCAAATCAGAGGAGCGATCGCGGGTAAACTTCACCATTCCGCAGACCTGCCCCGTGCGCTGGTTCAGCAACGGCGATCCACTCATCCCCGGTCGCACCTGCCCCAAATTAAACAGAATTGCCGCAATTTCACTCCCAGTAATGCCATCACAATTAAACGTGCGCGGTTCTCCCTGGCGATCGCCCTCATCTGGATAACCAAACAGATACAGTGGATCGCGGGATTGAACCTCCTCACCCAGATACACACAGGGCGGATTCGCATCATCAGGCAACACGACCCGCAGTAATGCCAAATCATAAGGGTCAGAGAGCGATCGCTCCACCCTCGCTTCCAGGTCTCTAGTCTGCCACCGCACCTGAATCGCTTGTGCCCCCGCTGCCTGCACCACATGAGCACAGGTGAGAATCCATGCAGGAGCCACAAAAAAGCCCGTTCCCCAACCACCAGGGATGATGATCTTGACCGTACACTGTTGCAGCAGATCCTCTAACGCGGTCAAGGCTTACTCCTTTGTCGGTGTTTCCCACTCCAGTGTAATCTCTAGATTTCCTTTGCCAGAACCTTTCACAATCACTGCTGTCAGTTGCCCCGACTCAATCGCCAGTTCCATGCCAAACTTCACCGTCGCCTTCTTGGGTTTCACCTTCTGGATCGGAGCGGCAATCATCTGCACTATCCCCTCGATCGCATCGGCAACGGGCTGAAATTGCTTCACATCAAACCCCACATCTTCTCGCCCCGTACTGGCAACTTCGACTTTCACAATCGCCCCATTCGGAAGTTGAACGGGAACAGTATCACCACGAGATTCGGCAAAAGACATGAATGATGGTTCTCCTGAATGGAATGGTTATCTCACGCGATCGCTTCTCTAATCGCCAGTGCTAGTGCTGATGCTACCATTCGCCTGTGGAACTACAAAACAGGCGAACTCGTTCACAGCTTCACCGAACATACTCAGGCGGTTCGAGCGATCTCGTTCAGCCAAAATGGTCAACTGCTTGCTAGTGGCGGCGAAGACAAAACCATTCGCCTCTGGGAAGTCGCTTCTGGGCAATGTGTCCGCATTTTGTCAGGACATTCCTGGTCAATTTCTGCCCTAGAGTTTGTAACAGACAACAGCTTGATTAGTGGAAGTTGGGATAAAACCATCAAGGTATGGCGGGTCAATACAGGCGATGAACAGGCTCAATTAGTCGGGCACACGGATTCAGTTACCAGCGTGGCACTGCAAGGAAGCAACTTGTTCAAGGAGCGGCTGGCTCCCTGTGAAAACAACACCACTATAATTAGCGGTAGTCGAGATAAAACAGTTAAGCAATGGCAATTCTTAAGTAGGAAGCCGGAATTAAACTGAAAATATTTTCAGAACAGACAAGGCTTTTTGGGTAGTGTTCTAGACATGTTGTTGGGGTCTGTAGAAGTCCCAGTTGGTCAGGTGTCTAGACGCTTCAGCAAAATCTTTGAAACACTACCAATTCGGCTATGTAAAAGAGCCACCTAACCCGGTTTTCCGTTCCACTGCACCTCAACCCCCTTTCTAGAGGCGATTCACCAGCAGTCCTAGAAGAGACAGCGAGTGAAGCCATCCAAAACATCTGTCTTGCCAAAAAGTTTCTTGAAAAGTGCGGCATTTCCCCAGATCTGCGGTTAGATCAGACAGACTCTCTACAGCACAAATCGATGGCAACCGCCAAAGCCGCAGCCGAGTCAACAAGTTTCCCGTTTGAAACCCTAAGGAGGTCAGCCCGTGACATAGAAAACCCTTTAAAAAGTCATAACCCCCACTGCTAGTAACAGAAGGGGCGAAAAGACTTTTATTTAATTCTGGATAGGATTCGGAGACTCTAACTGCGCCGTCAGAAAGCAAATGTTAGGTCATCCAGCTTTAGCTATGCCATATTTTAGTAGCAATTGGTCAAAAGGTGCAACCTCTTTGACCAATTTCACTGATTTTGCCTAGCTTCCTATCTGCCGTTTGTTCACAAGGCATAGGGAGTTGATCATGCATCGAAAATTTTGTGACCACCGGGAGGACAGACCATGAATCTGCCTCTCGCCCCCTCCTCCAAAGGGTTTGGAGCTAAACCCCAACCCCAACGCTCCCATCCAAGTCCTCAGTTTCAGTCCATTCAGGAAGGGGAAGAATCCTTCCTGGCGCTGTTTCCCCACCGTTATGACTACATCTGGGCAGAGCATCCTCAGCCCACCGCTAAACCACAGTGGCAAACCGAAAGCCGTCATCCCCTGAGCGATCGCTTGATCCTTCAAGGTGGCTATCTCTACGGGGTGCGCTTTGGACCCAAAAACAACTACCTGCTATTCGATATTGATATCGGCAGTCTCTACTATCCCCGGCATGACCCCTTTGCGATCGCGCGCCTGGTGGCTGCCCTGGAGCCGTTAGGATTGGTTAGCTTTATCCCAATCACCAGTTCCTACAGTGACGGCATTCACCTCTATTTCCCATTCGATAGCGAACAGACCTCTTACGAACTCGCCCAGGCGGCGCAAACGCTGCTAGAAAAGGCAGGATTCAAGATCGCCCCAGGTCAGCTTGAAATCTTCCCCAACGATCGCGGCTTTATAAATGGCAAGCCAGTGCTTTACAGTGCCCACCGGCTCCCCCTGCAAGCTGGCTCATACATCCGTAAATAGTTCAATCCATCTACTTACCAGCAATTTCACCTGTCCCCTAAAACTTCTGTCATTTTTCATTCAAAAACTGTCACCTACTTTATCGAATGCTTGTGTTGCATCTCTCTAAAGCTTATTGTGTAGTTCAATGAATCTTGACAATTTCTTAAAAAATCTCACAGATAGAACTCTGGTACGACACTATGGCACCTCTAGTTGCAAATTATTATCTGACCTATCGCTGTAACGCGCGGTGTCATTTCTGCGATATCTGGGCATTAGATCCGAAAGAAGAAGCAGAATTTGACACAATTCGCACCAACCTGATGGATTTGCGGCGGCTGGGCGTAAAGTATGTTGACTTCACAGGCGGAGAGCCGCTGCTAAGATCTGATGTTCAGCAGATTTATGCTGAGGCAAAACGGCAGGGTTTCGTGACGAGCATGACTACGAACACCATCCTGTATCCCAAACGGGCAAAAGAGATGCAGGGGTTGATCGATTTTCTTAACTTTTCCTTAGATGGACCGGATGCAGAAACCCATAATCAATCGCGTGGGGTACAAATTTTTGACACGCTGGTTGAATCGGTTGAACTGGCTCACTCTTTAGGCGAATATCCGGTTTTAAACCATACGGTGACCGCGCAAAACTTCAATCGCATCTCAGAAGTGGCAGAGCTGGGTCTACGGCTTGGTTCACGAGTGTGGCTGAATCCAGCTTTTACGGCTTACAGCAATTACAACTCGAAGAAAAACCCAACTCCCGATATGGTGCTGGCGATCGAGGCTGCTGCCAAACAATACTCCAATGTTGGCTACAATAAAGCTGCACTCGCTTTTATCGAAGCTGGTGGAAACGATACCCAAAATCCGCGCTGTAAGGCAGTGGATGCCGTGATAGCCATCTCACCTAACGACGAATTGCTTTTGCCCTGCTACCACTTTGCTCAAACAGGTTTGCCGATCAACGGTCGCCTCTATGAGCTGTATAAACAGTCGGAAGAGGTGGAAAGCTATCGCCAGGCGCAGGGCAAGCTGTCTGTTTGTGAAGGTTGTACGGTTTGGTGCTATCTAATTCCTAGCTTCTTTAAAGGAATTGACAAATATTGGTGGTTAAATCAGGTAACATATGCCGGAGAATTCCTGGCGCGAAAGCGATTCATTCAACGACCTGCCTCCTATCAGCGCTCTGCTAGCTGATTTATCTGATCTGGTTGAACCGGATGAAGATCCAGACCCCCATATTTACGGAACTGGAAATCGGCGGCGCAGGGCAGCGATCGCCTTAATGACGATCTGGAGCGGCACGATCGCCCTTCACTTCGTGGCTTGGAGTTATTGGTTTGTCGCGGGTTTAACAACACTGGTGGGCATTCACGCCGTGCGGATTTTGTTTGCGCGTCCTTTGCCGCCTGCCAAACCGCTAGATACTATCGATCCGGCTTGCCTGCCCGTCGTGTCGGTTCTTGTTGCTGCCAAAAATGAAGAAGCGGTCATCGAGCGACTGGTTAAAACCTTGTGCAATCTCGATTATCCAGCGACTCAGTATGAACTTTGGGTGATTGATGACAATAGCACTGATAGAACATCGGCTCTGCTGAAGCAATTGGCTCAACAGTACGAACAACTACGGGTATTTCACCGCCCTGTAGGATCGGCTGGGGGCAAGTCGGGAGCGCTCAATCAAGTACTGCCGCTGACCAGAGGCGAAATTATTGCGGTTTTTGATGCCGATGCTCAAGTCACGCCTGATCTATTTCGGCGAGTGTTGCCGTTGTTTGACCGGGCAGAGTTGGGCGCGGTGCAGGTGCGTAAGCAAATTGCGAATGTATCAGGCAATTGGTGGGTTCAAGGGCAGATTGCCGAAATGGCGCTGGATTCGTTTTGGCAAGATCAGCGGATTGCGATCGGCGGCATTGGCGAGCTGCGGGGGAATGGTCAGTTTGTCCGCCGGGAAGCGTTGGATCGCTGCGGTGGTTGGAATGAAGAAACAATCACAGATGATTTAGACCTGACCTTTCGCTTGCATTTAGACAACTGGGATATTGATTTCACGACCTATCCCGCTGTGAAGGAGGAAGGGGTGACGGACGCGATCGCCCTGTGGCATCAACGCAGCCGGTGGGCAGAAGGGGGTTATCAGCGCTATTTGGACTATTGGCAACCGCTGCTTCGGACTCGGATGGGCATTCGCAAAACGGTTGATATGGCTGTCTTCTGGATTTTGCAATATGCATTGCCTAGCGCCACAGTGCCCGATATGCTGATGGCGATTTTGCGGCACCAGCCTCTACTATTTGCGCCTCTGGCTGGCTTATCGGTACTGATGTCGTTGATGGGAATGACCTTTGGCTTACGGCGAATTCGGCGCTCAACGCGATCGCTGTCCACTCCGCCCACTGAAACCAATGCTTCGACTTTGCCGTCTCTAATTCTGCTCAGAGCAATCTATGGCACGTTATATATGCTGCACTGGTTGCCCGTAGTTGCCAGCACCACTGCCCGAATTTCTATTCGCCCTAAACGGCTGAAGTGGGTCAAAACAAGACATTACGGGCAAGATGAGGTGGCATAGAGAATCTAGAAGGGAATATCATCGTCGTCATCAAAGTCTGTCTCTAGATCTGTGGCTGAAGTGGAATCAGTCCAAGGCTGCGGAGTTGGCTCCTCCGGTTCAATCTCTAACTCAGGTGGCTCAATATCAGGCTCAGGAACCTCTACTGTTAAATCAGTGGGCACCTCTGCTCTATCATCATCGTCCACGACCTTGCCTGCAAAAAAATCGGCAAGTCTATGGGCAGCATCCATGACTTCATCCTGCTTCCAAGTAGGGCTACCATCTACATTTTTGGGAGCGGCTTCATTGCCCAAAACTTCTTCAAGCGATTGATTGGGTGCTTCTACTTCAGGAGTAGTTTGTGGGGGAGTTCGCGGTGGCTCGAAGGACTGCGATTTCGTAGGCGTTGACGAGTCAGTTTGCGGCTTGGACTTGGGGGAATCAGGTTTTGCAGCCGGAGCAGGCGGTGGAGGAGTCTGGGCTTGAGGCGAGGCAGTCGTTCGGGTTCCTGGCGGTGCCACCTCTAAGCTAATCCGAATTTTTTGCCCAAACACCTGCTCGAACGCTGATTCAATATTGGGTAATTTTTCCTGCGCCAGTTTGAATAGCTGCTGAGTACTCACTGCTAGCCGCGCTTGCTCTCCGTCAAACGCAACCAAATGGCACTGTTGCCGCACCATCACTTGGGTTGAATAGGGTTGAATTTGGAGAATCACCTGTTGCCAGGTATTTTCTAAACCGCTGGGCAGCGGGGGTGGCTGAAGTTCTGGTTCGGGCTGGGGCGCGATTCCCGTAGGGATCGTTTCACGAATCGCGTCTGTTGGTTCTCCCGACTCTGCTGGATTAGTTTTTGCTGGCTGTTCTGAAATGGGTTGAGCATTCGACTGTGGAATCGCGGCAGGTGGGATGGGTGTTGCGGTAGGGGTGGAAGTGCTGGGCTGAACTGGACTGGCTGGTTTGTGGGAGGTTGGACTAGGGCGAAATTGAGCAGAACTGGGCGGCGCGATCGCAGAAGTATTGGCAGCAGAGGGCAACAACCCCATCAGCGTTACTTCCAACCAGAGACGGGGTTGAGTGGTGTTTTTAAGCTGAATTTCGGCACTGCGGAGATGCTGCTGACTGGTCAGAATCAGCCCGATGTCGAGAGCCTGTGTTAGGTCGCAAAGCTGCTGCCAGGTAGAAGGGGTAAGCGCAACCAGATCGCTGCGCTGAGGAGCCGTTTTGGCAATTAGCATATCCCGATAAAAGCCAGCGAGATTTTGCAGGACAATCAGCGGTTCCCGACCCCGATCCATCAAGCGGCGAGTACTGTCAAGCACGGCTTCTGGGTCATCTTGGGCGATCGCGCCGACTAACTCTAGCAAATCACGCTCTGGCACCGACCCCACCAGATCCCACACCTGCTCTACGTTAATTTCAGTGGGCAGTAGGCTGAGTTGGTCTAGCAAACTTTCCGCATCTCGCAAACCACCCTGAGCAATTTGCGCCACCAACGTCACTGCTTCCGCCGTAATCAGAATGCTTTCCTTATCTGCAATATGTCGCAAATGATTTGCCATCGGTTCCAATGGAATCCGGCGATAGTCAAACCGTTGGCAGCGAGAAATAATCGTAGGCAAAACCCGCTGAGGATCGGTCGTTGCCAGGACGAAAACCACGCGATCAGGCGGTTCCTCCAACGTCTTCAGCAGCGCGTTAAATGCCGCCGTACTCAACATATGAACTTCATCAATAATGTAAACCTTGTAGCGGCACTGCACCGGAGCAAACTGCGATCGCTCAATCAGTTCCCGAATATTGTCTACCCCTGTGTTGCTGGCGGCATCAATTTCAATCACGTCTAGGGCATCTCCTTTGGCGATCGCTCGACACACTTCACAAACACCGCAGGGCGTTTCAGTGGGGGTTTTGCTGCTGAGACAATTCAGCGATTTTGCCAAAATTCGAGCGCTCGAAGTTTTCCCAGTGCCCCGTGCCCCGGTGAATAAATAGGCAGGCGCAATTTTCTCCTGTCGAATCGCACTTGTCAGCGTCGAGGCGATCGCCTCCTGCCCCACCAACTCCGCAAACGTTTGAGGTCGATATTTATGATGTAGCGGTTCGTAAGACATAAAAGAGGCAGAAGAATTGAGTGACGAATGACGAATAGCGAAAGACTAATGTCGAATGTTGAAGGAATCTCTCTTATTTAGGACTTACGCACTCGCCCCCTTAAATCTCCCAATTCTGGGGGACTTTGATCTCTAGCTCCCCCAGAATTGGGGGTTGGGGGGCAAATTTCGATTGATTTGCGTAAGTCCTGTTATTCTCTTATCCTTCACTCCCTATTCTCTCTAAAATAAAGGATTTTCTTGCGGACATTTGAACTACTTTGCCAATTCACTTACACCTTTCTTCCAGCCCCTTGCTCCACATAAGCCTTACTCTAAAACCTGAAACCCGAAACCTGAAACCCGAAACCCATTAATCTGCCCTCATATATTGCCTTTCTTTGCTGAATATTGCAGATTGTTTCAACCCTGAGCCTGAATGCCTTGTCGGTCAACACTCCGGTGTAAAGTATCTGCATTAGCTGTGTGAGTTAAGCAAATAAGGGAAAACACTCATGGTTCAGCGTGGTTCTAAAGTCCGTATCATGCGTAAAGAGTCTTACTGGTTTCAAGAAGTAGGCACTGTTGCCTCCATTGACCAGAGTGGCATTAAATACCCCGTTATCGTTCGATTTGATCGGGTTAACTATGCTGGGGTCAACACCAATAACTTTGGTCAAAGCGAAGTTGTTGAAGTTGCGCCTCCTACTAAGAAGGCTAAAACCACTGCATCCGGTGGTGAACAAACTACTATCAATGAAAGCACCCGCAGAACGGGTAGTAATGTTGTTACCGATGCCAAGTCTACTGCTAAAGCCGAATCAGGCGAAGGGAGTGGCGTGGTTGAAGGATCTGCTAATCAGGGAACTGAATCTCGTTAAGGAAATCTAATTGATTCCGCAGATGGCTTAGCCTGTTACTAGATAAGCCATCATGCTAGACCTTTTAGAATTTCAGTCGCGTTTTTGGTGAATGGCTGCATCTCTACTAAAATGAATATTCGTACAATATTTATTTTGTGGTGTAGCTGTGCCTGAATTGCCCGAAGTTGAAACGGTTCGGCGAGGGCTTAATCGGCTAACCCTCAATCAAGAAATTCAGGGTGGAGAAGTGTTGCTTAATCGCACCATTGCCCACCCTATTTTTGTGCCCGAATTTTTGTTGGGGCTGACCGGAGCCGCGATCGCCCAGTGGCATCGACGCGGCAAATATTTAATTGCTGAACTGGTTCAAGCAGTTGGCGCTGAGAAATTTCCCACTTCTGCGGGCTACTTGGGCGCACATCTGCGAATGACGGGACAACTGCTTTGGGTGGATGCCGCTGAGCCAGTGCAAAAACATACGCGGGTGCGGCTATTTTTCCAGGGCGATCGCGAACTGCGATTTGTCGATCAGCGCACTTTTGGGCAACTGTGGTGGGTGCCACCCAATCATTTGCCTGAGCAGATCATCACCGGATTGCAAGCGCTTGGACCAGAACCTTTTTCGACTGAATTTTCGGTTGACTATTTTTATCAGCAGCTTCACCAGCGCCAGCGCCCGATCAAAAACGCCTTGCTGGATCAACGCATCGTCGCCGGATTGGGTAACATCTACGCCGATGAAGCGCTCTTTTTAAGTGGCATTCATCCCCAAACGCTTTGCAGCAGATTAACTCACGACCAGATCAAACTTTTGCACAGCACTACTTTGAAGGTATTGCAAGATAGCATTAATGCAAACGGCACCACCTTTAGCAGTTTCCGTAATGTGGAAGGAATCAATGGCAACTATGGCGGTAAAGCGTGGGTTTATGGCAGAGATGGAGAACTCTGCCGCAACTGCGAAGCGGTGATAGAACGCCTGAAAATGGCAGGGCGATCAGCACATTTTTGCCCCCAATGCCAGCGATAGAGTGTGTTAAGTACGCCAGACCGCACTATTATGTCAACCTGACCCAACGGCAACGTTAGAGTATTTGGTTATGCAGAGATGGATTGGCTGATCATTGTGATGAATAAGAGCATCAATACGCCGATCGCGAACAGCAACGGGCTGAGCAAGAATGTCAAAGCGGCGATCGCTTGGCTGCCCGATTGCGATCGCTAGGAATAGAGCCTAGGGAAATGCCTGAGTAGTCGTGACCTAAGGATCGCGAATTGAATAACATCGGCAACTCCAATCGTAAGGGCTTAGCATTCGGGCGGAAAACCCTTGCTATGACCGAAAGCATACCTGCCGAATGCTAAGCCCCTACAGGTTATCGGTTTTATTTTGTTCTCGTTCCTAATCACTGGTTCTTTACATAGAAGCCCCGAATATAAAAAATTGATGAAGCTAAAGCCTTTGTTTCGGATCAAGGATTCAGTGCTTGTACACAGGCACATAAGACTGACTTTTGAGCCATTCTTATTTTTCAGTTGCAATCTGTAGTTAGAAAATCAAGTTTTCAACAAATAAGTAGGCGGACGTAATTAATTTGGTGATGTAGTGCGGGCAAGCTGTTCGCACTACATCTGTCATTTATTCTGAGTCACCCACTTAACGATTT
>Ga0209490_10006216_pt1 | contig 10806 bp, 10 predicted proteins | sample MAT06_FD_187209 | JGI IMG/M metagenome (GOLD analysis project Ga0209490, IMG submission 187209) | Freshwater microbial communities from Lake Fryxell liftoff mats and glacier meltwater in Antarctica - MAT-06 (SPAdes) (version 2) | ecosystem: Environmental > Aquatic > Freshwater > Ice > Liftoff...
AGGACCTGTTCCCGCGCGTGGTCGAGGCCTTTCTGATCGGCGAGGCGGCCGGGCCGTTCGCCGCCCGGCTGGGCGACACCCCGCACCGGATCAGCGGCGACATGGCGACCGCCGTCGCCGCTGCCTCCGAAGCCGCCGCCGCGACCGGGCGCGAGGAAGTGGTGCTGCTGTCGCCCGCCGCCGCCAGTTTCGACCAGTATCCCGACTTCGAGGTCCGGGGCGAGGCGTTCCGGGCCGCCGTCCTTAACCTTGGAGCTACGCCTTCGGGGCATGGTTAGCGAACCATGACCGCCCACAGTTACAGCCCCGCCTTCTCGCGCAACGACCAGAGCCCGGTCGCGCGCTGGTTCTGGACCATCGACCGCGGCCTGCTGGGCGCGGCACTGGGTCTGATGGGGCTGGGCGTGGCGCTGAGCTTCGCCTCCAGCCCGGCGGCGATCCTGGCCGACCAGTCGATCTCCGACCCGTTCCATTATTCCTGGCGGATGATCGTCTGGGCCTCGATGGGGCTGGGCCTGATGCTGACCGCCTCCCTGCTGTCGCCGCGCGGGGTCAAGCGGATCGCCGTGCTGGCGCTGCTGGGGGCCATCGTGGTCATGGCGGCCCTGCCGATCATCGGTGATGAGGTCAAAGGGGCGGCGCGCTGGATCAAACTCGGCCCCTTCAGCCTGCAGCCGTCCGAGTTCGCCAAGCCCGGCCTGATCGTCTTCGCCGCCTGGATGTTCGCCGAGGCGCAGAGGGGGCAGGGCGTGCCCGGCGTCTCGATCGCCTTCGGGACCTGGGTCGTCACCGTGGCCCTGCTGCTGGTCCAGCCCGACATCGGCCAGACGCTGCTGATCACCACCACCTTCATGGCCGTGTTCTTCATGGCCGGGGTGCCGTTGAAATGGGTGGCGGCGCTGGCGGCGGCGGGGGCGGCGGGGCTGGCGGGTATCTTCATGGGCTTTAGCCATTTCCGCGACCGCCTCAACGCCCACGGGTCCGACAACGCCGACGCCACCTACCAGATCGACCAGGCGTCCGAGGCCATTCGCGCCGGCGGTCTGGTCGGGCGCGGTGTCGGCGAGGGCGTGATGAAGCGGTCGGTCCCGGACCTACACACCGACTTCATCTATTCGGTGGGGGCCGAGGAGTTCGGCTTGGTGCTTTCACTGGCCATGATCGGCCTGTACGCCTTCATCGTCATCCGCGGCATGCGCCGGGCGATGAAACTGACCGATGCGTTCGAACAGACGGCGGCGGCGGGCCTGTTCATGCTGATCGGGCTGCAAGCCTGTATCAATATCGCGGTCAATCTGAACCTGATCCCGACCAAGGGTATGACCCTGCCCTTCATCAGCTATGGCGGCTCGTCCATGCTGGCGATGGGGCTGACCATGGGATTGGCGCTGGCCCTGACCCGTCGCCGCCCCGGGGCCTACGAGCCGGGGTCCAGCCTGCCGCAGCGGCGAGGGTTGCTGAAGTGACGGCGAGAGCGGGGGCGGGTGAACAGTGCTAGTGAGCGAGAGGTGAGCAAGGCGTGAGCCGTCGTCGGCAACGGCGGCTCACGCCTTGCTCACTAGCACTGTTCACCAGCACCCCGCGCGAGATCCATAGATGAGATCCAGAGTCTGCGTCGTCGCCGCCGGGGGCACCGGCGGGCATATGTTCCCCGCCGAGGCCCTGTCGCGGGCATTGGCGGCGAGTGGCTGGCGTATCGTCCTGGCCACCGACCATCGCGGCGAGCAGTACGCGCAAGCCTTTCCGGCCGAGGAACGGCTGGCGCTGGACGCCGCCACCGGGCGCGGGCCGATCGGCATGGCCAGGGCCGGCGTGGCCATCGCCCGCGGGGTGTTGCAGGCCCGGGCGGCGCTGAACAGGCTGGACGCCGCCGTCGTGGTCGGTTTCGGCGGCTATCCGTCGGCCCCGGCCCTGCTGGCCGCGCTCAACCAAAAACGACCGACCCTGCTGCACGAACAGAACGCCGTGCTGGGCCGGACCAATCGCTGGCTGGCACCGCATGTCGGCGCCGTCGCCGCCTCCTTCCCCCATCTGCAAAAGGTGCCGGCGGGGCTGGAGGGCAAGATCAGCCTGATCGGCAATCCGGTCCGCCCCGACATCCGCGCCCTGTTCGACCGCGGCTTCGTCGCCCCGACCAGCGACGGGCCGATCCATGTGCTGGTCACCGGCGGCAGCCAGGGCGCGCGCATCCTGTCCGAGGCGGTGCCGATGGCGCTCGCCGCTCTGCCCGAGGGGCTGCGCGGTCGCCTGAGGGTGCAGCAGCAGTCTCGCCCGGAAACGCTGGAGGCCGCCAACCAGATCTATCTGGAGGCCGGCATCCAGGCCGAGGTCGCGCCCTTCTTTCGCGACATGGCCCAGAGTCTGTCGGCGGCGCATCTGGTGATCGGACGGGCCGGGGCCTCGACCTGTTCCGAACTGGCGGTCGCGGCCCTGCCGTCGCTGCTGATCCCGCTGAAGATCGCCATGGACGACCACCAGCGCTTCAACGCAGCCTGCCTCTCCGACGCGGGCGGTGCCGAGGTGATGCTGGAGGACGATGTGACGGCGGAGGGTCTGACGGCGGTGCTGGGACGCCTGCTGGCCGACCCGGCGCGTCTCGAGGCGATGAGCGCCGGGGCCCGGTCGGTCGCCCTGCCGGACGCGACCGAAGCGCTGGCTGATATGGTCGAGGCAGCGGCTCGTTAGCGGCGTCGGGCCGTCAGCGCCGTCCGTCCGACCCGGACCGCCTCTTCCAGCGAGTCCGCGTCGGCCTCGCCCACCGAGGCCGGGTCGCAGGCGACCGTCAGCAGGGCGGCGGCGTCGCCGCTCGCCCCCACCGCAGCCGCCGGGGCGGCGTCGGGCGTGGCCGGGCCTTCGGCACCGCCCTCGCGCACCGAGACGAAGTCCAGCCGGTCGGCGGTGCGGGCGGCGCAGTCGAAACGCCACCATGACCAGCCGCCCCAATATGCATTGTCCGCGGCCCGGAACCCTTCGGGCGCGACCTGGAAGGACCGCATCCGCACGCCGTCGCCGTCGGGCGTGACGGTCGACAGGTCGGCGAGGACGGCGAAGCGCTCGACCCGGACGAGGACCAGCTTCGGTGCCTCGGGCAGGGGTGGGGCCGGTTGGGCGCAGGCCGGCGCGGCCAGCAGGACGAGGCCCACGAGGGCGGACTTGATCGAGATTTTCATGCCCCATCGTAACCGGGTGTTGACGGCGACGCGACTAGGCTCGACCGATGACGCGCTTCATGACGCTCGACTTCGCCGACGGCGACCGGCCCGCCCTGCTGGAGCGGGTGCTGGGCATGGCCCGCGCGCCCTACAGCTATGTGGTGACGCCCAATGTCGACCACGTCGTCAAGCTGATGGACGGCCGGGTCGGGGCCGACGTCTATGCCGGGGCCGGGCTGAAGGTCTGCGACAGCCGTATTCTGGCCCATCTGGCGCGGCTGCGGGGGTTGAGCCTGCCAGTCTATCCGGGCTCGGACATGACCGCCGACCTGCTGGCCTCGCCCGCCGCCGAGGGGCTGGTGATCGCCGTCTTCGGGCCGGATCGCGCGGCCTTCGACGATCTCGCCGCCCGCTATCCGCGCCAGTCGCTGCGCTGGATCGAGGCCCCGATGCTGGTGCCCGGGACTCCGGCTTGGGACGCGGCGGTCGAGCTGGCCGCCGGGGCCGAGTGGGACGTGCTGCTGGCCTGCGTCTCCTTCCCGAAACAGGAACTGTTCGCCCACGCCCTGCGCGCGGCGGGGCGAAAGACGGGGGTGGCGCTGTGCGTCGGGGCCTCCGTAGATTTCCTGACCGGCCGCCAGCAGCGCGCGCCGCGTATTTTCCAGCGGCTGTCGCTGGAATGGCTGCACCGGCTGCTGAGCCAGCCCCGCCGGATGTTCAGACGTTATGTCATCGAAGGCCCGGCGATCTTCGGCTGGTTCGTGCGGTGCGAGGTTCTGGGGTCGCAGTCCTCCCCCCGAGCGTAGCGACAGGGGGAGGGGGACCGCCGGTGCGGCGGTGGAGGGGGCTGGCCTCACAAACCGGCACTTGCAGTTGGCCCCCTTCCACCATCCTTCGGATGGTCCCCCTCCCCCTATGGGGGAGGATTTACGCCACCAGCGTCTCGGCCTGCGTCAGGTCCACGCTGACCAGCTGCGACACCCCCTGTTCCGGCATGGTCACGCCGTAGAGGCGGTCCATGCGGCTCATGGTCACCGGTTGTGGGTGATGACGAGGAAGCGGGTGTCGGTGCGTTTGCGCATCTCGTCCAGCATGCGGCAGAAGCGATCGACATTGGCGTCGTCCAGCGGCGCGTCGACCTCGTCCAGCACGCAGACCGGGGCCGGATTGGCGAGGAAGACGGCAAAGATCAGCGCCGCCGCCGTCAGGGCCTGTTCGCCGCCGGACATCAGGCTCATCACAGACAGCCGTTTGCCGGGCGGGCAGGCGTAGATTTCCAGCCCGGCTTCCAGCGGACCGTCCGACTCGACCAGTTTCAGCTCGGCCTGGCCGCCGCCGAACAGGGCCTCGAACAGGCTTTTGAAATTGTCGTTGATGATGTCGAACGCCGCCACCAGCCGTTCGCGGCCCTCGGCGTTCAGTTCGTCGATACCGTCGCGCAGTTTGGCGATGGCCGACGTCAGGTCCGACCGCTCGGCCTTCATGGTCTGGAGTCGGTCGCCGTATTCAACGGCCTCGTCCTCGGCCAGCAGATTGACCGCGCCCAGGGCTTCGCGCTCACGTTCCAGACCGTAGAGCAGGCTTTCGGCCCCCGCCGCGTCGGGCGGACGGGCGATGGCGTCGTCGGTCAGTTTCTGGCCCAGGGCCTCGGGTGACATCTGGGCGGTTTCGCGCAGGTTGGCCTCGGTCTCGGCCAGCCGTTCGGCGGCGGCTTCGGCCCGTGCCGCCAGTCCGGCGCGAGCCTCCCGCGCCGAGGAGGCCGCCGTCTCCGCCGCCCGCGCCGTCCGGTCGGCCCCGGTCGCCTCGGTCTCGGCGACGGCCAGGGCGTCCGCCGCCGCCTTGCGCCGGGTCTCCGCCGTGGTCAGGGCGTCCAGCAGGGCAGAGCGCTGCGCCGCCAGCCGCTCGGGCGCGTCCGCCGCCGCCTTCGCCCGCGCCGCTGTTTTCCGGGCGTCGATCTCCAGCGCCGCGATCCGCGCCGTCGAATCCTTCGCCCGCGCCGCCCAGCCGTCGCGCTCGCGGGTCAGACCTTCCAGCCGGGCGGCCCGTCCGGCCACCTCGCGCGTCTCGGCGTCCCGGTCGACCCGCGCCGTCGATGCGGCGGCGCGGGCCGCGTCCGCCGCCGTGCGCGCCGCTGTCAGCTCGGCGCGCAGACCGTCGAGGGTATCCGACGGGGCGTCGGAGCCTTGGGCCTGTTCCAGCGCCGTCTTCGCCGCCTCGACCTCGGTGGTCAGCCGGGTCAGGGTCTCGTCCAGCGCCAGCGCCCGCGCCTCCTTGCGGGCCTGTTCGCGGCCCAGGGCCTCGACCCGGTCGCGGGCCGCCGTGACGGCCTTGTCCAGCGGGAAGGGTGCCGCGCGGGCGGCTTTCACCGCTTCTTCGGCCGCGCGAAACGCCTCGGTCGCCGCCTTCAGCGCGGCTTGCACCGCCTCCAGTGCCGGCTTGCCCGCGTCGATCTCGGCTTCCAGCTCCGACAGGCGGGTGCGCTGGGCCAGCCGCACGGCTGCGGGGCGCGGGGCCTCGGCGCGCTGGACGAAGCCGTCCCAGCGCCACAGGTCGCCCTCGCGGGTCACCAGCCGTGCGCCGACGGGCAGGGCCTTGGCGATGTGCTCAATCTGGCCAGACGTCGCCACGCCGCACAGTGCAAGGCGAGCCGTGAGCTGGTCCGGTGCCGAGACATGGTTCGCCAGCGGCTCCACCCCGGTGGGCCAGACCGGGGAGGGGGCCTCGGCTCCGGCCCAGTAGGCGGCGGCGCGCGCGTCGAGGGCCGCGTCCAGATCGTCGCCCAGCGCCGCCGCGAGCGCGGCTTCGTAGCCCTTGGCCGCCGCCACGCTGTCCAGCGCCGGGGCGTGTTCGCGCTTTCCGTGGACCAGCAACTGGGCGAGGCCCCGCGCCTCGGTCTGCAGCCGGCCCAGCCGGTCCTCGGCCGTCCGTGCCGCCGTCCGCGCCTCGGCTTCGGCACGGGCATGGTCGCCGCGTTCGGCTTCCGCCGCCTCAACGGCCGCTCGCGCCGCCGTCAGTTCGGCCTGCGCGATTTCCAGCGCGGCCATCGCCGCCTCGATCTCGGGTGGGACCAGCGGCCCCAGTCCCGCGCGTTCCGCCTCGGTTGAAGAGCGTTGAGCCTCAGCCCGGGCGACGCGCGCCTCGGCGTCGCGTTTGCGGGCGCTCTCGGCATTGACCCGGGCCTCCACCGATGCGGCGGCGCCGGCCACGCGCTCGACCTCGGCGTCAGCGGCCTTGCGGGCATCCTCGGCGGCGGTCAGGGCAGCTGCCAGTTCGGGGCCGCGCGTCGGGGCACCGGCGATCTCTCCGGTCAGGGTCTCCAGCGCCGCGCCCAGTCGGGCCAGTTCGTCGGCGGCATCGCCGGCCATGGCGGTCTCGCGTTCGATGTCGGCGGCGATGCGTCTGGTCTCGGCGGTCAGGCGGTCGACCTCGGCCCGCGCCGCCTGTTCGGCCATGTCCAGCCGGTCGCGTTCCAGCGAGGCGCGGTGCAGCAGGGCCCCGGCCACGGCATCCTCCTCGCGCGCGGGCTTCAGCGCCTCCTGCGCCGCCAGCGCCGCCGTCTGCGCCCGGCTCGAGGCGGTCGCCGCAGCGCCGACCGCCCGGTCGGCCTGCGCCATGTCCTCGGCCGCGCCCTCCGCCGCCATCCGCGCGTCGTTCCAGCGCACGAACAGCAGGGCGGCCTGCAAGGCGCGGATTTCGCCTGAAATCTTCTTGTAGCGTTCGGCCTGCCGCGCCTCGCGCTTCAGTCGCGTCAGGGCGGTTTCCAGTTCGCGGCCGATGTCGTCCAGCCGTTCGAGATTGGTCTCGGCCGCCTTGAGCCGCAGTTCGGCCTCGTGGCGGCGGGTGTGCAGACCGGCGACCCCGCCGGCTTCCTCGAGGATGCGGCGCCGGTTCTGGGGCTTGGCGGCGATCAGTTCGCTTATCTGGCCTTGACGCACCAGAGCTGGGCTGTTGGCCCCGGTCGAGGCGTCGGCGAACAGCAGTTGAACGTCGCGGGCGCGCACCTCCTTGCCGTTGATGCGATAGGTCGAGCCCTGACCCCGGTCGATGCGGCGCGAGACCTCAATGACGGCGCTGTCAGTGAAGGGCTGGGGGGCCTTGCGTTGAGCGTTGTCGATGGTCAGCTGGACTTCGGCGTGGTTGCGCGGCGGGCGCTCCGCGGCCCCGGCGAAGATCACATCGTCCATGCCCTGGCCGCGCATGGCCTTGGCCGAATTGGCCCCCATGACCCAGCGCAGGCCTTCCAGCACATTGGACTTGCCGCAGCCGTTGGGTCCGACGACGCCGGTCAGGCCGGGTTCGATGTGCACTTCCGCGGGATCGACGAAGGACTTGAAGCCCACGAGCCGGAGGCGCTGGAACTGCATCGCCTAGGGGGTCACTCGCCAGGCGAGGCCGCCCGGATCGCGACCTCCAGCCCGCCCAGCGAACGGTCCGCCACCAGACGGCCGTTGACGTAGAAGCTCGGCGTACTGCTGACCCCGGCGGCGTTGGCACCGTCGATGTCGCGGTTGATGGCGGCGCGGGTGGCCGGGGTGGTCGCGCAGGCGTCCAACTGGGCGCGGGTCTGGCCGCTGACCGCGACCGCCGGGGCATACCAGGCGTCCCGGGGTCCGCCGTCCAGCACCGCCGACTGTCCGCGCATCAGGGCCGAGGCGACATCGAAGAACCGTTCGGGCACCGCGCACCGGGCCAGAGCCGCGCCGGGCAGGGACACCTCTTCCGGACGCGTCGGCAGGTTGCGGAACACGAACCGCACCTTGCCCGTGTCGATGAAGCGCTGCTTGAAGGTCGGATAGACGAACAGGTGCCAGTCGGCGCAGTGGTTGCAGGCGAACGAGGCGTATTCGATCACCGTTACGGGGGCGTCGGCCCGACCGATCGACCGATCCGCCGCCGTCACCGGCGGGACCTGTTCGGTCGCGAACCCCGGGGTTGCCCCACCGGAAGCCGCGACGACCGGCGCCAGCAGGACCAGCGCCAGGATCAAAAGGGATCGCCGCGGCGTCTTCACCGCGGAGCTCAGCCCTTGGCCAATTCGGCGTCGATGGCGCGCGACAGATCGGCCATGGACGCGCCCTCCGAGCCGGGCGACTCCACCTTTACGCCATTGACCAGGAAGGTCGGCGTGCCTGTGATGCCCGCCTTCACCGCCGCCTGGGCGCGTTCGTCGGCCGCCTTGATGTTGTCCGGGTTCTTGATGCAGGACTCGATTTCAGACTGGCTCATGCCCGCGCCGTTGCCGACACGGAAGAGGGTGTCGCGCGGATTGACGCCCGCCTGCCACTCGGCCTGACTGGCCATGATGTTGTAGACGACGTCGAAATATTTGTCGTCGCCGGCGCAGCGGGCGATCATGAAGCCGGCCACGGCGACGTTGGCTGGCGGCGTCGGCAGTTCGCGGAAGACGAAACGGACCTTGTTGGTATCGACATAGGCGGCCTTGAACGCCGGCCAGGTGTTCTTGTGCCAGGCGGCGCAGTGGCCGCAGGTCACCGAGGCGTATTCCACGACGGTGACCTTGGCTCCCTCGGGGGCACCCACGGCCATATCTCCGGTGGCCGCGCCGCCGGTGCCGCCCCCGCAACCGCTCAGCGTCGCCATGGCGGCCAAGGCCGCGGCGGTCATGGCCGCGCGGCGGCTCATGGAGGCGTATCGGGTCTTGGCGCTCATGGGATCGTCCTAATGCAAGCGGGTTTCTGGAGCGTCGCGCGATTCCCCTTGAATGCGCGTCTTATGCTTTGTCGAGAACAGATACGGCGAAGATTTGTCAACCGCCAGCGCGATCGCGGCCCTTGTGCGGATCGCCGAGCACGGCGCGGCCCAGCCGCTCCAGCGGACCCTTGAGCGGATCGGCGGCCTTTGCGACCGAGGCCTTCAACTCGGCCTCTTCATGGGCGGGCAGGGGCGCGGCGGCGGCGTGGCGCGCGGGCGGTGCGGCCAGGTCTGTTGGCGGCCGGACCGGTCCTTGGGCGATGCGAAGCTTGTCCACCGTCCCGGCCCCCAGGAACAGGTTGACCCGCTGGATGATGTCCTCGGACTGGTGCTGGACCAGCAGGGCGGCGGCACCGGCCACGCGCAGCTCCAGCGTTCCGCCCGCCCCGCCCCGGCCCTTGCTCAGCTTCTGGGGGCGGGTCACCCGCGCCAGCCGGTCGCCGACGATCTCGCGCCAGCGCGGCTCCAGCGCCGAGGCCCCGCGCCCGAATTTGGCGTCCAGTTCCTTGATCAGCCCCTGCAGCGCCCGCCCGGCCTTCGGAGCGGGCCGGGGGGCCGGACGCGTGCGTCGGCGCGACAGGATTTCGCGAACCTCGGCATCGGTGGGCAGCGTGCGGGCCATTTCCGGTTTATAGCGCGGTCGATGCCCGCCGTCCCCGATCCCGTGCCTGATATCCGCGCCGCCCTGCTGGACTGGTACGACGCGCACGGGCGGACGCTGGCCTGGCGCGTCCCGCCCGGATCGCCGACACCCGACCCTTACCGGGTCTGGCTGTCCGAAGTGATGCTGCAACAGACCACGACCCCGCACGCCACGCCCTATTTCCTCGCCTTCACCGCCCGCTGGCCGACGGTGGGCGATCTGGCGGCAGCGGAGGATGCCGACGTCATGGCCGCATGGGCGGGGCTCGGCTACTACGCACGCGCCCGCAACCTGCTGGCCTGCGCCCGGGCCGTGGCGCGGGATCACGGCGGGGTATTTCCCGATACCGAGATTGGTCTGCTGGCCCTGCCGGGGGTCGGGGCCTATACCGCCGCCGCCGTCGCCGCCATCGCCTTCGACCGACCCGCCAACGTCGTCGATGGCAATGTCGAGCGGGTCATGGCGCGGCTGTTCGCCGTGGAGACGCCGTTGCCGGCGGCCCGGCCGGAACTCAAACGGTTGGCCGGGTCGCTGGTGGGCGACGAGCGCCCGGGAGACTGGCCCCAGGCCCTGATGGACCTCGGCGCAACGGTCTGCCGGCCGGGCAGGCCGCTGTGCGAGGCCTGTCCGTTGACCCGATGGTGCGCGGGCTTCCAGTCCGGCGCGCCGGAACGCTATCCGCTGAAGACGAAAAAGGCCGAGCGACCGCATCGAACCGGAACGGCCTGGGTCCTGCGCGACGCAGCCGGGCGGGTGGCTCTGGTGCGACGGCCAGACAAGGGCTTGCTGGGAGGGATGACCGGACTGCCGACCTCCGACTGGTCCGTGGACGCTCCCGCCGCCTCGCCGCCGGTCGCCGCCGATTGGCGCGACGCGGGCGCGGTCGAGCACGTCTTCACCCATTTCTCGCTGACCCTGTCCGTGCGGACCGCAGAGGGCCGGGGCGACTTCCTCTGGACCGATCCGGTCGAGGCGCTGCGCTCCCTGCCGACCGTCTTCCGTAAGGCGCTGGAGCGCGGGCTGGCCTAGCTCACCGTCCGCACTGAAACCGGTCCCTCGCGCCGCTTCGGAACGACAACCGTGTGGTTGCCCAACTGCTGGAAAGACAGGTCCACCACGCCGTCTCCGACCTGCAGATTGCTCACGTTCAGCCGGTCGATCCCGGCCGGCAGTACCGGATCCTCGATCTCGACCACCCCTTTCACCGCGTCGATACTGATCCCCAGTGCCGACTGCAGCATCAGGAACACCGATCCCGCCGCCCAGGCCTGGGGCAGGCAGGCGACCGGATAGGCGATC
>Ga0209490_10006221_pt1 | contig 10804 bp, 8 predicted proteins | sample MAT06_FD_187209 | JGI IMG/M metagenome (GOLD analysis project Ga0209490, IMG submission 187209) | Freshwater microbial communities from Lake Fryxell liftoff mats and glacier meltwater in Antarctica - MAT-06 (SPAdes) (version 2) | ecosystem: Environmental > Aquatic > Freshwater > Ice > Liftoff...
CGGACTGCTCGTGCAAGGCAAGAGCGACTTTGACGCTATCGAGAACCATCGGGGCGACAAGTTCTACAAGCACGCACTGGGCATCGAGTTGCTGCCGTCCAGCCCGACGCTGCGCCAGCGCATGGACGCGCAGGCCAGCGCGCTCAGCGCGCACGTGCCGCAGATGATCGAGACGCTGCTGAAGCGCCACTGGCCTGACTACGGTGTATTCCGTATTGCCCTGCGGCTGGTTGGCCGTGGACATCGAACCTTCGCCATGGACAACGGCGGTACGGCCAAGGAGGGCGTCGGGCGCACCTACGCCGGCGTGGACGGGTTCTGCCCGCTGGCGTCGTACATCGGGGCGTACGGCTGGCCGCTGGAGCTGTCGCTGCGCCCAGGCACGCAGCATTCGGCCAAGGACACCGAAGACAACCTGAAGCGCGTGATCCCGATGGCCCAGCGGCTGAGTGCGGCGGGGCCGAAGGCGCCGCTGCTGGCGCGCCTGGATTCGGGGTTCGACTTTGCCGCTTTGATGGCCTGCGTCGAGTCGATGAACCAGCCGGGGCAGCGGCAGCCAAGCGTGCAGGTGGACTTCTTGATCAAGTGGAACCCGCGCAGCACGGACCGCGACGAGGTGGCCGCGCAGCTTGATGCCGGCCAGATCACTGGCAATGGCACCAGCACCGGCACCGGCACCAGCACCGGCACCAGCCTCAGTGCCGTGACGTGGACGCATTCCCGTGCGGGCAAGCGCGTGGCGCTGTGGGAGCAGCTGGTCGTGGTCAACGGCATCCAGCGTCCCGTGCGTCGCGTGCTGCGCCTGGTGGAGCGCACCATCAGCGCCGCTGGCTAGCACCTGATCATCCCGGAGATCGCGCTCGATGGCTGGACGACGACGCTGCCCCGCAGCGTCAGTGCGCAGCAGGTCATCGATCTGTACGCCGACCAAAGCACGCACGAGCAGTTTCACGCGGAGTTCAAGACCGACCTGAACCTCACCAGGCTGCCCTCGGGCAAGTTCGAGACCAACACCCTGGTGTGCCACCTGGCGGCGCTGGCGATGAAAATCTTGCGTCTGATGCGCCAGCGCGGCCTGCTGGGGCCGGACGCGCCGGTGCGACACAGCGCCAAGCGCCGGCGTATCAAAACCGTGATGCTGGAGTTGATCTACCGTGCAGGCCGGCTGATCGAGACCGGGCGCAAGCTGATCCTGGGATTGGGAGCCAGCGACAGAGCAGCCAAAGTCTTCGGGCAAATGCATCTGGCGCTTGCCGGCGCAACGTAGCCAGCACACCCCTCGAACCAAAGTCACGGATCCGGAAAAATCGCAATCGGCGAACGTCGCGGCGTGGTCACGGACTTGTCAAACCGTTGGTGCATCGACATTCGAACTACCAAACGAGCGGACATCGCGGGTCGTGCCGAGCATCTGCTCAATGGGGGTACCAATCATGCCCTGAATTACGCGAGCTCTGACCGCAGATGGTTGCTCACAACCCGCGTGGTCACGGATCCAGCTAATACTCAGGTTCGGATAGCGCGTCTGCTTAATGCGCCAACGGGAGTTAAGCCTTCACTCGACGGCGCGCGACTGCGGCCAGTGCCAGTGCCCCGCCGGCTAATAGGACCCACGTCTGTGGCTCAGGCACTGGGGTAACGTCGGCAAAGCTCTGCCCAATGCGGATTTCGTCGTAGGTGAACGTACGGTTGTCGCCATGTACCAGCGTTAGCCCGGAAATGATACTGGCGTAGTTAGCTAGCGACGCGGACGCGTCCGGCACACCAGCCGAACCCGTCAACTTCGGGTTGAGCCATAGACTCAATGCGTCGTTGCCACTGGCTGCAGCAAAGTCAAAGCGCAGCGCAACTAAAGTGACCGCGTTAGCCGCGACGGTTGCCAAAGTCTGTGGGCCGCCGCTGCCGTAGAAGGGTGCAACGAAGCCGACCGTGCCACTAAGGCTTGTTACCAAACCACCCACCATGGCCGGTGATCCGAAGGTGTAGCCCTGACCGAGCGTCGCAGCCGCATACCCCAAACCTGTAGTGAAACTGGCGTTCCGCACAAGGAAGCTGACCCAGGTCGTGGTGCCCCCCGCACCGAAGCTTTCAGTAGTCGCCCGCGTCAGCTGCGAGAAGAAGACGTTTGCGTCTGTGGCCGCCGCACCGCCCGAAACTTGCAGTTGCCGCCCGTCGGTGTCGGTGTAAGACAAGCCCGATACGACACTGCCGCTGTTGGTCGGCGCAACGTTGGCTTGCCAGGCGCCTGACCAGCCACTGCCGCCATTCAAGCCCTGGAGTTGGGCGCCTACGGTGTAGTTGAAACCGTCATAAGCCAGCAGCACGGCGTGCGCTGGTGTGCTCGCCACTGCTGCCAAAAACATCGCGGCGGTCATCACTGCGTTCAATTGAAAGGTCCGGGAGTGACGCATGAAAAAGCTCCTGAAGAATGGTTGAGGCGCTCAGACGGTGCAAACGCACGGCTGCCCTCATAGTACTCAAAATCGCCCAAATGAGGAACCACGAATGAAGATGTAGAACCCGCTGAAACATTGTTGACGGACAGCGCGAGGGCCACCCTTCACGGGCATGGCGATGACCATGGGCGCCACCGCCTTGGGGGCGCTTGCAGAGTCAAAAGTCCGGACCTATGCGTGCGTTCGAGGTCGATTGGCACGGATTGGTAGCCACCGTTGAATCTTGCCCTAGCGGCCAACGGGGCCAAGCAACCAGCACCTCCGACGGATGGGAGATTTCACACTGTGCGTGCGTGCATGGGGCGCCGTTGGCATAGGGAACACCAGAACAGCAGCTTTAAGCCAACCTTGCAGAGAAGATGCATCCTGAACCAATGCCTGCGTGGCCCATGGCCGCGACGACCAATGTGACAGAGCGATTGTGGTTGTCGCGAAGCCTTACGTTTGAGCTAAGCGGGTGACAACGGCATAGCGCGCTGGACAGCAAGCGCAAAATGAGCCGCAGGCCCAGCGCCTGATGGCCAGCATGCGCCGTTGGCGCTCTGCTTGAGCGAATACGAAGGGACTTCCCCAATCCGATGACGGTGTCGAGGCACCAAGATTGACGAGCGGCTAAGTCAATCTGAAACTGGAAAGGAAAAGTCCCATGGCAGAGATTACACGAGCGCTGATTGCGCGGGTAGGGGTGGACCTGGCGAAGAATGTCATCCAGGTACACGGGGTTGACGGTGCGGGTCGGCAGGTTGTAGCCCATGCGATCAAGCGCGATCAGTTCATGGCCTAGTGCGTGCAACTTCCTGCGGGCTGCGTGGTGGCCATTTAAGCGTGCTCGGGCGCGCACCACTGGGGTCGCGAGTTGCGCCGCCTGGGCCTGGACGCCCGGCTGATCGCGGCCAACTTCGTCAGCCCATACCGCATGGAAGGACGCAGCGGCAAGAACGACATGACCGACGCGGCGGCATCTGCGAGACGGCCTCACGGCCGACCATGCGCTTTGTGCCCATCAAGAGCTGCGAACAGCAAGCGGTGATGAGCCTGCACCGGGTGCGCGAGGGGTTCAAGGAAGAACGTACCGCGTGCATCAACCGCATCCGCGGGGTGCTGGCTGAGCACGGGCTGGTGTTCGGCAAGAGCCCGAAGGTGCTGCGCGCGGTGCTGACCGACGTACTGGAAGACGCCGGCAACACGATGACCGGGCTGGCCAGGATGGTGGTGCAGCGCGCCTTCGATCACTGGCGTGAGCTTGACGAGCACATGACTTGGTGCGACCGGCAGATCGGCGCGCACGTGCGCGGCAGCGAAGACGCCAAGCGCGCGGCCAAGATCACCGGCATTGGCGAGATTGGCGCCTCGGCGCTCATTGGCGCCGTGGGTGACTTCAAGCAGTTCAAGGGCGTTCACCAGTTCGGTGCCTGGCTCGGCACTCGTGACCGTGGGTCACGAGCGGCAATTTCCGCTCCCCGGCCCATGGCGGGGTCTGGCCAGGTGGGGGTTAGCCAGGTACGGCCTCGGGACGAATCCAATGATCCAAGTTGTTCCAACCTTCACCGCGCTGGTGGCGCGCGCAGCCCAGGCCGCGTTTTTACGAAGACGCTCTGAGCGCGGCTATCGAGGTCTTGCAGCAGAGTACTTCAAAAACGCCGAAGGTCGGTCACGACATCGTCTCAGCATTGCGCTGAGGCCGGCATATGCTCGGCTTTGAAAAAGCGCTGTACGCTGCGGAGACCGGCTGGCTTCGACAACACCCGGAGCTCGCGCTAACACTCCCCGAGGGGGTGAGACCCCTTGATTGGGCGGCCAGTTGCGACGCATTCGTCGCGTACTACACCCGACTGACGAAGCGCGACAAGACAGGCAAAGTCGTTCTGATGCAGCGTTCTCGAAACCCGTTCGACGGACATCTGAGCTGGTTCCTGAGTTTCGACGATCCCTTGGATCCCATTTTTCAGGCCATCACGACTTTGCGGCTTGAAGCCCAAGCGCTCTTAACTGACTTGCGGCTGACTGGCTCCAGTGGGCCGATGCACCACTGCGAATACATCGGCGCTGTGTCGGTCACCGTCGACAGCGCGCTGTTGCGAAAAACCTGGTGCCGCATGGACGGACACTCGATCACAGAGTTCATGGCCTCAGCCTAGGCGCAACTGGGACCCTGCGACTCTCGGTATGACGACGAGTACGCCGCGTAAAGAGCCACCCTGCACCCCAGCGCTGCCGCGCGAACCCCATTGACCGCAGCCCATGGACAACGCCGCCTCCATTGCCCACGTCCTGGCCTGGACATGGGCCCCGCGGCTGCACCCGCACGCCGCCCACACGCTAGTGCTGGTCGAGACTGCTTTCAAACCATGCGGATCGGTATCGTCAGGGGCGCCTTTCTGCGCTACCTGATCGGGGATCGCTGATTGCCCAGCGCGTTACCAAGATTCCCGTGGCAAACCTGGAGTCGGTCTGCGATGAATATATGTGGGGCTTCGGGTCGCCCAAGCTGAGTACAAGATCGTCAAGAGCCAGGGTAGCCAGCGCGGCACGAGGCTTCTTTTAAAGTAGGGGCACGCCATTGCTGTGTTCGGACTGGATTTAGCGTGCCCTTGGGAAGGAGCTGCGAGCGGACCCTGGACCCGGTGATCTCGCGGGCGGCCCGCTTTAGCGAAGCCAGCGTGCCGCGGCGTCCAGCAACCCTGACGCACCTGCTGCTGGCGCGCCGGGTGAGTGTCGCCACACGCCAAGCTACTCACCCAGTCGGTGGGCGACTCGAAGTAACAGTTCGACGCGCCCGCGATCAGTTCATCGCGCCACAACGCCGGCAGCACGGTGCCCCAGGGCGCTGCAACGGCTTCGGCGTTGCAGCGCGACGGCGGTGCGCAGCAGAAGCGCCTCGGTACGCAGCCGGCTGGCCACCGCAAAGCCCAAGCGCTCAGTCTCGCTAAACATCGTGCGGTCGAACGGGTCTAGGCCGACCACGCCGGGCGGGTCTGCAGCCAGTAGGCTGGACAGCCCACCGGCGGAAAAGGTCAAAAGCATGATCCTGATCTTCAGCGCCCCACGTTCAATACCCAGATCGCTGACAACCTTTCCTCCGGAGAAGAAAAACTTCTGCAAGTGCACGAGGCGCTTGAAGCGCTGGCCCAGGCCGAATCGCGGCTGGCCAAAATGGTGGGAATGCGCTACTTTTGGCAGCTTCAGTGAAGCGGAGATCGCCGACACGCTGCACCTGACCGACCGCAGCGTGCGCCGCGACTAGGACGAGTCGTGCGTTTTGCTAAGCGCGATTCTGAGGGCCTGAACCGCGGTGATGTCCGGTTTTTCGCAAGCAAGCCGTCTAACCAGGAAGAACCGTACTCGTAGACCGCCATGGCCCTAAACCCTTCCGACCTGCCTTTGCTGAGCCGCCTGCTCGACGAAGCGCTAGAAATGTCCGATGACGAGGTCGAGCCCTGGCTGGCCGCGCTGCCGCCCGAGCACGCCCACCTGGAGTCGCAGCTGCGCGAGATGCTGGCCAGCCACCAGTCCACGCGCACCGGCGCCTTCATGGCCGATGGCCCGCGGCTACCTCCGGCGGATGAGTCGGTGGCCCGTACCGATGACCGCGTCGGGCCTTACCGCCTACTTCGCGAGATCGGCCGCGGCGGCATGGGCAGCGTCTGGCTGGCCGAGCGCGCGGATGGCAGCTACCAGCGCCAAGTGGCGCTGAAGTTGCCGCGTCTGGCCTGGGGCGCCGGGCTGACCGAGCGCATGGCGCGCGAGCGGGACATCGGCACCTTGCTTGAACACCCCGCCATCGCGCGCCTGTACGACGCCGGCGTGGACGAGCGCGGCCGGCCCTTCCTGGCCTTCGAGTACATCGACGGCCAGCCGATCGACGCCTGGTGCGAGGCGCAGGGTCTGGACACCTGGGCGCGGCTGCGCCTGTTCGTGCAGGTGGCGCGCGCGGTGGCCTACGCGCATGGGCGGCTGGTGGTGCACCGGGACCTGAAGCCGTCCAACGTGATGGTGACGACCGATGGCCAGGCGCGGCTGCTGGATTTCGGCATCGCCAAGCTGCTGACCGAGGCGGCGCCGGGCCAACCCGGACTGACGCAGGAGCAGGGCCGCGTGCTGACGCCGCACTACGCCTCGCCTGAACAGATCGCTGGCGAGCCGATCACGGTGCAGTCGGACGTGTATTCACTCGGGGTCCTGCTGTACGAATTGCTCACGGGCGTCCTACCGCACGAGGTCAAGCGCAGCACGCTGGGCGCGGTGGAAGACGCGATCCTGGAAGGCGATGCACCGATGGCCAGCAGCCGAGTCAAGGACAAAGCGGTGGCGCGGGCACTGCGGGGCGAGGTCGATGCCATCCTGGGCAAAGCGATGCAGCGCGACGCGGCAAAGCGCTACGCCACGGCGGACGCGCTGGCGGCTGACATCGAGCGGCAACTCAGGGGCGAAGCCGTGCTGGCGCGGCCGGACAGTCTGGGATATCGAGTGCGGAGATCTTTGCGGCGCCACTGGGTGGCCTACAGCGCCAGCTGTGCCGTGCTGGTGGCCGTGCTGTCGGGCAGTGGCGTGGCACTCGTTCAGGCTCGCAAAGCAAACGACGAGGCCGAGCGTGCGCGGGTGGTGAAGGAGTTCGTTGTCGACATCTTCCGCGTCAATTCGCCCTCGGGCGCCGGCGGCGTTGACCTGCGCCAGCTGCCGGCCGAGATGCTGCTGGAGCGAGGTGGCCAGTTGATTGAGACCCGCTTTGCTGGCCAGCCGCAGTTGCAGGCCGAACTCTATGGTGTCGTCGGCGGCATCTTCGCCGACATGGGCGCCGACGACCTGGCGGTGGACTACGCTTCGCGCCAGGTGGCGACGCTGGCCGCGGTAGAAGCCACACGCGCCAAGCAGGGGGCGGCAATCCTTCTGCTGGCCCGGGCGCTGCTGAAGGCAGAGCGTGTCGCCGACGCCACAGTGCATGCACGCCGTGCGCTGGATTTGCTGACCGACGAGCCGGCGGCTGCCGTACGTGCGCGAGTGCTGCTGGCGCAGGCGCTTCAGGCCAGCGGGCAAGGCGACGCGGCCGCCCGGGAACTGACGCTGGCTGAGGGCGAGATCCAGCGCATCGGTTCCGCCCCAACGCTGGCCCGTGCCGAGGCTCGCCTGTTGCGCGGCGAATTGCTGAGGCAGGCCGGTCGCTTCGACCAGGCCTTGCCGCTTGCGTTATTGGCCATCGACGACGCGGTGGCGGTCGAAGGTGCTGCGTCGCCTGGCGCAGTGGACATGCGGCTGGCGCTGGCCCGTTGGACGTTGGTGTCCGAACCTTTTGTTACTGGCTACGCGACTGCTCGGCCCCACCATGAAGCGGCGTTGACCGTGCTGCGCGGCCTGGGGCGAGTGGGTCGCATGCGCGCGGCGCTGGCCGAGACCAGGTTTGCGGCGCTTGCTTCCGATTACGGAAAAATCCGGCGCGACGAAGCCGTGGTGATCGCCGAGCGCGCGCGGTCCGAGCTGCTGGCTCTGGGGCCGGGCGTGCCGGAATCTGTTCAGGCACGCGTTGACTTGTCAGTCGGTGGCCTGCATGCAATGGCTGGCAACATCGCTCTGGGCGACCCACTCGTGTCGCGCGCCGCAGCCGCAATGCGACCGCTGGCAACCACACCGGAGCAGCGCTACCGGTTGGTGGTCTGGCAGGGCTACGTCGCGACGATGGCCGGCCGCCACGACGAGGCACAACGCTTCCATGCCGAGCGCATGGAGACTTCGAAGCTCATGGGGTTGACCTCTGCAATAGCCGTGATGAACTACGTCGCAGTCGCGTACAACCTGGGTATGGCATCGCGCTTTGATGAAGCACAGGCCTTGCTGCGCAGCGCACCCGCCTTTGAGCGCCTGCATACGTCGGCAGGATCGTCGGACTGGTACGCGGACATGCTCATCAACACAGAGGCCTTGCTGGCAGTCTGGCAAGGTAACCCGAAACCAGCGCTCACTTCGGCCATGGCGGCCAGCGCTGACGGCGAGGACTACTGGGGCAGTCAGCGTCGCCTGGTTGGAGAGGCTGAGTGCCTGGCCGACCGCCCAGCGCAGGGCCTGAAGCGCCTGTTGGCTGGCATGGAGCAGCGCTGGGCCAGAGGCTGGTACCGCTACGACCCTGACGCCGCCCGGGACCACGCGGTGGCTGGTCTCTGCGCCTTGAAGCTCGGCCAGCGCCGGCAGGCCGAGGCGCTGGCGGCGCTGTCGCGCGAAGCCTTCGCCGTGCAGCCCGGTGTCAGCCCGTTTTACAAGCGGCCCCTGGCGCAGCTGGAAGTCGCCCTGGGCAACAAGGCCGTCGCGGCGCGTTGACCGACTGCTGACACGCTGTCGTGTGGGGCCGCCTCAGGCAGGCAATGAGGAACATTGCGGATCCCTGGCACGCCCGTCACGCATGATCACGGTGACATTGTTTGTGCCTTAGGGACCATGCCAAACTTGGAGGGACTGGGCATAGAAGGGCTCATGCAGGTTCCTTACGAGCACTTCATATGAGGCGAACTTCTGTGCGCCGGCAGCAAGCCCGAGCAGGGTTGTAAGCTCTTTCGCGAAACACTCGACGCATGGGCCCACCTGATTAGGCACAAACCTCAGCCATCCCCCGTATAGCGCGCTCCGGCAGCGGAGCGGCATGTGCAGCATGGCCGAGCAGTCCGCTGAGCATTGCTGCCAAGTCGAATCTGTTGTTGAAACGGTAGGCGAAGGCGCCCAGATAGTGTTTCGGATACTTGCGGAACTTGAAGGCTTTGTAGCCGCCGCCGATCATCGTTTTCAGGTTGCCCAGGATAGTGTTGACCCACTTGAACCGCGGCATCTCGCGCGGCTTGCGCTTGCCCACGACGATGTAGGTATAGGCACACCCCGCGTCGATGACACCGGAAAAGCAGTTGAGTCCGTCGCTGAGAACGTCACAGCTGGGCAGCAGGTTTGCCTTTGCCCAACGGCTGATCGCCTCACGGGTAAAACCGCTGACCGCACCGACCTTTACCCGCAACGGGTGGCCAGCTTCATTCGTAGCCACGGCCGCCACGATTGGCACCTTGTTCGGAGAGCCTCGGCCGCCCACGCCGGGATGCTCACCACCGAGGTAGGCGTCGTCAAGTTGCACGCTGCCATCGAGAGGGTGCAAAGCGTCCTGTTCGGCCATCGTAGCCATGAGCTTCTGATGGATGGGCCAGGCGGTTCGATAGCTGACTCCGAGGTGGCGCATGAGCGCCAGCGAGGACAACCCGGTCTTGTCCTGGCTGATGAGAAAGATGGCCAGGAACCAGATGCGCAGTGGCAGTTTGGTGCTGTCCATCACCGTGCCAGCCGTCAGCGAAGTCTGGTGCCGGCAGGCATGACACTGGAACAGCCGTCGCGAGCCTTGGGCGACCCGGCAATGCTTTTGCGAGCCGCAGCGAGGGCAACGGAACCCGTCAGGCCAGCGCATGGCAAACAGCGCTGCTGAGCATTGCGCTTCGCTGCCGTAGCTAGCAAAGAATTCCGGCATCGATACTCCGGGCTGAAACTGGATTCTGTTCATCGGCACAGCTGGCTCCGGCAAGTTGTACGCACCCAGCGTAGCTGCCAGGTAGCTCATAGGATGAGCCAGGCTGAGCTTTGTGACGAATCAGGTGGGCGCAAGTCGCTGGTGAAATGAATTGCGACTTGGCATAGGTCTACGTTACCCCGTGGCCTGTGTGCGTTGCGGGCCGAAGATCGTGAACAGGCCCGACAGGACTTGACGCACAGGCATGCCTCGCGTTTGTCATACAGCCCGGCGCGAGCCCGTACTACAGCGCCACTGCCCATGATCGAACGCGGCCTCGGCCTCGGCCTCGGCCTGGGCCTGCCCTCGGTTTGATCTGCACTTGGACTCTGGTTGTAACGGTCACTCCGGACAGCCGGGCTCTGCTACTGAACTTTGGGATCGCGTAAGCCGCCGACCGAGCCGGCGCCGCGCGAGCGTGGCTGCTGACCCAGGACCAATCCGGTCGAGCGAGTTCCTGTTGCCTGGGCGTGCCCCGGTCAGCCCATAGTCGCTTCCGTCAAAAGCTCGGCGTGATCGGCGTGACCGCGCATCCGTCGACCTGATCGGCGGTGGCGACGGTGCTATGCCGCCGCTGCTGCCCGGCCCGGAACAGTACCAATCAGTTGCCTGGCGTCAACTAACTTGAGCTGCGTGTTGCCTCAAGAAGGAATGTTACCGGGGCCCTGGTTGTCGTTGGTCCCGGGTTAACTTCAATTTCCATCATGGTCGAGGGCTGTGGGCATGTGGGCGAAGGCGGCGGTAGAGGCCAACGCGAAACGTGCTGGCTGAAGTAGGCGAGGGCAGCGACGCGGCCACAAAGCCACTGCGCGCGATGCGCGCC
>Ga0209490_10006222_pt1 | contig 10804 bp, 9 predicted proteins | sample MAT06_FD_187209 | JGI IMG/M metagenome (GOLD analysis project Ga0209490, IMG submission 187209) | Freshwater microbial communities from Lake Fryxell liftoff mats and glacier meltwater in Antarctica - MAT-06 (SPAdes) (version 2) | ecosystem: Environmental > Aquatic > Freshwater > Ice > Liftoff...
TCCCTCGCCTACGGCCGAGTCGCCTGCGGCGGAGTCGCCTACGGCCGGCGCAAAGGCAGCATCTGCGTTCGCCGCGCCCTTCACATAGGGATGCTTCGCAATGCGTGTCAGTTCCGCCGCCATGTCCGGGAGCGACAGCACAAAGTCCACGCAGCCTGCCGCGATCGCGCTTCGCGGCATCGAGTCGTATTTCGCTGATTCATCCTGCGCGAACGTCAGTCCGCCCTCGGCCTTGATGGCTTCCAGCCCCAACGTGCCGTCGCTGGCGGTGCCCGAGAGCACAACGCCAATGGCGCGCTCGCGTTGATCCTGCGCAAGCGCTTCGAAGAAGAAATCAATCGATCGCGCTGCACCGCGCGCCCTCCCCCGCGGCGTCAGTTGCAGCACACCGCCAACAATCGCCATGTGGGTATTCGGCGGAATCACGTACACCGTATTGGGTTCCACGCGCATATGCTGCGTCACCTCATACACCGGCATCATGCTGGCACGTGCCAAAAGCTGCGACAAGGCACTCTCGTGCACCGGATCGAGGTGCTGGACGAGCACGAACCCCATCCCCGTATCGACAGGGAGCGCCCGCAACAAATCCGTATAGGCTTCGAGTCCGCCTGCCGATGCGCCGACGCCAACGATCGGGAACGGTGCTCTGGCGGCGTCTTCGGCGGATGCGGCCTTCCTGGCAGCGCGGGCGCGAGCCGGGCGCGCGGCCTCCGGGACTACCACTGTCTCCAGCTTCGCGTTTCGTTTTTTCACAAGGTTATCCCCGGCTGGCCCGTGCGGATCCAGACGAATGATGCGTTGCTCAGCGGTGCCAACGGTGATGATGCTGCGCTCGCGTGCATGGAGCGTGCTCGAGTTCTGGACAAGCGCGAGTGGGTATCACCAGCGGCATGGTACAATGAACTCCATGGTGGAGCCAAGCGCCAGCGTGCCTCGCTGTGGTCGCTTGACTGTAAACGGCTAAAGCGCGAATGTATGGGGCGCTTGTGGGAAGACGACGAAGCCATCAACCGTAAGGACCCCCATGCTCACTGCAGTCGTCCTGGCCGCGTTGCTTCAGGTCAAGCCGCCCGCCCCCACACCCATGTGGACGGGTGAACTCACCCTGACGATAAAGGGCAACGGCACGATCGAGCAGCCGTATCCGAAGATCGGCAAACAACGCGTCACCTGGAGCGTCAATCGGAGCGCGCGCGGGCGCGTCGTCCTCGACAAGATGTTCAAGGGCGGTGCCATTGCCGGGACGCCCAATACGCGCGATACCGTTCGCTACGAGACATGGATTGCGAATGCGCCCCAGCCCCTCGACATGCTGGTGGGTGACACGGGTACGTACTACGGACCCATTCCGGGCGCCGGCTTGTCCGTGACGCTCGATCTCCTTCGCATCAGCTGCCCGACCACCACACCAAAGGCGCGGGCCGGACAGATCCGATCTTCGATTCTTCAGTTCGATTACGAAAAGGGCACGTACACGTGGGAAGCGCCGCGGCTCATCACGGCTTGCGATCAGTCGCACATGCGTACACCGAAGCTCGGCCCGCCCGCGTGGATGAACAAGGCACCCTTCGATCTGCTGTCGACGCCCGTGGAGCTCGAATACGAAATGATCTACCAGATGAATTGGCCCGATGAGTGGGTGCGGATGACGGGGACGTTCCCGAAGGGGAGCACCGAGATTGTGTTGAGCCGGACCTTCGACTTCAGCTGGCGGCATCCACTCGACATGAAAGCACCGGTCAAGGCTGAACTCGTGCTGGTGATTCGAAAGACGTCCTCGTGAGCTCGGGAAGCGCAGCATGTGACGTCGCCGCGCGCTCGGGCAGAACGAGGACGTAGGTAGGACGAGTAATGCCCTCGCGGAAGGTTGCCCCATGACATCCAGACGGTCACGCTACCAAACAGTTCCAGCGTCGGCCGCCCGAGATCGAAGATCTACCGGTGGTGCGTCTGGCTGCAAACCGAGAGCAAGCTGCGATCAGCGCGCACGCTGATGTGAACGCGTCGGCCGACGGTCGCCACTCGCCCTATCGCGACGCCGTTGCCGCCCTCACCTCGGCCCGTGCCGCCTGCGCCCATCCCCACAGCACCAGCACGGCGGCTATCGCACACGCGCCGAGCATCGGCAGCATCACACGTGCCGGGACAAGTCCGCGCGCGCCCAACAAGCCAAGCATCGCCGCGACGCCACCAAGCGCATAGCCCGCACGCTCAACGCGCGGCAGCGGGAGTGCCGCCAATCGTTCGGGCCGTTGGGTCGGCGCAAAAAGTATCGATCGAAACCGATCGTAGTCCCAACACAACAGAAACACATTCGCCAGCAGCATCAGCGGCGTGATATAGATCGTTCCGGCAAATCCGATGGACCACGTGAGCACCGTAACATTCAGCATGATCGGAAAGAACATCACGGCACCAAGCGTTGCCGTGGCTGGAATCAGCAGCAAAATGGCAGCGACCACTTGCCCCGCCCCAATGAAATTCCAGTAAGTGCCCGTCTGATACATCGCCTCAAAAAATGCCCCGACCGCCGTGTCCGTGCCCAGCGACGTGAAGCGATGGCCGAGCAGCTTCACCATGCCCGTGGGGAGGAATGCCAGCGCAAGGAGCAGGCGCGACACAATGGCCAGACGGTACAGCGGCCCGATGCCTCGCGCCTTTGCGTGGAGTTGATCGAAGAACGTGTCCATGCGCGCTCTACGACACCTCCCACCGCATGGTTTCGCGGCCTTACCGCTTCATCAAATACTCCAGCACATCAAACCGCGTCACGATCCCCTGCACCACCCCATCCTTCTTCATCAGCACCGCGCGATTGCTCTTCGACAACAACTTGGCCACGCTCTCTACCGCTTGTTCGCTGTCCACCGTCGGGAACGGCTGATCCATCACATCACTCACCGTCTGATCCAACACCTTCGGCTCGGCCAGTGAGCGCGACGTGAGTTGTGATTCGGCCACGCTGCCAATGCACACCGCACCGTCCATCACGGGCGCTTGCGACACGTTGTGCAAGGCCATTAAACGAATCGCCTGTCGCACCGTCGCGCCGGGCGCCACGCTCACGATCGCCGGCGCACTGCCGTCCTTGTGGCCCAGTACGGCTTCAATGCTGGTTGGTTCAACATCCAGCATCTGATTCTCGCGCATCCATTCGTCGTTGAACACTTTGCTCAAGTAGCGCTCGCCGGTATCGCACAAAAACGTCACCACGTACGCGTCGGGGTCATCCAGTCGGCGCGCGACTGTTAACGCAGCGTGCGCGATCATCCCTGCCGAGCCACCAACAAAAATGCCCTCTTCGCGCGTCAGTCTTCGCGCCATCGCAAACGCTTCTTTGTCGCCTACCGTGATGAACTCGTCGATTACGCTCATGTCGAGCGTCAATGGCACGCAGTCCTGGCCCACGCCTTCCACCTTGTACGGCGCACCGGTGGGATGGCCTTCCCCCTTCGTGCGCCACAACTCGGCCAGCACCGAACCCTGTGGATCGGCCGCAATAATCTTGATGTTGGGATTCTTCGACTTGAGATAGCGCGCGACGCCCGAGATCGTGCCGCCCGTGCCCGCAGAGGCCACAAAATGCGTAATGCGCCCCTCAGTCTGCTCCCACAACTCCGGACCGGTGGTGGCTTCGTGCGCCGCCGGGTTGGCCGGATTCTCGAACTGCCCCGCCAACACCGCACCCGGTGTTTCACGCACGATGCGCTTGGCCATCTGCACATAGTTCTGTGGATGATCCGGTGGCACTGCCGTTGGTGTGATAATTACTTCGGCGCCGAACGCTTTCAAGAGCCTCACTTTTTCCTGCGACATCTTGTCCGGCATCGTGAAGATGCACTTGTAGCCCTTGAGCGCGGCCGCAATCGCCAGACCCACCCCCGTGTTGCCACTTGTGGCCTCAACGATGATGCCCCCCGGCTTGAGCGTGCCGGCTTTTTCATGCGCTTCGATCATCGGCATGCCGATGCGATCCTTCACACTGCCGCCTGGATTGAAAAAATCCGCCTTGCCGTACAACGGCGTGCGGATCCCTTTTGCCACGCGCGACAAGCGAATCATCGGCGTCCATCCTATCGTCTCCAACACGGAGGCATAGGGGCGTCGATGACGCAGCTGTTGTTCCGGTTGTTGTTCAGGAGTGGAAGCGAGCGTCGACAAGCGGTCGGCGGTGATGGTCGTGGCCATAGGGAGTTCCATACAGGGGGAGTGTCGACGTCAACGTGGTGTAGCAGGGTACGGCGTGTCGCTCGGAACAACAGGGACTTCGGGATGACGGAAGTGCACGGGAAAGAGCATCGCCACCGGAATCGCTTCACCGCGAAGACGGGCCGCTCGGAACCGTAATCGTGCCGCACCCGTCAACGCGGCCGAGTCGAAGGCCGGAATGCCTGAAGACCGCTCGAGGCGCGTGCTGTCACCAACCACGACGCCAGTCGAATCGACAAACAGCCGTAGTGTCACGTTGCCCTGCACCCGACGAAGATATTGGGTCACGGGATACTCAAAGGGCAACGAGGCGTTCAACATCTGTGGCGGTTCGTCGGGCTGTCCGGCGCGCCACCATGCCTCGGACGCGGCGCGCAGTGACCGGCTCCGTTCGGAACAGGCAAGGCTGCTGAGGGTCATCAGTCCCAGGGCAAAGCGCGCGGCACACAGTCGCGATCCATTCCCTGAGACGCTACGTCGGGCTCCCGCGTCGTACATGACGCAATCTACCCTCCTGGCGCGTCGGTCGCGGCATGCAGGGTAGGAGCGTGGGTCAGGGGCAGTATCATTCACGTCAACATGTGCCGGTTTCCGCTGCCGGTTTCCGTTGCCGGTTTCCGTTGCCGGTTTCCGTTCTTTCTCGATGGTTGGGTGATCTGCATGGCTCTCGCTCGTTTCGCGACCGGACGCGTTCGGCTGCTCTCATATCGTCTCGGCTGGGTCCTGGCGGCCTCGGGGGTTTCCCTCGGCGTGTCGGCCTGCCGAAAGGAAGCGAGTCCGACAGACCCCTCTATTGCGCCGACCGCGATTCGGTTGAACGTCGGCAATGCCCAGACCGGCGTGGTTGGCACGGCCTTGGGGGTTCCGCTCAGCGTGGTTGTCACCGACGCGGCCGGCAAGCTTGTATCAGGCGCGCGCGTCGATTGGGACGCCTCCGCAGGGAGTGGTTCGATCTCCCCAAGCGTCTCGACATCCAACAGCGCTGGGGTTGCAACGGCGATCTGGACACTCGGTACCGTTGCCGGTGCGCTCCGGGTGACCGCGCAGGTGTTCGGGCTCACACCGGTCGTCTTCACCGCCACCTCCATCGCGGCTGCCCCGGCCGCGATTGTCGCCACGCCCGACCGTGCGTTTTTGGGACTGGGTGACACGCTGCGCATTCGTGCTACGGCGCGCGATCAGTTTGGCAATGAAGTGTCCGGCCAGGCCATCAACTTCTCGTCGCTCGACCCTGCCGTGGCCACCGTGTCAGGCGCGGGCCTCATCACCGCGGTGACCATCGGAACTGCGCGTGTTGTCGCCGATGCCGGCGGACGCTCCGTGACCGTTGCGGTCACTGTCGGTATCGCCGGTTCGTCACCCTGTGGGCCGATCGCTGCGCGCGCGCTGGCTGTTGGTGAAGTGTTTACCCCCGAGTCAGATGCGGCCGGCGTGCGTGGCTGCGTTTCGTCGCCCGCTGGCGTGAACGCCGAATTTGCGCTCACGATGATCTCGACCAACGGCAGCTTCAGTACGCTCACGCCGATCGACATCGTCGCGTCGGGAAACACAGGCCCAACGATCGCCGCGATCACCGCGCCTGCCGTCGTTGAGCGCCCGATCGATCTGCGTGACGTGTTCACGAGCAACGCATCGCAAGCGCCGTACGACGCGGAACTGGCGCGTCAGGAGATCGCTCGCCGAGAGCTGGCACCCCTCGTGAGCGATGCGCGTCGATGGCACGCTGAACGTCAATCGACTGCCGCGTTGATGATCCCGGCCAACATCAAGGTTGGTGACGCCATCACGCTCAACGCCAACGCCTCGCAAGCCTGCACCAGCCCCAACAATCGCGCCTCGCGCGTGGCGGCGATTGGTGAGAAGTCCATTGTGGTGGCTGACAACGAAAACCCGGCCGGTGGGTACACCGACGCCGAGTATGAGTCGGTCGCGGCCACGTTTGACACGCTGATTTTTCCGATGGACACCACCGCATTCGGTGCGCCCACCAACGTGGGTGGTGTGAACAAGATCATTTTGTTCTACACGCGCGCCGTGAACGCGCTCACGCCGCCCAGCAGCAATTTCACGATTGGTGGCTTCTTCTTCGCGCGCGATCTCTACCCAAAAACTGCACGGAACGGCCTCGCCGCCTGCGCCGGATCAAACGAAGCGGAGATGTTCTATTTGCTCGTGCCTGATGCAACCGGGACCATCAACAATAATCGACGCAGCAAAGACGCGGTCTCCACGCTCAACCTTGGCACCATCGCACATGAGTTCCAGCATCTCATCAATGCCGGACGGCGGCTCTATGTGAACACCGGCGCCGTCACGAGCGAAGAGACCTGGCTGGACGAAGGGCTCGCGCACACCGCCGAGGAGCTGCTGTACTATCGGATGTCCGGCGTTGGCAGTCGCGCCAATCTTGGACTGGCGCAGGTGTCGGCGCAGTCTACGCTCTTCAGCAACTTTGCGTCGCAGAATTTCTCGCGCTTCTATGCGTTTCTCATCAACCCCGAAGTCAATTCGCCCTACGCACCCAACGATTCGCTCTCCACGCGCGGCGCCATCTGGAATTTCTTGCGCTTCTCGGCCGGGCGGCAGGGGGCTGCAGGTGAAGCACCGTTCTACCGCGCGCTCGTGAATTCCCTCACCTCGGGGCGCACCAACCTCGCGAACGTACTGGGTGGACAAGCACAGTTCGCCGACTACCTGCGCGATTGGACCGTGTCGTTGATTGCCGACGACTTCAGTACCACCGTGACGGCAGCGCTCGACGCGCGCTACATCCTGCCCGCGTGGAATTTCCGCAGCATTTATCCTGGGTTGCGATTGGCCGGGGGCAATCCGCTCGGTGTCTATCCGATCAGTGCGCGATCACTCACCAATGGCGTGCCCCAGCGCATCACGCTGGCGGGTGGCGCCAGCAGCTACGTGCGCTTCGGCGTGCAGTCCGGGCGGAGTGCGCTGGTGAGCGCGGCGTCGAACGGTGCCGCGTTGCCCACGGCGATGCGGTACGCCATTGTGCGGCTGCGGTAGCGCAGTGGTTCCCACCACCTACCATGCCCAACAAACTCCGACCGACGTCCCCTCGTCGAGGCCCGTTCGGAAGTAGAGGTGCGTGCAACCGCGCATCGGCATACTCCCACATGGCGTCGCTTCGACCTTCCACCGAGAGGCACAAACCAACGTGACCGGCGCGCAGCCGGCCCTGCAGATCAGTCTCTTTATTCACTGCATGAAGGATAAACATTCAAGGCGCGAGGTTTAGCACATCACGTAAGGATAAACATTCAAGGCGCGAGGTTTAGCACATCACGTTTGGATGATGTACCCTGCGTACGGGGCCGCGAATTCCTGGTGCGTTTGCGTGCGGTCCACCCATCGAGTGGTCGTGCAGGTACGGCGTTACCGATTGGCAAGCATGGCGTACTCAACCGAATGCAGCAGCCGCTCGTCTGCCGTCACTAACGTCAACCCCAGCACGCGGGCCGTCGCGGCGATAAACCGATCCGCCGGATCCTGATGCGACAGGGTCAATCGGCGGCTCGCCAGTGCGATGTCATGGGTGAGCGGGGCCTCTCGCCTCGGGAGTGCCTGCACCATCCTCTCCACCCATTACGAAGGCGGCCCTGTCCGTTCCAATGCCAAAACGTTGGGACACTACTGGTCGAGTAGATCTGATCAGCTCGGTTCACGCGGCTGGCGGTGCTCGATGAGAGGGTGCGTATGGCGGTTCAAGCCCGCATAGAACGGTGAACTGAGGAGGTCGCGCATGTTACGTCTTTCCCTCTTGCAAGCACTCACTACGCTGCGCTGCGTGATGTAGGCGCCGCGCTTGTACCGATTTGACGCAAGCACTGACGGCATCAGCGGATGGATGTACATTAGACGTATGCCACGCATGCAGGTGTACCTCCCCGACGATCTCTACAAGGTGCTCAAGTCGCGCCGACTGCCGGCCTCTGAACTCCTTCAGCAGGCGGTACGCTCGGAACTCCGTCGACTCGAGCTCCTCGCCGAGACGGAGCGGTATCTCGACCGGCTCGTGGCACGGGTTGGCACGCCGACGACGCGAGATCTCCAGCGGGCGTCTGCCGTCGTGAGCAGCGCTCGGCCGCAGGCGAAGCGGAAAGCGGGGTGAGCCCGACGCTGGTCTTAGACTCCGGCGGCGTCAGTCGGTTAGCGGAACAGTCACGTGCAGCCGCCGCGTTGATCGTGACATTTCGCGAGGCAAATCTTTGGCCTCCGCTCGTACCGTCGGTCGTTCTTGTGGAGAGTTTGCACGGACATGTCGGGCGCGACGCGCCGACGAATCGGTTCCTGAAGACGTGCAACATCGTTGAAACCGTGAGCGATAGTCTTGCCCGACGCGCCGCGCATATCCGAACGCGGGCGCGACGCGGCTCAGCGGTTGATGCACTCGTGATCGCACTCGCGGAGCCCGATGGGAGAGTGCTCACCTCGGATCTCCGAGATCTCCAAGCCTTAGCTGATCAGTCAGCTGGGGTGTCGGTTATCATGGCCTGAGATTGGCGATAGCCATGAAATCGCTCATGACACGCGCCATGGTCTACCGAGACACCCGGCCCTCGCCAGGATGTGCGTCCACCCACTCCCGTAACGCCCGCAACAACACGATCAGCTCAGGAAGCTGATGGTTGGCGTTCAACCCGCTCGGACTTGGCAGTACCCACAAGGCGGTCTGCGCGATCGTCTCAGCCTGCAGCCCCAACACCGCCTTCGGTCGTCCGAACGCCGATCGATAGGCGCCAATGCCGAGAAAGGCGATCACGCGTGGCGCGTACTGGGTCGCCAGGCCTGCTAAGCGCTCACCACCTGCCACATACTCCTCCGGCCGCAGTTCCGCTGTGCGACCGGCGCACCACCTGGCTTCACCATGCGCGGCCCCTTCCGGGTCGCACTCTTGGGCGCCGCGTGCGCATCGGTAGTGAGCCGCGCCGCCATCTGCTCGCCCTCACCCTCGAGCAACGCCAGCACTTCTTTCGCGCGCGTAATCACCGCTGCCGGCAAGCCGGCCAAACGACCCACCTCAATGCCATAGCTGCGATCCGCACCGCCGGGAATGAGGCGGTGCAAGAACAACACCTGATCACCAACCTCGCGCACCGCCACCGTGAAGTTGCGCACTGCAGGCAACTCGTTCGCCAACTGCGTGAGTTCATGATAGTGCGTCGCGAACACGGTCTTGCAGCCAATAGCATCGTGCAAATGTTCGCTCACACTCCACGCAATCGACACACCATCGTACGTGCTTGTGCCGCGCCCTATCTCATCGAGCAGCACCAACGACCGTGACGACGCTGTGTGCAAGATCGCACTGGTCTCGCTCATCTCGACCATGAACGTACTTTGTCCACGCACCAGATTGTCGCTCGCCCCGACGCGCGTAAACAACCGGTCGACGATGGGCAATCGCGCACGACGCGCCGGTACGTACGCGCCGACTTGCGCCATCAACTGGATCAACCCAATCTGGCGCAGGATGGTGCTCTTGCCGGCCATGTTCGGGCCGGTCAACACGATCAATCGCGCATCGTGCGTGAGCACAAGATCGTTGGGGATAAACTTCTCGCGCGCCATCATCCGCTCCACCACCGGATGTCGCCCGCCCACAATCTCCATATCAAACGCGTCGTGCAATTCCGGTCGCGTGTACTGCTCACGCTCGGCGACTTCTGCAAACGCGCTCAACACATCGATCGTCGCCACGCGCCGCGCCACCGCCTGCCACCGCGCGATCGCCAAACCCGCCTCCGCACGGAGTGCCTCAAAGAGCTCCCGTTCGCGCGTCTCAATACGATCGGCTGCCGTCAGCACCTTCTCTTCGTAGATCTTGAGCGCTGGCGTGACGTACCGTTCGGCACCGGTCAGCGTTTGTCGACGCTGATAGTCATCAGGTACCAGGTGCTTGTTGGCGTTCGAAATCTCGAGATAGTACCCGAACACGCGGTTAAAACCGACCTTGAGTGACGAGATACCGGTGCGCGCCCGCTCCACAGATTGAATGGTCGCGATGGCATCCTTGCCACCATCGCGCAGCGCACGCAGCTCGTCCAGCTCGGCGTCAATCCCCACCGCGATCGTGTCTTCATCACCAATCGCCAGCGGCGGACGCTCCACCAACATGCGCGTCAGTCGTTCAGCGCACTCAGCACCGTTATCCCACTCGGCCAGCAACTGCCCCAACACCCCGCCATGTGCCGAGCCTTGGCGCAAATGATCACGCACAGCGCGCGCCGCACGATCCACATTCGGCAACCGCGACAGCGAATCCCCCAGCGCACGCAGTTCACGAGGCGTGGCACGTCCCGCGGCGGCCTTACTCGCCAATCGCTCGATGTCGCGCACGCCATCGAGCGCTTCGCGCAACGCCGCACGCCCCACCGCATCGCGCACCAACACCGTCACTGCGTCCAAGCGCTGCTCGATCGCGTCACGCTCCATGAGCGGCGCCAACAACCACTGTCGCAGCAAACGTTGACCCATGGGCGTCGCGGTGCGATCCATGACCGACAACAACGTGCCCGCCAGCTCACCACCGCGCAGCGATTCAACAAGCTCGAGGTTGCGACGCGTCATCTCGTCC
>Ga0209490_10006223_pt1 | contig 10801 bp, 11 predicted proteins | sample MAT06_FD_187209 | JGI IMG/M metagenome (GOLD analysis project Ga0209490, IMG submission 187209) | Freshwater microbial communities from Lake Fryxell liftoff mats and glacier meltwater in Antarctica - MAT-06 (SPAdes) (version 2) | ecosystem: Environmental > Aquatic > Freshwater > Ice > Liftoff...
TAGTGCTGCCTTGCTATCGATTGGTAACATTGCCAGCCGGGGGTTGGGGTTGACACGCGAGATCGTGATCGCGCGGCTGTTTGATGCGCGCCTGGTCGGCGCATTTACGATTGCCAGCCAAGTTCCAACGCTACTCTACGATCTGCTGATCGGTGGCATGTTGAGCGCGGCGTTGGTGCCGGTGCTGAGTGCCTACGCCAACCAGGATCCGCGCGAGTTTCGGCGATTGGTCCGCCTGTTGCTAACGGTGTGCACCTGCCTTTTTTCGCTGTTGACCGTTGGTCTCCTCTTGGCTGCACCCCAAATCACCTGGCTGTTGGCCGGTGGCTTTGCCGAAAATGATCCCGAACTATTTCGCTTTACGACCCAACTGATTCGCTGGATCACCCCAGCGATTTGGCTCTTTAGCATGGCCGGTTTGTTGACGGCTGTACTTTATGCGCTGCAACGCTTTACCTGGCCAGCGTTTGCCACGGCCATCTACAATTTGGGGGTTGTCTTGGCCGCGCCTTTGTTGGCCAAACAGATTGGTGTGACCAGCTTGGTCGTGGGCATTGTGGCGGGCGGCTTGGTGCAATGTCTGTTGATGGGCTGGGACATGTGGCGGGCGGGCTTGTCGTTCCGGCCTAGTTTTGCTTGGCGACATCCAGCCTTGTTGCGCATTGTCAAGCTCTATCTGCCGATTGCGGCGGGGCTACTGGTGAGTTTATTTCAAGTTGGATTGGACCGGCGCTTGGCCAGCGGCATTAGCGCCGAAAGCATTGCCTGGATGCGCTATGCGACGACGCTGCAACAGTTGCCGCTGGGCTTGATCAGTGTTGCCATCTCTCTGGCCGCTTTGCCCCGTTTGAGCCAATATTTTGCCGCACAACAGGAGCAAGCCTATCGGCAAACCCTGGGCCGCGGCCTCCGCATGGTCATGTTTTTGATTGCGCCGGCGGCAGTTTGGCTTTGGTTGCTGAGCGAACCATTGGCGCGCTTGATTTTTCAGCATGGTCAATCTTCGCTGGAAGATACAGGACAAATTGTCCAAGCGTTGCATATTTATCTGATTGGGATGCTCTTTGCTGCGATTGACTTTCCCTTAAATTACGCCTTTTACGCGCGCCATAATACGGTGTTGCCGGCGATTGTCGGCGTACTTAGCGTGGGGGTCTATATCGTAACGGCCTTTACACTCTTGGCTCCGTCGGGCTATCTGGGGTTGGTATGGGCCGATACTGCCAAGCAAGCCAGTCATGCGCTGATTATGTTGGGCTTACTGCGCTGGCGTGTTGGCCGCCTTGATGCCCAAATGGGGCGCGGTGTGCTGCAAATCGCATTGGCGGCGTTGGCGATGGCAGGTATCATTTTGCTGTTTTTCTACAGTGTGGACCGGCCAGCCAATCACACCTTGTGGACAGATACCTTCACGCTTGTGGCGACAGGGGGATTGGGCGTGTTAGCCTATTTTGCCGTACTTGCTTTGACGCGCTTTGCGGAAGCCCAGCAATTGTGGGTCTGGGGTAAACATCGCTTGGGCTTTGCGCGCGTTGCATTGCTGAAATAGCCAGGCAACAAACTGTATCTTTTGCCCAAGTAGGCGTATAATAGAAAATCGTTCCTGAATGAAGAGTTTTCTCGGAAATTTGTCTTTGCACCTTGCCTACCTTATGGCGCGGGACTCGTTTTCCTGTAGCGTGATTTCAGCACTAGAAAAGATCAGAGAAATGGCAACCAAGAAGAAAACCAATATATCCAAGAAGCCGAACGCGAGCGCCGGGCAGCCGCGTAGCTATAGCGAATTGTACAAGAGCGACAATGTACGTCCGGTCTCGACGGTGGCAACGCCTGTGCGCAGAGTTGTGGTCGCCAAAACACCCGCTTCGGCAACGTCGGCACTAAGCTGGGAGCAGGAATATACCTATGTCGCGCGCGATCTGCGTATGCTGGGTATTGTATCTGCGATCCTCTTTGGCAGCATTATGATTAGCGGCTTCTTTTTCTAGGCCACTTTCACGGCAAATTCTGCTAGGTGCGGCGCGTGTGCGTAGAGCTCGGGGATTTCTCATCTTTGCTTGCTGGTGCCAATAGTGTCCATCCTAGCACGTGTAGCAACCAACTGAGCCATAAATTGCGTGTGAAGAGAAAAAGAACCGTGGTGGTGACTAAGAGGGCACACTTACAGATGCGCTGGGAGAAGCTAGTTTGATAGCGCAGCGCTTCGGGCAGGGCCAAGAGCACCGCCATCCAGGCTGCCCAGTAGCCAGCCTGAGGGGCAAGCAAGGGAAAGGCCAAGAAAATTTCCCACAGCGCGCTGCGCAAAAATGCCCAGTGGAATTCTTCCGCGCCGATAGCGACCAGCGAAACTGGCAACGCGGCAGCAGTGCGTGGCGTGAGATAATTCTGCGAACCGGCGGCCTCTGCCGGCGCGTGTGCAACTGGCGCATTGGCTACCGGAAAGGCTGTAACGCTGCGCACGATAATGAGTACGACAAGCACCCCGCCAATTAACACCAGGCCAAAACCAAAACTGGCAAACCAGTTGATCCCAGTAAGCCCCATCAAGCGCGGCGAAATTCCACCCGTCAACAAGCCAAGATAGGGTATCACGATCCAACGAGCGTTGCACAGAATGGGGCGGTACCGTAGCGGCGTCCGTTGATAAAAGAAGAACAAACAGCTGCCGCAGATCAAGCTGATGCCAAGCCAGCCAAGTGGCCCTTGCCAAAGCGCTGCGGATGAAGGTGACAACTCACTCATGATTTGTCCAGCAACAGAGTAAACGTACCCATATGAACTTTCGGCGGATTGTTATCTTTGTGATCATTATAATGCTATTTGCGATTTTTCGCCCATTCGGCTTTGGGCGCGAGCTCAGGCGCATGTGGGCGCAGCGCGAATTAATTACGCGCTTTCTCACCACGCTAGTCCTGATCTACTTGGCCTATGGAATTTACCAATTGTATACCGAAGGCTGGCTTGAACAATGGTTTGGGCCAGGATTTTTGCGCTGAATCCTGAGCTTGCTACCGCGCTTTGTTTTCTTTGCCCCTAGCTAGGCCAAAAGCACTTTTGAAAATTATATGGGCATACAGACGTTACTTGGGGAGGTAGCTAGCAGGGGCGTGGCGGCTATTATGGTGGTGTCTGCCAAAGATTTTGTGCTAAATTGGTAGCCAAAGCCATGGACAGTTTTGAGATAGTCTGGATTGGCGGGGTCTTTTTCCACTTTGCTGCGCAGACGACGCATGGTCACACGCACAAAAGTGAGATCTTCGTGTGGACAATACTCCCAAACTGCGCGCAAAAATTCCTCTTTGCTCACGGTTTTATCTGGGTTCCGCATTAGATAAACGAGCATACGATGCTCGTTTGGGGTCAAACTTACTCCTTCTCCGCGTACCGTCACCTGTTGCAATGATTCATTGACTGTAATATCGCCATAGGTGATGATGGGGGTTGGTACAGTGCGCACCTGCTGGTTGACTCGGCGCAGAATCGCACGAATACGTGCCCGCAACTCTTGCAAGTCAAACGGCTTTGTCATATAGTGATCCGCGCCTAGTTCCATGCCCGTGATCACATCATCGGTACGCGAATTGGCAGTGAGGATGATGATTGGCACATCAGTGCTTTTGCGCAATTCGGTACAGACTTCCAAACCATCGACAAAAGGCATGTTGAGATCGAGTAAAACACAATCAACTTGATTTTGCTGAAACATAACCAGCGCTTCGCGACCATCACAGGCTGTGAGCACTTGGTAGCCGTCCAATTTTAGGGTGACTAAGAGTAATTTGCGCAGGGGCTCGTCATCATCGACGACAAGAATTTGTGTTTCATTTTGCGCGACTCGGTGGACGCGATTCTGTTCGGCGCGATTGTCCAAACTGCTCATACTCGTTCCTTCTATCTGTCTGCTTGCCCCTAGCGGTAGAAAAGAACATTACCCTAGAATCTTACGTATGGTAGCCGGATTGTGCCTAACCGTCAATTATTAGGTATTGACAATGGCAATGAAACTATCCTAGAAAATCGAAAACACAAAACAGACGCATTTCCCAGTAATGACACCCGGCAGAAAAGGAAGGTAAAATGGAAATTCCAACAATTGCGACAATTCGGGCGGCCCGCCAAGCTTTGGAAGGATTAGTCGTGGAGACCCCGGTGTGGCGTTGGTCCAATCAAGATGTTACGCAAGCCCTGGGCGCGGCAACCCAAGTCTATTTAAAACTCGAACTGTTTCAGCATACCGGCACCTTTAAGCCGCGCGGTGCCTTAACCGTGATGTGCAATCTTGATCATGCGGCTCTGGCCAAGGGTGTTACGGCGGTCAGCGCGGGCAACCATGCGATTGCCGTTGCCTTTGCCGCCCAACTTCTCGGCACAACCGCCAAGGTAGTGATGCCCAAAACTGCTAACGCATTCCGTGTCGCCACCTGTCGTGCCTATGGGGCCGAGGTCGAGTTGGTCGAGAATGTGACAGTTGCCTTTGAACGGGTCAAGCAGATTCAAGTGGAAGAAGAGCGCCACTTTGTCCACCCCTTCGAGGGCTTCCATACGATCTTGGGTACGGCCACCCTTGGGCTTGAATTTTGTACGCAGGTGGAAAATCTCGACGCTGTGATTATCCCGATTGGCGGCGGCGGTTTGATCGCAGGTATGGCAACTGCCATCAAGCAGATGCAGCCCGACTGTTTGATCTTTGGCGTGGAACCAGTGGGGGCAGATAGTATGCACCGCAGTTTTGCCGCAGGATCACCACAAGCGATTCCCGCTGTCCACACGATTGCCGACAGTTTGGGAGCACCCCACGCCGCACCCTACAGTTTTAGTCTCTGCCAGCGTTTTGTCGATGAATTGATTTTTGTCACCGACGCCGAAATTCGACAGGCGATGGCACTTCTCTTTCGCTCGATGAAGTTGGCAGTTGAGCCGGCTGGCGCAACCGCAACCGCAGCCCTCTGGGGACCTTTGCGCGAGCGCTTACGCGGCAAGCGGGTTGGGGTGATCGTATGTGGCGCGAATATCGACCTTGCTACCTTTACCGCCCACATCAGTGCTGCTGAAGCTGAAAGTGCCCAGCAAGCTTGATCTGCCATTTTATTAGCAAAGAATAATCGGCAAAAGAAAAGGGATCTCTGATAAAGAGATCCCTTTTGGAGCCGTTGAGGGGAATCGAACCCTTGACCTGCGCATTACGAGTGCGCCGCTCTGCCATCTGAGCTACAACGGCATGTACATAGCGTTTCCTCACGCTTGGAAACAAGCCTAGTATACCCAAACTCACAGAATAAAGCAAGTTTCTGCCTATTCTGTGAGCGCTTGTGTAAGGTATCCGTGTGGGCTACTGCTTGACGCGTGTGATGTAGCTGCTGTCGCGCGTATCAATGCGAATCAATTCGCCTTCGCTGACAAACATGGGCACCTGCAGTCGTAGGCCCGTTTCGACTTCGACCTGTTTGGTAAGCGCGCTAGCGGTATCGCCGGCCACCGCCGCGTCGGCCCAGACAACCCGCAGATCTACGGTGTTGGGCAGCGAAATGTTGATCGGCTCGCCTTCGTAGGTCTCCAGCACAACCACCTGATTGTCCGTCAAAAACTCGACGATGCCTTCGAGCGATTCGGGGGTCAGGATAATCTGCTCAAAGGTTTCGACATTCATAAAATAGTAGAACTGGCCATCCGTATATTGATACTGAACGGCATCTTTCTCCAACGTGACTTCTTGGACACGCGCCCCATTGTTGTAGGTTCTTTCGACATTGGATCCGCTGCGTACATTGCGCAGCTTGAGGCGAATGGTCGCACCACCGCGGGCAACTTTAATATGTTGATATTCGAGAACGCGCCACAACTGCCCTTCTTCTTCGTAAATGTCACTCTTGCGTAGCGCTTGTACTTCAGCCATGACCCTACCTATACTTTCTCTGTTGATTCATTTGATGCCCGTGATTATAGGCCAAGGATGTATTGACTGTCAATCTGAAGCCCTTCCTGGGATAGAAGACCACTGGGCTTATTGATCAAACTGGCTCAGGGCCAAACGTAAGCGTTCTTCGACCCCCACGGCTTCCTTTGGCAAGCGTTGGACGGCACGCTGGGCCTCGACAATGCTATAGCCAAGCCCGGTGAGGGCATCGATCACTTCGCTGTCTGCATTCGTAATGTTGGCCAAGCCGCTGAAAGCACCGTTGGGTGAATCGACCTTGTCTTTGAGATCAAGTACAATTTTTTGGGCAGTGCGTTTGCCTACGCCGGGGATTCTAGCCACCAACTCGGGTTGCTCATTCGCAATCGCCGAGCGCAGCGCATCTGGGCTGAGGGTACTCAGCGCGGCCAGGGCAACCCGCGGGCCAACGCCATTGACACCCAGCAGTAATTCGAACATGTCTAGCTCATCGTTGCTTGTAAAGCCATAGAGCGACAAGGCATCTTCCCGTACTTGCAGATAGGTATGCAGCAAAATTTGATCACCCTGTTGGGCTTGTAGGCTGATCGTTTCCGGTGTAGAGACTTTCAGACCCACGCCGCCACCTGCCGACCCTACTTCAATGACAAGATACCCTTTTCCCTGGTGAAGTACAGTGCCACGTACCGACCGAATCATACGCCTCTTCCTCTCCCTGATCTATATGCCTTGCGATAAGTCTTCTGTACGATACAACAGAATCGGTGTAATTTACAAACCTTTGTGAGATAAATTTGGGGATGGCGAGGGTTTAATCTGGCCTATAGACAAAAACAGCTATCCGGGAAGCGTGATCCCAGATAGCTGTTACGTTATCTTAGCAGCGAGTAATTCCAAGCGAACTAGAGTAGATCTCAGCTGTGAAAAGCGTGCGTTATCGGCAATTCCCAGTGGTGGAAGTCGTTACCGTATACTTTGGGCTGATGTACGAATTGTAGCAGAGGTACGATGAACCGCTACGGCGTGCAGGTCAACAACTGTGTAAGCGGTGACGTACTCTATCCCCAATTGCTGCGTGCCGCGGCTCTACAAATGGAAGTTGTCGTTTAAGCTTAGGCCAGCACAACTTCCTGCTTGGCAACGGGCTGCGTGTTGAACTTGTAGCCAGCGCCACGCACTGTCACAAGATACACCGGGGCCGAAGGCTCTGCTTCGATCTTTTCGCGCAGACGGCGGACGGCCACTTCAACCAAATTGGTGCCGCCAGCTAAGTCGTAGCCCCACACAGTCTGAAACAGGTCATTCTTGCTGACGGGGCGATCGGGCACGCTCATCAAATAACGCAGCAACTGGTATTCGGTGGGCGTCAGATGCACAGTTTTCTCACATACCTTTACCTGATGCAGTTCGTCGTTCAAGACTACATCATTGAAGGACATGACGCGTGTTTCTGCCCGTTCTGTTCCCCAAGCGACGCGGCGCAAAATTGCCTGGAGACGCACTTCAATTTCGCGGAAGGTAAAGGGCTTACAAATATAATCGTCCGCCCCCAAACTGAAGCCATAGACAATATCATCTGGGCGGTTTAACGCCGAGAGCATGACAATTGGCACGTTGCTTTGTTGGCGCAGCTCTGCACAAAGGGTGAACCCATCAATTTCGGGCATCATCACATCGAGCAAAACCAGATCGATCTCATGGGTTTCAAAAAGCTGGCGGGCCTCACGTCCATTGCGTGCCGTAATTACCTTATAACCGGCGCGCTGCAACGAGATCTTCAAAAGTTCGCGCAGGGGATCTTCGTCTTCTGCCACCAGAATACGAATTTCGCGCTGTGCCGCTTTTTTCGTATCTTGGAGCATGGGCGGTACTGTTCCCATACGGGTTGGATAGTTGTTGTAGTGGTTGAGGTGTGTATATTCTCGCATTGGTTTTTACTTCCCGCTAAGCTAACGTAATCAGTACGATGATTGACGTCAGTACGATGTTTGACGAATGTGTGCGTGTAGGTTGTACTATATTAATCGGATTCTAGACGCAAATCCTTCGCGGGAATTTGACCAATTTTCGACCAATTTTTAAAAAAGGTGCGAATTGGGCAAAAAACAGGTAGTTTTTATCAGCAAATCAGCGATTGGCTATAGCCAATCGCATAGTGACTAGGGTAATTTTAGGCAATAAAGTTGTAACGGCTGTGCTGCAAATGACAGATGGCGACTGCCACACCGTCGGCAGCGTCATCCGGTGAAGGCGGGTGGGCTAATTTGAGGATTTGTTGGACCATCTCTTGTATTTGGCGTTTGTCGGCATTGCCGTAGCCGGTGATCGCTTGTTTTACTTCGGCTGGCGTATATTCGGCCACCGCCAACCCAAGTTCCGCCGCGGCGACGAGGATGACGCCTCTGGCTTGTCCAACGGTGATCGCCGTTGTAACGTTGCGACCGAAGAATAGTTTCTCGATCGACATCTCATCTGGCTGAAATTCTGTGATTAGCGCCTTGATATCTTGAAAGATCTCAAGCAGGCGCGTTGGCATGGGTTGGCCGGCTTGGGTGCGTAGCACACCACAAGCCAGTAACTCATACTCGCCTTTGACGGTCTCGGCCACAATTCCATAGCCTGTGATCGCGGTGCCAGGATCAATGCCTAGCACCACGCGTTCCACAGCGACAGAGGATGTGGTACCGGATCGCTTGCCACTCATGGTTAGGCAAACTGTGCCATAACAGCTTCGGTTAGTTCCAGGTTGTGATAGACCTTATCCACGTCGTCTAATTCTTCCAGGCCTTCAATGAGCGTCAGTACAGAACCTGCCTCTGCGGGCGAAAGTTCTAGTGTCGTATTCGGCTGCATCATCAATTCAGATTGACTGGGTGTAAAGCCATTGTCATGCAAAAGCTGGGTCACCTGCCCCAGGTCGGCCCGCTCTGTAAAGACCTCGATGGCGTCATCACTCACCTGCACATCATTGGCCCCACCTTCCAGCGCCACCATAAAAATTTCGTCGGGGTCAATGGCGATCGGTTCACCGTCGGCGTCGGTGCGGTTAAAGACAATATATCCTTTTTCGGTAAATTGCCACGCCACCGAACCCGGTTCGCCCAGGCTGCCGTTGGCGCGATTGAATTGATAGCGCAGATCGGAAATCGTGCGATTACGGTTGTCGCTTAGGCAGTTGACCAACACGGCAATGCCATGCGGACCGTAGCCCTCGTAGACAATTTCTTCGATCTCGGCGGCATCTTTTTCCAGACCCGCGCCACGGCGGATCGCCCGTTCGATATTGTCTTTGGGCATATTTTCGGCTTTGGCTTTATCTACTGCCAGCCGTAGCGCAAAGTTGGTATTCATATCGGCACCCATGCGCGCTGCCACTTGGATATCGCGGGCGAGCTTGGTGAAAATTTTGCCACGCGCCGCGTCCAGGCTGCCTTTTTTGCGCTTAATCGTGGCCCATTTAGAATGTCCTGACATAATCTCGGTTCCTCCCTACAACGTCGCTCTACAATCGCAAGGTAACGTCAAACTTCGTCTTATTTGCCTATAGTTTACCACACGTCGGCCTAGTTGGCCGCGTCTATCGATTCCAACAAGGCTGCTACCGCGTGCTGGTTGCTACTTTCTTGCAGGCGTTGCTCCTCGGCAGCACGCATAAAGGCGAGGAACAGCGGATGGGGCTGATTGGGCCGGCTCTTGAATTCTGGATGAAATTGGCTGCCCACCATAAAGGGATGATCGCGCAGCTCGGAAATTTCTACCAAGCGTCCATCGGGCGAAAGACCGCTAAAGATGATGCCATTTTCCTCGAGTAGCGCCCGATAATGGTTGTTAAGTTCAAAGCGATGGCGATGGCGTTCCTGAATCAATAAGCCATGACCCTGGGCTTGATAGGCCGCGGCGGCGCGGGTTCCTACTTTCAATTCGCACGGATAGACGCCCAAACGCATGGTGCCGCCCATATCGGCAATGTCGCGCTGATCGGACATCAGATCGATAATTGGATATTTTGTGCTAAGATCAAACTCGGTGCTGTTGGGTTCATCGGAGCTCAAAATTTGGCGCGCCTTCTCGATACACATTACCTGCATGCCAAGACATAAGCCCAAGTAGGGGATCTGGTGTTCGCGCGCAAAGCGCGCTGCGACAATTTTGCCTTCAATGCCTCGGTAGCCAAAGCCGCCCGGCACGATGATGCCATCGACATCGGCCAACCGTTCCAATTTGCGCCCTTTTTCTAACTCTTCGGAACTGATCCAATGAATATCCACATCGCGGCCAATCGCCAAGCTGGCATGGATCAACGCCTCTTTGACGCTCAGGTAGGCGTCTTCTAATTCAATATATTTGCCCACCAGCCCAATGCGCACCACCGGTTTTTCGCGGCGTGCCTCGTTGACAAAATGGCTCCATTCGGCCAGCCCTTGGGCGGCATCGCGCGTGGCCGTCAAGTTCAATTGGCGCACTAGCCAAGTGCCAAGCCCTGTTGCTTCCAGATCGATCGGCACAGCATAGATGGTATCCGTCGTCACGATGGGCACCACGGCTTCCTGATCCACATCACAGAAGAGCGCGGTTTTGGCCAGCACATCTTCATCGACTGCATGATCGCTGCGCAACACAATCACGTCCGGGTGAATGCCAATGCCGCGCAGTTCGCGTACGCTATGTTGGGTGGGTTTGGTCTTTAATTCTTTGCTGGCAGCCACATAGGGCAGCCAGGTGACATGAATATAGAGCGTGTTATTGCGCCCAATATCTTTGCGCATCTGCCGGATCGCTTCTAAGAAGGGCAAGCCCTCAATATCGCCGACTGTGCCGCCGATCTCAATAATCACCACATCGGCTTGGGAATCGCGCGCCGTCAGCCCAATTCGCCGCTTGATCTCATTGGTGACATGGGGAATGACT
>Ga0209490_10006225_pt1 | contig 10801 bp, 7 predicted proteins | sample MAT06_FD_187209 | JGI IMG/M metagenome (GOLD analysis project Ga0209490, IMG submission 187209) | Freshwater microbial communities from Lake Fryxell liftoff mats and glacier meltwater in Antarctica - MAT-06 (SPAdes) (version 2) | ecosystem: Environmental > Aquatic > Freshwater > Ice > Liftoff...
TTTACGTTGATCGGTAGCTTGATCGTCAAGCGGCGTGATGGTCTTAGTGTGCAGCAAGCTGACGGCTCTTTCGGCAGACCCCTATGTTCGACGGCGCAGGACCGTAAAGCCAATCAGTAGCGCGCCCAGAAGCAGCACCCACGTGCTGATCGTGCCCAGTGCATCAACCGCAACCACGATGTTGTTCACAAAAGTGATGACTGTTGAGCTTGATGCCGAGCCGCCCACGCCGGTCAGCGGGGTGATCGTGGCGGTGTTGAGAATCTGCGTGGTACCCAGCGCGATCGTGCCGCTAACGGCGTAATTCAAGCGGCCGCCTGGCGGGAACAGCGCGATGGTCTGATTGATCACGTTGCCAGTGCCGTTGGCATTTGGGCACGCAGCGCCACTGCTGGCGGTGCAATTCCAAGTGACATTGCTGATCGACGCGGGCACAGTGTCGGTAAACACGCTGCCTGCGCCGTCGGCTGGGCCATTGTTGGTGATCGTAATCGTGTAGTTGATGCCTTGACCGGCAGTCGCGGTGGCCGGGCCTGCTTTGGTGATGGTGAAGTTACCGACCGGGCCGCCCGGCGGGCAGGCGAAATCGATGTTGTTCACCGCCCATGGTGTGCGCGTGACATTTGCCGTGGCCGGATTGGCACCGTTGGTCCCTGGGCCGGTCACGGAGCCCCACCAGTTACAGGTGAGATTGGCCACGCCTTCGTTCGGATCGTTATCTGCACCCGCTACCAAGTTATTAACAAACTGGTTAGAGCTGCCTTGGACCAGTGGGCGAGTAGATCCATCTGGGCTTAATGGCGCGCGCGGCAAAGGTCCGTCAACTGATGGCGAGATCGGCGGTCCACCGAATTCAGCAATTGGAGCGGGTGGGAACGTGCGCACCCAAATGCCATTCACCGAGGCGCCGCGCAGAATATTGGACCCAACCACGGTCGCGCTTGGGTCATTGAGCAACGCTGTGGCCGAAATGGTTTCGCCAAAGTTAGCCGCAAGCAGGCCTACTGTGCCGCCGGTGACGGTATTTCCGCGGAAAGTGGTGGTGCCTGAGAACACCGTGAAGCCGCGGAAGCGGTTATCGGTCAGCGTGTTGCCGGTGACAGCCAGCGGATTTGGCGCGCCAACGCCGAACAGATTGGGGCCGACCGACATGCCGTCGTCGCTGGCGGTGATGGTGTTGCCCGAAACCACCGTATTCACGCCTTGGCCGAGGACCAAGATACCGGTCGCTGTGGAAATATCGACGTCGATGTTGCCCCCGCACTGCGGTGAAGGCAGATTGCACTGCATGTTGCGAATGATGTTGTTAGTAATAGTACCGCGCGCCCCAAAAGCCATTTGAATGCCGTTGGACGCCAACACGGTTTGCCCGAGCGGACGGGGTGTTGTGCCGTTGCGCTCGCCGGTGCCGCCGTCGATGATGGTGTTGCCGGTGATCGTTGCGAGCGTGCCGGTTTGATTGGCGGTAACGCCGGTCTTCTGACAGCGGCTGAGCTGGTTATTGAGCACCTCAAAGGTGCCCGAGCCGCCGCGCGTCGGATCGCCTGCGCGGATGCAATCGCCGGTTTGCGCGCCTGAAATCGTCGCATCGTGGATTTCCGTCACGATATTGTTTTCGATGCGCGCGTTGGCGCCGCCGGTAACCCAAATGCCGCGCACCGGCGCGTTCGCCACGCCCGGATAATTGTTGCTCGGGAAGCGCACGGTGAGGTTGCGCACCACCACGTTGATCCCAGCGCCGTTGATATCGATGATCACTGAACCTGAGTTGATCGGTGCCGGTGCGGGCAGCTGATTGGCCAGCAGCGGCGCGACGATTGTGCTTGCCGCAGCGGCCCCGTTGAGCGTCACGCTCCGGGTGATGCGCGGCGATTCGCTGTAGGTGCCTGCGGCGATATTGATTGTCGCGCCCGCTGGCGCTTGGATCAGCGCGTACGCAATCGTTTGACAAGGCCCTGGCTGACAGTTGCCAGCGTTACTGCCGCCTGGTGCGACGTTGAGGGTCTGTGCAAAAACACTCGGCGCAAGCAGGCATGCCGCAATCGCAAACGACCACGCGGCAATGGGATTCGAACGGGCAGCACGATGGATTTGGGGCATGGTTCCTCCTAAAAATTTGGTGCTATCGCTCTCCTGAGAGGCGAGCGAATAGCGAGTTCAAGGACACGTTAACAGAAGTTAAATCCCTGCGCCATGGCTACGGTGCAGTTAACGTGTTTCTCATCAGACACTTAAGCAACTAATCTCGATGTCACTTTAAGACTTTTTGCGTATTTCCTCAGTAGATCGCCACCGAGCGATCTACTGCGCGCGCCCACGCATCAATCCCGCCTTGAACATTGGCGAGCTTGCTGAATCCCAATTCGCGGAAATGTTCGGCCGCTTGCAAACTCGAATTGCCAAAATGGCACAGGAAAGCAAGCGACGTATCTTTCGGCAAACCTTCTAATAAAAGCCGCTCGTCTTCCCAAATCCGCGCGCCTGAGAAGGGCGCTTTGGCCCGATCCAGTGCGCCGCGCACGTCGATGACGATAGGTGCATCCGTTGAACCGAGCGCAGCTTTGAGCTCATGAACTGCCAGCTGGCGGATGGGTCGGGGCGCGTTGGGATTGTCGATTTTGAGGCCCGAACCTTGCAGCGCGTCGACCCAGTCGATGCTCAAGCCGTCTGCGCGCGTGGCGCTGGTCATATCGAAATGCACGACGATGCCGTTTGATTCAGCGGTGATGTCACTGCTGCCAGCCGCCTTGAGCATAAACTGGTGGTTGAACTTGCCGTCGATGCGCAGATGCAGCGCCTCGTCAGCATCGCCCATGCTCGAGCGAATCGCGGCGGCGGCTTTATCGGAGACAGTGATGTTCGGCTGGACCCGCTCAGGCGTCGCCAGACCTAACGTCGAGTGCAGCTCGCCGGAATTAAACATCTCCAGCACAATGTCGCAGCCGCCGACAAACTCGCCATCAATATACAGCTGCGGAACCGTCGGCCAATTGGCGTATTCCTTGATGCCATTGCGAATCTGCTCGTCGCTCAAAACATCAAACGAGCCAAATGCAGGCACCAGCGCATTCAGCGCCTCGACGGTTTGAGCGGAAAACCCGCAGCGCGGTTGCGTGGGGGTGCCCTTCATAAATAGGAACACTCGATCCGATTGAATCAGAGTGGAAATACGCTGGTGGAGGTCAGACATCGGTACAAGCCCTTGAGCATTTAAGTGAGAGATACGTCACGCGCTTGGCACTATTCGGCGCGTAAATGTGAAATTAGATCCGCCGGATTGCGAAGATTTAGTTACCGTTCCGCTTGCGGATGCTTTCGCAACGAAGCGGGTATTTTTAATAAATGTGTAAAATTAGTAAGTTACTCGCTAGACTTCATCCGTTTTCAGTCTTCTGTTCATGAGGAACACCATGCGTCGCAATCCCCTTTTTGTCGCCATCGCGCTTATTTGCAGCGCGTCTGTCTTCGCACAGGATGCCGCAGTTGCACCTCCCGCGTCTTCTGGTGGCGTGAGTTTCTTTGGCCGCGATGGGCGCATTGGCCTTGGTATCGACGATGACGGTGACGTCTCAGCGGACGCAGCCTGGGTGTTTAAGTACACCCCGCGCGCGGCGTGGATTGGTGAGGGCTGGTTTGGCGACGGTGGCGCTGGCGGCTTAAAACTGAACTACAACTGGATTTGGGGCGGCGTCGATCCTTTGGCCGCCCTCGACAATCCCAAAGCGGTGACGGTTAGCCGCGTCTTTTTGGCGATCGATCAAAACGAGTTCGAAGACCGCAAGGTGACTCTAGGCGGCGGATTTCAACGGCAGAATTTTTCAGCCGGGCTGTATGTCTCCAAAGCGATCACCGATGAGCGCGCTGTGGGTAGCACAACGTCGGTATTGAACGAGACGCTCAGCGGCTCCGACAACGGCCGCCCGTTCACGCAAACCCGCACCACCACGACGATTATCAATTTCTTTGAACAACCCTACGATCGGGGCGTGGGCTTGCGTCTGGGTCAGTTCCTTGAAAGTCCGCTAGTGCAGCTGCAAGGCGGCCTGGATTATGAAAGCGGCGAGCTTGATAATGACCAGCTGTCGGCAACCGTCGGCGCTGAGAAATTCTTCGTCAACACGCCTTTTAGTGTGGGTGCAGACGTTGCGCTGATTAAGAAAAGCGGCGATTTGGTCGCCGATGAAAACGACACCCGCGCGATGGCCTACGTGCGCTACAACTTTGGCAGCTTGTACCGTTCAAACGAAGTTGAGATGGTCGAAGTCAAAGGCGACGCAAGCAACACACGCGCAGCGAGCGATTCGGTGCCGAGCGTGACGATGGTCAAAAACACCGTCGAGATTGATTGCGACACGTTTTTCGAATTTGACCGCGCGACGCTTAGACCCGAAAGCGTCAGCGAACTCGACGCGTTTATGTCGAAACTGGCGAACACCGCAGCAGTCGGCCCGATCAATGTGTCAGGCCACACCTGCGACATTGGCAGCACGCCCTATAACCAGGGCCTCTCGGAACGTCGCGCCAAAGTGGTGACTGATTACTTGATCGACAAAGGCGTGGATGCTTCGCGCTTGATCACCACCGGCAAAGGCGAGATTGACCCGACCTACCCGAACGACGGCATCGAAAATCGGCGCAAGAATCGCCGTGTCGACGTTGAGTTCTTAAGCGAAGAGCAGGTCGCGCAAGAAGCGCCCGCAACGCCAGATGAAACGCCAGTGACGTGGCGCCGCGAGCCGGTCAAAGTGCCGCCCGCATGGATCGAACGCGCGCTGCGCGGCAGCATTGATCACAAGCGCCAAGTGGATACTTACCGCACCGCGACCTCAACAACCGTGGTCACTGACGGCACGCGGGTGTTCACCAATCGCCCACCGAACGCACAGAATGACGCGCTCAGCGTTAATCGCGACGCGCCCGCTACGCTCATTGATGTGCTCGCCAATGACAGCGACCCAGACGGCGATCGGCTTACAGTTGCCAGCTTTACGCCGCCGGCCAACGGCACAGTAACCAACAACGGCAGCGCGGTGCTTTATCAACCGCGCGCAGGCTATAGCGGGCCGGATTCGTTTACCTACACCGCCCGCGATCCTGGCGGTTTAACGGCTACGGCGAGCGTCGCGATCACGGTGAATCAAGCGCTTGGCAATCGCCCACCGGTTGCGCAGAATGATGCCGCTAGCACGCGCGGTGTGGCACCGGTCAGCGTTGCGGTGTTGAGCAATGATTCCGACCCCGACGGCGACGCAATCCGTGTGATCAGCGTCACCACACCGAACAATGGAGCGGCTACATTTACCGCCGCTGGGCAGGTCACCTACACCGCACGCGCGGGCTTTGTCGGCACCGATACGTTCAGCTACACCATTGAAGACGCCCGCGGCGGCCGCGCGAGCGCGACGGTCACCATTACGGTTATCGCTGAGGTGATCATCGGCCCGGTCAACCGTCCACCGATTGCGCGTGACGATTCCGCCAGCCAGTACAAAGGCGGCACCACCGATATTCTGGTTCTTTCAAACGACGAAGATCCCGACGGCGACCCCATACGGGTGATTTCGGTGACCACGCCCGCTAACGGCTCGGCGGTCATCATCGGTGGCGGCACCGCGATTCGCTACATCAGCCGATTCGGTGTGCAATCTGGCCCCGACACGTTCAGCTACACCATCAGCGACACTGCTGGCAACACAGCTACCGCTCGCGTCAGCGTCATTATCTCGGTCCTGCCGCGTTTCTAGGACACTGTTTTAGCTGCGCTGGGAACTCACCCAGCGCGGCTTGCGATAAGTCTGTTGGGCCCATGCGCACGCGCTCACGTTTAGCGACCTATAGTGTGGCGTATGCATGTCATTGACCTTAATGAAGCTAGCGATCAAGTAAAGCCGACGACGTGCTATATGTGCGCGTGTCGCTGTGGCATCAAGGTGCACCTTAAAAACGGGCGGGTGCGCTACATCCAGGGCAACCGCGACCATCCGGTCAATCGTGGCGTGCTGTGTGCAAAAGGTTCGGCCGGCATCATGCAGCACTATTCCGAAGCGCGGCTGCACGCTCCGCTTAGGCGAGTCGGCGCGCGCGGTTCGGGCGAATTTGAAGAAATCAGCTGGGATGAGGCGCTCACGCAGGCCAGCGAGTGGCTTTCAGCGATCCGCGCGCGCAATCCCAACGAGCTGGCATTTTTTAGCGGGCGCGATCAATCGCAAGCGCTGACCGGCTGGTGGGCGCAGCAGTTTGGAACGGTCAACTACGCCGCGCACGGCGGTTTTTGCTCGGTCAATATGGCCGCTGCGGGCTTGTATTCGATTGGCGGCAGTTTTTGGGAATTTGGCGAGCCCGATTGGGATTTGACCCAGTATTTTTTGCTGTTTGGGGTGGCCGAAGACCACGATTCGAATCCGATCAAAATGGGTTTGAGCAAGCTCAAAAGCCGTGGGGCCAAGATCGTCGCGATCAATCCGGTCAAGACCGGCTACGGCGCGATTGCCGACGAATGGATCGGCATTCGGCCCGGCACTGACGGCCTGTTTATCTTCGCGCTGATCCACGAGCTATTGAAAGCCGAACAGATCGACTTCGACTATTTAGCGCGCTATACCGATGCAGCCCACCTGCTGATCGATGCACCCGGCAGTGCCGATGACGGGTTGATTGCGCGCAGTCCGAGCGGCGAGCCGTGGGTAATCGATGCGCAAAGTGGTGAGCCCGTTGAGTTCAATCTGGCCTCATCGATGCGCTTGATCGGGCACACCACGCTGGCGCACGGGCGGCGCGCGCACACGGTTTTTGGCCAACTCGCCGAGCGCTATCTCGACGATCGCTACGCGCCATCTGCGCAGGAATCGGTGACCGGCGTACCCGCAGCGACGGTTAAGCGCATCGCAGCCGAGCTTGCGCACGCGGCGTTTCAGCAGGCGATTACCTTGCACGTGCCGTGGACCGACACGCTCGGGCGCGAGCACCCGACCATGCTCGGGCGCCCGGTATCGATGCACGCAATGCGCGGCATTTCGGCGCACGCCAATGGCTTTCAAACCTGCCGCGCGCTGCATGTATTGCAAATGCTGCTTGGGGCGATTGATACGCCGGGCTCGCATCGCTATCAAGCGCCGTTTCCGAAGCCGACGCCACCGCTGAATCGTCCCGGCAAAACGCGCCGCGCGAACGGCGTGCTGGACGCAAGCCCACTGGGCTTTCCGCAAGGCCCGGATGATCTGCTGGTCGATGCCAACGGCGCGCCGCTGCGCATCGATAAAGCCTTTAGTTGGGAGTTTCCGTTCAGTGTGCACGGGCTTTTGCAGAACGTGATTCGCAACGCGTGGAACGCCGATCCTTATCCGATCGATACGCTGTTTTTGTACATGGCCAATATGAGCTGGAACTCGAGCATGGCCACCGGTGAGACGATCAATATGCTCACCGATCGCGATTCAAGCGGGGCCTATAAAATCCCGCATGTGATCTATAGCGACGCGTATTCATCCGAGATGGTGCAGTACGCCGATTTGATCCTGCCCGACACCACTTATCTCGAGCGCCACGATTGCATCAGCCTGCTGGATCGGCCGATTTCAGATGCCGACCGGATTTGTGATTCGATCCGCCAGCCGGTGGTCGAACCCGATCGCCCGGTACGCGCCTTTCAAAGCGTGCTGCTCGATCTCGGCGCGCGCCTGAATCTTCCGGGCCTGATCAATGAATTAGGCGAACCCAAGTATCCGGGTGGCTATGCCGACTACATGGTCAACCACCAGCGCGCGCCCGGCATTGGCCTGCTCGCCGGTTGGCGCGGTGCGGACGGATCGGAGCACGGGCGCGGCGCGCCGAATCCGCAACAGCTCGATCGCTACATCGAAAATGGCTGCTTTTTTGTCCACGAGCTCGAGCCCGAGCAGCGCTATTACAAGATGGCCAATCGCGCCTATCTTGATCTCGCCGCGCGCTGGGGATTTATCGCGAAAGCTGAGCAGATCGTATTGAAGCTGTACGTTGAGCCGCTGCGCCGTTTTCAACTGGCCGCGTTGGGATTCGGCGACATTCAACCGCCTGAAAAGGACCGCGCGCGAATCCTCGCGCATTTCGATCCGCTGCCGTGCTGGTATGCGCCACTGGGCTGGAACGAGCTTGATCTTCAGCGCTATCCGATCTCAGCGCTGACCCAGCGGCCGATGTTTATGTATCACTCGTGGGGCTCACAAAATCGCTGGCTGCGGCAAATTGCAGCGCGCAACTATTTGTACCTGCACCCCGATACCGCACGCGCCCACGCGCTGGAGCCTGACGACCTAGTGCGCGTGGAGTCGCATTTAGGTGCCATCGAGGTGCCGATCAAGCTGCATGCAGGCGTCGAACCCGGCACGGTGTGGACCTGGAATGCGATCGGCAAAAAGCGCGGCGCGTGGGCATTGAAAGCAGACGCGCCGGAATCGCGCAAAGGTTTTTTATTGAACCACGTGATCAGCGATTTGCTGCCCAGCAAACGCTACGCCAACGCCGATCCGATCACCGGCCAAGCGGCGTGGTTTGATCTGCGCGTGCGCTTAAGCCGGGTCACCTGATGCGCTATTTCATCGTCATCAATACCAGCGCCGGGCGCCAGCAAACCGACTCTGCGCAAACGCTGATTGCCGAGGTGCTAATGGCTGCACACGCCGAGCACGAATTTTTGCTGACCCGGGCCGATCAGGATATCAATGCCGTCGCCCAGCTCGGCGCTTTTAAAGCGCGCACCCAGCACGGCGCAGTGGTCGCAGTCGGCGGCGACGGTACGATCAATGCGGTCGCGAGCGCGGCACTCGATCACGACGTGCCGTTCGGGGTCATTCCGCAGGGCACCTTCAACTACTACGGGCGCGAACACGGCATCCCACAGGACGCCGAGGCCGCGACGCGCGCGCTGCTCGGCGCGCGGGTCGAGCGCCAGCAGGTCGGCTGGGTCAACAAGCGGCTGTTTTTGATCAACGCCAGCCTCGGGCTGTACGCGCGGGTGCAAGAAGAGCGCGAAACTTACAAACGCCAGTTTGGCCGCAGCCGCGTCACCGCGGTGCTCGCGGGCTTGCTAACGCTGCTTGCGCAGCCGCGCAAGCTCATGCTGGAGATTGAGACCGACGGGCGCTTTGAGGTGCTCGCCACGCCATCGCTGTTTGTCGCCAACAATCGCCTGCAGATGGGCCGCATTGGCTTGGACGAACCCGAACTGGACGCGCTGGAAAACGGACGACTGGCCGCCATCGTGGTCAAGCCGACCAGCGGCGCGCGGCTGTTCGCGCTTGCGCTGCGTGGCGCACTGGGTCGGCTTTCTGCAGATGAGAATATTTCAAGCTTTAGCTTCAAACGGATGCAGGTGCGCCCGCGTCGCGACAAGTTTTTAAAGGTATCGGCCGATGGCGAGGTGCAGCTGATGCGCACGCCGCTGGTGTTTAGCGTTGGGCCGCGCGCACTGAAGCTGCTATTGCCTGCTGAAATTGATCGAGTGGCGATTGCATGAGCGTGTTGCTACACCTCTCGGACCCGCATTTCGGTACCGAGCAAGCGCCCGTTTTGGAAGCCTTGCTCGCTTTCGCGCACGAATTGAAACCGCAGCTATGTGTGCTGTCAGGGGATATCACGCAGCGTGCAAAACGCGCTGAATTCCGCGCTGCGCGGGCCTTTCGAGATCGCTTGGGCGTGCTGCAAACGCTGGTGATTCCGGGCAACCATGACATCCCGCTGTATAACTTGATTGCGCGGATATTCACACCCTATCGCGCCTACAGCCGCGCGTTCGGCAATGAGCTTGAAGGCATCATCGATAGCCGTGATTTTTTGCTAATCACGGTGAACACCACGCGCCGCTGGCGGCACGTGCAAGGCGCGGTATCAGCCGCGCAAATTGAGCGCGTCGTGCAGCGCCTGCGCGCGGCGTCCGATCAGCAGCTGCGCGTGGTGGTCACCCATCAACCGCTGCACGTCACCCGCGCTGAGGACGAAAAGAACCTGCTGCGCAACGGTGCCGCCGCCGCACGCGCGTGGGCGCAAGCCGGTGCGGATTTGGTGCTCGGTGGGCACATCCATTTGCCCTATGTGCGCGCGCTATCGGAGCGTTTTAGTGATCTTCCGCGCGAGCTGTGGTGCGCGCAAGCGGGCACCTCGGTTTCAAAACGCGTGCGCTACGGCGCGCCAAACTCAGTCAACGTGATTCGCTCGATCGCAGCGAAAGAGTTTGTGGTCGAGCAGTGGGATTACGCCGCTTCCAGAGGGCGCTTTTTAAAAGCACACAGCACGGTGATTGCTTTAAGTCGCTAGTGAGGATTTTCAGTTAGCCAAAGTCCTATCGCTACCATCGACAGCCCCGGCTTTTGCTGGGGCGCACAAGGCTTTTGATCGGCTATTCGAAGCCATTGCTGAAAATCACCTCGGGGGTGTAGCTGGCGATGTTGGACGAAACCTGGCCACCGGCGCTGCCGAAACTGCCGCCGACATATAGCTCACTGCTAGCAACGGCAAGGGAGAACACCTGATTATTTACTCCATTGGCCGCACGCACAAAGTAATGGCGATTGCGACCCACGACAGGGCCGAAGCTCTGCACACTCTGCGCCTTGGCAAACCGACTAGTTGATCGCGAAGCAGATCACCCCGCTGCTTACTCCCCAACCCCGCCCGAGCTGATCAGCAAATCGTCCATCACTTTCGGCGCATTCGCGTTTGCGCCGCCGAACTGATACGGACCGGCTTGCGGCTGTAAGGCGCGATAGTCGGCGTCGTAATCCCAGGTGGTGACATAGGCGCTTAAGTGGTCGGGGGTGATGCCTGCACC
>Ga0209490_10006229_pt1 | contig 10793 bp, 7 predicted proteins | sample MAT06_FD_187209 | JGI IMG/M metagenome (GOLD analysis project Ga0209490, IMG submission 187209) | Freshwater microbial communities from Lake Fryxell liftoff mats and glacier meltwater in Antarctica - MAT-06 (SPAdes) (version 2) | ecosystem: Environmental > Aquatic > Freshwater > Ice > Liftoff...
GACGGGGCCAGCCTGACGCTGAAGAAGGACGGCACATCGTCGTCAAGGGCAAGGACATCACGATCGATGCCGGAGGCAAGATCAACGCCAGATGCAGCAGCGACTGGGTCGTCAAGGGCAGCAAGATCCTCAACAACTGAGCCGTTGGTATTAAGCAAAAAAGCAAGGGCCCCGCCGCAGTGGAGCCCCTTGGTAGCCCGGGTGCCGCGAAGAAACGTGCCTGGCTTCAGACCTGAGGCGAGCGCGCCGCGGCGATTCCGGGGGTGCTTGCAGCCGTGCTGGCCAGCAGCGTGCCGTGCTGCGCCAGCAGGCTGTTGGTGGCGGATTCTCCAGCCAGCAGGTCGATGCTGCCGAGCGTGAAAATCGTCATGACTGCAGCCATGCCGAGCGAGGCAACACGGTGCGTGATTTCGCGGCGGGAAACGGGGGTGTTCTGCGTGTTCTGCGTATTCATGTTCGGGCTCCTTCGGGTGGGGTTCGGTGATGCGATGGAGTGAACTCTAGGCAGCACTGCAGCGCCGCGCGACGAACTTGCGACGGATCGTCGGTGCGGCCCGCCGAGACGCAGCCTTTGCCGATGGAGGGTGGCGGCGCCAGGCAGCTTCAGCGTGCCAGCCAGGCTGCGCGCAGGGCGGCCTCACGCTCGCGCGACAGGCCCACAGGCGGGCGCGGCGGCGTGGCCGACGGCGGCGTGGGCTGATCGCCCTGCCGCGCCGCCCAGGCCGCGGTGTCGGCCAGCGTCTGCGCCAAAGGGCGGCACTGCAAGCCGGTGGCCAGCGCGCGGCTGATGTCGATGCGGTGCATGCCGCTGCTGGCGTCGGGCAGCCACACCGGCACATCGCTCCACGGCGCCACGCCCTGCTGCAGCAGGAAGGCTTCGTCAACCCAGCACAGGCGCGAGTCTGGCGCCAGCGCGCGCTGCGCTGTGGCCAAAAACTCGCCCATCGTGAGTGGCAGCTCGGGGCCTGTGAGGTTGCAGGCGCCGCTGGTGCAGGCGTCGGCCTGGTGCAGCAGCCAGGCGGCGGCGTCGCGCGCGTCGACGCACTGCACCGGGCCCAGCGGGTCACCTGGCGCCAGCACCTCGGCGTCGTTGTCTTCGGCATCGTCAGCAGCACCAGCAGAAGCACCAGCGCGGGCGAAACGTTCGGCCCACCAGGTGAAGCGGCCTGTCGGGTCGTGCGGGCCCACCAGCAGGCCAGGGCGCGCCACCAGGCAGCGCTCACCGAAACCTTCGAACGCGGCGTCTTCGCACAGCGCCTTCAGGCCGCCGTAGGTGGCGCCGGTGACGGTGGTGGCCTCGGCTTCGTTCAAGGCCAGGCGCGGCGCGCTCTCGTCGGTGGCCAGGGTGTCGAAGCCGGCGTAAACGCTGATGCTCGAGACCAGCTGGTACTGGCCCACGCTGTCGCCCAGCAGTTCGGCCACCTGGCGCACCTGGCGCGGAAAGTACGCGCTGGTGTCGATGGCGGCGTCCCAGCTGGTGTCCACGCTGTGCAGGGCGGCGGCCAGTGCAGACGGCTGGTCGCGGTCGGCGATGAGGTGCTCGGCTTGCGGAAACAGCGCGGGGTTGCTGCGGCCGCGGTGCAGCAGCGTCACCTGGTGGCCGGCTTCAAGCGCCAGCTGCGCCAGGTGGCGGCCGAGAAAGCGCGTGCCGCCGAGGATGAGCAGGTTCATGTCGTGTTTTCTTCGTCGGGCGTCGGCGAAAAGTTCTGTGATGATGGTCATTCGGAATTGCTGCCACCGGCAACAGACCCGCCCTGGAGTTTTACCAGCCGTGGCTACGATGAGCGCATTCGATGGAACCGGGCCGGCTGGCTTGGCGCTGGCAGGGCCTTCGCCGCAACCCTCGCCCTGGTCGGCCGCTGCCCTCGCCGCCTTGCAGGTGCTGCTGGAACCGGTGCGCGGCGAAACTGGCGCCGTGGCCGCCTGGTGGCAACAAGAGGCCGATGACAGTGTGCTTGCCTGCAGGGGCGAGGCGCAAGGCCACCCGCCCGCGCTGTGCGTTGCGCGCGTGGTTCTCGAAGGCGCCGATGCCGGGCTGGCGCTGTGGGTTGCTGGCGCGCACGAGCCGGCCGCAGCCGCAGCCTTAGCCGCAGCGGCAACCACAGCCGCGTTTGCAAACTTAGCTGCAGTTGCCCAGGCGCAAGCGGTGGCGCTGGCCCTGCTGGAGGGGCAGGCGCGTGCCGAAGCCTGGCGTGTGGAAGCCGAACGTCGCGGCGACGCCGGCCGCGTGGCTTCCGACTGGTTGTGGGAAACCGACGTTGACGGCCGCATCGTCTGGCTCAGCGATTCCGTGCACCCGCTCACGGGCCAGCCGACCACACACGAGCTGGGTCATCGCGTCGGCGAGTTGTACAAGCCGCGTACCGATGAACACCGCGCCAGCTGGGAGCGCTACCAAGCCGCCCGCGCCGCCCGCAAGCCGTTTCGCAACCTGCTGGTCGACCGTGAGCTGCCGCGCGGGCGCGCCACCGTCTCCATCAGCGGCAACCCGCGGTTCGACGAGCTCGGCCGCTTCTGCGGCTATCGGGGCGCCAGCCGCGACGCGACAGACGAGCTTGCCGCACGGCAGGACGCCGCACGCTCGCGCGAGCTGCTGGAACAGACCCTGGCCGGCTTGCCGGCGCGCGTGATGATCAGCGGCCCCGACGGCCGCGTGCTGCTGGCCAATGCCGGATGGATTGGGCAGATGGGCGAGACGCGCGGTTCCGGCGGCGACAGCTGGCCCAAGCAGGTGCGCTATCAGGTGGCGCAAGGCTCCTACCCGCAGGCGCGGGGGCGCGAAGAAGAGTTCATCGCCTGGCGCCTGGCGCTGACTTGCGAGAACCCGGTGCCGCAAGAACTGCGTTGGCGCGATGGCTGGGTGCTCGCCATCGACCGCCGCCTGCCTGACGGCAGCGTGGTCCACATGTCTGTCGACATCACCGAGCGCAAGCGCGCCGAAGCAGCGCTCGTCGAGTCCGAACTGCGCTGGCGCTTTGCGCTCGAAGGCGCTGGCGACGGCGTCTGGGACTGGAATGCCGAGACAGAGCGCACCTACTTTTCCGAGCAGTGGCTCAAGATGCTCGGGCTGCGCCCCGAGGACGTGGGCGACGACTGGCGCGCCTGGGTGCGCCGCGTGCACCCGGATGACAAGCGCCGTGTGTTGACCGCGCTGCAGCAGCACATCGACGGCCACAGCGATGTGTATGAGACCGTGCACCGCGTGCGCCATGCCGATGGCCACTACCTGTGGCTGCGCGACCGCGGCAAGGCCGTGCTGCGCGACGCGGGCGGCCTTGCGTTGCGCATGGTGGGCACACACAGCGACATCACGCGGGAACGTGAGGCCGAGGCCGCCGCACGCGAGCGCCGCGCCATCGAACTGGCCAGCCGCAGCAAGAGCGAATTTCTCTCGCGGATGAGCCACGAAATGCGCACGCCGCTGAACGCGCTGCTGGGCTTTTCTCGCCTGCTGCAACAGCAGGGCCTGTACCGTGACGACTACCTGCAGCACATGCTGACCGCCGGCAGCCACTTGCACCGGCTGATCAACGACGTGCTCGACGTGCAGCAGGTGGAGCAGGGCGTGCTGATACTGCAGCGTCTGAGCGTGGATCTGGGCGCGATGGTGGCCGAGGTCAACAGCCTGCTCGGCCCGCAGGCCGGACGAGCCGGTGTGCACCTGGGCCCGGCGCCGGACGTCGGCGCGTTTGTGCTGGCCGACCCGCAGCGCCTGCGCCAGGTGCTGCTGAACTTGGGCAGCAATGCGGTGAAGTACAACCGCGCGGGCGGCGGTGTGCGCTGGGCATTCACGGCATTCACGGCCGTGTCGCTGGACGGCAGTGCCAGCTGGTGCCTGGAGATCGAAGACGACGGCCCGGGCATGGACGCGCTGCAACTGGCACGGCTGTTCCAGCCGTTCGAGCGCCTGGGGCGCGAGAACAGCGGCATCGAGGGCACGGGCCTGGGCTTGGTCATCGCGCGTCGCCTGGTCGACGCCATGGGCGGGCGCATCGCCGTGCACAGCCGGCCCGGCGAAGGCACTCGGGCGCAGGTGCAGCTGCCTGCGGCATCAGGGCCGGCTGGAACGCCACCAGTGGCGCCCCGGCCGGCCGCGCCCACGGCTCTTGGCCAGCGCCCGCGACGCGTGTTGTTGGTGGAAGACGACACGCTGAGCGCCTTGCTCTTCAGCGAGGCCCTGCGAATGCAGCCCGGCTTCGAACTGCAAGTGGCGGGCAGCGCGGCAGAGGCGTTGAGCCAGGTTTCTGCCTGGCTGCCCGAAGTGATGGTGATCGACGGCAACCTGCCAGACGCCAAGGGCCATGAACTGCTGCAGCGCTTGCGCGCCTTGCCTGGCATGGCCGCAGTGCCGGCGGCCATGGCCACCGCCGACGCCATGCCCGCCGACCGCGAAGCCGCACTGGCGCGCGGCTTCCAGGCCCACTGGCCCAAGCCGCTGGACGTGCGCCACCTGCCGGCGCAGATACGGGCGCTGTTGCCGCCCTGACCTGGCGCCAGAACGTCAGACGGCGAACAGCGCTTTGTAGTCTTCGCGCAGCAGGTTTTTCTGCACCTTGCCCATGGTGTTGCGCGGCAGTTCGTCCACCAGGAACACCTGCTTGGGCACCTTGAAGGGGGCGATCTGCGTCTTCAATGCCGCCGTCACCGCGCGGGCATCGAGCGCGGCGCCGGGCTGCTTCACCACCACGGCCACCACGGCCTCGCCGAAATCAGGGTGCGGCACACCGATGACGGCGCTTTCTGCCACGCCGGGCAGGTCGTTGATGTAGCCCTCGATCTCGGCCGGGTAGACGTTGTAGCCGCCGCTGATGATGAGGTCCTTGCTGCGGCCGACGATGGTGACGAAGCCCGCAGCGTCGACCTGCCCCACGTCGCCGGTCTTGAACCAGCCATCGGCCGTGAACTCTTCCTGGGTCTTCTCAGGCATGCGCCAGTAACCCTTGAAGACATTCGGCCCGCGCACCTCGATGCCGCCTATCTCGCCGGCCGGCAGCGCCTGGCCCTGCCCTTGTCCCTGCCCTTGCCGCTGCTCTTGCCCCTGCTCTTGCCCCTTGTCGTCGCGCACGCGCACGCCCACGCCCGGCAGCGCCGTGCCCACGGTGCCGCCACGGCGCGCACTTTCCGGGCGGTAGGGGTTGCTCGTGAGCATCACGGTCTCGCTCATGCCGTAGCGTTCCAGGATGGTGTGGCCGGTGCGGGCCTGCCAAGCCTTGAAGGTTTCGATGAGCATCGGCGCCGAGCCGCTGACAAAGAGGCGCATGTGCTGGCAAGCTTCTTTCGTGAGCCCGGCTTCGCCCAGCAGGCGCACATAGAGCGTAGGCACGCCCATGAAGACCGTGGCCTCGCGCAAGCGGGCCGTCGCCGCACGCGCGTCGAAACGGCTGAACCAGATCATCTTGGCGCCGGCCAGCAGCGCGCCATGGCTGGCCACAAAGAGGCCGTGCACGTGGAAGATGGGCAGCGCGTGGATGAGCACATCGCCCGCCCGCCAGTCCCAGGCCTGGTGCAGCACCTGCGCGTTGGACAGCAGGTTGCCGTGCGTGAGCATCGCGCCCTTGCTGCGCCCGGTGGTGCCGCTGGTGTACAGGATGGCGGCCAGGTCGTCGGCCGAGCGTACGGCTGGCGTGTGCTGGTCGCCCTGGAAGGCGGCGCGGTCGAGCAGCGTGCCTGTGCGGTCTTCGTTCAGCGTGAAGACGTGCTTCGTGCCGGCCAGGAAGGCGATCTTGCTGACCCAGCCGAAGTTCTTGCCAGCGCACACCACCACCGCCGGCTCGGCGTTGCCGATGAAATACTCGATCTCGCTGGCCTGGTAGGCCGTGTTCAGCGGCAGGAACACATGCCCGGCGCGCAGCACGGCCAGGTAGAGCATCAGCGCCTCGACGCTTTTTTCCGTCTGCACCGCAATGCGCGATGCGGGTGGCAACGCCAGGCTGTCGATCAGGTTCGCCAGCATGGCCGTGCCAAGCTCGAGATCGCGCCACGTGTAGCGAAGAGGCGTCGCCGTGTCAGCCGTCTCGATGGCGGTGGCCCCCAAGTCAGCCGGGAAGGCCGCACGCAGCGCCGTGTAGAGGTTGTTGTTGTCGGCGCGCATGCAGTCTCAGTCCAGCTTGGCTCCAGAGGTCTTCACCACCGCAGCCCAGCGTTGCACCTCGCTGCTGGTGAACCTGCCGAAATCGGCATTCCAGGTGTCGGGCATCTCGGCGCCCATGCCGTTCCAGGTCGCCTTCAGCTCGGGGCTGTTGATGGCCTTGCGCATCTCGGCCGTCATCGCCGCGATGGCATCGGCCGGCGTGCCCTTGGGCGCCCAGATGCCGTACCAGGTGCTGACCTTGTAGTCTTTTTCACCCGCCTCGGCGGCCGTCACCACGTCAGGAAAGCCAGGTGCGCGCTTGTCGCCGGCAACAGCAATGGCGCGCAGGCGCCCGCTCTTGATATGGGTGGCGCTGCTGCCCAGGCCGTCGAACATCATGTCCACCTGGCCTGCAATCAGATCCTGCAACGCAGGGCCGGCGCCGCGGTAGGGAATGTGGGTGATGAAGGTCTTGGTCTGCAGCTTGAACAGCTCGCCGGCCATGTGGTGGCTGGTGCCATTGCCCGCGCTGGCGTAGTTCAGGCGGCCCGGGTTGCTGCGGATGAAGGCCAGCAACTCCTTCAGGTTCGTGGCCTGCACCTTCTGCGGGTTGACGACGATGACCTGCGGCACACTGGAAACCAGGCCCACGGGCACGAAGTCGGTCTCGATGTTGTAGTCGAGCTTCGGGTACATGCTGGGCGCGATGGCGTGGTGCACGGCGCCCATGAAGAAGTTGTAGCCGTCCGGCGCCGCCTTGGCCGCCAGGCTGGCACCCAGGGTGCCGCCGGCCCCGCCCTTGTTGTCGATCACGAACTGCCTGCCGGTGTTCTTGCTCATCATCGCGAACAGCGGGCGCGCAAAGGCATCGGTGCCGCCACCGGGCGGGAAGGGCACGATCACGTTGACGGGCTTGGCAGGCCAGCCACTTTGGGCGTGCACCCAGGGCGCGGCCAACGCTGCTGCGCCGGTGATCAGGGCCTTGCGGCGGTTGAGTTCGGTCATGGTTTTGTCTCCGTTATGAATGAATTTATGGCGTGCCGCGCGATCTTCGTCGCTCGGTCGCGCCCGATCATGCTCACCCCGGTATCGAGATAGCGCGTGAGCGAGCCACTTCTCCCTGGCGAAACTTGGCGTGACTGGCCTCCACCTTGCTGAGGTCGTAGAGGTAGTTGACCATCATGCCGAAACTCTGGCGCAAGCCCTTGCCCGACAGGTCACCGTGCGGATTCAGGCGCTCAAGCCGCGCGCCGTTGTCGAGGTGGAAACGTGCCACCGCGTCACCCCGGGGTAGCGGTGACAGGTAAGCCAGGAATGCGCCGCATAGCAGCTGCAGCGCTGCCGTTGCCCCGGAGTCCAGGTGTTCGTGCATGGCGGCCCCCTGCAGTTTGGCCAGGTCGCCCTTGCACAGGGTGCGCAGCAACGTGCGCGCGGCCTCCAGTTCCGCCACCGCACCCTTTTTGAGGCCGGGCAGCTGCGCGAAGTCGGGCTCGGCCAGCAGCCACGCGGCGAAGCCGGGAATGGGTGAGAGCGTGCAGAAGGTCTTCAAGCGCGGCAGTTCACGCTGCAACTGCGTGGCCACGGTCTTGATGAGGAAGTTGCCCAGGCTGACACCGCGCAGGCCGGGTTCGCAGTTGCTGATGCTGTAGAAGGCCGCGACACGGAAACGCTCGGGCGGTAGCGGCGTGCTGGCTTTGTCAATCAGCGGTGCGATGGCTCCCGGCATCTCAGGCAGCAGCGCCACTTCCACAAAAATCAGCGGCTCCTCGGGCAACTGCGGGTGGAAAAACGCGAAGCAGCGGCGGTCGGGCTGCAGGCGGCGGCGCAGGTCGTCCCAGCCGTCAATGGTGTGCACGGCCTCGTGCAGGATGATCTTTTCCAGCAGCTGCGCGGGCGAGTTCCAGTCCACCCGCTTCATGCGCAGGAAGCCGGGGTTGAACCAGCTCGTCAGCAGGTGCAGCAGGTCGGCCTCGATAACGGCGAGTTCGGGATGCTCGCGAAGCGCACGCATCAGCGTGCGGCGCAGCCGCAGCAGGGCCGAGGTGCCGCCAGGCATGCGGTTCAGGCGCCGAAAGAGCTCCTGGCGCGGCGGCTCGGCGGCCTGCTGCAGCACGCTCAGGGTGTCAACTCCTGGCCCGGCCGCGTAGGCCTGCGCGGCGCGCAACACGGCCTGCGGGTCGGGGCCGAGATCATGCGCGAGGAAGTCGAAAAAGCCGCTCAGGTCTTCGTCTTCCAGGGTGTCCAGGCGGTCAATGAGATCCACCGCCAAAGCCATGCCGCCGAGTTCACCCTTTTCGCCGAGCAGGCGCTTGCAGTCCAGCTTCATGCGGCGCAGGGTTCGCTCTTTGCGATGGCGCGCGGCGGCGTGGCGGATGTCGTCAAGCATGGGGCTTCGTGGTGGGATGCTCAGGCGGCGGTGGCGGGCGGGCTGCGGCCTCTGCGGGCCGAGCGGCGCAGCTTTTTCAGCGCCACCAGCTGCGCCATCAGGTGGTCGTGCATCGCACGTTCGGCGCGTGCAGCGTCGCGCTGCATGAAGGCGTCGATGAGCACGCGGTGCTCGTTGATGGAGGCATCGATGCGCCCCGGCAAGGCCAGCTGGCGTCCGCGCATCAGGCGCATGAAGCGGCGCAGGTCGCTGGTGACGCGGTCGAGCCAGCGGTTGCTGGCCAGGCCCTGCACGTAGCTGTGGAAGCTGTGGTTGGCCTGGTAATAGCCAGCGATGTCGTGCGCCGCGGCGTGGCGTTCCAGGTCTTCGTGCAAACGCTGCAGCGTGCGCAGTTCATCGTCGTCGGCCTTGCTGGCGGCCTCGAAAGCGCAGCGGCCCTCCAGCAGCGCCATCACCGGAAACAGCGCATCGGCGTCGGCATCCGTCAGCTCGACAACACGGCAACCGCGGTGCGGCACCAATTCCACCAGGCCCTCGGCCGCCAGTACCTTCAGCGCCTCGCGCAGCGGCGTGCGGCTCACCTGCCAGCCGATGGCCAGCGCCTTTTCATCGATGAATGCGCCGGGCAGCAGTTCACCGTCGAAGACCAGCGCGCGCAGCCGCGCGGCCACGCCGTCGTGCAGGGAGGTGCCTCGCAGGGGGACGGGTTCAGCCATGGGACGCCATGCGGTGAAGCATAAGTCTGTAATTACAAAATAACCAGTCGGGTCAGACCCGGGTGCTGAAACCCAGGCTGTCTGCCATCAGAACGAACGTATACCGGTCAATGGGACAGACATGCGCACCAAGCTCAAGTACAACCCGCTGTGCCCGCACCGACACGCGGCTCGCAACACCTGCGTTGACCCTGCGTTGACCGATGAGGAGACATGACATGACCCTGCACAAGACCACCCTGGCCAGCGCCAGCACCCTGATGTTGTTGAGCCTGGCTGCCGGCTGCGGCGGCAGCGACAAGACCGAGATCGGCAGCGGCGACTACGCCGTCAACGTGCAGCCCTCGTTCGTGCGCGTAATTGCAGCCGCCAGCTACGACGGCACGAGCGACGACCTGCTCACCGGCGGCCTGGGCCGCACCGGCTTGGCGGCCGCAGTGGGGCCGGCGCTGTCAGCCACGCCCACCGCCGCCGAACTGCGCAAGCTGGCCATCCACACCAACTACCGCGCCATCGTGGACACCACCGCGGGCGGCGGTTACGGCACGTTGTATGGCCCGAACGTCGGCACCGACGGAACTGCCGGCACGGGTGACGGCAAGATTGCCGGTGTCGAGAACATCGCCGTCGTCGACGACGGCAGCGGACGCCAGAACGTGACGCTGATGGTGCAGGTGCCCAGCAGCTTCAACCCTGCCGCGCCGTGCATCGTGACGGCCACGTCCTCGGGTTCGCGCGGTGTTTATGGCGCCATCGGCAGTGCCGGTGAGTGGGGCCTGAAGCGTGGCTGCGCCGTGGCCTACACCGACAAGGGCACGGGCAACGGTGTGCACGACCTGCAGGCCAACACCGTCAACCTGATCGACGGTCGCCGCTCTGACGCTGCCGCAGCCGGCACCGGCAGCCAGTTCACGGCGCGCCTCAGCGACGCCGAGCGCAGCGCCTTCAACACCGCCACGCCCAACCGCATTGCAGTCAAGCACGCGCACAGCGAACAGAACCCCGAGAAGGACTGGGGCACGCACACGCTGCAGGCCGTGGAGTACGCCTTCTGGATGCTCAACGAGAGGTACGGCACGGCACTGCCCGACGGCCGCCGAACGAAGGTGATCGTGCCGGCCAACACCATCGTCATTGCCAGCAGCGTGAGCAATGGCGCCGGCGCGGCTTTGGCCGCGGCCGAGCAAGACGCCGCCGGCCTTATCGACGGCGTGGCGGTGAGCGAACCCAACGTGCAGCTGGCCGCCTTCACCGGCACCATCCAGCGCGGCACGCTGCCGCCCTACACCGCTGGCAGCCGGCCGCTGTTCGATTACTTCACTTACGGCAACCTGCTGCAGCCTTGCGCGGCACTGGCCACGGCCGCGGCCGGCGGCCCCTTCGGCTACACCGGCGGCACGGCTTTCGTGGCGGGCAACCGCTGCGCCGCGCTGGCCGCCAACGGGCTGGTGGCGGGCGCCACCACGCAGGCGCAGGCCAACGATGCGCTGGCCAAGCTGCTGGCCTACGGCTGGGAGCCCGACGCGAATTTGCTGCACGCCAGCCACTGGTTGTTTGCCAGCCCGGCCATTGCCGTGACCTATGCCAACACCCACGGCCGCTTCCGCGTCAGCGACAACCA